>JABXNS010000075.1_pt1 | contig 38553 bp, 36 predicted proteins | sample 7301101 | NCBI WGS metagenome assembly JABXNS01 (sample SAMN14449646, study PRJNA615230) | soil metagenome | isolation source: soil from bare, unvegetated metal-rich iron-sulfur acidic spring small-cell... | place: Canada: Paint Pots Mound, Kootenay National Park, BC | collected 2017-05-25 | reverse complement strand
GTGCAGTACGGTGTGCGCGGCTTGCAGCTCGAGCGAGTGGTGCGAGGCCGGGTACCGGCGAAATCGAAGGTACTGGTGCGTGAGACGGAAGACGGCCGCCTGAGAGTGATTCAGATCGCGGGAGAGGGGAGAGACCGTCGAGCGCGCGTGCTCAAGTGGACGGAGGCCGCACCTCGTGCAACGCGGACGTCCGTGACTCCACCGAAGATTTCAACACCATCCGGGGCCGAGCCGGTAGCCCCGGCAGCAAAGCGACCAATCGGCAAACCAGCTTCCGATCACCCGTGGCACCGTCAACACCAGAGCTGGATAGAGCTCGCCCGGCTGCGCCGGGCAGCCGCCGATGTACACCCGTGAGACATGACGTTTACGACCTCTCTTCAACCACAAACCAAGGGGACATTTCTAATGGCGTAAGCAGGGGGACACTTCTAATGGTGCTTGACAGATGGTCACCAGTAGCTAGCGTCGCGGCGAAGCACCAGCGTTACTGTCTGGTTTGTACTTCCGCCTTCAAGAAGGTAGGTAGCCTTTATTTCCTGGCCCTCAATCTTCGCGGCGAAAGGTGCGCGCGCTTTCCGCCCCTTCCTTTTTTCTGGTGTCAGAGTGATCCTGCCCCTGTCGATAGTAAAGGTTCCCTTTTCCGAGTCAGACAAAACGGGTGTTGACGTAGGGTGGTCACCTCGTCGAACGAGCTGGTGGTAGTAGCGAAAATACAGCATAAATTGTCCGCCCTTGCTTAGCCGTAGAACCGCCTGGTCCAGGACAAACAATCGATAGTCTCCTTCCGTGACTGGTAGTCGTAGTTCTGTCGGAAGCACGCGACCATTAAGAGTTCTGGCGAGGTAACTACCATCGACCGGAAGCACAGAAGTAGGAGCGCTTGTGCGAAACGCTAGAACTGCGAGTATTACGATTGCGCGCAGGCAGGCCTCCGGTAGCAAAGGTCGAAGTCGACCTATGGAAGGAGCATTATTAGCGCCAGTGCTGGATTGCGCCGACAGTTTGTGTTGCCGATCTGGCGATAGTTCGTACTGACGATCTATTTGAATGTTGTTGGTGTCCCTTCTTGCTGCGGGGATTGAGCGGATCTTCGGGCGGCGCTGCGAGCCTGTCCTTGATTCATGGCGGTCACCGTCGCCTGCAAGCGGCACCGTCCACACGCGGATCCATCTGTTAGCGCCGCACCACCACGACGTTGCGCTCACGCAACACATCCGGCGACTTCCTTCCATCTAAGTCGTTGTGGGCGGGAGAGTTGACCTTGGGCAGTGAATTGCGTCAGTCCTTAGCGCCTGACTAATGTGAGCCGCCCAGGTCGTGAAAATATATCGTGCGTTAGGAGCCGTCACCCTCGGCTGGCTCATCGGCTCCTGCGGCGGTGGAGATAGCGTTGTGGGGCCGCCGCCCCTAACGACGGCGACCGTCACAGTCTCGTCTGATACGGTGACGCTTGTCCCCGCGGCGACGGTGCAGCTTCGTGCCATCGCGAAGGATGCCTCTGGTCAGCCGCTGTCCCGCAGCTTTGCGTGGAGCACTTCCGACCCCGCCAAGGCGACTGTCTCATCTACCGGAGTCGTCACTGGGGGTGCGCCCGGAACGGCGGTTATCACTGCGGCAGTCGATGGAAAGAGCGGCACGTCAACCATTACGGTGCTCGATGGAGGCGTGGTTTCCGCGGCCGGTGGGACCCTCAATCTGGAATCGGGCGCGGTTCAAATTGTTGTGCCCGCCGACGCCCTCCCCTCGCCTACAAATTTTTCGGTGGTCGCCTCGACCGCTTTCGCAGCCGATCCGCGAGTCGTTAAAGGTACAGTTTTCGAGTTCGGGCCCAAGCGTGTCCGCTTATCGAAAGCGGTGGAGCTGAGGATAAAGTACGACTCGATAAATGTGCCTCCGGGGACGGACGCATCAGCGCTTAAGCTTTATCTTTCCACGAGCTCCACTAGTTCTACTAGTTCAGGGTGGCAAGTCGTATCGGAATCGCTGGCTGATGTTGCTGGAAGGGTTGTTAGTGCGCAGGTGTCCCACTTCAGCACCTCCGCCATTCTGACGCTCGCGCCGGTGGCAGCGGTGGCGGTGAGTCCGACGTCTCAGAGCGTGGTGGTGGGCGGGACGCAGCAGCTGACGGCGACCCTTACGGACGCCAACAGCAACGTGCTCACTGGTCGCGTGGTGACGTGGAGCTCGAGCAACCCGGCGGTGGCGACGGTGTCCTCGACCGGTCTGGTGAGCGGTGTCGCGGTGGGCGGCCCCGTGACGATCACGGCGACGAGCGAGACGAAGACTGGTACGAGCTCGATCACGGTGATACCATCTACCAGCACCGCAACTCTTCTCCACCGCAGCATCGGGAACCCGCGCTACTTCGAGAACGCCACGGGCCAGGTGGTCTATCTCACCGGCTCACATACCTGGAGCGACCTGCAGGACAACGGCACTGTTGACCCGCCGTCAACGTTCAACTACACAGCGTATCTCGATTTCCTCTCCTCGCGCAATCACAACTTCTTTAGGCTCTGGGCCTGGGAGCAGGCGAAGTGGACCGCCGAGATCGCGGCAGACTATTGGATTTCCCCAGGGCCCTATCAGAGGCCCGGCCCCACATTGGCGCTGGATGGGAAACCAAAGTTCGATCTAAACCTGTTCAACCAGGCGTACTTCGACCGGATGAGGCAGCGCGTGATCGACGCCGGCTCTCGCGGGATCTACGTCTCGGTCATGCTCTTCAACGGCTGGAGTGTAGCCACCAAGGGTGCCTTTGCGCTCAACAACCCATGGAAGGGACATCCCTTTAACGCTGCCAACAATATCAATGGAATCAATGGAGATACGAATGGCGACGGACTCGGGCTAGAAATTCAGACCTTGGGGAACAGTGCCGTGACAGCACTCCAGGAAGCCTACGTGCGGAAAGTGATCGACGCAGTGAGCGACCTGGACAACGTGCTCTACGAGATCGACAACGAAGGTGATACGACGTCAAGGGCCTGGCAGTCTCATATGATCCAGGTGATTCGCGCCTACGAGGCGACGAAAGTAAAGCAGCATCCGATCGGAATGACGCCTATGTACCCTGGTGGATTTGATGCTGATCTCTATGCGAGCGCGGCTGACTGGATCTCGATAACAGGAAAAGCCGACGCTCCAATTACTGCAGACGGATCGAAGGTCTTAATCAGCGATACTGATCACATCTGCGGAATTTGTGGTGACGTGTCGTGGGTATGGAAAAGCTTCACCAAAGGACATAATCCTGTCCTGATGGATGGATACGATGGGGCGGCCATCGGACTCGGGGCAGAGAACTACACCGGATCGGATCCGATCTGGGAAGCCATACGTAAGAACTTGGGCTACGCCCGTAGCTACGCACAGCGTATGGATCTTGCCGCAGCGGTGCCTCACGGTGATGTCGTGTTGTCACAATTCATCGGGTACTGCTTGGCGAAGCTCGGCTCCCAATATCTCGTATACGTCCCTGGTGGTGGCAGCGTCACCCTCAATCTGAGCGCCGTGACGGGAACGCTCAACGTTGAGTGGTTTAATCCCGCCACCGGACTGGCGACGCCTGTGGGGACGGTCGCCGGCGGGGCGTCGCAAACTTTAACAGCGCCTTTTTCCGGGGACGCTGTACTCTTCCTCTACTAAGCAGGAAAAGTGATTCGCGTCATACCGAATCGGTGCAGGAGGCAGCTTCACGCGCGCTCAAAGCGACCGTCGAAGCCAGGTGCTTCTTACCGCCGCCTTCGGATTTGTCAGTGATACGCCGTCCGAGCAATTCCCTGCGCCACATAAGCGCACTCAAGTCCAAGCGCGAAACTGATCGAGGAGGTACCACGGGATGACCGAGACTTCCAGCCCAACGCCCGCGGTTTCGGTCGTGATCTGCACCTGGAACCGAAGCCGGCTCCTCCGGCTCACGCTGGAGGAGATGACCCACCTCGACGTGCCTTCCGGGACTACGTGGGAGCTGATCGTCGTAAACAATAACTGCTCGGACGACACCGACAGCGTGCTAGCGGATTTCCGCCACCGCCTTCCTCTCGTGCGATTGTTTGAACCCACTCCCGGTAAATCTCACGCTGGAAACCTCGCAGTACGCGAGGCAAAAGGAGAGTATATCATTTGGACGGACGATGACGTACTAGTCGAAGCCGAATGGCTGAAGGCCTACTTAAAAGCATTCACACAGTGGCCGTATGCGACCATTTTTGCTGGCGCCATCGACCCCTGGTTCGAGAAGCCTCCGCCGCGCTGGCTCGAGCTTGTGTTCCCGCAAGTCGCCAATGCCTACGCCGCGCTGGATCACGGCCGCATCGGCTTCGATCTCACCCGCGACACCTACCCCTATGGCGCGAACATGGCGCTCAAGCGAACCGCTCAGCTGCAAGAACCATATGACACACGGCTGGGGCCACGCCCAAATAGCGGCATCCGAGGCGAAGAGATGATCATGGCGAGGCGCCTGCTGGATGCTGGCGCAAGTGGGCGCTGGGTTCCCGAAGCCAGGGTTCGTCATTTCATTCCGCCAAACCGTCAGACGCTTGACTATCTGCGCGAATACTTCTTCGGCTCCGGAGAGGTTCTTGGAATGCTCGGCCGCAATGATTCTGGCGAGCTTCGGGCGTTGGGGCGGCCACTTTGGCTATGGAAGGAAGCCGTCCTGTCTGAGATATCTTACCAGGTGGGCCGCAGCTTTCGATCGCCCGAAAAGTGGATCGAAGCGTTTAGAAGAGCCAATGTAGCGCGCGGCCAGATTAAAAGATACGTGTCAGGCCGCACGATTTAATTAGGGCCAGTTCGCGACGTCCTTTGTCCGATTCATTATATCCGCGAGAAGCAAGTCGAGTTTCGCGGCTTGCCCGCGCCACGAGAACGTCTGCTGCGCGGTTCTTAGCGCGAGGGCGCCAAGTTCGCTCCTCCGCTTCTCGTTAGTAAGCAACTCCACCACCAACGTCGAAAGTTCTGCCCCTTGAGCGGAGAGAAGCAGCTCCTTGGGCGCTAACTGGAGTCCGTTGGTCGCGATTGGCGTCATAACCACCGGCGTTCCCACTGACCATGCTTCCAGAATCTTATTCTTGATGCCCGCTCCGGTAGTCATCGGTGCAACCGCCAACCAAGCTCGGGACAGGAAGGCATGCACGCTGTCGACGTCAGCATGAACTTCAATGCCGGGTCGCGAAGCGAGGGCTGTGATCTCCGGTCCTGGATCACGACCAACGATCTGAAAGATTGCCGCCGGATGACGCCTGTTTACCGCCGGCCAGATTTTCTCCACAAAATATTTCACGGCATCGATGTTAGGTTGGTAACTCATAACTCCTGTGAACATCACGGTGGGACGTAACGAGCGATTGGCCGCGACGGGAGCCGGCACGTCGACGCCATTCGGAATCACTCGAACATTCGGAACGCGAAGCAGCTGTCGGAGAACTCGCGCATCCGTCTCTCCGACCACCACAGTCGCTCGCGATACTCGACGCATGCGAAATTCGTAACGTGCTACGTAGCTGAGGTGAGTGAGCCGGCGTCGAAGCGACGTATTTTCACTCGAGTGTGCCAGTAACCGCCACGCAGATAACGTCATGCAATCCACTCGATCACATAGCGACGGAGGCATGCTGGGGATGTGGTGGCGCAAATACTCCATTCCACCCCACAACAGTGCCACGGTCGGCTGGTGGGTGCGCACCGCTTGGGCCGCTGTTTTCACGACTGGCTCGACATCATACTGAGAAGGCAGATACATCCAGCGGCCCGCAGGGTCGAAATTGATTTCCGCCGTTAGGGAGACACCGTGCGCCGAGGCGCGTTCCCCGCCGGCGGGGCAGACCAACACGATGGACCACCCTTCGGCAAGCTCTCTGAGAAGACGTGACACGCGAAGTGCCATGCCGTCAAACGCGGGCCACGGCGGCACCGGAGAGACGGCGAGAACTGTATGAAGAGACTCACGCCGGAGGATTCCTATGGGTACATCCGGTTCTGCCTTCGCTAATCTTGACCCCGCAACTCCGACATCGGCCGTCAACTCAGCTCCAGATGATGCGAGAAGTTTTCCGGATTTTTTGATCGCTTCTCGTTACTTGCATCGATCGGGAAATGGAGTGGACGAGGATCAAAGGACCTCAAGAAAGGAAATGCAATGACGTCCCGCGTTCGATTGGTTGCAACCCCGAGGCCCAACTAGCAGACGAATGCGGGCATTGCTTCTCAGAGCTCAGCCTCGGCATAAGGCGCTGTCATAGCACGATTTGCGAACTGGCGCGCCAATCATTCGATGTGCGGCTCATTCTACTGATGAGCCAGTCTTGGTGTAACCGAACCACATGGATGCAACACTCGAAGAGGAAGGGGGGCCCGAAAGAAAGGTAATGAACCACGGTAACCCCAGATCAGACACATGTGTTCGGTAAACGGGAGACCGGGATCAGGGATCAATGTCGCTAGTGCTATTGCGACGAGACTGGCGGCGACTATGAGCAGACCGAGTCTCCTCACGTGTAGCGCCGAGACAACAGTCGTCTTCATTGGGGGCAATCGAGATCCTCGGCCAAATCATCGCCATTGTTGGCTTTCTCGTTGTCGCATAAGGGGATAGCCTCCGGGGCAATTGCGCTTGCAGAAGTTACGGATTTGGCATTTGAAGTGCGAACTGCTGGCAGCGCAGGTTCGACGCGGCGCGAACCCAATTCCCTATCGGCATGCAACCAGCGCAGTCCCCGCCATCGCACTTCTTCACGGTCGATGTCGAGGAGTATTTCCAAGTCAAGGCGCTGGAGTCAGTTGTGTCGCGAGCGGACTGGCCGTCCTTTCCCAGCAGGGTCGCTCAGAGTATCGATTCACTCCTTCGTGCTCTCGACCGCCATGGTGCAAAAGCCACTTTTTTCGTGCTTGGCTGGCTTGCCGAACACCGCCCCGACGTCGTGCTTAGCATTGCGGCGGCAGGGCACGAGATCGCGTCCCACGGCTTCTCGCACCAGCGAGTAATCGCGCTGAATCCGGATGGATACCGCGAGGATATCAGAAGGTCAAAGCACGTCCTTGAGGATCTGATAGGCGCGGCTGTAGTTGGTTATCGCGCCCCGAACTTCTCGATCATTCCCGGATTGGAGTGGGCCTTTGACGTCCTACTCGAAGAAGGCTACCGCTACGATTCGAGCATTTTCCCGATTCGAAGGCGCGGCTACGGATACCCGGGAGCCCTTCGGACGCCTCACCTGATTCAACGTTCGAGCGGACAACTCGCGGAGTTTCCACTCGCCACGACGAGCATTTTGAGGTACCCGATTCCGGCGGCGGGCGGTGGCTATCTCCGGCAGTTCCCATTCGCGGTAATTCGCCGGGCATTTCGGGAGGCGTCAGAACGAGGCGAGCCGGCGACTTTTTACATCCATCCCTGGGAGATTGACCCGGATCAACCGCGCTTGCCTGTTTCCAGTCTAAATCGCCTTCGCCATTACAGAGGGCTTGCCGGTGCGCTGGCTCGGGTCGACCAACTTCTCGGCGAGTTTCGATTCCTTCCCATTGCTGATTACCTGCCGAAACTCGAGGCGCTTGCTCGGGCGTTCCAGACTGCGGGTGCCGCGTGATGCTTCGCGTGGAGTCATTCACCGGCGACGAAACCGAGTGGGACGAGTGGGACCACTTTGCCGTGAGACAGAAGGGGTACACCCATTTTCACCAGTTCCGTTGGCGCACGGTGATTGAACGCGTGTTTGGACATGAATGCGTCTATCTCGCAACGCGCGCGGCCGATGGAACGCTGGCAGGAATACTACCGCTGGTGCGCGTGCGTAGCGTGGTGTTCGGGCATTTTCTCGTATCGATGCCCTTCGTTAACTACGGTGGACCGCTGGGAAGCGACGCGGCCGTGCGCGCGCTCGTCGACGAGGCAATCACGATCGCACGGCGCGACCGAGTGAAGCTGCTCGAAATGCGCAGTCGCGTTCCTCTCGACATACCGCTTTCAGCCTCGCATCGGAAAATTACGGTCGTACTCGATTTGCCGAACGCGCCGGAAATACTCTTTCAACGGTTCAGCGCAAAGTTGCGCAGTCAGATTCGTCGCCCGCAGAGAGAAGGCATTACCGTGGCATTTGGATCAGACCAAGTCGAGCCGTTTTTTTCCGTGTTCTCCCGACACATGAGGGATTTGGGAACTCCGACACAGTCGCTCGCGTTCTTTCGCGAAATCGCAAATCAGTTCCCGCGCGACTGCTGGTTCGCGTGCGCGTATCTGGGCGGGGAGCCGATTGCTGCCGGCTCCGGCTTCCGTTTTGGCGGCGAGTTCGAGATGACTTGGGCCTCGTCCCTGCGTGAATACAACCGCGAGGCGCCGAACATGCTTGTCTACTGGGCGTGCATGGAGCGCGCGATCGCTCAGGGCCTCACCCGTTTCAACTTCGGGCGCTGTACGCCTGGGGCGGGTACTCACCTATTCAAGATGCAGTGGGGAGGTCGAGAAGAGGCGTTATGGTGGTACCGCTCCGCCTCTTCGACCCGGGCCACGACGCCTTCCCCAACTGACAACGTATTCCGGTGGGGACCTCGGATCTGGCGCCGGCTACCAGAATCCATCGCGACGACATTCGGTCCGTCGATTGTTCGCTACCTGCCATGACATGGCGTAAACAGCCTCCCGTGCTATCGCCGGTTTCGTTTCGTGCCCTCGTCGATGGACTGTGCGTGGCGATGGGGATGTTCCCCGACGCGACTAGCAGTGCCGTCGATCTCTTGCGAGAGCGTTACAGTGCTGGTGATGCGCTGCTGACTGATAGCGGAACCTCGGCGCTGATCCTTATCTTGCGCAAAATTCTCCCGCCTGGGGGAACCGTCGCATACCCCGCGTATGCCTGCAGTGATCTCACAACTGCGGCGATCGGCGCTGGCGCACGGGTTAGGCTTTACGACGTAGATCCTGCGACGTTGAGTCCCGATCTAAACTCCGTGAGTCGCGTTCTTGATCGCGGCGTTGACGCGATTGTCGTGGTGCACTTGTTCGGTTACCCGGCTGACGTCATCGGCGTGCGGCAGCTCGCAGCAGAGAGGGGGATCCCCGTCATCGAAGATGCCGCGCAAAGCGCGGGGGGAGCGCTGGGCGCCTCACGTCTCGGTGCTCTCGCCGACGTCTCGATCCTAAGCTTTGGGAGAGGGAAGGGTACCACGGCGGGATCCGGCGGCGCAGTGCTGGTGAGAACTCCCGAGCTTGCTGACTGGACGAGTCGGATGCGAACGGAGCTGGGCACGCCATCGCGCGGCGGAATCGAAGTATTCACTCTTGCGGCCCAGCGCTTCCTGTCTCACCCGTTGCTCTATCAGCTCCCGGCCTCGATACCCGGCTTTCAACTGGGGGAGATGGTGTATCACCCTCCGCGAACCCCCCGCTCAATGGCCGCCGCAAACACCGCGATGCTTCGTTCGACGCTGGGCTTGGAGAAGTTGGAAGTCATCGCTCGGCGGGAGCGCGCGAGAAATCTACTCTCACGTATCTCCGAAGCAGCCGATGTGGTACCAGTTCGCCCAATCGCTGGAGGTGAGTCCGGCTACTTGCGACTCGCATTGCTGGACAATGCCGGTGACAGAGAGCCTCGGGCTGACCTGGGAGCTCTTCGTGGCTATCCAATGACGCTTGAACAGCACCACCAGCTGGCAGGCCTTCTTTTGACCGGGGAGCGAGCCGGAACGGGATCAGAGTTTTTGCGCGATAGACTGTTCACCCTCCCTACTCACGCGCGCGTCGGCCGATCTGACTTCACCCGTTTGGAAAACTGGCTTATCGGCGCTCAGTCAGCGCCTCATTCTTTCGCGCCAGCGTGCTGATTGTGCCGGGGCCCTCTCTCGATACTCGTAAGGCCATCGGCAACATCTATCGCGCGACGCGAAATTTGCCCGACCGGGTTCTGCATCGCCGTCGCCACGTAATGGCGCTTCACCGGTTATCTGCCGGGCGGCGCCCGCGCACGATACTCATCGTTTGTCACGGCAATATCTGCCGAAGCCCGTACTTGCAGGCAGTGCTTCAGCGTCGGCTTCCAGATGTCAGCGTAACGTCTGCCGGATTTGTCGGCAGAGGACGCCCCGTTCCACCATTCTCACTCGCGCTAAGCGCGCAACGAGGTATCGACCTCTCGCGGTTTCGCTCCCAGTCGATTACGAAAGAGACCGTGAAGGCTGCGGATGTGGTCATTGTTATGGACGTGGCCCAAGCCCGGTACGTCGCCAAGGCATTCGGCGTTGCTGCCGCTCGAATCGCTATCGCGGGCGATCTCGATCCGGCGTATGCGGGTCGCACGATTCGAGATCCGTGGAATCAATCGATCGAAGTCTTTGAGGCATCGTTCAATCGTTTGGATCGTTGTGCAGCCGCCCTGCTCGATGCGCTCCCGAGTGCCGACTGAGGCTTCGCAAAGCGTTCTGCTTCGCAAAGGCGTTCTATTACTTGATAGAAACCGCGACTTTGCCGGACCCCACCTCCATCATCCGTGTTGCGATCTCACCACAGTCCCGCCCGTTTCAGACCGCCCGATAGCCAGATTCAGGCTGCGTATGTCGTTGGGCTCGCTGGAGTTAGTGACAGACTACGGGGCGTCTCCGAGGTCGGCTACACCCGGTGCCAAGCTTGCACTCCACGGCCCAGGCAGCAGGTCCTCCGCGCTTTCTGAAGCAACCGCCGGGCGCTCCATTAACGCTCGTCGGGTGACCGGCGCGAACACTCTTTTTTCGAGCTCGATTCGTCTATGACGACAACGTGTCACACATGCGCTGGACGACTCGGCCCTGAAGTCGTGCGACCAGCCGTCGTCGCGGGGAAAGTCTGATGAGCGGGATCGCCGGAATAGTGCGACGAGAGCCCACCGGAGTCGCCGTTGAGTCGCTAGGCCGCATGGCGGCTGCGATCAGGCACCGCGGACCCGATGGTTACGGCTTTTATGCCGGAAGAAGAGTGGGCTTCGCGCACGTCAGGCTGAGCGTGGTAGACCTGGCAGGTGGCGCCCAGCCATTGACGAACGAAGATGGTCGGATCGTGCTCACAGCCAACTGCGAGGTCTTCAACTATCTTGAGCTTCGTCGTGAGCTTGAAGAACGAGGCCACATTTTTCGTTCCGGGTCCCGCGCAGAGGTTCTTGTGCACGGGTATGAACAGTGGGGCGCGGAGCTGCTCCAAAGACTGGATGGGCAGTTTGCCTTTGCCATCTATGATCGCATCCGGGAAACGGTGTTCGTGGCGCGTGATCGTTTCGGCGTGCGTCCGCTGTTCTACGCGCAACGCAACGGTGACTTCTATTTCGGCTCGGAGATCAAGGCAATATTGGCAACCGGAGAGGTCGACCCGGCCGTTGACCCGCGCGGCATCGACGAAGTTCTCAGGTTCGGGGCGGCACGTCCTCCACGCACGCCGTTCAGCGGAATCGCGTCCCTCGAGCCGGGTACATACGGCATCTGGAAGGATGGCGCTTTCTGGCTGCGGCACTATTACGAGCTGGACTACCCAGATGCCTCGGACGAGCCCCCAGACATAATCGAACAACTCGACGAGATAATTCTCCGCAGTGTTGGACTGCGCTTACGGGCTGACGTGCCTGTCGGTGCGTATGTGAGCGGCGGACTTGATTCTGCTATCACGGCGTCGCTCGCGCGTAGTGCATCGCGCCACCCTCTTAGAAGCTTCTCGATCACGTACGCCATTCCCGAACTCGACGAGAGTCTTCATCAGGAGGAAGTGGCCGGAGCGGTCGGCAGCGAGCACACCTCGTCAGTAATAGAGATAGATACTATCGCGCAGAGTTTTCCGGACGTGGTCTGGCACACCGAGACGCCGCTGCTGAAGACCGCGCCTGCACTGATGTACCACCTCGCTAAGGTGACGAACGAGTCAGGAATTAACGTCGTGGTCGGGGGAGAAGGTGCGGACGAGGTATTCCTCGGCAACGATCTATTCAAGGAAAGCTCAGTCCGGCGCTTTTGCATGCGTCGCCGGGAGTCTCTGGGGCGTAAGCGGCTTTTCGACCGGATTTATCCCCATCTCTCGCAGGCGGAGCACGGCTCAGACTCCTGGTCTCGCTCGCTGCTCGAGGTTGCGGAACCCAGCGATCCACTCTTTTCGCATCTCCCCCGTTTCCTCAGCTCGCGAATCGATGACGTCTACACGCCTGAGTTCAAGGCAGGGCTGTGCGGAGTCGATGTTATCCGCGAGCTACGCGCGTCGCTTCCGACGCGCTTCTTCGGATGGTCGCCGCTCAATCAGGCCGCGTATCTCGAGATGACGACGCTACTATCACCCTATCTTCTGAGTTCTCACGGAGATCGCATGACAATGGCCCACGGTGTCGAGGGGCGCTACCCGTTCCTCGACCATCGGCTAGTCGAGTTCGCCTCCACCCTTCCGACCGGATCGCGCCTGCGCGGATTGCGTGAGAAGGAAGTTCTCCGGCGCTGGGCGTCGCGGATTCTTCCGGGTCAGATCAACGTGGGAAGGGCCCCTAGGCACGAGGCATCTGATGCGCAATTGTTTTTCCTGCCGGCGTCACCGTCGTGGATCGGCGATCACCTTACACCCGAAGCGCTTCGAGGAGTTGGAATTTTTTCGGGCGCGGTTGTCGGCGGACTCGTACGACGGTGTCGCGCCGGGCTCACCCCCGCGCCCGGAGAAAATCAAGCGATAATCGGCGTGCTGTCCACTCAGCTTTGGTACCACCAGTTCGTCGAGAGCGCGCTGATCCTCACGCCGCTCCCAGCCAGCCATGCTTCCGTACTCCTTGGCGATAGCGTACCGGTTCTTGCCCCCAACGCTCTCTACCACCCCGAGCCATGCTGACACAGGAAAGTGGTTTCATGCCGGGCATGGCTGAATTGAGCATCCTGTCGCGAGTTCGTCGCTCCGTGCAGGAACCCCCTTTTTACGGCCAGCAGCGGTTCGCGCTCACTGACATGGGAAATTCATCGAGAACGCGGTGACAGACTCGAGGTACGTTGCCGAGATGATCACCCTCATCGAAGACGAGTTTCCGGTTCACCTGTCGAGTTGCGAAATCAGTGAAGACGGTCTCGGTTCTCTTCGCGCTGTAGCGCTCTTCGCCGCCAGTGAGCAACTGTTCGCCGTCGGCGGAAGCCCTAAGGTGCAGACCGGGTTTGCGGATCGATGAACACCGCAACTCTCTCGGCGCCAGTTCTATTCTCGACGCGATCAGCTCAGGCGCCGCGTGCGGCGAGTGGATATTTAGCGGCCGTTGAAGGACGGCTGGGGATAGTGCGCGATCCGCTCCGGTTGCTGCTCTTCAGTCTTACCATTCTTACTGTGAGCCGCGTGCATCAGCACTATCCTCAGCTAATGAGGCTTCGGCCGGCACTGCTGCTCGTGATCGCGTCGACAGGGTACGCGTACCTGAACCCTCGGTACCTCACGCGAGCAAACGTGCTGGCGCTTTGGCCCATGCGCCTGGTCGCCCTCCTGGGTGTATTAGCGTGCTGCTCAGCGGTGTTCGGAATCTCGCTCGGCAGGACCGCTTCGTTCATCCTTGACACGTACGTGAAAGTACTCGCCTACGCATTTCTGCTCGCAGTGAGCATCCGGTATGTAAGGGACCTTTTCACGTTCGTGTGGGCATATGTGATTGGCTGCGGGATCCTAGCGTTCTTTTCGCTTTTCGTCTTCGGGATCACGCGTGCGAGCAACAGTGACTTCGCGCGACTTGACCACCTGTACACCTATGATGCAAACGATCTCGGTGTGGTCTTGATGGTTGGTCTGCCGTTGACGCTGCTGCTTCTCGTTAGTACGCGCGGCAGTCGACGCGCGCTACTCCTTGTGATCCTGCTCGGCATTTCGGCGACGATCGCGCGCTCGGGCTCACGTGGTGGCTTCCTAGCCTTTCTCGCCGTTGGCGCGGCGGCATTGATCCTCATCGACAGTGTGTCGGTGGCCCGCCGCACCTCAATCATAGTGGCGGCAGTCGTGGCGCTCGCGCTCGGAGCGCCGCCCGGCTACTGGAAGCAGATGGGCACAGTTCTACAGCCGAAGGACGATTACAACTACTCGACTCTTGATGGACGCAAGGCACTTGCCGAGCGCGGAATGGGTTATATGGCCCAGTATCCACTGTTTGGACTCGGCATGAATAACTTCGCGCGCGCCGAATGCACGATTTCGCCGAAACTTGAAACGCTCAATAGGGTGGGCCCGATTCGCTGCACGGCGCCGCACAATTCCTATGTGCAGGCTGGTGCAGAGCTCGGGATTCCCGGACTCCTCATCTGGGTTTCGCTTGTGGTTGGCGGCGTCTTTTCTCTCCTGCGCCTACGCGGTCGCCTTCCCCGAGCGTGGCGTCGAGGCACCGAGGCCGAACGCTTCATTTACGGGGCGACGAGCTTTTTCCCGCTCGCGATGATCGGCTTCGCCGTCACCGCGTTTTTCGTTTCCTTCGCGTGGATGGAGCCGCTGTACATAATGGCCGCTTTCACGACGGGCTTGTACGTCGTGGTGCGCGAGCAGACCCAGCAAAGCTCCGCAACAGAAACCAACACCGTGTCAACTATTTCTCGTGTCGAGCGAGGGACGCGCGGCTGGCGAGTTGCCCAAACCGCGCAGCGGTTAGCGCTCTCGGGTCCTGTGTTGGGCCCGCGCCTCTAACACAGATGCGTCCAGTGCTCAAGCATCGCGTGGAACAGGCGCTTTCGTCACGGACAGCGTGCCGTATGTTCCGGCATCGCATCCGGGGCAAGCGTCTCATTCTTGCATACCACGGTATTGTGCCCGAAGGTGAGCGGCCCGCTGGCGAGCGAGCGCTATTCGTCACTCAAAAGGATTTCGCGGCGCAGCTCGACGTGCTGACTGACCTTGCCGATGTGGCGCCGCTCGACCGAATTGACGAGCCGGGGGATGGCCGTCCCCGGATCGCGATCACATTCGACGACGGATACCGAGGCGCCGTTCGTGAGGGGGTGCAGGAACTCGTCAAGCGTGGTTTGCCCGCGACCATCTTCGTTGCGCCGGGACGTCTGAACGGTCACGTCTTTTGGTGGGACGCCCTTTCACACGACCGCGCTTCGCTGGACCAAACAGCCAGGCACCATGCGCTGCACGCCCTCGGGGGTTCGGACGAGCGAGTACGAAAGTGGGCGGCTGACGTCGGACTTTCTTCTTCTGATGCGTTGCCAGCATACGCACGCACTGCCAGCGCCGGCGAGTTGCACGGGGCAATAGCGCTTCCGGGTATTACAGTCGGCTCGCACACGTGGTCTCACGTAAACCTTTCATCCTTGGCCGGCGCCGATGTTGCCGCGGAGATTGAACGAGCACGCGACTGGTTGCACCGGGAGTTTGGAGAGAAGGCCCTCTCGTGGCTTGCGTACCCGTACGGGCTCGATTGTACCGAGGTACGTCACGCCACTGTGTGCTCCTCCTACGCAGGCGCGCTGCGCATCGGAGGCGGGTGGCATCGTTTGATCGACGTTTCGGCGTTCGCCAGACCTCGACTGAACGTTGCCGGAAATCTCAGCGTTGCAGGATTCCGCGCACGTCTGGTTGGGGCGGTGCGCGTATGACACGACGCACCGTAATCGTCACCGACGGAGAACAGCGGGCAGCACTCGCAGTCGTTCGCTCGCTCGGCGAGCGCTACCGATGCGTGGTGACCGCGTCTTCGTGTTCCTCATTAGCCGGCAGTTCGCGGTTCTCGTCGGGAAGCTTCATTGTCCCTGACGCTCTCGACCGACCAGATGAGTTCGCCGATAGCATCGTCGAGCTGGCGGCACACGAGCGTGCCGCGCTCGTCGTGCCGATAACAGAGCCCGCGATGCTCGCGATCCTGGGCGCGCGATCTCGCCTGGCTCCGGCGGTCATTCCGTTTCCCGATCTCGCGACCTTCAAAGCGCTGACCGACAAACGACGGCTTCTCGAGGAAGCGTCGAAACTGGGGATTCCAGTTCCCGCACAGGAGATCGTCCCAAATCCGATGGCGGCCGCTTCGATGGAGTTCAACGGGTTGTACTATCCCGTCGTGTTGAAGCCCTCGAGGTCAGTAGGGGAAAATGCGGAACGTCGCGCAAAGCTCTCTGTGTCATACGCGTCGAACGAGAGCGAACTACGTCGCAAAATCGGGCTGCTGCCGGCTGCCGCATTTCCACTCCTCTTGCAGCAGCGCATCAGCGGCCCCGGAATGGGAATCTTTCTGCTGCGTTGGGATGGCGAGTACCGCGCTCAGTTCGCGCATCGCCGTCTCTGCGAGAAACCGCCCTCCGGTGGTGTCAGTGTGTACCGTGAGAGCATCGCGATGGATGAAGACCTGTGTGAACTCTCGCGCGCGCTTCTCGACCGCTTTGTGTGGCGCGGGGTGGCGATGGTGGAGTACAAGCGGGACCTGGTGACCGGCCAAGCGTACCTGATGGAAGTGAACGGACGCTTCTGGGGTTCCTTGCAACTTGCCATCGAGGCGGGCGTCGACTTTCCACGGCTTCTTGCGGCGTCGGCGCTCGGCGAGCGGGTCGAACGACAAACCGCATATTGCGTCGGCGTCCGAAGCCGCTGGTGGTGGGGGCAAGTTGATCACCTCATAGGTCGCGTTCGACCGCGTGCATCAGCGGGTCCGCTGCCGCCGGGGACGCTGACTGCGAGGCGCGCGCTAGCGGATCTTCTCCTCGGGCCATTTCGGCGCGGGGATTTTGAAGAAGTGCTGTGGTGGACCGATCCGCGGCCATTCTGGAATGAAACAATCCGCTGGATGACAGCGCTATGACTCCTTTGCCACGGCTGCGTATAGCGATGATGCTCGAGTCCGACGGGCCCGGAGGAGCGGAAATGATGGTATTTCGCTTGTCCGAAGAGCTTCGCGAACGAGGCCACACCATCGTTCCCGTCGGCCCCGCTAATGGGTGCGGCTGGCTGGCTGACCTCTTTCGCGCCGCGGGCGTCACACCGGAGGTGTTTCGAATGCGGTGGCCGATCGACCCACACTGCGTGGCTGGCCTGGTGCAGCTTTTTCGCAAACATCGCGTCGACGCCGTTCACAGCCACGAGTTTACAATGGCCGTGTATGGCGCCGCCTCCTCGCGATTACTTGGCCTTCCACAGGTGATCACAATGCATGGGGGCTTCAACTCGTGCAAAACGCGACGTCGTCGAATTGCGCTGCGCTGGGCGATGCGGCAGTCTGATCACACCGTGATGGTGTCGCGTGCCACGCAGCGCCAGTTTGCAGCGGATCTTGGTCTAAGCGAATCGCGTATCACCGTCGTTCCAAACGGCGTCCCGGTTCGCCGTGGAAACGCGGAGCGAGTGCGCAATGAGTTTGGTGTTCGGCCCGGAGAGTGTATCTTGTTGGCCGTGGGTACCCTGGAACGGCACAAGGGTCACAAGATATTGCTCGAAGCGCTGGCTCGCCTCGAGGGGCAACGGTTGGTCGCGCCATGGAAACTGATCATTGCTGGCGGTCGTGGCGGCGATCAGCACCAGGCGCTAATGGATTACGTCCGGGATGAGGGACTTGACGCGCGCGTGCACATTGTAACCAATCGAAACGACATCCCCGACCTGCTTGCGTTGACTGATATCTTCGTCATGCCCTCACTTTTTGAGGGGCTGCCGATGGCTCTCCTGGAGGCGATGATTGCCGGAAAAGCGATAGTCGCATCGGCGACGTCGGGGATTCCCGAAGCAATCGCGAACCCCTGCGAGGGCCTCCTGGTACCGCCGGCCGACGTTGCTGCGCTCGCTGAAGCGCTGCGGACGTTGATAGCTGACACCGGTCTCCGTATTGCGCTGGGTGACGCTGCCGCGAAGCGCGCGCGGCGTGATTTCACCGTCCAGATAATGGCCGATAGATACGAGATGCTTTACGGAGAAGCATCGAGCCGGCGAAGGCTGCCGAGCTCCCCTGGAAAATGAGTAAAGTCCGTTTTGGCGAACAACGCCTCGCTCTCCCGCACGTCTCTGCTGTCGAGCGCCTGCTATTTCGCGCCATGGGCGTTGCCGATCCAGCTCACTATCTGCATAGCTGCTATTTCCTCCGCGCGCTCGCGGAGTGGAAGGACTTGGCTCCGCGGGCAATTCTCGACGCCGGTTGTGGTCGAGGGGACTACAGCTTTTACCTCGCTCGCCGGTTCCCCGATGCTCAGGTATATGGAGTTGACATTGACGAAACGCGCGTCAAGCGTAATCGCCTCATGGCGCGTCAGCTCGGTCTCGATAACGCCAGTTTTCAGGTTGCGGACATAGCAACGATCAGACTCGCCACTAAGTTCGACCTGATCATCTCGATCGATGTACTCGAGCACATTCCGCAACAGGAACAAGCTCTCCGAAATCTGGCGGATCAGCTGACGCCCGAGGGAAGAGTGTTCTTCCACATTCCGACGGTGCGGGAACGACCGGTGCCGTTCTCTCGTGTCCTCGCAGGGTTCCACGAGTGGGCCGAGAAGGAGCACATTGCCGAGGAACGGTCGGCCGCTGAATTCCTCGAGGTAATGCGACGGACAGGCTACGAAGTTCGTCGTTCGCACCGGACGTTCGGGTATTACACTGGTGAGCTTGCAACGAGTCTCTTCAACATGCCGTACGCGAAGACATTGCCCAACAAGGTGGCTCAGGCGCTACTGTCGCCTATTTGCCGGCTTTTGGCTATCGCCGATAGCCTGGATCTGGAGCGCACCCGCTACGCACTAGCCGCTGAAGCCCAACGCGCCCGCTGATGCGTACGCTTAAGGCAATCGTCCATCGGGCGCGGGATTTTTTCATGCGCCAGGTTCCAGAGCAGAGTGGCTCAAACTTCTCTTTTGCCGACGTAGCCGCGCAGCTTCAGCTCAAAGCTGACTTACAAAGCGCTGGCGGAGTCGGGGATGAGACTTCCCGGCCTGAGCGAGGTGGGGTTCAAAGTTCTTTCGCAGACTGATGAGGACGGAATCCTGCTATACATCTTCTCGATAATTGGATCTACGAATAGACGTCGGTTGAGATCTGTGCTGGAAACGGAGTTGAGTGCAACACATCAAACCTCATCATTTACCACGGATGGTCGGGTTTGTTGGTGGACGGAAATGAGATCCTAGTGAGACAGGGCGAGGAATTTTATCGAAGGAATCGTTATACCTGGGTCTATCCTCCGACATTTGCGCACTCCTGGATCACGCGAGATAACGTCAACGATGTAATAAGGAGTAACGGCTTCGAGGGAGAAATCGATCTTCTGTCCATCGATATGGACGGAATGGATTACTGGATTTGGGAAGCTATCGACGTCGTCAATCCGCGAGTGGTCGTAGTCGAATACCAGGACATGCTCGGACCGTACAAGTCTCTGACGGTGCCGTATCGGGACGATTTCAACGCGTATGCCTCTCCGGTGACCCGAGGGATGCCGAATTTCTGCGGGGCGTCTCTATCCGCCTTTGCTAAGCTGGCGAGAAAAAGAGGCTATCGTCTGGTCGGCTGCAATCAGTATGGGTATAACGCCTTCTTCATTCGCAATCCTTTTGGCGAATGCCAGATAGCCGAAATACCGATTGAGGCGTGCTTCAAGCATCCGAAGGTTCTATGGGGTATGAAAGCGCGCCTGCCGACCACGCTCAGTTATCCGTGGGTTGAGGTCTAAGCAAACGCCATTAATGGCGACTGTGTTGCGCAAAGGACCGGTATCCGCACTGGAGCGCGGCCCGCAGGTCGTGCCGTCTTTTCACTAAGCCGAATTACGCTCCGTTTTTCTCCACTCCTGTTTGGTGGTTAAAACCAGGGTACGCGCGGCAACCGACACTCGCCACGCAGCGTATACCGGCAGTCGTGCGAATGCGGAAATAGTCGCGGCACGGTCGGGATGGCGGACGAGCGCGGCGAGAGTTGCAGTCACCGTCGACGCGAGTGAAGAGAGTGCGGCCAAGACGATCCAGCCCTGCACCGGCAACGGCAGAGTGACTGCCACCATAACCACCCCCGCCACCGCGGTGAGGTGCAAAACGGGGCTCATCGCGCCGAGCTCCGCTAGAGTGGAAAACTTATTAAGGAGCGATGCACTCGGACTGCGCAGGATCCGCATGCACCATTCCCGAAGGACCCACCTGCGCCCAGCCGCCCAGCGCGAACGCTGAATCTGCCCTTGCTTCAGTGAGCGGACTTGCTGCGTGAACAACTTCGCTCCGGCAGCGAATCGGATGGGGGTTCCCTCGGCGGTGTACCGCGCGTAGAGCTCCCAGTTTTCCGTAAGCGAAAATGCCTGCCAGCCAGTCACATCGAGCAATCGCGCGCCGATACACATGCCGTTGCCAGTGAGCGGGCAATTCAGTCCCGCAATGTCGCGGAGCACATAAGTGAACTCGTATCGGCATCGCGCGAGCACTCCGGCGAGCCGGGTCAGCCAATTGTCCCACTCGTTCAGCGTTCCGATGTACGCCTGAGCGGCGATCCGCTCGAGCGGGCCGATCGCCGCGAGACCACGTGCGAAACCGGGAGCTACGGCCGTATCTGCATCGACGATGACGCACGCGTCAAAGTCAGTGAGCGGAAGGTGCCTGATTGCCCACGCCAGCGCGTGCGGTTTTCCGCGCAGTTCCGTGTCGAACCGTTCCATGCACTCTGCACCGGCCAGCCGTGCGATCCTCGCGGTGTCGTCGCTCGAATTGTCTGCAATCACGATTACGCGTCGAGCCTCAGCTGGATAATTCATCCCAACAAGCGACCGCACGCACTGCGCGATCAGAAGCTCCTCGTTGTGCGCAGGAACCAGAAAAGCTAAGCGTGGCAATCGGTCTGCCGGAAAGCGGTCCCTCTGGTTGCGGCGGGTGCTCCGCGTCAATGCCGTCGCTACGGCTGTGAGATCGAGGACATTGGGCAGCCAGAGCCACGCGATCACAAGGACCAGGACGGCCGCGATTGCTACCAACATTGTGTTGTTTCAGCGCGAAACGATCCCAAGGGCTAACCTTGAGTCCGCGCGATCGAGGCGCCGACACTCAGCACTTTACCGGTCATGTAATCCGGTTTCTCGATCCCGAACATCGAGAGAATCGTGGGCGGTACATCGCGTAGCGATACCTTGTCCCTCCTCACGGACGGCTTTGCCCCGGGGATACGCATCCAGAGAATACCATCGGGATGGTGCATTCCGCTCTTCAGGCTTTCCACCTGGTAAAATAAACGGAAGAACGGGATGGTTTTATCGTTTGCTCCGCCTTCGAGCACAGCCTCGTGATCGAGCGGGGAAAAAACCTTGCACCCCGAGAAGACATTCGAATCATGCCTCCCGACGGTCATTGCTTCGCGGGAATCGATGCGCAAAGATTTGAGACGGGCCGCAGCATCGACCGCTTCGGTCGCCGATCCGAATCGAAGATGGAACTGCTCGGACATGACTGGCTCGACTCTCTGACAGTTCGTTATTCCAGCGAATTCGAGAAGTGGCTCGAAGGTGCGAGGTCTATAAAACGTTTTTCCGCCAATGTCCTCGTAGATGAGGCAAGGCTGCTGACTGAGCGCCGTGACCAGAATCACGGTCGCGTTGGCTTGAGCGGCCGCCAGTATGTCCCCGACGATACTATCCATCTCCTCGTAGCCGTAGCGAACCGCATGCTGATATTCAGCCTGGTCGGCATCGCTCGGTTTGATCTTGAATGGCTCGGGATCCATGTTCCGCCAGTGCGCGTGCTGGAAATGCGCAGTGCTGTTGAGGAAAAACGTCGAGAAGGCCGGACGAAGCTTCCTGAAGTAATGGAGAAAGAGGTCTCTCTGCAGTTTGTCGAGAATCGTCGCGCGCTTCCACCGCCCCTTGCCCGTGCGGCGCTCGCTAAACAATTGCTTGAAGATCGAGATGATCGTTTGTACCGAAAGTCCATGGGTCAGCATGAACTTCAGAAAACGGAAGTAGTCGGCCTTCGACAATCCGACGCTGTCGTTCGTGTACTCTTGAACATTGCGCTGCACGAATAGGTAGTAGGCGGCAAGCTCATTTGGATAGCAGGTCGCTCCCACGCTCCACGGGTCCGGAACTACCGCACCTGGGAAAGGCTCGTCGTACTTGATGTTCATACTGCCGCAAACCCAGACAGTTTTGGCCGTCGCCCCGATCATGTCCCAGAGAGATTTCACGGGCAGCTTGTGTCCGTCCCCAAGGTGGTGGATCCCGTGTTGCTCGAAGGACAATCCACTGTGGACGGTTACCCATTGAATCCACGGATCGAGATTCGGGGCGACTTCCTCCGCGTCGGTCATGAAGACCTGCGAGCTGTCGCGTAACAGTTTGAAGTTCGGCAGATAACCCTGACCGATGAAAGTGTCCATCAGAGCGGGGCTGAGCTCATTGAACTCGAGCAGGATCATCGGACCATCGATTGGTCCCGGCTGCACAATGGGGTCGTAAGAGGGTTTTTGCGGACGGACGCTAACAGCCATTTCGATAGAGGAATTAAGGTGGGCCGCCGAGGAACCATCGGTGTCGCGGTCTGGTCTCCGAAAGCGCTGGTGTACAGTCGCAAAGGAAGCGCGCGCACCAACCGCTTGTGGAAAGGCATTGCATGTGCCGGGTGCACCGGACCGCTAACTCGTTGCACAACATAGAGTTGATAGCTAGGAGCAGACCCTCGGATGGTGGCCCCCGACAGCAGTATGTGGCAGGTGCGCCACGCCATCGCTCAGGCGCAGAAAAAGCCAAGGGAAGGAACTTGTCCGTTCCCGCCCTTGGCTGCGTTGACCGCGGACTCCGTCGGTCCTCCGAACGGAGGAACCGACCAGACCGTGCCCTATTTTCCGCTCATATTCTACTTTCCGCTCATATAAAAGTGGTCGAACGACATAGTCATGGTGGAACTCACCACATCGCCGGAGCCACCCCACGTCGGACTCCAATTGAGCCCTTCCCAAAGGCCATCACCGGGGACGTATTCAATTCCGGAGTAACTTCCATTCTTCACGCCATCGAGCCACCAGTCTACGCTGCCGTTGGCCGCACCATTCGTGTTGCCAACCAGAAGCACCTCGAGGTGATGCCACTGGCCGCGGACTATCTCGCCCGTAGGACCGAGGTTGGAATACCAGTTGGCAGATGTCCCGCCGGAGCCGTTGTTTACAATGCCCTGGAGGAGAATACCGGCCTGCATCATCCCCGAGCCTGAGCCCCAGAGATTGACGACGACGTGATTCGATCCACCGACGTAAACGTGGAGGATCTTGTTCGCGCCGGTCTGATGTCCCTGCCAGTTGGAAGAAATTTTCATCCACACCGCGATGTATTGAGTGCGATAGCTGAATGTCTTGTTCGGATACGTCTGGGCTGGAGCGTTGCCGCCTGTAAAGCCTGCCGGAAATACGATCTGTCCGATACTTGATGGTGATTTGGGGGCAGTCGGATCCGAGACGATGATCGACCCATCTGTCCAACCGTCCTCGTTCATCGCGCTGAATGGACGCTCCGTGATAACGGTCATTCCGGGCGGCTCGACGGATCCAGTCGGCGGTGGCGGAGGAACCGCCGTCACCGTTACGGATGCGCTACCGGACTTGCCCTCGCTTGTGGCCGTGACGCTGGTCGTTCCAGCACCGACCGCGGTGACAAGCCCGTTCGAGCCGATCGAGGCCATGCTGCTGTTCGCGCTCGACCAGGAAATTGCGCGACCTGTGAGCACATTGTTGCTCGCGTCACGTGTGACGGCGCTAAGCTGCACTGCACCCCCCACCGGCAACGTTGCGGTGGCCGGTGATACCGATACCGATGCCACTGGAACAGGGGCAGGGGCGCTTACGACAGACGCAGATGCGGTCTGCCCTTCGCTAGAAGCAGTGATCTGTGCGGTTCCCGCGGCGATCGCGGTAACAAGGCCGAGGGTGGACACCGTGTCGAGGTTCGCATTGCTCGAGCTCCAGCTGATCAGACGTCCCGTGAGGATGTTGTTATTGGCGTCACGTGTGACGGCGCTGAGCTGCACTGTACCCCCCACCTGCAATGTCGCGGTTGCCGGTGATATTGAAACCGAGCTTACCGGAACAGGAGCGGGGGCGCTCACTGCGATAGATGCCGATGCTGTGCGTCCTTCGCTAGAAGCTGTGATCTGTACGGATCCGGCGGCGATGGCAGTAACCACGCCCAAGGCCGAGACCGTGCCAATGATCGCATTGCTCGAGCTCCAGCTGATCAGGCGCCCGGTAAGGACGTTGTTATTGGCGTCACGTGTGACGACGCTGAGCTGCATTGTACCCCCCACCTGCAATGCCGCGGTCGCGGGCGATACCGATATCGATGCCACTGGAATAGGCGGAGGGGCATTCACTGTCAGTGCTGCAAGTCCAGTCCGTCCCTCGCTCGAAGCGGTAATCGTCGCGGTACCAGCGCCTACGGCAGAGACGTCACCGCTCGCTGAAACTGACGCAATACTTGGGCTTAAGCTCTGCCAAGTTACGGGGCGCCCGGACAGCGGGTTGCCATTAGCATCCTCAAGTGTCGCGGTGGCGTAAGCGCTCTGTCCAATCATCACAGAAGGTGGGCTGATCGCAACCAAGACGGTTGCAACAGACGTCAGAGGAGGAGGGATGACCGCCAAGGTCACCTGACCAGCAACGCCGTCGCTGACTGCGCTGACTACCGCATCTCCCGGCGCGACCGCAGAAACAAGACCCGAGTCGCTGACAGTCGCGATAGAAGCGCTGGAGGTGTACCACGCAACCGCGCGATCAGTGAGAGTTGCTCCGCTGGCGTCCGTTATCCTCGCGGTGGCACGCGCTGTCTTTCCAGTTTCAAGCGAGCGCGGGATTGAAACCGAGACCAAAGCCACGCGCGCGCGGGCCTTCTTGAGCACCGAGGTCGGATAATACGAACAGGCAGCGACACCAAGAGAAAGGCCGGTCACTGCCAGAATGAAAGTACGCATAGGATGCGCCCTCCTCTGTAGTGTGATTCGGCGGCTCGACTGGCATGGCGTTGGGGAACACGCTTTAGCCTCGTGGCTTTGCGTCGCCGGCTTTCGCCGGGTTTGCCTTTGTCGCACACCTCCGGGGAGGCTTGCGATCCTGCCGTGCTATTACTCAAGCGCACGCTTACAACGGTGCGCGGTGTACAACCTTACTCATAGGCGACGATTAGTCAGATGAACTGTAACCGCCGCAACCGTTGACCTGCAGTGGCGGCACTCAACCGGTCAGATTTGCCCGCCCCTAGCCTGGCGACCGTCTATGCGAGGAGTATGCCAGTCTGATCGTCGTTGCCGTCAATGCTGGCGCCCCTCAGCCCAATCCATGCGGCCATTAGACATCGAATTAGTGGCGCAAAGCGTCTGAGAGTACGGACCTTTGGCAGCGAAGTGTGCTACGCGACCCCGTGTGTCGTCGGCCACGAACCTCACGTCAATCAGCGACCAATGGTGAGAAGTTTGTGCTTCCCCCAATGCAGACCGCGAAGCACACGAAGCGGAAGTAAGCTCGCCAGAAGGATCACGGCGCCGCGAGGCGAATAGAGACTCGCGAAGGAGTTTTGGAGCAACGCCTTGCGGGCGCCCTTCTGGTCGAGCGAAGCCAGGCGGGCATACGCAAGTCGCACTACAAGGCGGCGGCGGCCCGCTTCGAATGCAACCCGTTCGTTCGGGTTGAGTTCCGGGCGCAGCGCCGACGCTCGGTCGATGCTCCGAATCGCGTTTTCGCTCAGCATGGCCGAATTCGCTCTGATTATCGAAGCGTGTCCAATTCTGTATTCCGTCAACGGCTTCATTACGATGACAACCGGTGACTGAGCGGCTACCCGATGGAAGAACTCGGTTTCCTCCGCGACTCTGAAACTCTCGTCGAACAATCCGGCCCTCTCAATGACGTCGCGCGAAACCAGGGAGGAAGATGGCAGTGCAATGTTGCCCAGGAATAGCAGGCCGAATGCGTCGCCCCGGAAGACGCTAAGGGACGCCGGTCCGATCTGGAGCTCGCGGCGTTCGAGCCAATTCCCAAGGTGCTGCTCTGGAGTCAACCCGGTTTCGGCAAACACTGGGAAAGTGCATCGGAAACCCCGCTCACCTCCGGAGATACGCGTCCCGCTCGCATCTATGAGTGAAAAATCCGTTAGCGACCATCCGCATTGGGTGGCTCCAATTGCCGCGCACTGGAGTTCCAGCTTTCTTGGGTTCCAGAGATCGTCGGAGTCGCAGAAGGCGATCAAGTCCCCCTGGGCCGCGCGGATTCCGGTATTTCGTGCAGCCGGCAGCCCCTTGTTCTGCTGGCGAATGTAGCGAACAGGCGGCCCAAAATGCGCGCAGGTTTCCGGAGTATGGTCCGTTGATCCATCGTCGACGATGATGACCTCGACGGGGGGAACAGTTTGGGCGAGAATCGATTGAACCGTCAGCTTCAGGAGGTCCGCCCGATTGTACGACGGTACCACCACTGAGACACGGCTCACGAAACGCCGGCGCTCGCAGGCGCGGCGGTCTTGCACCGAATCAGTGCAAGGTTGTTGTCAGCGGCAGAAGCTGTCACGGGATCTTCTTTCCTCCATAAGATTGTTCCGCAAGACTGGGTAAAGGGCGTTGGACCATAAATGATTAGAACAGCTCCGTCAAGAAAAACGCACTCTTGCTTGCGCTGAATTCAAACTCTACACTCCCGGGCGTCCAATCGCGTTGAAATACATCGTCTTGCCATTCGGTGTCAGGCTCGCACGCAGTGCTCGTTGCTACCAATCCTTCGCTATTCACAGTCCTCATGACCAAGCTCAGCTCCCATCCTCGTGTGCTCCATCTTCTTGCCCCGGCTCGAGAAGGCGGGCTGGAACAGGTAGTCACGATGCTGGCGGCGGGACACACGAATTCACACGTAGCTACCGTGCTCACGCCCCGCGACGCAGACAACCATCCCTTCACGCTTCGCTTAGAAACGCTCGGCGTCCCGTTCACCCGGGTAATTGTCGGTGGCCGCAGCTATCTGCGTGAGTACCGTGCGCTCAGCACCCTTGTTGAGCGTCTGGAGCCAGAGATTCTACATATGCACGGTTACCGAGCCGATCTCATCGGGGGAACAGTCGCCAAGGCGCTTCACATTCCCGCCGTCAGCACTGTCCACGGGTTCACAGGTGCGCGACTACGCATTCGTTTAGACGAGCGCCTGCAGCGCCTCATTTTAAGGCGTGCCGACGCGGTGATTGCAGTGTCGCTCCCGCTGGTTGAGCGACTTGCGCGAGCGGGCTTGCCGCGAGAAAGGATTCACTACGTGCCAAACGGCTTCTTCCCCATCGTGAGCGGCGTGGAGCGCGCGGAGGCGCGGGCCAGACTGGGGATCAGGACCAGCGCGCTCGTCGCCTGCTGGGTCGGCCGGTTGTCACGCGAAAAGGGCGTCGACGTGATGCTCGATGCTCTCGCACTGTCGCCGCCTTCGTGGGAGCTGGCAGTTATAGGAGATGGGCCTCAGCGGGATGCACTTCGGCGCCATGCCGATCGCCTTGGGATATCCCATCGCGTCTACTGGAATGGGTCGGTCCCGAATGCGGGGTCAATGCTGTCCGCTTTTGATGCCTTCGTTTTGAGCTCCCGCACCGAAGGCACTCCGATCACTCTGCTTGAAGCAATGCACGCGAGCGTGCCGATCGTGGCGACGCGCGTTGGCGGCGTCCCGGATGTCGTCACGTCTGCGCACGCGATACTCGTTCCCAGTGAGCAGCCGGGAATGATCGCTGGTGCGCTTGCGCAGATTGAAGGCGACCCATCCGGCGCAAACCACCGCAGCATGCTCGCACGGGCGAGGCTGCTGAATTCCTTTGGTTCCGATTTATGGCTCGACGCGGTCGACGCGGTGTACCGCGCAGCCTCCGCGCGCGCCGGTGGGCGCGCGAGTCGAACGCAGAGACTGACGTCGACCCGACACAGCGGAACGCCTCAAGACCGTTGAATGCGCTGGCGGGCGCCGACATATTCTCCCTTGCGGCGGCGACCCTCGCTTGTCCGCGAGTGCTAACCGGATAGGAGTAGAATGGGAAGTTCATCGTTCGACCGTCTACGCGAAGAGGAATCAGAGGCGGCGCGCCATGATCGGCTTTATTCCGAGCTGGCCGCGAGCAGAAGCTTTGTCATGCACCCATCGGACTGGGAACGATTCGATGAGGAGCCGCATCCCTGGCGGCCCTATGAAAGCCTGGTCCGAATGCTCGGGAATGTGCGCGGCAAGAAAATACTCGATGCAGGTTGTGGCGACGGTTGGCTCAGCGTCATCCTGGCCAAGCGCGGAGCGCAGGTCGAGGGGTTTGATATATCGCAATCAGCAATTGACTTTGCACAGGAGCGTGCGGCCACCCACGATGTTATCGATTGCTGCAGCTTCCGCGCGGCATCGGCGTATGACCTCCCGTACCGTGACGCCGAGTTTGATGGTGTCATTGGAAGTGCAATCCTCCATCATCTTGGGGATAAGACGCGATTCGCGGACGAGTTGAGGAGGGTAATGAAACCTGGCGCCGTAGCGGCCTTTCAGGAGCCGTTGGGCAACAGCCTCGTACTCGAAAGAATCCGCACCTTCGTCCCTGTTCCCTCAATGTCCCCCGATGATCCCGATCAATGGAAGCAACAATTCAAGTACAAGGACCTTGAGGCATTTCAGAAGCATTTTGTTGTTGACGTTCATGAGTATCACCTGCTCTCGAGACTGGACCGCGTGATCCCACCTGGTTCTATCATGACATTTCTCGAGAGGCTCGACCGCTTTCTTCTGCGGGTATTCCCGTTCCTTCGCCCATATGCGCGAACGGTCCTGCTGAGGCTCCAATTCCGCCGAAGATCGGCCTGACCATGCACTGTATCGGGCGCGGCGTGGCCCCCAGAACGGCGTGGTGACTTCGCAACATACTGCCGCCCATCTTCGTCATGTGGCTACGACCGGATGGCAACAGCAAGCTGGTTCGGCGAGTTAACGCCCCCCAAGCTCCGGCACGCGCAATGCTTTTCTGGGCGTCGAGCAGGGCGGCCTGTCTGGCGCCCTAGCTCACCACGCTGTCCTCCCAAGCGGTGTAGCAGCTTTCGAGCGCGCGATCGCTTCTGTTAACTCCTCCTTCGACGCACGCCAAATGTCCGCTCTCGCTATCCTTGCGGCCGCTCCGCTCATCATCGCGCTCTACGCCTATGTTGGGTACCCACTCATACTCTGGACGGTTGCAACCGTTCGACCAAGACGGACCCCGACACCGAACACCTCGGACTGGCCTTCTGTCACCATCACCGTACCAGTCTACAATGGGCTCCCGAGTATCAGCGGAACTCTCGAGCGGCTCCTTGAACTGGACTATCCTCGCGATCGCCTCCAAATACTGGTCATATCGGACGCGTCGATTGACGGAACCGATGACGTGGTGCGGACGTTCGCTGATCGCGGAGTGGAACTACTCCGACTACTCGAGCGATATGGTAAAACCACTGCCGAGAACTCTGCTCTCGCTGCCGCGCGCGGGGAAATCATAGTTAATGTCGATTCGACGATCCTCGTTCCCGCATACTCGCTCAAGAAGCTCATCCGCGTTTTTGACGATCCCAGTATTGGTGTGGCATCCGGCCGTGACGTCAGCGTAGGGAACACCGAAAACAAGGGCACGATAGCCGAGTCTAGCTATGTCGGCTACGAAATGTGGGTTCGTGATCTGGAAACCCAGGTCGGCTCCATTGTGGGTGCCAGCGGCTGCTTTTACGCAAGCCGCCGTTCCGTTCATGGCAACCCTTTGCCCGCCGGGTTGAGCTGGGACTTCGCTACGGCCCTAGTCGCGCGCAGCCAAGGGTACCGCTCCGTCAGTGTGCCGGGGGCGATCTGCATGGTGCCGCGCTCTCTACAAATTCGCACTGAGCTCAGGCGCAAAGTTCGAACCATGGCCCGCGGTCTCAGCACCCTGTTTTACCATCGGGCACTTATGAACCCTCTCAGGTACGGCAGCTTCTCCCTCATGCTTATCAGCCACAAGCTGCTTCGATGGCTACCGTACCTCCTCGCCCCCATTGCATATGCAGCGCTGTCGATAATGGCGGTAGACAGTGTCAGCGCTCGCGTGCTGCTTCTGATTATATCCGCGGTGCTACTCACCGGGATTGTTGGCATTCAGTATCGCAACGCAACTCCAGCCAGACCTGTTGCCCTCGCCGGGTTTCTTGTGGCGGTTTTTTCCGCAGGATTTCTTGCGTGGTGGGAGGCGCTGCGACGAACCGAAATGACAACGTGGGACCCTACGCCGCGACGGGACGCTCAAACATGAATGCGCAACCGCTCTTGGTGGGTCGCTGTTGAGCTTGTAGCGAGAACGCCACGCAATCGTGGCGCCCGCCGGCCAGCGCCGCCCAGTCGGCATTGAGTAACCCGCTTTCCGATAACGACTTACGTGCGAGGCGCGGAAGTATGCGTCTTGCTTCGTTGGAGCGCAAGCGGCGCCCTCACCGTTGCGGATCGGAGGTATTACCATGGACCGCCTAGCGCTCGACGATCGTGCTTACCAGAGCCCTTCTGCGCCACTCAGTGTCTTGGAACCCGGTATTCTCACGCACTCGCTCGGACGCGAGCACGGGCGGCCGATTGCGGGTAATGAAATAGTTGAACCTACTGCGCGGTCACGCCGTACGCCTCGCAAATCCTTCATCGTCGTGCTCCCAGACAATTATGGCGTGTCAGCGGACCTCGTCGCAGAGCGGTTTTCCGAAGGCGAGGACGGCCTAGACATAATCGTCGCGTGCGCCGGGCAGCCCAAGAATCTCGGAATGCTACAGCGAAGGGTTCCCGATATTCAGGTTCTGATCGCTCCCGCGGGGACTAGTACGGAAGATCTCCGCGAGCTCGCGATGATGCGAGCCGGAGGCGATATCGTGACTCTTGTGAGCGGTTCCCCGGCCGAGCGCGACCCGCTTGACTGAGAGAGCTCAGGATCAGCTTCAGGTTCCTCTGACGGGTCGGACGCTCCAACTGTCAGTGGTAGTTTCCGCCCGAGATTCAGGATCCACACTCAGCAGGGCGTTGGCTGGCATACGGGCAAGTGCGATTCCCGGCGATTCGTACGAGGTCATCGTCGTGGATGATGTCAGCGCCGATGGATCCGTGGCGATCGCTGCCCGATACGCTGATACGGTCATGAAACTCAGCGGACGCCGATGCGGCCTTGCCTACACTCGGAACAGAGGGGTCGAGATTGCCCGCGGAGACATCGTGGCGTTTGTTGACGGTGATGTAGTGGTGCGACCTGACACACTTCCAAGGATGCTTGATATTCTTCGCGAACAGCTCGACATCGGCGCTGTGTCTGCTTCGCACGAGGAGACATCGGGGGCCACAAACTTCGTGTCTCAGTATTGGAACCTCTTGCTTCGGTTCGGTGAAGAAAGTCACGCCGCGCGGTGTGCTAACTTCGCGTCGGGATGTGGAATGGTGCGACGGCAAGTGTTCCTGACTGCGGGCATGTACGACGAGTGGCGCTTTACCACAGAGTGTCTCGAGAGTGCGGAGCTCGGTGAGCGGTTGCGCAAAGCCGGCCACGGCGTACTTCTAAGCCAGGACATCAGAGTAACGCACCTGAAGCATTGGAAGCTTGATTCAGTCTGTAGTGAGGTGTGGCACCGGGGTCGGCTTCTCGCCCGCTCGCTCGGTTACGTTCGGATGAATTCCTCGGCCCCCAGCGAGGTTGTATTTACCTTGAGTCGCACGCTTACGCCAGCGATTGCGCTCCTGGGAACAATCTCGCTCGCCGCGGCGTTTCTCCCCCAACGCCATAGTGCGGCGAACGGAGGCATCGCGCTAGCGGCGCTTGCACTAAGCAACCTTCCCGTCCATAGGTTTTACGCGCGCACGCGAGGGCTGGGCTTTGCCATCGCGTCAGTTCCTTTGCACATCTTGGCCCAGATGGTTGCAGCGGCCGCTCTGTGTACGGGCTGGATTCTACGCGACGTTTTCGGCGACCTTTATCCGGATGCCACCACCCAAGCCTACTCCGAGGTGGGCCTCGAGATTTGGCCGCCCGTTCGGCGAAGGGTTTAGCGATCCCGTGCGTTACCAGCCACCCCTGCGGAAAATCATAACTGGTACTGTGCGGGCCATGATCATTAGATCCTCCGCCACTCCCTGACGCTCCAAGTATTCGAGGTCGTACCGCACCTTGACCCTCACGTCATCGACACTAGTGTCATAAGCCTGGTTGACCTGTGCCCAGCCAGTAATCCCCGGTCTAGCACGCTGGCGCAGCGGATACTCAGCGATGTCGTCGCAGAGGCGGGAAAAAATGCTCGGACGCTCGGGCCGCGGGCCCACGATATTCATATCGCCGTAGATGACGTTGACAAGTTGCGGTAGCTCGTCTATTCGGTACCTCCGCATCACCCGCCCCACCGCCGTTATGCGGGTATCCCTTCTCGCTGCCCACACTGCGCCATTTGGTTTCTCAGCTCCCACACGCATCGTCCGAAACTTTAGGATTAAGAATGGTCTGCCGCCGAGGTCACGAGTTCGCCGGTCGTAAGCGTTGGAGGGCCCGGGATCGCGTCGCCGATTGAGGCCGATGCGGGCTTGCGAATAGAAGACTGGCCCCGGCGAGGTAAGCTTCACCAACACTGCAAAAATCAGCATGACGGGGGCGCCCAAAACGAGGCCGACTGACGCCAGAACGACGTTCATTATTCGGTCGAGAATCTCCGAACGGGAAGTCTGTCTTTTTCGTGAGACGGGTGCGTTCCGGGGCGATGGCTCCTGAACGACCGGGATTGGGCGGGCACTGTCGCGGATTGCCATGGACTGACGCGCAGCGCTAGCGGTGGCGGAGAGTAACGAACACAGCGAGGATGCTGGCGAGGCCGCCTGCCATACCGACGAATGCACCCAACTCGCGACGCTGGCCGATGACTAGCTCATCGCCGGCGTTGAGTCCGAACTGATCGAGGGTAAGTCCGTTGGCGATGGCTTGGCGCGTTTCCGCGGCCGAGCGGTACTCGACGTTCCGCCGACGAATGAACGACTTCTCGACATCCGCGCTCCCTGTGGGGCCCCCGGCAAGCATTATTACGTCGGTTAGCGGGATGTCCGACGCGAATGCAAAATATCCCGGACGCGCAACCGCCCCGAGAACACCGATGCGAATAAGAGGTGTGACATCGATCTCTTGGGCCTTCACGTACCTCAATACCTCGATTGAGATACGGTCATGCAACTCGGAGCGAAGCACTCCTGTGAGCGGCACCACGATCATTCCGGGTAGCTCGAGAAGGCGACCGGATCTTACAGCGATCGTATCCCGGTGAACGGCGTCGGAAATGATCGTGACGACGATGCGATCGCCGACCTGGAAGTCTCCCTCGCGCAGGCGCTCACGGATAGCCGCCGCGATGGTTGCATTTTGCGACCGTCCGGCAGGATCTCCGGCGGTCGACGCGATCTCCGCTCGAGTCGCGGCTGCCGTGAGCTCTGCGCGTGAGGTGAGGAGTGCCGGCGAAGCCTGCGCCTGGCCCTCGCTGCGTTCCGGGGCGAGCACTGCGAGAACAATGCAGGTACAGAGTCCGGCGCACGCTCCGCGGATAGAGGCCGTTCTGATGGTTGAAAACCGCGATCGAAGTGGCATGTGAATCTCGACAAAGGGATTGGTACTCTGGATCGTGTGCTTGTAAACCGATTGCAGGCTATGCACCCACAACAAGGCCTTTTGGCGTAGCGAGACTTCCCCCCGGATTTCTCGATCCACCATTGTGCGAGTAGTCCGTTTCGTAATACCGATACATGCCACCCGCAGGAACGCCGTTTATGACGGCTCCGAGAATTCGGATGGGTAGCCGGTCCAATACCGACAACTTCGCCGCTGCGAGCTTGCGATCAGACATTCCTTGGCGCAAGACGATCAAAATGTTCCCAGCGGCCGCGGCAAGCGCATACGCGTCGACGCCGGCGATAAACGGCGGTGAATCAATGATCACAACATCGAAGTCACGCCGAGCCGTTTCCATGAGAGTGGTCATTTGAGCCGAGACGAGGAGCTCGGGCGCTCGATGGGCGCGCGTTCCGCGCGGAAGCAGAAAGAGGTTCTCAGTCGGGGTAGGTTTTACGACCGTGTCGATCACGGCTCCGTTGCAGAGGTACTCGACCAAGCCGGGGGTGACGGGCATTTCGAAAGTGCTGTGCAACGTACCGCACCGCACGTCGCCGTCGATTAGCAGAGTTCGATTACCGGCACTCGCGAATGCAAGCGCAAGGTTGGACGAGACGAGCGACTTGCCGTCCGCCGCGGTTGGGCTTGAGACCGTCAATACTACAGGCCGATTGGCGGGAAACTCGTATCGCATTGCCAGGCGAAGCGTTCGGAAGGATTCCACGACTTGCGACATCAGCTCGACCTGGAGTTCTCCGCTGCGATTGGGCCGGAGCCGCGGGACTGTCCCCGCGATAGTCAGACCTAGTTCGTGGGTGACCTGTTCTGGATACCGAAACCGGCGGTCGATCCGATCGTGAAGAAGGGCGATACCCGCCGCTACGCCGATGCTGGCAAGAACTGCGAGGAGTACAAGGCGTGGCGCGTCGTTCGAGTTCGGATGCGTTGGTGGGACTGCGAAATCGAGGACACTCAAATCGGGCGTCGTTTGCGCCTCGGCCAGAGACACTTCTGCGTACCGCGCTTTGAGGACGCCGTAGATATTCTCGCTAGCCGCGACCTGTCTGACGAGGCGCATCTCCTCGATGGTGCGCGAAGGGATTGCTCGCAACTCAAGCGATTGGTCGTCGAGGCGTGTGTTCAGGTCTCGCTCCCGCGTCCGGAGTGTCTCGAGGACGCTTTGAGCGATTTGCGGAATGGTTTCGTACTGAAGCAAGCGCACCGTCTCGCTCAGCTGTTTAATGCGCGGGTTGGCATCCGTAAGGAACTGCCGCTCCGTCCGAAGCGCTGCCTGGCGCGACGACAGTTCTTCGATCGCTGCGCGCAATTGCGGCGTGTTGTTCAGGATCGAGGGCAGCATCAGGAAGGCTTGCGGGTCGAGAGGACCCCCCCGCGCTTTGGCAATCGCCTGTTCGAGAGCGAGGCGTTCGCCTTGCACCTCGCTCAGCGTCCCCTTTTGCTGGAAATAACCAGCGATAGAAGGATCGGCGCCTTGCGCCCCCGTTCCAACCGCCGTCCCTCCTGAGGGCAGCGTGATCGTGCTGACGCGGAACCGTTCGAGCTGAATTTCGGATTCGCGGAGTTGGCGTTCTGCCACGCCGAGTTGATCGCTCAGTATCTTTTTAAACTCGAGCAGATGACGTTTCTTGAGATCCCCCGACGATGTGATGAACTGTTCAACCCATGCGTTCAGTGTGTTCGCCGTACGCGTTGGATCCGATCCGCTCAGTGTAATAGTTAGGAACTGGCCATCATCCGGAAGCGAGCTGCGCAATCCTGAGAGGAGCGTGAGCGAAGTATTCCTCGGTGTGGCAACCCAAAACGGGAGGCTCCTGTGAGGCGTCAGGAATGCAGAGTCGGGTACCCAGGCAAGACCGATTTTCCGCCCGACGGAGTCACCCACGGCCCCGCGTTCAATAGGAATCCCATTCTCAGTCGACAAAACGTAGCGTCGGCCGGGCTCGACTTTGAGTATATAGCCACCCGGACGAAGCGAGGGGAGGGACTCAAACCTCCGAAAAAAAACCGAGTCGCCAGGCTGTTTGTAAGCGACATTCAACCTTAGTCTACGTACGACCGGATCTATGATCGCGTAGCTGCGCAGCAATTCGACCCACGAAGTTGGCGGGAGCAGCTGCTGCGGTCGGATGGGTCCACTTTCGGGTGAGATCCCGGAAGCGATCCATAACGTGGATTGGACGTCGTAAACCGGCTGAACCCTTCGGGCGGCGAACAGCCCGAGGGCTGAACCGATCACGACTATCAGCAGAATTAGCAAGACGTGCCTCTTTAGCACGTCGATGTAGCGCGCCCAAGGCACCCCTTCCTCATCAGTATTTACGGAGGCGCCCGTTAATCCCTGGTGTGCGATCGGAATTCCACCATAGGGTATAAGCCCCGTGTTTTCTCCCGACGATGCTGACTGGCTAAGGCGGACGGACATGGCGAAGCGGCCTACCTAATAGAAGCAAATGGTTTCGAACTAGTCGTGCGCGACGCACTGACGCAATTCACTGCCCAGAGTCAACTCTCTTAGTTACAAAGACTTACAAGAAGGCGAGGGGTGAAACTGTTGCAACTATGCAACGCGGTAGTGGGAATTTTCACAGAGTTAATGCCGGGACTGCACAGAGTTTACCGCGGACGCCCCTTGCTGCGTCATTCCCGTGGGTTTTAGGTCGGCGTGGGTCTCTCTACTCGGCGGCCAACTCAGGAAAGCCTGGCAGTAAGGGGCCGTTTCCGTTCACCGTAGGGTCCTCGCCAGCTCGTCCGAGTGTGGCGGGTTCGGCGAGCTCTCGGCGAAATCCATGGCGCTCGAGAAGACGGTACAGGGTCGTCCGATCGACGCTCGCAAGACGCGCTGCGCGCGACATGTTGCCGGACGCGCGGGCGACAAGGCGAGTGACGTACGTCTTCTCAAAAGTCGCCAACACCTGCTCCTTCGCAACGTGATAGGCGTCGCTCGAAGGCAGAGTGGGTATACCGGCGATCGCCGAGCCGAGATCCACTTCCTGGTCGAGCGGGAGCTGATGGATCTGAATCTTCGAGCCCGGCTGCGCGAGGATGGTGACATGTTCGACAAAATTCTGCAGCTCGCGCACGTTGCCGCGCCAGGGACGAGAGATCAGGAAGTCGAGCGTATCTTCGCTGAACTCCGGGCTAGGGTCCTTCGCTGACCGGTGCCGTGCCCAGAAAACGCGGAGAAAGTGGTTGGCGAGGAGGGGAATGTCCTCGGCGCGTTCCCGCAGTGGCGGGATAATTACTTGAACGACGTTGAGGCGGTAGTAGAGATCCTCGCGCAACTGCTTGTTCCTAATCGACTCTCGTGGATCTCGGTTGGTCGCGGAAACGAACCGGACGTCCACGACGGCGTCCTCGTGTTCGCTGCCAACGCGACGCACAATTCCATCCTGAAGCACCCGAAGCATCTTTGCCTGGAGCGGCATCGACATTTCGCTCAACTCGTCCAAGAAAAGCGTCCCACCATCGGCAAGCTCGAGCAGTCCCATCTTTTCGCGATCAGCGCCAGTGAAGGCTCCTTTGCGGTGGCCGAACATCTCCGATTCAAGAAGCTGCTCAGGGATAGCAGCGCAATTGATCGGAACCAGACGTCGTCTGGAGCGGCGACTGTGCTGGTGAATGTACTGGGCGAGAACTTCCTTCCCCGTTCCAGTTTCCCCGACGATCATCACGGCGGCATTCGTTGGCGCGGCCTTCTTGGCGAGCTCCGTCGCGCGTCGGAACGTGGCAGACGTGCCAACCAGCAAGCTGCCGGCGCCGCCTTCGGCGGTATTGAGCGCTGGGCCGTCTGACAGGCGGCGCGTGGATACGGTGTGGGCCGCTCGTCCGAGAATCAACTGCAGCTGAGTACCAGAATACGGCTTCGAGAGGTACTCCCAAGCACCGATCTGCATTGCTTCAATGCTCGAGTCGACGCTCGGATTGCCGGTCATCAGCACGACTAAAGTGTTTGGGGCGGTGGCCATAACGGCCTTCAGCACATCGATGCCCGAAACAGGCGTCATGTAGACGTCTACGAACATGATATCGAACCTGGACCGACGAACCATGTCGATAGCTTCGTCGCCCCGCGCGGTAACCTCTACGAGGAAACCCTCGCTTCGTAGCACGCTGGCGCATCCTTCTCTGAGCGTGCGGTCGTCATCTACGATCAGGGCGCGCATTTTTTCGGAGACAGGGTTATAGACCGGGGTCGAGTCCGCAGCAACGCGAAAGTCTTTTCGGGCTAGTGCGTTGATCACTTCAATACCGTCGGCAGTGAATTGTGGATAAAGCTCTCCAGCGAATGTTCGTGATCAAGGTGACACAACCTAGCAAAACCGTTTCGTTGAGCAATAGCCAGTTCCCAACCGTTTGCAACTTGCGGGGAGTGGGAAGCGATCAGTTAACCCGTCAAGATGAGGCATAACGTTAGCGCTGGGTGACGTGATACTGTGCTACGTGCTAGCGCAGCGACAAAGTGTTGCGCGAATGCATCAGTGGGCCAGTTACCGCAATGAGGCGCTTAAGACGGGGCTACGCACCGATGCCAAATCTTTAACCCGATGGGAGACCCGAGCACTGAAGCTTTAAATCCGCGCCCGGGAAAGTGATCCATGCGATAAAGAATTCTGGCGAGAATTGCCGTGTTCGGGATAGTTTTGTTGTCCTTCAAACCCCTCACACGCCAACTCAGTGACCGCGACCGATCCTGCACAAAAGGGAACTATTCTTCTCGTTGACGATGAGCAGCCAGTGCGAGCGATCATGGTAAAGATTCTGCGACGCGCAAACTACAACGTGCTCGAGGCGGAGAATGGGGAGGCGGCGCTACGAATGGCGGGGGCGCATCAGGGCAACATAGACCTCGTGATAACAGACATGTACATGCCGGGGCTCCGAGGCCGTGAAGTCATCCAGCGCATAGCGCCCACCAGACCAGGGCTGCGCGCGCTCTTCATGTCGGGCTATGCTGATCAGGATGCTCGGACCGGCGTCCCGGAGGGCGCCAACTTCCTGAGCAAGCCGT
>JABXNS010000074.1_pt1 | contig 38756 bp, 40 predicted proteins | sample 7301101 | NCBI WGS metagenome assembly JABXNS01 (sample SAMN14449646, study PRJNA615230) | soil metagenome | isolation source: soil from bare, unvegetated metal-rich iron-sulfur acidic spring small-cell... | place: Canada: Paint Pots Mound, Kootenay National Park, BC | collected 2017-05-25 | reverse complement strand
TGGGGAGATATCCTCAATGACTTTCTGTCGGTGTCACTCCAGGCTGATGGCAGTTTAAATCCAGCTAGCGTGGCAGCGGTGGCTCCAGTCGGGAGTGTGGCTGGCAAGACCGGGGCGGTGACACTTGTTGAAGGGGACATTGCTAACCTAACGACTGACCTAGCGGCCACTGAACAACTGGTTCACAAAGGTCAACCCAGTGGCTATGCGCCATTGGATAGTTCCGGACGAATACCAAGTGCTAACCTACCGCCTGCTGGAGCTGTACCCGATGCCACCACCACCAGCAAAGGCCTCATCCAGTTGGCCGGCGATCTGGGTGGTACGGCTGCCAGTCCCACTGTGCCCGGCTTGACCACCAAAGCCACCGACAGCACCGTCGTCCACCTGGCTGGCAGTGAAACCATCACTGGCAACAAGAACTTCACCGGCAGCCTCTCTCACAATGCCAATGCCGTGGTGGATACGACTGACAGTCGACTGAGTGACCAACGCACCCCCACGGATGGCAGTGTCACCACTGCCAAGATAGCCGCAGGAGGTATTGCTGAGTCTGCCGTCACCAACCTCAGCACTGACCTAGCAGGCAAAGTCCCCACCTCCCGTCAGGTTATCTCGGGCACAGGTTTATCTGGAGGGGGAGACTTAACGGCCGATCGGACGCTCAGTGTGAACTATGGAACGACGGCTGAGACAGCGGCTCAGGGCAATGATAGCCGTATTGTAAACGCCTCGAGTAAAGCCTTCACTATCGCCATGGCAGTGGTATTATAAATAGTTATGGCTAAGCAAGTTGTTAAGAATTATAGCTTTGACACCACAGCCAAAACCGTCACCCTGACAGATTTTGGCACGGTGCTGCTAGAGCGTCTAGCTCTTATTACTGATACAACCACCAACCAGATTCTCTACAACTTTGCCGATAGCTTGATAGCTACCGCTAGTGTCGCTGGCAATGTGGTGAGCCTGTCTACGTTGCCTGGTGGTGTGGCTAACTCCAACAAACTGCGTATCGACTATGATGATATAACTGGTGACCCGACCTATGACGTCCCATCCTTAGCCAGTAATGCTGCCCAAGAAACCGATGGTAACCTGGCCGCCATTAAGGCTGATGTCGACAAGATTCCTTCCAAGGGTGCGGCCACCACAACTAACTCCACACCAGTGAACATTGCTTCGGATCAGACGGTACCGGTATCAGGAACGGTTACGACTACGCCCTCTGGGACACAGACGGTCAGCGGGACGGTCACGGCCAACGCTGGGACGAACCTCAATACTTCAGCCCTGGCACTCGACGCCACATTAACCGGTGGCACCCAGAAAACCAAACTCGTTGACAGTGGCGGCACCAATGTTGGTTCGATTGCTGCTACTGGAGCACTAAAAGTTGACGGTTCAGCGGTCACCCAGCCAGTCAGTGGCACCGTAACCATCACTCCATCAGGTACCCAAATCGTGAGTGGGACGGTGACGGCCAATATTGGGACGACCAATGGATTGGCGCTGGACTCCTCGGTCAATGGTATTTTGCTTGCCCAAGGCTCCACCACCTCGGGCCAAAAAGGCTCACTCATCCAAGGCGCCGTTACCACAGCTGCGCCGACCTACACTTCAGCCCAAACCTCACCAATTTCGCTGACCACTGCTGGGGCACTGCGGACTGACGCATCGGCCACGACGCAGCCGGTGAGTGGGACAGTCACGGCCAACATCGCAGCCAACTCCAGTGTGAACGTCAACCAGGTTGCGGGTTCAACGGTTGACACCAACTCTGGCAATAAATCCGCCGGTACGCAGCGCATGGTGATTGCCACCGATCAACCAAACCTAACGACTGCTCTCAACGTCATCGCCGCCCAATCCGGCACTTGGACAGTTCAGCCCGGCAACACCGCCAACACCACGCCCTGGCTAGTCATCGACTCGACCGATCAGGCCACCGGCAGTAGCGTGCCAACTCGTGCATCCTACCAGGGCTCTCAAGCCAAAACCGCCCTGCCGGCTGCGGCGGGGACTGATGGCAGCATCGTGGGCGTGATGGCCGACAAGTTTGGCCGGCAAATTACCATCCTCAACGGCATGCGCGATATCATTAACCCCATCACGCAGCTGACGCTTACTTCCATGACTACTGAAACAACGCTCATCGCCAGCGTCGCCAGCGTCTTTAACGACTTACTCTCACTTGTCGTGATTAACACCTCCGCCTCCGCCACCCAGGTCGATTTCCGCGACTCCACCACCGGCACCATCCGCCTGTCGCTCTACATTCCCGCCGGCGACACTCGCGGTGTAGTCTTTAACACTCCCATGCCCCAAGCCGCCGTCAATACCGCCTGGACCGCCAAATGTGGTACTAGTGTCGCCTCGATAATTATCACTGGGAGCTATATATCCAACAAATAGGAGCCTTAGTAATATGGCCACGCAAATAGTAGCAGCAGGTGGAGGTAATTGGTCGTCATCAGCCACGTGGACTCCGGGTTCCGTCCCTGCTGCTGGCGATTCGGTGATCGTACACGCGGCGTCAGGCCAACTAACTATCGATGTCACTACCAATGCCATCGCCAGTATTGATTTTACGACCTATACAGGTACCCTGACCATCAACGCCGGGGTCGCCCTGACGCTGGGCGGCGGTGTTGCGGGGAACTTCACCCTGGTGTCCGGGATGACCGTGACGTTGGTTAATGCCGCTACCTCCGCCATCGCCTTCACCCACACGACAACGGGCTGCCTCGTCACCACCGGAGGCAAGACACTGGGCAATGTGACATTCAACGGGGCAGCCGGTGGGTGGACGTTGCAGGACGCTATGACAGTTGGGACAACGGCGTCCGTAACGTTGACGGCTGGGACTTTGATCACCAATGGGCAGACGTGCTCATGGGGTCAGTTTGTAAGTGCCAATTCAAACACACGCACCCTCACATTAGGGGCATCTGCTGTAACGATCTCCAGCAACTCGCAAGCAGTATGGCAAACATCAACAACAACCGGGCTTACAGTTAGCTCCAATACCGCTACATTGACCTTCACCGGAACAAACATTGAGTTGCGCATGGGAAATGCAAATTGGCAAGGGGCCAGCATTGTTATCAGTGGAGCTTCGAGTGGGGCTAACGGGTGTCTCATGACCACGCTGGGCACCTTTGCAAACTTCACTCGCTCTGGTACGGCCGTCAAAACGGATGACATTCGGTTTAGCCCAACCGGGTGCTCTCTGGTAGTGACGGGTACACTGAATCTATCAGGAAATAGCACCACGAACCGCCTCAATGTCTTGACGTACAATGGGCCCAATGCAACCCCAGGTACCCAGCAGACAATTACGGCTGCCGCTGTCTCCGTAATCAATGTCGATTTTATGGATATCGCAGGAGCAGGTGTTGCTGCCCCATTTACCGGATCTTCTATAGGTGACTGCCAAGGTAATTCCAATATTACTTTTACAACTCCTGTTACACGTTATGCAGTAGTTGCTGGCAATTGGTCTTCGACGGCTACATGGTCTACATCATCAGGTGGTTCTGGTGGAGCTTCAGTCCCGTTGCCACAGGATACAGTAAATTTTGACACCAACTCGGCCGCAGGAACCTATACGGCGGATATGCTAAGAATAAGCAAAGATCTAGCATGTACAGGGTTTACTGGGACAATGTCTTGGCCGGATAATACTACGAATACTGTGTTTGGCAATCTTACTCTAGGGTCGGGAATGACGCTGCAAATTACCGGACAACACAGACTAGCTTTAGCGGGTCGTGGTACCCAGACAATTACAAGTGCTGGTAAAAAGATTGGATTGGTAGCTCAAAACGATTTGCTAGCACCGGGAGGCACATATACACAGCAGGATGCAATTAACTTCGACAGAGCCCGGTTCTCAGTTTCAAATGGAACATGGAATACTAACGGGTTCTCTGTAAACGTTGATAATATCATATCTAATGGAACAGCTACTCGCAGTGTAATTCTTAATACATCTGTTATCACTCTAGGTGGTGTATCAACTTCTGCTTGGCAGATGACAGCTTCGGGACTAACCTTTAGCGGAGCTAATTCGACAATAGTGATAGCATCAACATTCGCTGGATCTCATAATTTCAGTGGTGGAGGATTTACCTATGGTACTATTCAGTACAATGTAGCTAACTCACCTGGTACTCTAAATATTCAAAACAACAATAACACTATTGGTACCTTGACCGTCGGCTCTGGTCGCAGCGTCACCTTTCCATCTTCTACAGTTGTGACTTTTATCAACGCACCAACGTGGACTGGTATAGCAAATGGCTATGTTTATTTCCCTGGTGCATCAGGGGCTTATGCTTCGGCTCCCGATTCAGCAGCCTTGAGCGTCACAGGGAACATCACCCTTGATGTCAAGGTGGCGATGACTTCCTGGGCTCCTGCGGCAAACTCCATGCTTGTAGCCAAAAACCCCGGAGCATCTACTGTCGATTCCTACGATCTTTACGTGGAGACAACGGGGAAACTCGTACTGCGTGCGTCTCAGGCTGGTTCCTCGTTACTGACGTGGACATCATCGGTTGCCACTGGGTTGGGCGCAGGTACAACCAAATGGGTTCGCGCCTCCCTCACTCTAAGTACCAGCAAGGCGCAGTTTTTCACCAGCACAGATGGCTCAACGTGGAGTCAGCTAGGCACAGACATCACGGGATCAGCAATATCCGGCATCAACGATTCCACTGGAACCCTAGAAATAGGGAGTAACACCGCAGGGATCAGCAACCTAACCACCGGTCAGTTTTTTGAGGTCAGGGTCTTCAACTCCGCTCTCGGTTCCGGCTCCGGCACCCCCGTCTTCGACGCCGACTTCACGCTTGACCGCCTCGGCACCCACACTTACCTTGATGCAGCACAGACCCAGTTCGCTGAGTCTTCCTCCAATGCCGCCACCGTCACCCTCAATGGGCTGGCACAGGTGGGTGATGGACGTATCGCTCTCAACTCGTCAACCCCAGCTACCCAAGGAACAATAGCTTATTCCAATGGCACTATCATTGATGATTATCTTGTCATCCAAGATTCCAATGCCGTTGGTGGAGCCGCCTGGTACGCCGGTACTCATTCGGGCAATGTCAGCAACAACACTGGCTGGGCCTTTAGCCTACCCGTATCAACCAACCCCGGCGGGCCAATGATGATGGGGGTGGGGTAGAGCATAAGAATTTGCTGGAAGCTGAAAGTAAAAACAGCTCCCGATTTTTACGGAAGCTACAATACAATTCTAAACTGGTGGAGTGTACCGGATTCGGACCGGTCGCCTCTTCCATGCCATGGAAGCGCTCTACCAAATGAGCTAACACCCCAAATTGACTTCCGCGATTATAGCATAGTTTGGTGGAGCTGAGGAGACTCGAACTCCTTACCTCGGCAATGCGAATGCCGCGCTCTACCAGGTGAGCTACAGCCCCGTTGAGTGTATTTTACCATAGGTGTTGGAGCCGGCGCGCTGACTAGCAGCTGGTTTTTACCATATCTTGTTTAAATATTGCTTAAGGTTCTATATACTACACGGTAGCGTCAAACAATAAAACAGGATAATTCATGCCGCCACTTCCAGACAATGACCCCGATCGACAGCCAGCCGCTGTTCCTGCTCCGGACTTTGCTCAGCCGTCAATGCCCGAACCTCCCACGCCGGTTTCGCCTCCTGCCGCGCTAAGTTCATCTCCAGGGCCAACTGCCGTGGCTGGCTCATTTCCAGAAATTACTGAGCCAACTTTTAGCTCTGAGGCGCATGAGCCTTCACCTGCTTCATCACCAACAACCGCCCCGCAGCCGACAATCATTGCTCCGCTAACGACTAGCAACATTGTTGTGCCTCCGGTTACTTCCGCACCAATCGTGAATAGTTTTGGCGCGACAACCGTTCCAGCTAACGGCTCCGGACACGCTACCTTGGGCGCTCGGCCGAAAGCTCGCGGCCGCAAGAAATGGTTAGTGATAGTCCTGCTTGTGCTCATCATTTTGGGTGGCGGTAGCGCCGGGGCTTACTTTGGCTATTACCTAAACCCAAGCGTCATCTGGAAACAAGCACTCGATAACACCAATCGCGGCTACAGCCAACTTGTTAGCTACATCGACACCCAGACAAATACTCACTACAAAAGCTTTGCACTGGACGGATCATTCAAGGCGACTACTGGTGGCACCAACTACGACGGCAGCATCAGCGCCAAAACCGATGGCAAAAGTTCTACCGAGTCGCTGAAACTGGATTTGGGTGTGGCCAATTTGGACGTCGAAGAGCGCAGCCTGGTGCCGGCTGGTTCCACGGCTCCGGATGTTTACCTGCAGGCCAGCGGCATAAAAGGTCTGAGCGGTTTAGTGGGCACTGATCTGGGTCCTCAAGTTGACAGCCTAGACGGTCAGTGGATTGTGATTGACCACAACTTGCTGGAGGATTTACAAAACAAACTCAGGCAACAATCCGGCATAGCTACTCAGCCTAAAGCCACGCTGACGTGGTCAGACGTCAAAACTCTGCTGCAGGCCATTGGCAAAACTGACCAGCAATATGTCTTTACCACCAATAAAGCCATGGCCGTCACTACCGTAGTTAAGCACTATGGGCTGGAAACGGTAGATAGCCACCGGACGTACCATTACAAAGTCGGTTTCGTTAAAGCCAACGTCAAAACGTATATTGCCGCTTTGTGTGATACCTACAGCCAAAGTGCGGTTGCCGCGTATATCAACAAAGAATCTGGCCAGCCAGCAATGAGCGCGGCGGAGTGTCAAGGCGCGGCCGCTAGCGCCTCGGACGGCATCAAAAGTTCCGATACCATTGACGTATGGGCCGAGGTGAGCCATCGGATGATTTATAAAGTCCGGGTTAGCGATCCTGCAAGTCCCGCCGAAAATTTTGTAGATATTGGTCTGAATTATAAAAACAGCGGTTCTTATCCATTCTTTGTAAATTTTCAAAGCAAATCTGGCACAACCACGGATACTGCTTCGCTGGTTGCCACGCTTAACACCAAAACCAATGCCATCAGCCTAAACGTCACTGCTGCCAGCAAGGGCGGCGATACCCCCACAACCTTTAGCGGTAATTTTAACTTGGCGCCCAGCAATGCCGCGGTGAACGTCACTGCGCCGACAGGTGTCAAATCACTTACTGGCGTACTCAATGAATTTGGCTTGGGTGGCTTGCTTTCCAATCCGCAAGATCTGACTTCGCTTGGCACCAGTTCGCCTCTGACGCAGACGTTTTAGAAGATTGCCTCTGGTTAGGCTTCGAGTGGCTCAGTACCTTTGCAACATAAGCTTTGTTGACGACCAGCCTGTATAATACCTGCATGCAAGTCGTTATTGATAATCTGCTGACTCATTACCAAAAACTGGGTACAGCTAGCCGCACGGTTGTGATAGTGCACGGCTGGGGGGATAAAGCCCAGGCATGGCAAGATTTTGCAGCTAATTTGGCCGGCAGCTATACCGTCATAATTCCTGATCTGCCAGGCTTTGGCCAAACGCAGGCACCAGACCGAGCCTGGAGGCTAAACGACTATGCAAATTTTATTGCCCAATTTTTGCGCAAAATTGACGTTCAAAAAATCGACTGCTTCATTGCCCATAGCAATGGCGGAGCGATTGTGCTCAGAGGTCTTGGGACTGGTACGCTTGCTGCTGAGCACCTGGTGCTGTTGGCTAGCGCTGGCATCCGTGGTGAGTATAAAGGTCGCATGAAAGCTCTTCGCTACATGGCCAAGACCGGTAAGCTGCTCACCAAACCGTTGCCGGTATCCGTCCAGAAAAAACTCCGCCGAAAGCTATATACAACTGTCGGTTCAGACATGCTGGTGGCCGAGCATCTGCAAGAAACATTCAAAAAGATCATTACTGATGACGTGCGGGTGGACGCAACTTGCGTCAATATTCCTACGCTGCTTATCTATGGCCAGCAGGATGTCTCGGCTCCGGTGCGCTACGGGCAGCTTTTTCACGAAGTCATGCCCAATTCCACGCTTGAGATTATTGCTGGTGCCGAGCACTTTGTACACCTTGATCAACCACAACGGGTTCTAGGACTCATCAAGGAATTTTTACGATGATCGAAGCCCTCGCCAGTTTATATATGCCGGCTTACCCAACCACGCTGGTGTATATGCTGCAAAGCACCGAATACCAAGTTTGGCCGTATTTAAAATGGTACTGGCGGACGCAGAACTTTGCCCGAGTGGCTCATCGCCGCCAACTGAAAGTGACCAAAGCAGCGCGTTTACTGCGTGCTGGACTGATAGTCGGCATGCTGGTGCAGATTATTGCTGGCCTAGTGCTTATTTACTTCGGCTACTGGCGGCATGTGACCGGCGGTGTGTATTTTGGCGTAGCGCTGGTGGTTGCCTATCCGGTGGTCTGGGCGCATCTGGCGGTGGTGCCGCTCCTACTTGGCCGTAGTTTAATAGTCAGGCCAGCTCAGCGGCGAGAAATTGTTAAAGCCGAAAAGATATTTAAAAATCACCCGGCAGTCAAACTGGCTATCGCCGGCAGCTACGGTAAAACCAGCATGAAAGAAATTTTACTGACCGTGCTAGGTGGGGGCAAAAAAGTGGCAGCTACGCTGGCCAACAAAAACGTGTCGATTGCACATGCCCAATTTGCCGCCAGGCTAAAAGGTGACGAAGATATTTTAATTATTGAGTACGGCGAAGGTGCGCCGGGCGATGTGGCTCGTTTTGCCAAGCTCACTCATCCTACGCAGGCTATTATTACTGGTTTGGCACCGGCACACCTGGATCAATACAAAACTCTTCAGGCTGCTGGCACAGACATTTTTAGCGTGGCCCATTATGTGCCCAAAGGGCAGGTTTTTGTGAACGGCGAGTCGGCGGATACCAAGCCTTTTATGAAGCCGGCTTACCATGACTATGATCAAACAGGAGCGCTGGGCTGGAAGGTTAGCAACATACACGTAAGTCTTGAAGGTACCAGCTTTACGCTCAAAAAAGGCACCGCTAGTCTAAAACTACACAGCAACTTGCTAGGCAGACATCAGATTGGGCCGCTTAGTTTAGCAGCAGCTTTAGCCGATCGGTTTGGTTTAAGCAACAAACAAATAGTGGCCGGCATTGCTATAACCGTGCCGTTTGAACACCGCATGCAACCATATCAGCGGGCCGGTGCCTGGATTATTGACGATACCTATAACGGCAACCTGGAAGGCATCCGGGTTGGCACGCAGCTGCTCAAAGAGCTATCTGCCAAACGCAAAATCTACGTCACGCCCGGTCTAGTCGATCAAGGGCCGGAAACTGCCCGTGTCCACCTGGAAATGGGCCAGCTGATTGCCGCCGCTTCGCTAAACCTGGTGGTACTCATGCAAAACTCCGTGACTGATTTTATCAAGCAAGGCCTGGAAACTGCCGGCTACGATGGCGAACTGATTATCGAGCCACGCCCCTTGGATTTTTACACCAACCTCGACCAGTTCGTAGCCACCGGCGACGTGGTGCTCATGCAAAACGACTGGCCGGATAATTATCGCTAGATTTTGCAATCGTAGTGCCTAATTGTATATACTAATTGCATGAAAACTATTGCGGTTATCTTTGGTGGACGCTCCACGGAGCACGACGTATCTATCGTGACGGCACTGGCTAGCATCATCAAACCCCTTGAGCTCACTAGACAATATAAAATCGAGGCCGTGTACATTGCCAAAAGTGGCGCGTGGTATTGGGATGAAAAACTCAAAGATATTAGCCTCTATATTTCCGGCCAGATTCAGGATTTTTTGCATAAAACCCAACCGGCCAGCGTACAGTTTGACGGCGGCCTGACGCTGGTAAAAGCTACTGGCTTGGCCGGGCGCAAAACTCAGCGCAAAATCGACATTGTCTTTCCGGCCACCCACGGCACGTACGGCGAAGACGGCAGCCTGATGGGAGTGCTACGGATGGCCAATGTGCCGTTTGTGGGTTGCGACATGGATGCCAGCGTGCTGGCTATGGACAAGGTGCTCGCCAAACTGATGGCTGAGGCGCACGGCATCGCCACGCCCAAGATGCAGTTTGCTAATAAGACCAGTTACTCGCGCGCCCCTGAGACGTTTGTGCGTACTATTGAGCGCGGGCTAACCTATCCGTTGTTTGTCAAGCCGGCACATCTGGGATCGAGTATTGGTATTACCAAAGCCAAAGACCGTAAAGAATTAGAAAACGCTCTGGAAGTCGCTTTTCACTATGATGAGAAAGTCTTGGCCGAAGAAGCAGTCGCCAACCTCATTGAAGTAACCCTGCCGATTATCGGCAACGACCAGCCCCGGCCGGCGCTGCTGGAGCAGCCGCTCACCAAACCGGAAGATTTCTTTGATTTTGACACTAAATATATGCAAGGTGGCAAGAAAGGTAAGGATAAAGGTGGCGCCAAAGGTCTTCAAGGCTACAGCCAAATTCCGGCGAAATTACCAAAAGAGCTGTACACCAAAGCCGAGCAGACCGGGCTGGCTGTCTACCGTGCACTCGGCTGCGGGGGCATTGCCCGCGTAGATATGCTCATCGATAGTAAAACCAAGCGAATATACTTTAACGAAGTCAACCCACTGCCCGGTGGGCTGTACGCTCATAACTGGCGCGCAGCCGGCGTCAGCGGCGTGGAACTTGTCCAAACGCTCGTGCATCTGGCCGAAGAGCGTTGGCAAACTCAGCAACAACAAAACACCATTTTTTCAACGAACTATCTACAACAATTTTAAGAGGACTGTTTCCATGGCACATGCATCACTAACTAGCCCAGGTGTTTCCGCAACAGTTCTGAATGGTTTTTCTGATCCCGAAGTTGTACGGCAAGGTTTAGCGGGAATTGGTACAGGTCTTGAAATAGAGCAAGGCTGGTACGGCAACGCCTATAGATACCAAAACCAAGCTGACATACAAGCTGGGATTGCGCGAGGCGATTTGGTAAGAGTTGTGGCTGATGAAAACCTCAGGCCCATCGGTCGCTTTCGCAATCCAGAGCTTGAAAATACCTATCCGCCATATCTAACATCCGCCGCACTGGCCTGTGCACAATTGGTTGGTCGTATGTGGCGCAGGGAAGCCAACAATTTGAGAGTCCCACGAAACGTCGTATTATCATGTACCTCGTTTGTCAGACACGAAGGATATCAAGCCCAACTGGTGGCGGCCGGTAAATATGCCGTGAGCAAGAGCATTCATCCTATTGGTAATGCGCTGGATATAGATCTAGGCGGCTATTATATGGATCGGGATGACACAGAAGTTGTAGTTTCGCTGCGCGAACCCAAGGCTCAGCTGAATATCGCAACTGCAATGGCTGAAGATTATGGCGTAGAGCGATATGATCCACCCAGGCTTGGACCGGCACACTTTAATGAGTTAGTACCAAAAGCCTTAAAAATCGCACTTGATAGACTACAAGACGAGGGAGCGCTGGCCTGGCTGAATGAAATGCCGGGAACTGCTAATAACGTTGCCCACATTGCGGCGGCGCCGGATTTTGCGGCTTAGCCAGTGTATGTAAGTGAAAAAACTTGACGCCGATTATCAGATGATCTATCTTAGGAAAAATGGTTACCGACTATCTAATCAGCACAGTTAGGCAGCTCTTGCCTATACTCTTACCCGGGCTGTGCTTTAGTTTGTCTGAAGCCTGAGCGTCCAAAACGCTGTGCACAGCCCCACTAATCAGGCTTCAGACAAGAGCCTGATTTTTAATTTAAAGGAGGTAATGTTTATGACAACTGAAATTAACGATTGCGACGTAGCTGCAATAGACTGGGAAGGAAGCACTGTTAGGAACACCGAAGGGATACCCTTCTCGCTATTGGACGTTATTATTATTCACCCAGTTGAAGAAGGCATGCTCCCAGCCCAACCCTCATTAGACGAGCCCGACTAGATAGGATAAGATAAGACCTATGCAACGCTACAATCCAAAAGACATCGAACCCAAATGGCAAAAAATTTGGGAAGAAACAGGCACCTACACCGCTAATCTCAAGAGTGATAAGCCCAAGTATATTGCTATGAGCATGTTTAATTACCCCAGTGGGGCAGGTATCCATATTGGCCACGCCATGAACTACACCATTAGTGATGTAAAGGCTCGCTTCAAACGGCAACAAGGTTACGAGAGCTATCACCCGGTGGGTTGGGATGCTTTTGGCTTACCGGCCGAAAATTATGCCATCAAGGCTGGCGTATCGCCGCAGGAGTCCATGGCCACCATCATCCCTAGCTATCACAAGCAGTATAAAGCTATGGGGTGGAGTAATGATTGGGAAAAAGAAATTTCTACTCACCTGCCTGAGTACTACAAATGGAGCCAATGGATTTTTGCCCAAATGTACAAAAATGGGTTGGCCTATCAAGCTAGCCGCATGCAATGGTGGTGCGAGATTGATAATAGCGTACTCGCCAACGAACAGGTGATTGACGGCAAATGCTGGCGCCACGACGCACCCGATGATCCGCTCGTTCAGAAAAAAGAAGTCAAACAATGGTTTTTCAAGATTACCGATTACGCCGACGAGCTGCTGGAGGCCATTGCCGACCTAGATTGGAGCACTAGCGTTAAGTTGGCGCAAAAAAATTGGATTGGTCGTAAGACTGGCATCAATATTGTTTACAAACTGGCTAATAGTTCAGGCAATGAAACAATTACTACATTCACTACCCGACCCGATACTAACTTTGGTGCAACTTTTATTGTCTTGGCGCCCGAGCATGATCTAGTGAAACATATCATAGAGGGCAAGATTATGCCTAGCAATGGTTCAGTAGATCAACAAGCAATCGACGATTATGTAAAAAAGGCGATGAGTAAAAGTGAAGTTGAACGGCAAGAAGAAGGGCGCAATAAGACTGGGGTCTTCACCGGTTTGGTTGCAAAAAATCAGTTGACCGGACGGAACATGCCGGTCTGGGTATCTGACTTTGTGCTGGCCGGTTTTGGGACTGGTGCTGTGGTTGGTGTCCCGGGCCACGACATGCGTGACTTTGAATTTGCCCGCCAGTTTGATTTACCAATTCTTAGGGTGGTGGATGGTCCTGACGGCGATAATTCTGAAATTACTCGACCCGAACAGGTGCAGGAAGAGGCTGGGACTTTGGTTAACTCTGATTTTTTGAACGGTCTTGAAATTCACGAAGCAACTGAAAAAATCATGGATTACTTCGTAGAAAAAGGTTGGGGCGAACGGGTAGTGAACTACAAAATGCGCGATTGGAGCGTGAGTCGGCAACGGTATTGGGGTGCACCGATCCCGATTGTGAACTGCCCGAAAGATGGACCGGTGCTGGTGGCAGACGAAGATCTACCGGTGATTTTGCCAGCATTGGATGACTTTAAACCCAGTGGTGATGGTCGCAGTGCTCTGGCTCGAGCTAAAGATTGGCTGAAAGTGGATTGCCCGCAGTGTGGCGGCCCAGCCGAGCGTGAAACTGACACACTTGATACCTACATTGACAGCAGCTGGTACATGTATCGCTACTTTGACCCGCACAACCAGGAGCAGATTTTTGATAGCGAACTCGTCAAAAAATGGGAGCCAATCGATTTTTATAACGGCGCTGATCACGCCACGGCGCATCTGTTATATGCTCGATTTATTGGGCACTTTTTTAAAAAGCTTGGTTTGGTGAACGAGCCGGAGCCATTTAAGGAATTTTTGTTTAATGGCAAAGTGACCGCAACCGACGGCACGATGTTTAGCAAATCCAAAGGCAACGGTATCGACCCGCTGGAAATTATCGAACAGGGCTACGGTGCCGATGCCCTCCGTACCTATCTGATGTTTGCCGCCCCACTGGATATCTGGATTCGTTGGGATCCCCAGGGAGTTCCGAGTACGCACCGGTTTTTGAGCCGAATCTGGACGTTGGTGCAGGAATTTACCGAAGCAAATTCAGCAGCAACCAGCAACCAGCCAGAAGCAGGCAAAGACAAGGAAATTTTGCGGGCGATACACGGGATGATCAAAAAAGTCACCGAAGATATCGAGCAGAATCATTACAACACCGCTATTGCCGCCATGATGGGCTGCGTGAACGATTTATATAAGCTAAAAACAGATACGTTCAGCGACCAGCAGGCATGGCAGCAGGCTCTGGAACATATAGTGGTCTGCGTGGCACCATTTGCGCCACATATTGCTGAGGAGTTGTGGTATCAGCTGGGGCACAGCACCAGTGTACATCTCGACAGCTGGCCGAAGTGGAACGATAAGTATCTGATACATGACGAAATGACGATTGTCGTACAAATAAATGGCAAAGTCCGTGCCGAGTTAAAACTGCCAACGGATGCAAACGAAGAACAAGTCATCGCTGCCGCCAAAGCCGATGCTAAAATCACTGAGCTGCTCGCTGGCAAAGAACCAACCAAAACAATTTACGTGCCCCAAAAACTCGTTAGTTTTGTGATCAGATAAGTACTTATTTGGCTTTTGGTTCTTGAGACGAAATGCCATAAAAAACAGCCATTGCCCCAAAAATTCTATGCCTAAATGGCAGTCGGGTGTATTTCATAAGATCTTCACCGGGTCTTGGAAGATGATACTTCTGACCATAAGCCCGCCACCTATCAATTGAACCAATTGGATCTACGTACTCTATGGCCAAAGTATCATCCTGTGGATTCTCTGTGTTCATAGGGCCTTCTGGGGCAACTCCTTGTTCGGCTGCTAATGAGGAGCCGGAGGCATCAGGCTTCTGAAAGCCTTGTGCTACCCAAAAATTATCGAAACCTTCTACTGGAGGAAGTAATACTGTACTCATGGCACGATATTATAGCACCTCATGCAAATAATTGCAATGGCATTTTGAGTTGAGTTCACAGCAGGCTTGCGCTATAATCAAATACCAACGTTACTGGCTGCACAAGCCATGAAAGGAATTTGCCCATGGGAAAACCCAAGAAACGCACCAGTCCGCGGCGAACTGGATCGCGCCGCAGCCATTTGGCAGTTAAGTTGGCCCGCGTAGTTAATGCCACGTCGCCAGTCAAGGCTTTTACCACGCGCCGCGAAGCTGGCGCCAGCCGTCCGCGTGTGGCCAAGCCCGTCAAACCGGCTCAGGCCAAAGTCACTAAAGAAAAGTTGGCCAAATCGACAGCCAAGTAGTCTATACTAAATTTAGTAAGTAATTTTTAACAATTATGGCATCAAATCGTCACCTCGGTCGTATCATTGCGCTGCAAACGCTCTACGAGCAGGATTTTCGCCGCGAAGCCAATGACAAGAACTTTGACCTAGCCGAAGTGCTGGCTCGTAACATTGCCCGCTACAAAGCCACGGTGGATGACACGGCTTTCATTGAACGATTGGTCAAGGGTGTGACCACGCACGAAAATCAGCTGGACACCACACTGCAGCCGATTGCGCCGGAATGGCCGATTGATCAGATCGCTCGCATGGACCGCGTGGTGCTGCACATAGGCATGTACGAGCTGATACACGAAAAAGACGTACCCCCCAAGGTTGTTATCAATGAGGCCGTCGAGCTGGCCAAAGCCTTTGGCGGCGATAACTCCTCTAAGTTTATTAACGGTGTGCTGGGCACGATGCTGCGTCAAATTGATCCTTCAGTTGGTGCTAAGCCTGTCAAAATCGACGAACCCGAAGCCACTACAAAATCTACCAAAACTGCCAAAAAATCCATTCCAAAAACTTCGTCAACTAAGTCCAAACCTTCCAAGAAGTAAGAAAACTAAGGAGCCAGTTAGCCATCATGCAAAGACCCCGACCGATAAAAGGAATTCGCCGTCTGGTAAAACGTCAGCCAGAAATTACTGAGGCTGTACACGAAACTACCGCTGGCGGCATTGTATTTCGCCGCAATGCCAAGTCTAAGCAGATTGAAATTTTGTTGATGCTCGATGCTAAGAATCGCTGGACGATTCCTAAAGGCCATGTCGAACCCAAAGAAGAGCCGCGGGCTACGGCTGAGCGCGAAATCCGCGAAGAAACTGGACTGCAGGAAATGAAAGTCCTCAACTGGTTGGGCAAGGTAAATTTTCGCTATCGTCGCAATCAAACTTTGGTGCTGATGACCATGCATATTTATTTGGTAGAAGGCCTGGGCGATACCGATAAGCTTAACCCCGAGGATTGGCTCAATGACATCAAATGGCTGCCGGCCAATCGGGCGATTGACGCTATCGAGTACGAGGACATCGGCAAACTCATGTTGCTCGGACTCAAAAAAATCCGCGAGGCTGGTGCTTAAAAATCATGCAAGACGTCAGTGCCTACCAGGCTTTTGCCAAAGACATACTAGGTGTGACCTTTAATAACCTCGATCTGTTAATTACGGCCTTTACGCATCGTTCCTACGTCAATGAGCACCGCAAAACCGTGCATGAGCACAACGAGCGCCTGGAGTTTTTGGGCGACGTTGTGCTGGAGCTCGTCACTACCGAGTATTTGTTTAATAACTTTAGCGAGCCGGAGGGTGTGCTGACCAATTGGCGAAGCTCGCTGGTGCGCACCGAGAGTATCAGTGCCGCCGCCGCTCGCCTAGGCTACGAGCCGCTGTTGCGACTATCGCGCGGCGAAAAGCATGGCACTGAGCGGGCTCGGGCGCAGATTTTGGCCAACGCCTTTGAGGCGGTGCTGGGTGCGCTGTATTTAGATCAAGGCTACGAAGCTTCCAAGCGTTTTTTGACTACCAGCGTGCTGTCGACGTTTCAGGATATTTTGGCCAGCGGTTCGTGGCTCGATCCCAAATCACACCTCCAGGAACTGGCCCAAACGGCCGATGGCTTTACCCCGGCCTACAAAGTTATCAGCGAAGAAGGCCCCGACCACGACAAAATTTTTACCGTCGGTGTCTATGTGGGCAAAAGCCTAAAAGGCCAGGGTACTGGTCCCAGCAAACAGGCTGCCCAGCAACAGGCCGCCGAAGCGGCACTGAAGAAATACAGGAAGTAGCCAAGCAGCTCATGCTATAGGTCGATACAAAGATCTTTATCTAAGCACAATTTAAGAAAACTACATTGACATCAGAGGTAGCAATCTGTACAATGGCTGGGACTGTTATCTATTAATTAATGGTTGGTAAGAGGAAAATCTAAAGACACATGCTCGTTATTCGTTTGCAACGCACCGGCCGCAAAGGTCACGCCATGTTCCGCGTGGTGGTTCAAGACGCTCGCCGCAGCCCGACCAGCGGCCAGGTGGTCGCCGCATTGGGTAGTTACGACCCGCATGCCAAGGTAGCTATTTTGGACAAGGAAAAGTCCAAACTCTATCTTGAAAAAGGTGCTCAGCCTTCACCGCGAGTGGCCAGTTTGTTGAAAAGCGAAGGAGTGAAGTTGCCGGATTGGGTAAATACGCCAACTAAAAAATCCAAAACCACTCGTCATCCTGATAAGCTGCAAAAAGCCGAACTGGCGGCGCCCGCCGCCGAAGCTCCGGCTGAGCCTAAAGCTCAAACCGAAGAAGTAGCTGAAGCAACTCCAGAAACTACCGAAGCTCCAGCATCGGAAGTTGAATCCGCCAGCGAGCCGGATGCAGAAGTTCCCGCAGCCCCAGCTCCAGAAACTCCAGCCGATTCGGCTGAACCAACTGGCGATAAGCCAAACACTTCCACCTAGAGCCAGTTTCCCCCAGCTGTCTTTCCCACTTTCTTGATTTGTTATAATAGATAGGTCCATTAAACGAAGGAGTTACCGCGCATGAACAACAGCATCGATCAACAATTTATTGAATTTATCGTTAAGTCCTTAGTCAGTAAGCCCGAAGCAGTCAGCATTGAGCGGCGCATTGACGAAAAAGGTGTGCTACTCGAGTTAACTGTCGACCCCGAAGACTTAGGCCGCGTGATTGGTAAGCACGGTGCCACGGCGCAAAGTCTGCGTACCTTGCTTCGTGCGCTCGGCACCAAAAATGACGCTCGCTACAATCTCAAAATTATCGACAATGGCGAGCCGCGTCCTTACCACAAAGATTCGCAGCCGGCCCAGCAAAACGACAGCCAAACTGCTGCGCCCGCGTCAGATGACTCTACTCGCTCAGTCGCAGACGACAACACAACTGCCAATGATTTTACGGCCGCCGACGAACCGGACGAAGCAGCTCAGGTTTCAGTGCCCGAAACGCCGGCTGACGACGAACCCAGCGACGTAGTCAGCAAGACGCGCAAAGAGTTGAATGATCTCGACGATTTAGATATTTAGACATCGTCTTTATAAAGATTTTCACAAGCCCATCTTCAGTTGCCTCTTGGCGAGCAGGGTTGTTGCTTTTGAGGGAGGGCTATTGTAGAATAGTTTTATCTAAAGTAAGGAGACGAGGAATGGCTGGTTCACAAGAAGGATTAAATTTCGGGGGGGGGTAGCATAAAAATTGAAGAGGTCGGAGGTCTTTTAGGTGAGCTCATCGGGCGCTTGGCTGCTTCAGACCAAAGAAAAACCGTAGCTCTGACCAGTCAAGGTAAATTGGTGGGTATACTTGAAGCAGTGACCATGGAACAGCTGCACGAGCGGGCAATGGCCGATCCACAGGTACAGACACACATAGCGCGTACTGAAGAAGATCTTGCAAATGGTCGAACCATCTCGGCCAGAGATCTTCCTATCGGTATAACTCAATGGCCGGACGGCGCTTTTGACGAATAGGTCAAAATCAAATTTTCCTACTTGAAAAAGATTGATTGGCTACGGTATAATCTACTGAGTCGAAAACGACAAATAGTTTAAAAATCAAAATAAGCTCTGCGAGCCATCAGCTCAAAACCTGGTGGGAGCTTTATGTGACAGAATGATCCCGATTTTCGGGATCTTTTTGTTTTTAGGCGTAAGCATTCAATATGTTAAAATGAAACTGATGAAAATTCAAATTATTACACTCTTTCCGGAGATGTTTGGGCCAGTTTTGAACGCCAGCATGCTGTGGAAGGCGCAGGACAAAAAGCTGGTGGAGTTTAGTCTTATTGATCTGCGTGAGTTTGGAACAGGCAAACGTCGAACGGTGGATGATACGCCTTACGGCGGTGGCGATGGCATGTTGTTGATGCCAGGTCCCGTGGTGGGGGCAATCGAGTCGGCCAAGACAAACGATCCCACCGGGCAAGTAATTTTGCCGACGCCGCGTGGCAAGCTCTACAAACAATCGGATGCCAAAGCACTGGCTGCCGGTACTAAAGGTTTGATTATAATTTGCCCGCGCTACGAAGGTTACGATGAGCGCATCACCAAGTGGGTGGACCGGCAATATTGCATCGGCAACTATGTGCTCACCGGCGGCGAGCTGCCAGCTATGGTAATCGTGGATAGCGTAGTGCGCTTGCTGCCCGGCGTACTGGGTGGCGAAAAATCAGCTGAAATCGAGTCATTCCAAGCCGATGATCAAACCGTCGAGTTCCCTCAATATACTCGCCCTGAGGCTTTCCATGGCCATAAAGTTCCAGACGTCCTGCTCAGCGGCAACCACGCCGAAATCGAAAAGTGGCGCAATCAGCAAATTTGACTTTCTGTAAATTTAGTTATAATGTGTAGATATCTATGGAGAATTTTGAGGCACCACAGCCTGATGAAATATTTTGCCCGGCAACGAGGCAGCAATGTTCGGATGCACTCTTCTGTGCCGGACTGGAAGCAATACAAGAACGTGTGGCAAAAGATCCTGCTTGCCGAGTTGGAGCTCATATCGCAAAGCTAGCTTTACCCGTGAGGGCCGCTCTACTTTCAGGTTCTTGTGCGAGAATACAGGTCGAACGACTGAACGAAATCGGCCGGAGCAACGACTTTAGTTTGACAACCAGAGAGCAGGCTATTCATTTATTGAAGCATCCGGGCTCTGGCCGACGGCAATTTACCTACCATAATCTTTAACCTAATCTGGGGCAAACAACCAGTTTTCTTTTCTGTTACAATACAAAGACAGTAAATGGAGGGTTGATTATGAAAAAGTTCTGGATTATTAAGCCGGTGTATGCGCACTGCGATTTGCCGTGCGGCGTGTACGATCCGGCACAGGCAAAGATCGAGGCTACGAGTGTGTTTGCCATCATGACCAAGTATGCGGATCTGAGCGACACCGACAAAACTCGCGCCATCATCATCAAAGAGCAGCGTGCCGAGCTGGTTAAGCATCATCTGGGGGTGCTGTGGACTGATTACTTTAAACCTGAGCACGTTGAAAAATACCCCAACTTGCACGAGCTGTTTTGGCAAGCCACCAAGCAAGCCGGTGCCTGTAAAAAATCTACCGATCCCGCCGAAGGGCAAAAGTTACTTGACCACATTGACGAAATTGCCAAGATTTTTTGGGCAACCAAAAAGCCTGCGTAAAAACCGTGATTAGACGAGTGGTCGGTGATAGTATGCAGCCCACGCTGCGTGCCGGGCAACTAGTGCTGGCTACAAAGTTTTTCAAGAGCCTGCAGCCCGGGCAGTTAGTGGTGGTTCATCATCAAGGTTTGGAAAAAATTAAAAGGCTAGAGCGGATTCGCGGTCAGCGGATTTTTGTGGTGGGTGATAACCTGCGGGCCAGTTTGGACAGTCGTAGTTTTGGCTGGCTGCCCATTTCTTCGGTGCGAGCCCGTGTTTTCTGGCCGCGGGTTTGATGTACAATACTATTTATAAGTAAGGAACAAAACATGCCCGAACAAACTTCCGTTTCTGGACCGCGCCATCAGCCTGTCAACCCCAATCATCGCCACAAAGCTAGCTTAACGTTTCAAGACAAGCTGGCCCTGCACATTACCACAGCCATTGGTACGATGTATGCGGTGTACTTTTTTGCAGTAGCGCTGGCCGGCTGGATGTTGTGGCAAGGCGCCATCAGCCACCACCCGTTTGATCCGTATCCGTTTGCCTTCCTGCTATTTATGGGCAATATTGTGCAGCTGCTGCTGATGCCACTGATTATGGTAGGCCAAAATATTCAAGGCCAACACGCCGAAATTCGCACCGACGAAGAGTACAAGACCACACTTACCAGCTTTAAAGACATTGAGCAAATCCTCCAGCATCTCGATGCTCAAGACCAAGAGCTACTGCGCCAAACTGGCTTGCTCGAAAAAATTGCCGGTATCCAGAAATAATTTTGTGCAAACCTGATCTCATCTGTGCTTAAATATGGTTATGTCTAGCCAAAGCAAAAACTCAAGTTCGGCCCCTAAATCCATTACCCAAACTCCCCTCATTCACGTCCATCACCGTATTCGGACATTTTTTGCATCGGTGTTTGGAATGATTGCTTTGCTTTTGATTTTTGTGAGTACCGTGGTGGTATGGCTTAACCGCACCATTACCAATACCGGTAGCTACGTTACTACGGTGGCGCCACTGGTTGCTCAGCCGGATATTCAAGACTTTATAGCCCAAAAAGCCAGCCAGCAAATCATCGATAATGCGCCGACGCAAGATTTGGCCAACACGCTGCTGACGCCAGCCGATATGGCCGGCCAGAAAACAGATCAGCTTAAACTACTACTGCAACCTGTTGTGCAGGCTAGTGTTGGGCAGGTGATTCGCTCGCCTCAGTTTGCTGCGCTTTGGGACAATACTAACCGTAGCGCCCACCAGCAACTTATAGAGCAGCTCAAAAACGGTTCCAGCCAGATTAGTCTTGACCTAAGCCCAGTCGTAAGCGGGGTAATCAGCCAGCTGAAAAACACTCAATTGGCGCCGATAACCAATAAAATTTCCATAAAACCGGATGCCGGCAAACTCAACCTCAAAGGCAGCGGCATTGATAAAGCCCACACCTATTACACGTGGTTCCAAAAAGGCACGCTTGCGATTGTTGTGGCAGCACTTGCCGCCAGTGCTCTCTGCGTACTCATATCGGTCCATCATATTAAAACGATGCGGCGCATTGTACTAGGTACCGGCATTATTGCCCTAGTTATTGCGCTGGCTTTGCAAGTGCCTTCATTTATTGCACTCAGCGGCTCCAATTTGATCCAGCAAAAAGCGACGGTTGCACTAGTCCATATTCTGTTTCGCAGGCTTCAAATTGCTAGCCTGGTGTTGGGTGTTGGCTGTGTGGTGCTGGTCATTGGCAGCAAAATTTATTCCAAACTGCGCACCAAGACCGTGTGATGTTTACAAAATATTCAGATAAACTTTTTTGCTTTTCGCCACCGGTGATGTTGGCAACCTTTGTCATTGAGTCGGTGTTGGCCAGCTACACCCTGCTACGCTACAAGCTCACGACCATTACGCGGCTGGTGGCTACCATGCTCACGCTACTGGCTATCTTTCAATTGTCGGAATTTAATGTCTGCGGCAGAGTAGGTGTGTCGGCCAGCGTCTGGTCGCGTATTGGCTACGTAGCTATTACGCTATTGCCGGCGCTTGGGATTCATCTCATTCAGGCTGTCGCCAAACGCGGCTGGTTTTGGCTCAAGTGGCTGGCCTATGCTAGCAGCTTGTTTTTTGTGGCAATCTTTGGTTTTGCGCCCTCGGCGTTTGTTGGCCATGTTTGCGCGGGCAATTATGCTATCTTCCAGCTCACCAACCACACCGGCGAGCTGTATTTTATCTACTACTATTTTTGGCTGTTTGCCGGAATTGTGATGAGTTTGTATTTTGCAATCAACGCCAAGCTGCATATTCGCAAAGCTTTGATACTGCAAATTGTTGGCTATCTGAGCTTTTTGCTGCCAACCGGTATTGTCAACGATGTAAATCCTAAAACGATCGCCGGTATTCCCAGCGTGATGTGTGGTTTTGCAGTCATTTATGCGCTGGCGCTAGTGCTGGGAATTGTGCCGCTGGCTCTTGGTAAATTCCAAAAACCCAAGCCTTTATAGGCCTGGCCGAGCTGGTTGAGCGAATTTTAATGTAGGAGCTTTAGCGAAAATGGGCTAAGCTTAAGTAAGAAAATAAATTAAAGGAGGAAAATATGGCAAATTATTTACTACTTTATCGCGGTGGTGGCATGCCCCAAAGTGATGAAGACAAGAAAAAAGTTATGGACTCCTGGGCTGCCTGGATGCAGCAATGCGGCGACAACTTGGTCGATCCCGGTAACCCCTGCAGCAATGTCAAAACCGTTACCAAAGACGGGGCGGCGGAGTTTAGCGGTGACCGCGTCACGGGCTATAGCGTCATCAAAGCCGACACCATGGATCAGGCGGTTATGGCCGCCAGTATGGTACCGCTAGTGGTTGACGGCACTGGTAGCTGCGACGTCTACGAAACTTTCCCGGCAATGTGATTTCAGTTCGCTGGGATTTAAAAGCCCCGCTTTTTTGGCGGGGCTTTTGCTGGTATCCTAAATTTGCCGAACCATTGCCGGCGGGTGTACACTAAGGTTATGTTAAAAGACGCCAAAACTTTCAGTGGATTTTCAGTGGACGACTTTGACCAGGCCAAAGAGTTTTACGGCCAAACGCTGGGGCTTGACATAGAAATGGCACCCCAAGGTTTGCGGCTCAAGCTAGCTCGCGGCGAGGTATTTATCTATCCCAAGCTCAACCACGCGCCGGCCACCTACACGGTACTCAATTTTCAGGTGGATGATATCGACAAAGCTGTGGACGAACTGCTGGCCAAGGGCGTGAGCTTTGAGCACTACGACAGTGAGCAGCTCAAAACCGATGCCAAGGGCATTTGCCGTGGCCGGGCCGCGGGTTATGGGCCGGACATTGCCTGGTTCAAAGATCCCGCCGGCAATATCTTGGCAGTCTTGCACGGAGATTAAGACGCGTGCGCAAAGTCTTTTTATTTATGATGATGAGTCTGGACGGCTACTTCGAAGGGCCGGGTCACGACCTGTCTTGGCATAATGTCGATACTGAGTTTAACGACTTTGCCATTAATCAGCTACATGAAGTGGATACTTTGCTGTTTGGCCGCAAAACCTACGACATGATGGCTAGCTACTGGCCGGCCGAAGCAGCCATTGCCGACGATCCGGTTGTCGCAAAGCTCATGAACGACACGCCCAAGGTTGCTTTCTCCCACGACGAACTGAAGGCTGCCTGGCAAAACACGCAGGTGAGTGACGATGCCGTGGCCAAAGTCCAAAAACTTAAAACCGAGCCCGGCAAAGACATAGCTATTTTTGGCAGTAATAATTTATGCGTAAGTTTAATGGGCGGTAGTTTAGTCGACGAGTTTCGCCTGATGGTCAACCCGATTGCCATAGGAAAGGGGACTGCACTGTTCACCGGCCTGGCCAATAAGTTGGCTTTTAAACATATAGGTACTTGGGAATTTAAAAACGGCAATATTTTGCTAACCTATCAACCGGCCTAAGCAGACTCCAGCCCAATTCCAAAAGCTCCTTGTCTTGCTTGGGATGATTCCTTTGAGGTCGTGGCTTTAGGTATATACTTATAGGCACCCGTATCTACACCATGGCCTAAAAGCCTGATTGCTTAACATGCCGATTTACGAATAGCTCGTCATCTTGTAAAATAGCAAGTGGCATTTCACCAAAACAAACATGCAACAATTATACTCCCAGCACTCAGCATCCAATCAGAACGGCTTTATTCATCGTGGTTTACTTGTAGGTATAGCCTGTCTGATTATTTTTGGTGCGATAAGTAGTTTTCGATTCGTATCAAGTCATGCGGTGGCAGCAACTCCCCAAATCAAATCTGGTATATTCAGTTTGTGTTTGGATGATTACCACAGCGAGCATCCAAACGGAGCCAAAGTTGACGCCGCAACTTGCAATAATACCAGTGCCCAAGCCTGGACAGCTGGTAATGGGACGATCACTCACGACACCAATGATTGTTTGACCGTTCAAAATAATGGAAAAAACCAGGGCGATAAAGTAATTATGGCAAGCTGCAATGCGGCACCCGGACAGGTGTGGCTACGCGATCGGGAGGGCTACTTTAATCCCAACAGCGGCCTGTGTTTGACGGTGCCAAGCAGTGAAGCGGGAGCGCAGTTAACAATCAACACCTGTCAAAATCCAACACAGCCTTATGAAACGTGGACTCCGGTGCATGCAGCGGTCGCTTCCGATTCCTGTACGGTAGGCAGCGAGGGACAAAAAATTGCTTGTATCGCTCGGCAGCAATGGAGTGTTTGGCAAACTGGTTCACCGGATCACGAGAGTTTGCTCAATACGTACACTGATAGTGCACCGTATGAGCAGTGGTGTGCCGATTTTGTCAGCTACGTTTACAAACAAGCCGGCTACCCGTTCACCGGTGGTGAGGCCGATGACTGGAACGAAAGCAACGCCAATAATATTCAAAATCTAGGTTTTACCCAACACTCGGCAGCTTCAGGTTATATTCCTCAGGCCGGCGATGTAGCCTACTTTGACTATAATGGTGGACATGTGGAGATTGTGGTCAGTGGTGGCCAAACCCCGACATTTATTTACGGCGATTCTGCTACCATTGATCCGACTACCGGTAACGGCCAAATGATGGCCAATACTATTACTCAAGACGGTACCATGGGACAAGTGGTGTATTATCTATCGCCTACCTAGACGATTATTCTAAAAAACCTACCCAGGCTATAGTGCTGGATAGGTTTTTAGTTATAGAAAATTTTGCTGCTGCCTAAAGAACGACCTTAAGAACCGGCAACTAATTTTAAACTGAGCGCTGAGCCGTACCGCCGCCCAGCAATCGCACCGCGCCCAGCAGGATTACTGCCCCCACGATAGCAACAAGGAGACTGTAAACATTAAAGCCGGTTACCCCGTTCCCGCCGAGCAAGCGTACGATGAAGCCCCCAATGATAGCTCCAATTATACCAATAACCACATTGGCAAAAGCGCCCATTTGCCTGTTGGTGCCGGTGAGCATTGAAGCAATCCAGCCCGCCAGAGCTCCAAAAATAATCCATACAATAATATTGATAATCATATTAAACTCCTCGCTACATTAATTATTGAGATGATCTCTGCGACAATTCCCAGTTACCTTATGTGGGTTCTAGAAATGAGATAAGCCAAGCAGCCTTCGTTGGCGCGTATTGCAAAGAAGTAGTTCTTTTTTCCCAGCCAAGACTCCCCTAAAACCCGGTAAAGTAGGGGCTAAATATGCTTCGCTTGACTCGTCCCGTAGAGTTGCCCGCGGCGATTCTAAGAGAACGTCATAGGTAGGTTTGTAGGAAGTAACTTTATCGTTATAGGGTTTTGGGTTAAAAATACGCCGTCTCATTGCTTGCCCTCCTTCCGTGGCACATGTTCACCGTTGCGGCGAGCTTTGCTCAGACCCACAGCAATGGCTTGCTTGCGACTCTTAAATTTGCCCTGGTGCTTATACTCATGCATCATTTTTTCTACTTCTTTGCCAGCTCGTGGATCATATTTTCGGGCCATAGTTCTTCTCCTGCCGGATGCTCTATTATTAAAAGTCTAAGATAAAGGGGGATAGCCTTGCTCCCTTTGCTCATCAAACAAGCGAATATTATTCCGAATAATGGCTATGTTGGTCACCTCGTCGTTTGGCATTGGTAGGCCGAGCGGTTGCCCCTTTCTTGGTTGCCTTACGGACATTTCGGCTGCTTGATCCAAACTTACCGCTGCTGGCTTTACCACCGGCACTGGCAGCTGCTCTTTGCTCCTCCTCATCCATATCTGCGAAGCCTCGATTACGATTGTTAGAATTTTTGGCCATATGCACACCTCCCTCGTTTCATTAATAGCACTTCCAAGCATAGTCAACGCTAAGCTTTGCGTCAGTGAACTTTTATACAATTAGCGTGCGAGAAAACTTACAAGTTGCCTAGCCTACAAAGCTTTCCTTAAGCGTAGGAAAATTCTTGGAGAGCTATTTTGTCCGGTACAATAATCGCTCGAGCATCGGTTTTGATCAATCTCAGCTTTCGGAGTTCGCCAATAGACTGTGACACCGTCTCTCGTGTCAGGCTTAACGTAGCCGCCAACAGAGCATGCGTAAGCGGCAGCGATATTTTAATAGCTTGCGGGCCTTTTGGTTCTCCAAATTCCTGGGCGTAGTAGAGTAGTTGGTGGGCAACTCGCTTAGAAGCATTAGGTAGGGATATATTTTCTAAGCGTTGAATATTGGAGTAAAATCTCTTGCCGGCCTCCTGAAGAAGATCACGATATAAATTGGGATTGGTCTGAACTTGCTTTAAAAAAACTTCCGAATCTATGATGTACAGCTTGCTGTCGGCTAATGTTTCGTAATAAAAAATTTCTGGACCACTGTAAAGTGATTGATTGAACAACAGTTTAAAAGCATAAGTAAGCGGATAAAAATTACCGGCTCCGTAGATACTCTGAATACTAGTAGCCCCGCTACTGGTGATTTGATAACGCATAATAAAGCCGGACTTAATAAGCGTGAGCGCTGATCGCTCATCCGACGAGTGTACCACTTGGCCTTTTTTGAAAGTATATTTTCGGCCGCTGAGCATCAATTGGTGCAGATCATTCATGCCCGCAGTAGCATTCATGCCAGCATCTAAACATGTGCCGATCTAGGAGTCAAGAGAAAACAATTTTAGTTATATCTTGAGGCAAATACGGAAAGATCACTGATGGCTAAAGTCGTGGGTGTCTATTAAAGCATGAGCAAGGTCTTCAATCTGACCTATTATTCGTACAGTCTCATCTGCTCCCCTGTTTTTGAGGTCCGTAATGGGATAATGCTCCACCCCTCTAGATGTCAATAGTTCGCCAGGAATACATTCGGTTTCAGCTAGCACAATTATTCTGCCAAACTCATTAAGCATGCTGGTCTCATATGGAGTACGCCGCTGGTGGGCGATATCAAGGTTATATTGTTCTTTCATGGTGGCGATAAGGAGAGCTGCTTCGGGTCTGTCACCAATCATTTGACCCGGTATATCTACCTTAATGCCTGCAGACTGCGCTAATATTCTACCGGCAAAACAATTCAATAGCCTTTCTGCTACCTGACTACGCCCAGTATTTTCTCTACATATACATAAAAATGCATATTGCGGATCTAATTTTCCTGGTGTTATTATCATGTAAGTCCTTCAATCTAAATATAGCTCTATAAAATCAACCACATATGAAGCTCAGACTCTGTGATATTTATTACAGACCCAAACGTCTGTCGGTCCAATACTGAAAATATGTCTGCAATTGAACTTGCTTCTGGGTATGGGGCTTACGATCCCAGGATTGATCTCGTAATACAATATAGCCTTTCGGTTAATGTGCAAGCTCGTTTTGTGCTTTATGATCGTGCCGTGGATGGCCGAAATATACATCAAGAAATTGTTCAGGGACTAGACCTAACGGGAGATGAAACGATAGTTGATTTTGGTTGTGCTGATGGCATGAACATTTTGCGTCCGCTCCGGACCATGCGTGGTCACCGCGGACCATTAATTGGCATAGACCTCAATACCTCGCCAGATTTAAATCGTCGCGTCGCCAATTGGGGTGGTATCATACCCATTGATTTCATACAGGCCAGTGTAACCGAAACAGGCTTGCCGGACAATTCGGTAGATGTGGTGGTGGCTGCCTTTGTGCTTTATCATGTAAATCCTCCCGAAGCTGCCCTTCAAGAAGCTTTGAGAATTTTGAAACCGGGAGGCCAAATAGTTGGAGCCTCAAGTGATGCGTCACGCAATAAAATGCAACACCGATGGTTTGAAAGAATGGGAGCGGATATAATTGGTATTGAGCACCCCCCCATCTTTGCTGCTACCTGCGACCTGACAAGAATGACCGAGCTCATGCAAGAATTTTTTGTTGACGTTCAGCCCCAGCCGCGCCAACAAACAAGAATGCGCATAACGCCAGAGTCTTTAGAAGACTATCTATATTCGCTCATGATCGTAAGCCATACCATAGATGAAATTCCTGAATCAGTATGGCGACAATACGTGAAGAACATTGTAAAACCGGTTATCGAGGCAGAAATTAGTGAGCAAGGATATTTTGAAGACATTATCGACCGGGGCGTAGTAACGGCCATAAAAGCCCCCTAAGCAGTAGGCTGCTTATGAATTGCAGTTTCCAAAAAACGAGAAAGCTAGTAAGTTTATATAAACTTACTCGTCTGGCTAAGTTTTGACCGAACTTGCCTGGCCCGTGCCTCGTAGATTTTGCTCTGCAGTTTGTACTCGTGCATTTTAATAAATTCTCGCAAATACTGGCGATCTATCATAATAATTCTCCTCCCAAAGTTTGTTTATCCTCGTAACTTATCTATGGCCCTGGTGTCGGGGGAGGCAAGTCCATCCCTGATAATTAATAGGATACGATTATTGTGAATGCGCCCTCCGCCCCGAACCTGCTACAATCATAATTCAGGCGCAGGCTATAAGTCGGTATGTTTGCTTACATTTACAACGTAAGCTTTGTCACAAACTAGTCCATAGACAGATACGCCCAAACCATATTTTTATTTTTGTAATTTTCTAACGGAGTCTTTAGATTGGCCGGTGACCATTATTAAAATAACAAGTTAACAAATCCTCTTGTAATATACTGCTCTTAAGACTATGAAACACAAAACCTATAGACTGTATCAAACTGGATCAAAGAAAAAACAACGGATTGTGCTGCTGATTTTGTTGGCGGTCGCAGCTATTGTCGTTGGTGTTTGGGGGATGAAGTTTAATCGGCCAAAGACCACTTCGGTTTCTAAAAATTCACACACTGCCAGCGTTGGGCATGATCGAGTTAGTGGACGATACCTATTTAGTGGCACGGTTATGCTTGGTCGTGCTGTCGAAAAATATGCCAATGGTAACTATGAACAACCATTTAGTGGCATAGATTCGCTGGGGCAGTATGATGCTAGAATAGGCGTACTGGAATGTCCCATAACCAATAACAATGTAAGCTATCAAACCCAGATAGATAGCCTCATATTTAACTGTAAACCGCAGTGGCTACCAACCCTTAAAAAGTATTTTCCGATTGTTAATGTCTCCAGTAACCACTTAAACGACATGGGCACTGATGGCTTTAATGAAACGGTAAAAAGACTGAATGATGCCGGCTTTCAGGTGGTCGGTAACTACAATCCGCATGTTGAAAAAGACGACTGCAAACCGGTTATATTGCCTGTGCATTTGCAAAAGCCCGGCGGACAGCAAGACAGCGCATATTTGCCACTGGCCTTTTGCTCCTACAACTACAAAACGCTCTTTGCGCCAGAGCCTGGTGAGCTTGAAAGTATCCAAAAATGGTCGAAGCTTATGCCGGTGATTGCGCTGATGAATGGCGGTCCCGAATACCAACACCAAGCCGGGAGTGACCAAATAAACGTTGCTCACAGAATGATAGATTATGGTGCAAATTTTGTAGTCGGTAACGGGACGCACTGGGTGCAAAATACCGAAGTTTATAAGGCTAAACTCATCGTGTATTCCATGGGGAATTTTATATTTGATCAGCTGGACTACGACGGTAGACTTGCCCTCAATCTTTCGGTTGGAATGACCGTACCTTACGACGAAAATATCGGCAAATGGTTGAGCGTGGGTGCTAGCTGTAAGTCCGATCCTGCTGGCTGTGCGGTGCAAGCAAGTGCGCCCAATCTAAAAAAAATTAATCTAAGTTTTACGTTCGATGCCATAGGTAGCTACGGAGGATATCAACTGGTTGCCACCAAGGCTAATACTCAGCAACAAAAAGATATCGAAGACCGGGCCAACTGGCCTCAGACAAAGCAACTGCTGACCCAATAAAACCAGTAGTACCATTGTGCCACAAGCAAAACAGCTCCTTCTGGGTTGCTACAAAAACTTGCAAATTATGCGAAATGATTAATAATTACTTGAACCTAGTTTAATTATGGCTGAAATATTATTTGGAACAGATGGCTACAGGGGTCTGGCTAACGACAATAATGAGCCGGGTGTTAATCCCTTAACCTTTGAATGGCTGGCCCATCAATACGTTAGGCTCATTACCGAACAAAACGATCAATTGCCGGTAGTGATTGTGGGCAGAGACACCAGAGACTCCGGTCCGGCTCTGCACGAGGCGGTTTGTCGGGGGGCATTGCTCGCGGGTGCAGATGTCTGGGACGTAGGTATTGCGCCTACACCCGTTATTGCTTGGATTGCTCAACGTTATGGAGCCGCAGCGGTGGCTATTACGGCGAGCCATAATCCTAATGACGACAATGGCTTTAAGCCTTTTGATCCTGGCGGAGTTAAACCGGCGCGCTCAAGACTCGATGAGCTAGAACGACGCTACAGCGCATCGGCTAGACACGAAACACATGGTCAGAGCATACAAAAGAGCAAAAGATGGGTACGCCCAGAACTGGCCGATGAATACCTAGGACATGTAGTAGAGGTGCTCGGTGGTGCCGAGCTACTTTCTTCAAAAATAGTCGCAGTAGACGGGGCCAACGGAGCAGCATATCAAATTGCTCCACGACTTTATGAAGCTTTGGGGGCCAGGGTTATTACGTTCGCCTGTTCTGGCCAGGGAGAATACATTAATCAAGGCTGTGGGGCGGCTCACCTGGAAGGTGTCACGGAATTTCTTAAACAAAATCCCGCGCTTATCCAACAGAGCAATTTTTTAGGAGCATTTGCCAGCGACGGAGACGGCGACAGGGTAATGGGCATTAACGCTAACGGCGGAATCATCAACGGTAATCATTGGATGCATCAACTGGCAGAGGGCCAGAAAGGTATTGTAGGAACAATATATACCAATGCCGGCTTGCGGGAAAGCGTGCAAGCTCTGGGCGTAGAATTTCATGAATGCGACAATGGAGATAGTTATGTTACGGCTAAACTCATGGAATTAACGCAACAACGAGGGACTGGGTTTGGGAGGGGTGGTGAATTCACTGGTCATCTCATCGACCTATCTCACCTGCCGAGTGGCGACGGGTTATATATGGGAGCCTGGCTGGCAACCAAAGTGGTTACGGGAGGAGCTGATCTTGTAGATATAGAAAATTCTTTAAACTTGTGGCCAGAGAAAATGGCTAGCGTATACCTGAAAGATGGAGTCGGTGGCAAGGAAGTACTGCAAAATAAGTTGATTCAAGAAGCTATTGCGACCGAGCAAGCTTTGCTCGGGAATGATGGTCAGGTAGTTGTTAGGCCTTCGGGCACCGAAGCGCTTATTCGAGTGTGGGTACAGGCTAAATATTCCACTCTCCTTGACGGTATAGTAGAAAGACTAACTAGCTTATTGCACACAATAAAATCTTAGCTCCAATCAATTATACGGTTAAGATTAGTATTGTCAGCTTCGCACGTTGCCTGGTCTGGCTTGACTTGCCCCCTGGGCTTTAGGTTATTAAGCAAAGTTATAACACGTAAGCACATCAAGCCTGAGTTTTTTGGGAATCCGTTTGGCTGTATCAAAGTCCTTCTGGGCTTTATCTTGTGTATGATGGCCGCCGGTTTTGGTGTGCGACCAACAAACCATGAGGTGTGTAGGGGACTTAATAATTTCAGCAAGGATGGCTGCAGCCACTTATAAGATGGCCGCCGACCTACATTATTAGCAGATGACTGCCTGTTGATCGATGGCTTTTTTGCCCGAATAATAGGTGCCGGTTTTTGCGTTGTTGTACTGGCTGCGAAGCGGGGTGATATGGGCTTGAGGTGCACAACCAACCAATTTCCGTGAGACCCAAGGTTGATTGTACTGGGCTTCTTTGTTTGAGCACTGTGCTTTTGTTTTAAAATAGATGATGGTGCTGAACGTGCCGTAGTCACAGGCGGCACGTCTTTGTTGAATACAAAATTGCTGCCCAGCACAGAAATATCGCTCAGACTATAATTAGGGCCTTTAACGTTGGGATCAATTATATTTAGATACACAAGAGCCTGATAACCATCAGCTTTATACTCAGAAAGAGCACTTTGTATTAAGTGTGTCTGAAATGCTGTGTCTTCGTCGCCGACACCAAACTCTGTTATCCACACAGGCTTGTTATATAACTCTAGCCAGGACCGTCCGGCTTGCACCTCATAGAACGTGGGATGATAGTCTCCTGACCAAAATGGATCATAAAGCATAGTGGTACCGACTACATCGACATATTGATCTCCTGGGTAATACGCAGCAGCACTGGGTAAGCCAGCCGGTGACCAGACCCATTTAACGTTTTTTACACCGCTCGTGCGTGCCAGATCGACTACATGTGTATACGCAGCAATGTATATAGTAGGATCTTGAGCGCCCCAGTTGAAGCTATCAGGCAGCTCCATTTCCTGTGCGAAACGGACATAGACCGTATTGGGGTCCAATCGTATGGTGTTAAGGATGGTTAATAAGCGAGCATCATACATACCCTTGCTGATGTTTGTCAGCAGTCTAGCTCCGTCTGTGTCGCCCTTTGGCTCGATGGTGACTAAAGACGTTGCGCCGGTTCGATTTGAAGCAACCAGCCCCTGGGCTAGCATCCAATTCTCCCGCCAGTCCATGAAGATACTGTTAATATATGGACCATTGACGTGGACTTGAGCGGTCGGACTATATATACCTATATCCGGTACGGTCGCAGACTGACCAAGAGCATACCTTTGCGAAGCTATCTCATCATCGAGTTGTTGGTTGTTCAGAGAATCAATTTTCATATTGGCTAGATTGACATATGGAGCCACCACAGTTTTATTGGCAGATAGGGCCAAACTAGTCTGCAGTGGTGCCACAAAGAAATTAGCAAAGGCAAACCCCGTTACAAGCATGGTACCCGCCACTGCGCCGACAGGCTTGAGCCAAAACCGTAAAAACGTGCGTAGACTAAGGCTAATTTTTTTCAGGCGCACAGAAAGATCGATTAAGCATACCCCAATCATGGCTAGCGAATCATATAATGCAAAAGATATCTGGGCTTCAGATGGCTTATTGGCGCGCACAACAACTGAAAAAATAACGGCAAAAGCACTTAAACTAGCCAAGAATAAGAAGGGTAGATAGAGTCTTAAAGTAGGCACTTTTAACAAGAATTTGCCTTTTGGTGTCACAAGGTACGGTTTTTTTCTGTTAGCGATAGCACTAAAAATTCCGCTCAAGATGCTGGGCCAACGTATAAGATGTAACAAAACACCCCTCCACGAGAATCGAAGTCCCCTAGGCTGCATAAGCGGTTTGGCTGACCAAAGAATAAGAAAACTTGTGATTATAAATGGTAAAAGGCGAAAGAGAAACTGCTGGACGCTCATGTCAACGACATGCAAATTCAAAAGCAGGGCTACGATTGGCGCAAAATATAAGACTAAAAAAGTCACCGTAGATATCAAGTACCATGACTGAAGAAAGACAAATTGCAGAAACTGACCCGCAGGTAGTTTTTTCATATATCTCCAGCTATAGCCCTTGATAACTTGTACGATGCTACGTGCCCAGGCATATTGCTGGGTTAAATAAGCACTGAGTGTTTCTGGGCCATCACCACAAGCTAGAACTTCGGGAACGAATACGCCTCTCCAGCCTTTACTTGCCAGTACTAAGGTGTTGAGTTGATCTTCGGCCCGTGTTGGCTGAAAGCCACCAATTTCGCGTATCGCTTGCATTCGGTATGCGGCGTGCGAGCCAACAATTAAGGGTAGATGAGTGCTTCCATAAAATCCCATTTGCAGTGGGCCATGCATGCCCATTTCTTGCTCGGCCGATCCGCGAGCCGTCCAATAAGACAAATTGCCGTATACTGAAGGTGACTGTACCCAGGCTATGTTAGGATCTCTAAAGTGTCCCAATGTTTTGTCTAGGTAAGTTGGCAGTGGGATGTGGTCAATATCTAATTGGACAAAGTATTCATATTTTTGTCGTTTAACCCGGTCTAGCCATGCGTTGACATTGCCAGCTTTAGTCCGCGCCTGATAGGGAAAGCTTCTTTGATTATATTTGGCTATGCCCTTTCGACTGAAATGCTTCACACCATATTCTTTGGCCAGAGCCTTGATAATTTTGTTGTTGCCCTCATCCAGTATCCAGCTGTCGTGAGGATAGGAGATGTTGGACATAGCCCTCAGTTGTTTTTCAACAATATCTATTGATTCAGACGAAGGTACGCACAGGGTAATAACTGCTACCTTTTTGTCTTTTTGTGCACGACGTTTCGAGGGTACCTTTGCCCGGAGGGTCAGGTAGAGCAAGACTCCTGGTATCAGGGTTGTTTCGTAGATAAGCGCAGTAGTTATTGGTATATAAAGTGGCAGCGAGCTTTTGGATGCCTGTGAAAACCACCACAACCAAAAATATAGAGTGGACACCAACCACAACGGTAAAATTAGAAGCGAACGTCGCACAAAAGGCAACCTCCGCTCCCCAAACAGTAACATAAATGATATTATATCATTATTTTAAATAACTACCAACTATAAATTTCTGGTCTTTTCTTAAGATGTTCTACAAACTTGTGCCTAATTGGAAATAACAAGCCTGGCTGAGCTTATTGTTGCTACTTGCGTTCCCGGGAAATATATCTCCAATATTCATAAATGATTATGCTGTTTAGTATCAAGGCTATTTTGCTTGTTGTCTAAGTCCGACTGCGTTTCCGTCAGCGTCTTTTATCTGTGCAATTAACAAACCTCCGCCGACGTCCGTAGCGTCCTTAACAATCTTAGCGCCGACTTCGGTCATTGCCTGAAGGCTGTTCTTAATATCTTCAACATCTATATAAGCAATAGGCCCCGCGGTAGTGTTAGGGTCTAGCCCTAGTTCCTGATCACCAATCTTATAACCCACATAATATGCACTGTCGACATACGGTTTTGTTCCTAAAAACGTATTATAAAAATCCTTAGCTTTATCTATATTCTTTACCGGAAATACAATGAGTGGAATATTCTTAGCCATAAAGTCTCCTTTTAAATTAGATTCAAGTGTTACTGCCTTTAGCCTACCGCTTTCTTTACGAGTGCGGCGATCTTTGCCTTTTCTTCTGCGGTCAATTCCGTCAGTGCGAAGCTGATTGGCCACAGAGCGCCCTTGTCGAGTTTTGCCACATCGTTAAAGCCAAGGGTCATATAACGCTCACCAAATTTCTGCCGACTGCGGAAGAAACAGACTATTTTGTCGCCATTGGTATAGGCCGGCATCCCGTACCAGGTTCTTGGCATGATGCCTGGAGCGTTGGCTTTGATGATAGCATGGAGCTGCTCGCCTATAGCACGGTCCGGTTCCGGCATCGCGGCGATGGCTCCCTGCACCTCAGCCTCGCCCTCATCCTCCTTTGTCAGCTTTATATCATTTATTGCCATGTCAACTGCATTATAGCAAAACAAAAAAGACTCCCGAAGAAGTTTTTCAGTATGCTTACGCTTTGGCTGAGTGTGGTTGACGAAGCTGGAAACCAGATCGTGGTTTACTCCTTGCGTAACTCACTGCAACAAAACGTTGGTACTTGCTATGCGCCGTCCTTGTTTAGTTAAGTATGCTTCTAGCATATTACTGTTTTGGAGGAATGAATACAGGAAAAATTTAACAGGCTCGCCGGAAGCGACAACGGCAGCGTGGCTTTGGTTTTACCAGGTGAACACTTGTTTCAGCCTGAAATGCACGGCAAAAGGGGGTCACCGATGAAGCGATGGGTGATTGTAGCGTTTGATTATCATGAAAGATTTCTTAACTTTACTCTAGTCTTCATCAAGTTTGTAAAATCAGAAATCATGTAAACACTACCGGATACTCTGAATTTTAGGACTTAGCCTGCAAAATAGAAAAACGGTTACCCTCGGTGTCCATTGCCGAAATCCACAAGCCTACACCCGTGATCATCTGTGGCTCCATAGTATGTTCGCCTTTTTGGTTCAGCGTGCCGAGGATCTTTCCGCCAGCAGCTTCCACGGCTTTTACGGCAGCCTGGATGTCATCGACCGAAATGACCACCGACGGAGCATGGCTGAGCGGATCATCGGTTTTTTGGTAAAATCCGCCGTTAATGGCACCCTTTGTTTGAACCATGTGATTTTCATCAGTTTCGGTAGTCTCGGCGACAATATAGTTTCCCATGTCGGGCCCCATGGCTCGAGTATTCCAGCCAAAAACTGTTCGGTAAAACTCCGCTATGCGTCCAGCATCGTTATACCCCATCTCAAAATGCACGACCGGATTCATTGTACCCATAAAGCTCCTCCTTTTAGATTTCCCTACATTCTTATAATACGCCACAATCATCAAAAAATCCTTAAGTTTAAGGCTTAAGAAAAACACAAAATAACCACCTTACATGTTTGGCTTACGTTCGAATCTACCATGGCTGACCTTCATCAACTAGCGTGGGACTAAAGTATTTGATCTCTATGCTATCTAACTTACCATAATTGAGTTTTTGCACTAACTATCTATTGCCAACGAATGATTTCAATAGTTTTTGCAATAAACCTTTCTGGGCGTATGTAACTATTGTTGCGTTGGATTCAAAAGTTTTTAATAATTTACCCCTCCAATGAGCTGCCTCAAGCTCCAGCTTTGTACCGTGTTTTTCCTCAAGAAGTCTATCTATACTCTTTCGATCCCCAAGTCGACCAATATCGTTGGCCATTTCCCACCACGACTGTAGTGGTCCATCGAAGATTTGTTGTTGAAAGATAGGCTCACCCATCACTCTATATCTCATAGCGTCGACTTTGCTCACGTCCTTAGCTCGCAAGCCGGATATAGAACGTAGATAATAGGCCAACATGTGGGCAGCCGGGTTAAATATAGCTACTCCTTCTCCGCTTGGTAATTCAAGTGTCCATGGTGAATATGATTCCTGGGAGACAATTTGCTCTAATGGAAATAGCTCATATCGCAGTATGCCATTGTCATCAATTGTCCTCTCAGAAGTCCATGCCGTCAGTGACCGCCCCAAACGTCTTACTGTAGTCATATCACGGTGTGGTGATAACCCAAAAACGGATACTTCTAAGGCGTCACCGACAGCCGCTGAAACCACTCGCTTAATCGCTGTAGCTTGATCTGGTGACAGGACATCTAATACCAACATATCTACATCTCGTCGTGTGCCATTATCTCGTAGAACGGGAACAGTAGATTCTGGAGCAGCAATCAGATGGTCAGTTTGATGATCGAAGACAGATTCAGGGTGATTTATAGCCGCTGTGGCTATGCCACCCAAAACAAAATACTGTTGGCTAGGTGTCAGAGTTTCTCTTATGGCCTTATCAAGTCCATCAATGACCTCATAACACGACCTATTATCTGTCATCAATATACATTATACTATACACAGACTAATTACAAATAACAGAGCCATACCTCTTATGCTTTGGTTGGGCATATGGGTCTAGTACGAACCAGTTCATATTTTTAGCAGTGTAAAATAACCCGTTACGTTATGGGCATATTTTGAAGGCGCGTCAAAGCCAACTCTATATATTGGCGCTATATCAGAATGTGATGTTGGAGATACGTACTCAAATGTTCCTCTCGGAAGCTTTATTAGTTCTTTAAGTTCCTCTTCGCTGTAAGCACCATAATCTTTAAAAATTAGCATATACTGTTGATTATTGATGTCAAAGTAGTGGGCATCATCATCTGGCCCGATTTCTTGATGCTTCTTCCACTCAATTTGCACCTTTTCAAGCCCAAATTGGGGTAAGAGCACATATTTATAAAATTCTTGAAGTGCTTCTTCGCTCATAGTTACGAATTATACCTTAATAGAGACATAGGTCTAAGTTCACATCGCTGCATCTGGCCGGGCTATAAGGGACGATTTCTGAACCTTCAATTATTTTAATAAAGCCAAAACCGTAACATGCTACAAAATAATAAAAGTATATTGACAAGTTACATGAGCCTACATTCAATCCCGAAGTGCAACACCTGTTAGTTCGTAGAATACCTCATATGGGGTTTTCCAGCCAAGTCTTTTACGTGGCCGGCTGTTTAGTAAATACTCTACACGGGCAATATCTGCCTCGCT
>JABXNS010000073.1_pt1 | contig 39381 bp, 30 predicted proteins | sample 7301101 | NCBI WGS metagenome assembly JABXNS01 (sample SAMN14449646, study PRJNA615230) | soil metagenome | isolation source: soil from bare, unvegetated metal-rich iron-sulfur acidic spring small-cell... | place: Canada: Paint Pots Mound, Kootenay National Park, BC | collected 2017-05-25 | reverse complement strand
GCGCCGCTGGATTCGCGGCAATTGCGCGCGGTAGCTTTGCGCGCCGGCATGGGCATGTCCCGAACCGGTCGGACCAGCGATATCGGCAGCGGCGATCTTTTCATCGCGTTTAGCACGGGGTACTCGTTTGCGCGAACCGGTGATTTCGAGGTCAAGGCGCCGCCGGTGCCGATCATTACCGATACCGCGGTTCTCAACGGCTTATATCGTGCTACGGCTGAGGCGACGGAGTACGCGATCTACGATGCGCTATTTAGTGCCAAGACGATGACGGGTAAAGGCGGAGTGACGGTGTACGGACTTCCCACCGATCGCGTGCTCGGCATGCTGCAAGCGGCCGGCGCGGTTAAATAGCGGCCGACATAACGCGAATTGCGTTGAGCTGTGTGCGCTCTGCTTCGAAATCGCAGAGGAGACGGCCAAGACGCGCCTGCTTTTTGTTGGTGACAAACCACGGCGGCTTGATAAGCGGTCGAAACGGCGCTCGGACGACGCTTTTTTGCGTCTTCGCAAGCAGGTAGGAATTGTGGACGACTCCGGTGCCCTCGCCGTCCGCACGGTAGGATCCCCATGGCGTTTCCGTGAGAAAATACCCGACGCCCGCCCAAGCGTTGACGGCAACGCATCCGTACTCTAGGCGCGAGACTGCATCCGCAATTGCTTGCGGCATCGAGCGTTCGGTTTGCGGGGACACGATGAGGTTGGCGCCGAGTTTCCCATAGAGGTGCTCGTTCGCAAAGGCGACCGACTCGCGCAAAAAGCTTTGCGGATCGCCGGGAACTTCGACCGCTAACAAAACGCCGCAAAACGCTTCGTTTTGAAAGCCGCTCGTAACGGCGGCTGCATCGAGCCGGACGATGGTCCGGAACTCCGATTCGGCGCCGGCGAGCGCGGCGCGCCTCGCAACCGCCCCCGGATAATCTTCGGGCAGCCGTTCCAAACGGTTGAAGACGCCCTGTATCTCTTCGAGGAGTCTGTCTTTCAATGGCCAGTCCCGCGGCAGCAACAGCACTTGCGCGGCGATACAGTTGAAGCCGGCGTTGTGCGCCTTTTGCGTCGCGATGTTTTCCGCCTGAAAACGCAGGTCGGTTTCGCTCCATGCGCCCGGCACGACGATTGTGGGCGTGACGCTGCCGAGCTCGGCCGTCACACGTTTGTGGGCCGCGATTGCGCGTATGGCTTCAAAGGTGGCCGCGCTTCCGGTAACGTGTATTTCGTCGATGGCGTCGTCGGCGCAAAGGCCCGCGGCGATCTCGGCGCCGCCCGAAACGAAACTCAACCTGCCGGCAGCGACGAACGGTGCCAGCGCTCGTTCGAAAACCGGCCGCAGATATTCGTTGATGGGACTGAGTTTTAGAATGCAACGCGCGCGCTCGGCGATGATTTTGTAGAGCACGTCGAGTGCGGGAATGCTGGAGATATTACCGGCGCCAAGCACGAGAACATTTCGAATTCCGTTCGGCGGATGGATAAATGAAAGAGCGTCGCCGTCCAGGAGCACGTGAGCGGTCATGCCCTGCAGCAGGACGCGATCGTAGAGATCGTGCGGAAAGACGCGCACGCTCGTCACGCCGCCGCTCGTGCTAACGCTTCGCGAATCGATTGGGGGCAGGCCGCGCACCGTTCGCTTCAGAGTTCGGATGTAGCGGTTGGCGGCGTAGAGCACCGCCCACGGGCCCGAAATCCACTCCTCGCCCACGAGGTGGGAATCCGCGGGGAGCCCCTTGGCGCGCGCGGAGAGCGCGACCCATTCAGGCGCGATGCTGTGGGTGAGCCGTCGCGTTTCCTCGAGAAGCTGGACGAGCCTCATCACGCGCCGACCGTTCCGCAAGCATCCGCCGGGGCCCCGGTCGAAGGGACTGGGCGATGGCCGCCAAGCGAAAACGCCGCCGCAAGGCCAAGATAAAGCCGCCCCTGGGACCGGCTGTGAACCTGCGTCCGGCGGGTTCGCATAAGACGAAGAAGCGGTACGATCGGAGACAGAATCAAGAGATCATTGCTTCCGAGGCCGAGGAACAGGAATAGCAAGCGCTGGGTTCGGGTATATTTGGCGCGTTCGGAGGTAGGGCAATTGAGCTATTTCCCGGCGGAGCTCGCCATTACGTTGGACGACGGCCGCGTCGTGACCGAAGGTTTTAACCAAGCGCAGATGGCGCAATTCACCCGGCACCGCATGCTCGCACGATTGCAGGACGGCTTGCCGCTGGTGCACTACGACGGAGAACGTATCGAGATTCCGGCCGAGCGCGTCGTATCGGTGGACGTCGTGCTCCGGGAGTTTGCCGCCGTGTAAAGTCGAACGAGAGGCCTGATGAAGCCTCTGGTATTTGTCGCTATGCCGTTCGGTCAAAAGCCCGACGCGCTGCGCAACCACACTGTTGATTTTGACGACATCTACGAACGGGGAATCAAACCGGCCGTCCTCAGGTTTGACCTGGAATGCGTTCGGGCCGACGAGGAACGCAGCGGCGGGGTGATCCATCTGCCGATGTTTGAACGTCTGCTGCTGGCCGAAATAGCGATTGTCGACGTGACGCTCTCAAACCCAAACGTCTTCTATGAGCTGGGAGTGCGCCACGCGGCCCGGCCCCGCACTACGATCATCGTCGGGTCGGGCGAAGCGGCATTACCCTTCGACATTGCCGCGATTCGAGCCATCACCTACAAACTCACGGATGGGCACCTCGGTGAGAGCGCAGCCGGAACTTTTGTCGAAGCGCTGGCTTCCCGGCTTGAGCATGTGTTGGATGACACGGCAAATGACAGTCCACTCTTTCAGTTAATTCCCGGGTTGCCGGAACAAACGCTTCCACATGAAATTACCGATACGTTTCGCGACCGGGCACGCGAGGTGGGGAAGGTTCGCGAACGCTTGGACGCCGCAAAGCGGCGCGGCAAAATCCCCGAACAAAAAGCGGAAGCGCTCGCCGAGATTCAGAGCATCGCCCGAGATCTCGGCACGATCTCAAAAGTGAACGCGGAGCTGTTTTTCGAAGTATTTCTTACCTATCGCGATTTGAAGGCATTCGATGAAATGATTACGCTTGCCGAAAGTGCGCCGGACTGGTTGCAGTCGTCCGTGCCGATGCTACGTGAGCAGCACGCATTCGCGTTAAATCGCCGCAATAAAACCGATGACCGGTCGCGCGCCGTCGCCATTCTCGAGCGGCTGATTGAGGAAAAGGGTCATTCACCCGAAGCTTCGTCTTTGCTCGGGCGAATATACAAGGACCAATATGTCGAGGCCCTTATCGCGGGCAAACAGTTGCAAGCGGGGGGTTTCCTCATGCGATCGATCGAGCTGTACCGCTCCGGATTTAATGCCGATCCGCGTGATTATTACCCCGGCGTGAATCTTGTGACGCTGCTCGCGCTTAGTGGCACACCCGATGCGCGCGAGGAGTTTGCGCGCACTTTGCCTGCTGTAACCTTCGCCCTTGGGCGTCTGGGGGGAGCGAATTCCAAGGATTACTGGCAGCTTGCGACCATACTCGAGCTGGCTGTTTTGGGCGGGGACAGTAAGACGGCAATCCAGGTGCTGGCGCGTATCGCGACGCTCGACGTGGAGGATTGGTGTCTTGAGACGACGGCGAGAAACCTCATACTGCTGCGCAAGACGGCGGAAGGTGTTTTGGATCAGTCGCTTCGGGCCGATACCGTTGCCGAGCTAAAAAACGAAATCTCCGATAGGAGTATTCTTGACAAACTCGCGCAACTGGAAGAGCAGCTTGGCTCGTGAGGCAGGTAAGCGCAGCGCTGCTGTTTCTCTTTGCGATGCTGCCGTCTCTGTGCTTTGCGGACAACGCGCCGGCGTGGGTCAACCTTAAGCATTCGGTATTTCCTGCGCGCGTAGCGAGCTTGAACTTTCCGGACTACCAGTTCTTGAATACTCGGCAAGCGATGAAATGGGCGGAATGGATAGTCGACCCGCTGAGTCCATCGCTGCCGCCGGTGGCAAAGCGCTTATTTCCCTGCGGACCGCATGTGCCCGGGACGCACGTTTCTTGCCAGTTGACACTCGACCAACTGGCCTGCCGTAGTTCTTCAATCGTCTTGCCGTGCCAGATGATGCTGGAATACGACGATTGGGTGGATGAGTACGACTGCCACCTAGCAGTCGACGGCCGGAACGTTGCGATGCGGTACTGTCCGGAACTTCAGCTTATCGTCGACGGGACGACTACCGGGCCGAGAAGCTTTCGAGCAAACCCCGAGCCGGCTCGTTCAAAGAGTCGCCGGATAACCATTCGCAACGGCACGACTCAGCCAATCACGACGATCTCGGTTGCTTACAATTGTTGCCGTTCGGTCGGCGCCGTGTGGGCGGTTTTACTTAGCGTTGAAGACGGGGATAAACCGCTTGGTCCGGCAGAGGAACGCGCGTTCGTACTTCCGCGATCTCTAATCGGCACCGTCTCGACGAAGGACCCCAACGTTATGGATCGCGATCAAATCGATCTTTCGCGTCAGTGCCTAGCTGAAGACGTCGCTTTTCATTTAGACGCGTTGAAGCCCGGCCAGGCAGTAAGTGAAAACACAGGAAGAACGAACCTCTGTAAGACCGCCCTCATAACCGTACGTCCGTGACGCTGTGGCCTCTATCGTGTCACGTACACGGCTTCGTTGCGGTCAGCTTGTGAGCGGCCAGCGCTATCGCATTTTGAGACGGGTTGCGAGCCGTAATGGCACCGAAGAGGTTCCGATCGAGAGCAGCGCTTTGCGGACTCCGCCGCTCAACTGCACGTATCGCCTTTTGCATTCCGTGCTCTGCCGCCGTTTCGGCCCGGGCATAGCTGCGGAGCGCTGTACGCATCAGCTCGAGATGGGCTGCGTAGCGGGGATTCCCAATAGCTGCTCGTAGCGTAGCTGCCGCGCTGCGCGCTTGTGCCCACACACCGTATGCCTGCTCAAACCGGCTCTGCGCTTTGGCGCAGGCGCTGCGGTGCGCAAAGTGCTCGCCGGTACCTGCCACCGTGGCGCTTAGACTGATCGGCGCGCGTGCGATAAAGTCCCAGCCTTCCCGAATCGAGATCGCCAGATTGTTGCGCACCGGAGAGGGAATCCCGCGATATTCGGGGGCGCCTGGTACGCTGGCTTGCACGACGCCGAAGACGTCGCCGGTCGACGGATCGAAGAGAGGCCCGCCGCTGTTGCCGTTGTCCGTTATCGCGTCATATTGGATGTAGTAACTCCCGCCGTGTATGGCGCTGACCGCCCCTTTATGCTCCGATGGCGTGAGCTCCGGCGGGAACGGCCGATCCAGATGAAACGCTTTGCCACCGAACAAACGTCCCCAGACAAACGATTCTTCGTAAGGGAAACCCGCGATGGCGATATCATCTCCGACGGCCGGCAGAGTCGATGATATATGCACCGGCGGAAGATTCGGGACATCGATGGCGACGATCGCCAAATCCGGGTCTTCACTGCGGCGAATGATCGTCGCGCGGTAGCGCGGCGCCTGAGAGGCGTGCATGTCTCGCGCCAAAATCACGATGAGATTATTCAGAGGTGCGCCGTTGTCGTCGGTAACGACGTGGTTATTGGTAATCAAGTACGAATGCGAGGCGTCGGAACTCACGCAGAAAGCCGTGCCTTCGGAATCGAGATGTCCGCCGGCGCCGACCGATCCGATGAGCGCCAGCGACTGCTCGATGGCGGGAAACGCGTTGGCCGCGCGTGCATTGACGCCACTTGCCAGTAGCCCCGTCGCAAAGCAAACGAAAAAGAGAAACCTGTTCACGTGTGTACGAAGCTTATTGGGCGCTCCCGGTGCAGAATCAGCCAGTCGGCATGCTCGACAAGCGCCTCGTGTCCGAGTTCGGCCAGTACGGCGATCGGGTCGCCGGCCTTTTTCTCGAGGCGCTCCTTGGCAACGGCAAATACCACGTACATGTGCTGGTAGCGCCGCGCATTTTCGGTAAACCCTCGCTGCTGAGAGTAAAACTGAATGAGGAGCGCGATCATGCCGCCCAGCGCAGCCGGCATGGCGGCCCAGTACGGCAGATAGTCCTTAACAACAGTCGCCTGCGGCCAGGGGAAATACCATGGCGGCCGGGGGGGCAAGCCCGGACGGGGAGGCAGGCCGTAAATGCTCCAATGGATCGAGTGCCACGGGATCAAGATACCGTGAGGCTGGGCCAAAGCAAACAGGATGCCTGCAATAGCCGATAACGCGCCGCCCACGCTGGCGAAAACAACTATTGCACGGTGCGCGCGGCGATTGTGCTTTGCTTCTCTCGGACCTGCAACTTTGCCGTAGTAATGTGCCTGGGTGGTAATCCAATCTTGGCAGTCAGGGTGATCGATGGAATCGCTCGCGCATTGCGCTCGCGCCCCAGAAATAAGATATGCGGTGCGAAGCGCGAGCCGGATCCATTGCAGTTCGCTTTGCTGCATCTGAAGATAGGATGCCTCAACCAGACGATCGCGGAGCCCCGCGCAACACCAGGCGTGCTGAACGCGCAAGCCTTCAGCAATGGCCCGATAGTCTTGATAGCGATTTTCGTAATCGTTGCGTTTAGCCAACGCAAAGACCGCAAACGCAACGATCAACAATCCGAGTTTTATTTCAAGACCTGACCCCGCGGGGAGTTTCCAAAGGCCCGAGCTCGGAACAATGATTTGCGCTGCCCCCGCGAGTCCGGCGATCAGGTAGAGTCTGCGGAGGGATGCTAAGCTGCGTTTTTGCAGCTTGTTTGCAGCCCTATCGGCGCGGTCTCTGAGCGCGGCCAATTCGTCGGAGTTCGGCGGCATCGGTTCTTTCGACAGATCGCGATTGAAGCGGTCGAGATAGGTGATCGCTTTCTCAAAATCTTGCTCGCCGGATTTATCGGAGCTGAAGTACTGCGGGTAGGTTTCAATAACGTCAAAACAGTTTGCAGGACGCGGGCGGCCTTCGCGGGGCGTAACGATCTGGTACACGGGTCCGATGTCGGGGACGTATGAAACAAGGGCGTCTCTCCCTCCAGCCGGCAACCCGCTCTTTCGAAGCGCGACAATGTCGGCCGTGCCGCCGGGTCCACGGCCCGGCTCACCGTCCCAGAACGCGATGAGCAAGTCACTGTAGTAGGCGATATAGTTACCGGTAGCAACGTAGCTATGTTTGCCACCGTCGGAGCTTCCGACTACGATCGAATCCCAGCAGCGCGGAATGGCCTTACGAAATCGACTGAGTTCGGCCGGCGTAAAATCCTTTTCGTACTCTTCAACCGGCATCGGCAGACATGCGAGCACCGGGATGCCTCGCTCAAATGATTCCTCGGCTGCCAAAATATCCGCTCCGGCTGCCATCCCTGACAGTACCAAGAGGGGTGTCGCGGCATGCTTCGTTTGAAGTTGCTCGAGAATCTCGCCAAAGCGTGCGCGCAGACGCGGCTCATCGGTTTTCGGCAGGTCGCGATGACCGGTGATCCCGATCACCAGCGGAAGTGTTTGGAATCGCGCCTTCGTTTCTGTGCCGATGACGGTAGATTGTACGCAATAAACAAAAACGCCTCGACACAGGACCGCTTTCGACGGACTGGAAATCGGGATGGCATGCACCTTCGTTTGACAATGGCCTCAATGCTGGCCGCTTCGGGCCTGTTGCTAGCCGGGTGCCAGGGGGCCACTTCGGGCGGTTCCTCTCCGGCTCCGGCACCGACGGCTTCGCCGAACTATGCGGCCCTGGATGCTCAGCAGCTGCAGTCGGAGCGGGCGCTTCTAGCCGCACCCAGTGCACCGCAGGCAAGGCTGGTAGCGTCTATTGCCGCTATGCTCGAGCCGGTCGTTACCAAGGACTATCACAATACGCCCTTTGGTTACTATGTCGAGACGGAGTCCGTTCCGGATGCGGAGAGCTATTACGGACCGCGCGTGTACATCAGCGTCGGCATGGTGAATTTTGCCGACAACCGCGAGGAAGTGGCCGGAGTTCTCTGCCACGAATCGGCGCACGTTCTACACTACGACGGAATAAATAGCGATCAAACGACGCGCAGGTGGAATGACAAGGTAGCGGCGCTGATTGCTCGTCACCATGGTTTGTATGCGCGCTTCCTCGATAAAGTCGGATCTTTCTCGGATCTTCGCTATAGCCGCAAACAAGAATCGGATGCGGATAAAGCCGGCGCAACTATTTGCGATCGCGCACACTTCAATCCGTGGGGTTTGGTTTGGATGCTCCGAAAATTACAGCAGAAATATCCGACGTCAAGGCTCTCGTATCTGTCCAATCATCCGAGTAATCAAGCGCGCGTCTCCACACTTGTGAGGTATCTGCGTCACAATTCGGAGTTTCAAGTCTGGCCCGGTGACGAGAAATTCGCGACAAAGAAATGAAGAAAGAGCCGCCGCCAAGGGCTCATGTACCGGTCCCTCCGGGGAGGTGTCAAGCGACAGAGCGGGGTGGTTAGCGATAGCTCGCTTTGCTGTTAGAAGTTCGTAAAGAACCTTAACCGGGCAACATCGGCGCTGAATCCGGCGAGGAGGGTCCTGCACCCTGCCGAAATAGCCTTTTGTCCACTCAGGGCTTTATTATGCCATTGCGAATTTTTTTATCTTACGCACGTAATGACGATCAACCGTTGCCCGGTGACGACGGCAAAGGCTTCATCACGACGCTTTTGAAGGGCTTAGAAGCGTATTTTACTTCGTTTGGTCCGCCCACCCCTGAAATTTTTCGCGATTCGCGCGAAATCGCCAAGAGCGACCAATTCGATCCCATTCTCAAAGAGAAGATTTCGAAATCGCAAATCTTTCTGGCAGTCCTTTCCAACAACTGGATCCACCGGGACTGGTGCCTGAAAGAACTGGCCTTGTTCGAACAACAGTGGCGACAGCTGGGCGAACATGGTGTAAAGAGTAGAGTTGTCGTAGTCGGCAAGAATCACATCGACGATGATGCGCGGCCGCTTTTGCTGCAGGGTCAGGACAGCTACCGGTTTTACGAAAAAGACGACGAGAAGGCGGGACAGTACCGCGAATTCTTTAAGCGCGGAAAACAGGATGCAGCGTTCTACGATCGGGTCGAAGAACTCGCGCGCGATCTGTGGAGCAAGGCGAAAGTGGACGAGGTGCCCGATAATGACACCGTCCCGCCACCCACTCCGCGGTCGGGCCGCAAAATCTATTTAGCCAAGCCCGCGAAGGACATGGACGAGCCGTACCGGCGAATGGTCGATGAATTGGAACACGGCAACATGGTCGTCGTGCCCGCGCTCAATGACGAATTGCCGGACGACGGCCCGGCGGTCACGCAGTTTGTCGACGGTGCCCTGGCCGACGCGGAGCTCTCGATTCATTTACTGGGAGAAAAAGAACGTTTTGCCGCGGATGACGGCACGCCCCTGGTCAAACTTCAGCTCGACCGGGCGGCCGCTCGGGCGGGGAAAGACGAGAAATTCCGGCGGATTGTCTGGGCGCCTAAAATTTTCGGTGCGTTGGAGCGGGATCCGCTCGCGATCGGCAAGAGGTTTGCGCCGGAGTCGCCACGCGATAAAATCGTCGGCGACGAGCTGAGCAAATTTCGAGATTTTCTTATCGATCATCTCAAGAACACGACGCCGAGGCCCGTGCACGCTCCCGGACTCCCGGCTAATGCGCGCGTGTACATTTATCACAAGCTTGAAGATACGCCTTACGCAATGCGTTTGGCCAAAGCGCTCGAGGCCAGGGAGATCGAGGCGCTTACTCCCTCCTTCGATGGAGATCAAGCCGCGCTGACGGCATGGCACCTCGAGCAGCTGCGAAAATGCGATGGCGTCGTCGTCTGCTGGGGTCCGAATGCATCGGAAGTCTTTGCCCGCGCTAGCGCAAGCGAATTGGCGAATTGGAAAGAGTTCGGCCGCGAAAAAGACTTTGCACGGCGTGCCCTGATTGCCGGTCCGCCGCCGGGTGTTCGCAAGGAAGCGCTGATCGAGCTGCCGCCGCGTAGCGCGGTGGATCTGGTGCTGGATCTGACCGCGTATGACGTGCCGACCCCCGAGGCGCTCGGACCCCTGATCGAACCCTTGCTTCATGCAGCCGGTTCGTCCGGCAAAATTGCGGCCGGCGAGGCCCGATGATCGCGTCCGAGTCGCACGTCTCGGAACGTCGTCCCTTTGCGGGATTGCGGCCGTTTGATTTTGCCGATCGCGAGTACTTTTTTGGCCGCGAGCAGCAACAGCTCGCGCTCTATCGTTTGGTCGACCGCAGCCGTTTTGTCGCGGTCGTGGGCAGCTCCGGAAGCGGCAAGTCGTCACTCGTGCGCGCCGGACTTTTACCGCTTCTCGAGCAGGAGAGCGCCGATGTCAGCGGTCCCAGATGGGAATCGCTTACGCTTCGTCCCGGAAACGAGCCGGTGGAGGCATTGGCGGATGCGCTTGCCGCTCTGGCAACGCGGACGCAGTCAGCGGATACGCAGGTGGACCCGGAGATCAGACGAGAGCTGATCGGGTTTGCTCTCGAGCGCTCGAGCTACGGGCTCGCGAAAGCGCTGGATCAAGTGCCGGGTATCGCGGGCAAATCGCTCTTGCTCGTTGTGGACCAATTCGAAGAACTCTTTCGCTACGCCAATCCGGGCGGTGAGTACGGCCGTGCCAGCGATTCACGCTGGCGCGACAAAGCTGCCAATTTCGTCCAGCTGCTCTTAGAGGGCAGCCGCATGTCTTCGCGACCCGTGCACGTGCTCATTACGATGCGCTCGGACTTTATCGGCGATTGTGCGCAATTCCAAGGCCTGCCCGAAGCGGTGAGCGTCTCGCAATTCTTGGTGCCCTCGCTAACGCGTGACCAGCGCGAGGAAGTCATCAGGCAACCTATCGACAAGGCAGGGGCGAAGATCGACTCAGACTTAGTCGAGCGTCTGTTGAACGACGCCGGAAGCGAGTTGGACCAACTCCCGGTATTGCAGCACTGCCTGTCGCGTTTATGGGAGCATGCCGGGCAGCGATCGCCCGCCGAACCGCGCACCCTCACGTTGAGCGACTATCAGGAAATCCACGGCATCGCGGGAGCTCTTTCACAACACGCCGATCAGGTGATGCAGTCGATTCCCGGCGTTGAGCTGGCGGTGGAGCAAACGTTCCGCGCGCTCAGCGAAGTCGACAAAGAGGGACGCGCAACGCGGCGAGCGATCACGTTCTCGCAGCTGTCCGCCGAAACCGGCATGTCCCACGATGATCTCGTGGTCGTTCTGGATCGGTTCCGAGCCGACGATTGTTCGTTCATCGTTACGACGCCGGCTGCGGTCCACACGTTGCAGCCCGACACGCGAGTCGACGTCGTGCACGAAGCCTTATTGCGTCACTGGTACAAGATCAGCGCGCCGCGGCACGAAAATCTCGTCGGCGGAAAAACCGAGATGGGCTGGCTGTTTGCCGAAGAGGACGATGGCCGGCTGTACAGCGCATTGCTGGCGCTCCTTCAACGGAAGTCATCCTCGCAGAAGGTTACACTTCCGCTCGATCAGGTACAGGATCGATGGGAGTGGTGGAACGAGCTCCCCCGCACGGAGGCGTGGGCGAAACGCTACGGCGGAAAATTTGAACTGGTTGAAAAACTCTTCGGCGACAGCCTTGCCGCTCTAGCTGACGAAAAACTTAAGCAGGAAGAGCAGCAACGCGCCAAACGTGACGCCGAGGTAGAGCGTACCCGCGCGGCATCGGCGCAGCGCTTGGCACGTCGCACCCGCGTTTTCGCCGTTGTTGTCAGTTTGGTCGCGCTCATCGCAATGGCGTCGGTGGTTTGGGCAGCGAGTTTAAACCGGCAACAAGCAAGTTTAAATCTGCAACTCAAGAGCAAGATCAACGACGTGAACACGTTGGCCCGCAGGCTCACGAAAGTAAACGGCACCCTACAGACCCAAAAAACCGGGCTCAGTACTAAAAATGGGCTTCTGCTCATACAAGAAGGACAGCTGAACTCTCAAAAAACAAAGCTGCAAGATTTAGCCGGGCAGCTCGCAGTCAAGAATCAGCAAGCTCTGGGCAGTATGCACCAAGCCATGCAGCAGACGGGCGTTGCGCAGAACGAACGGGCGAAATCCTTCGTCGAAGCCGGAAGGCGCGCGCTACTTAACAGCCAGAGCGATGATGCGGCCCTCTATTTGGGCGCCGCCTACGTCCTCGACCCGAACGATCGGGATTTGCGTGTCTTGCTCCCGCAAGCGCTTGATAAAATCTCCATGCGGCAAGGATCGGTTCTAGCAGACCGCAATGCGCCGGTCACGGCGGTGCAATTCAATCCGGCTCCCGGAACGAACGAGATTGCGACCGCCGGCGCGGACGGTTCCGTAACGTTGTGGAATGGCACCGGACAGCTGCTTCAAAAGCCGATGCAAGATTACGACGCCAACGATCGCATCACGGCCCTCGCGTTCGATCCCACCGGCCGCTATCTGGTCACGGTAGCGGAAGATGGCTCAGGCCGGCTGCACAGCCTCCGCAGCGGCGCCACCCGCCGCGCAACTGCATTGGGGAACGGCGCGTCTGCTCACACCGGACGCGTCAATGCCGTAACATTCAGTCACGGCGGTACCTACTTGGCGACAGCCGGAGCCGATGGAAAAGTGATCGTTTGGCGTTCGACAACCGGTTCACGCGTCGCATCGCGATCGGTAGACGCTTACGTAAACGACGTCGTGTTCACGCCTGACGATGGGACGGTGATTGGCGCGCTGGCCGACGGAAGACTCTTGATCTGGGATTGGAAGGGTGGACGGAGCCCGCTCCTAGCCGCCGTCAGCAATACGCACCTTTTACATGTAGCGGTCAATCAAAGCGGCACGTTACTCGCCACCGGCGGCGCCGACGGTACGGTGGCGCTGTATGACTTACGACAGCACAGAGTGATAGCTTCGCGTAACGACTCGCATGCAGAAGTCACGGCGATTTCATTCGCGCCGGGAGACCGGGTGATTGCATCCAGTTCCACACAGGTCTACGTCCTTGACGCTACGACCGGGAATATTGCGGCGACGTTAGGCGCGCAATTCGGTTCACCAAACGTTTTGGATGCCGTCGCTAACCCGGCCGGAACGCAGATCGCGACCACCTACGACAACGGCGCCGTAGCGTTGTGGGCGATCGACGGCAGGCAGATCGCCTCATTTGGCGTTGGCCAAAAAACAGCGGTGACCGTAGCTTCGTTCTCGCCGGACGGCGCACTCCTGGCCACAGCCGGAGACGACGGTCGAATGAGCCTCTGGCGCCCGGGAATCGCATTATCGCGCGCGCGCGCTACTCACCACGGCTCCGTGGAGTCGATCGCATTTAACCCATCGGGTACGAAAATGCTCACCGGAAGTCGCGACGGTACCGCAGTACTATGGAACGCCGGAGGAGGGCTGAGCGAAGAGGCGACCTTGCCGCATTCCGGTACGGATTGGGTGGTCACTTCTGAGTTCAGCGGCGACGGCCAACGTGCGCTTACGGTCGGTGGTGGCGCATTGCGAGTTTGGAATGTCGCAGGTAACGACCCGTCGCTAACCCAAACGATTCGGCCGACCATGCGCGGCAAACGCTTCACGGACGCCGCGTTTGTTCCGAATCGGGGCGTTCTCGCTATACAAACCGGTGCGGATCCTTTGGCCGGAGCGCCCTACACGAGCAACCGCTGGTTCATCTGGTCACTCAATGGCAAGCGGATCGTATCGGAAGATCCAAAGAGCTGGGCTACAGCTCCGCGCCGGATCCAAATCGCAAACGACGGCAAACATGCGATGTTCTTTGCAGCGGATACAGCGACCTTAAGCATCTTTGATCTCAGCACCGGCAAGAACTTGTTTTCCAGCTCGAGCATTACGGCCGCGGCGTTAGCGCATGGTTCGCACCGATATGGCTACGCAGCCGGCGCAGACAACGGCACGATAAGCTTTTTCCCGATCAACGGCGACCGGTTCTTCCGGCGGCCCTACACGGGCCAGGGACACGTTACCGCGATGGCCTTTTCGGGCGACGATCGCTGGCTTGGCTTCGCGCATAGCGATGATCCCACGATCAAGATTTGGGATATGTCCGGAAGCAAACTGCGCGCATTGCTGCTCGAGCATCCAGGCTGGGGAGAGATAGCTTCGATTGCATTCGCGCCGCGCGATGCCGCCTACGTCCTAACGCTTTCGAAGGACGGATCGGCTGAGTTGTGGGATCGCGATACGGGCGAGCTCCTCGGCGCCGTCCGGCCTCCGGCCGGAACTGCGAGCGCGGTTTTTACTCCTGACGGGAGAGATGTTGTGCTGGGGAGTGTCGATGGCAGCGTCTACGTTTGGAATCTGGCTACCGCGCTGACGCCGCAAATGGCGGCCAACCGGATATTGACTCAGAGCGACCTTTCCAACCCGGAAGCAAACACCCTAATCGATCAAGCGATTCGAGTCTTGCGCGGGCGGGCCCGCACTATCCGATGAACCCGCGGCGCGCAGTCACCCTGGCAAGTGGGCTTCTCATAGCCTTGGCTCTGTCTGCGCCTGCGAATGCGGGGATTCGGGATGACGTGCAGCTTGGTCACAACGAATCGATCGGCAATTTCATTCTCACGTCGACCGACTTTGCGACGTCATCATCGCCGCTGACGCGAATCGAGCGGATATACCAATCAAAAAGCTCGCATACGGGGTGGTTTGGCTTCGGCTGGGGATCTCGCTATGAAACCTCCCTCGAGTTTGAGGCTGACGGCTCTATCCTAGCCAAAGACTATGGCGGCGGGAGTGAGACCACATTTATTCCGCAAAGCGGGTTGCGCTCGCAAAGCCAAATCGCTGCCGAGGTCATGGCAGCCGCGAACCAGACGCATCTGTTCGGCAGCGATGCAGCGCGAAGTGTCTATGCGCTCAAGCTGCGCGATCAGCTTACTCTAAAGAGCGAGTGGAACCGATACCGGAATCAAGGGTTGATCGAGCCGGCCTTGCCTCCCGTTGGGGAAGCATTTTTCGATTCAGCGCATCAGCAGAAGCTCGAACGGGTGCCTGAGGGCTTCCAGCGTCAGGCACTCAACAAGACATTCAGCGCTTACGGATCCGTGGGGGCTTTCAGCGGCGAGTTTGAGACCTTCGATTTGAAGGGGCTGCTCGTGCGTATCTGGGATTCGAGGAACAATTTTGTTGCTATCCGTTATACGTCAAAGCAACAGCCGAAAGAGATTTACGATAACTACGGGAAAGAATTTCTTCTAGCGTTCAATAGTGATGGCTCGTTAGCGCGAGTCCGTGACGCGAGCGGCCGGGTCGCAAAATACGAATACCGTTACAACAAGAAGAATCGTAGCTATACTTTCTGGGGTAACGATCTTGCGCGCTATACTGACTTTAGCGGAAACGTCTATACGTATGACTACGACGGCATACACGATTTAACGCGCGTTCAATTCCCGGATCGTAGCTCAATGCGTTTAGCATACGACGGGCAGACCGGTCGGGTTGCGAAGGCTATCCGCACGGATGGCCGGGTCACCACATACACCTACGGCTCATTCGATAGCTATACCAATAGCAAACTTGTTAGCGTGCACGCTGCGGGTGGCACGGAATTTTACGTCTATCTCTCCTCGGACGACGGCAATTTCGTCCAGGAGATACTGCAAAGCGACGGCGTCTCCACGTCGGATACGCTTTACGATAATCAGGGTACAGTTTTATCAGCAGGGACAGTCAAGGGTTCGGTATTGCAATTGCCGGGCAAGACGGCGGCATTTTATAGCCGGCTGGGCTGGGCATTCTACGACAACCGCATGTACGGAGAGTCGCAAGCCGCTTTTGCTCAGGCGCAACCCGATAGCGAGCGGGTTAATCAGTGGCGGCCTGTACTGGCGCAACTGGTCCAGGCGGCGGCGGCGAATTTTTCCGCGATGAAAGGCAGCGCCAACGCGGACGTGAACGGATTCAATGTCGTCGGCTTGGGTGGAACGTCTTTGGTTAACAATTGCTACATTCTGCAAAGCGGCGGGGCTTGGAAAATGGCCTGCAACGACGCTCCGCAGTACGTGGGAAGAGCGTCGCTCGGTGCGCTCGTTGCGGATCTGTCCGCTGCGCTGCCGCAATTCACGCGGCGTTGGACGAACGATACGCCTGCGCCGCACTGGGAGAATTCCAATCACATCGTCGTTTCTCTGGGTTCTCCGGCTTATAACTCGGACGATTGGAGCATTTCAGTCAGCAACGAAGCGCCGGCCCAAGTCAGCGTCTCGGCGACCCAAATTAGCCGCTGGAGAGAATTTTTCAACCAAGTCCTTCCGGCGGCACTTGAAAACTTCGCGCGATTTCGCGGGGTTCAGGAACGCACTTCCGTGGCAGGCGCATTTTACAAAAGTACGGCCGTGCTGGACGGATCGTTGGTGCAGAACTGCTTGGTAGCGCGCGATACGAGCGCGCAATGGGTGTTTGGATGCGTTGACCTGCCATCGTACGTCGGTCAACGTAACGTCGATCAGCTTGCGGCCGACGTGAGCGCCTCGCTTCCGGCGGGTTTCGTTCGCGGGACGAGCGCCGACGGTATCCCTCATTGGAGGTCGGGCAAAATCCTGGTGAACTTGATCGCTCCGCGCACGGATCAGGACGATTGGGCCATAGCAATTATCAAAGAGCAATAGACGCGGTCTGGCGCGACCAAGAATGAGGCGAATTGTAGCAGGATCGTTCCTCATCCTCGCACTGGCTGCGTCACCGGCACCTTCGCCAACTGCGGTAGCTACGCCTGACGTCCAAACATTAGAACGACAGCTTGATTTGGCTTCGTCTTTTTACCGAAACGGTGACTACGAGGCCGCCTTAAGAATTTGGCAAGCCGGGCTCGCGGAAGCGCGAAAAAAAAACGACTCAGTTTACGCCGCGCAATTTCTTACCGGTATTGGAACGGTTCAGGACGCTTTGGCCCGGTACCCGGAGGCACTGGCGTCGTGGCAGCAGGCTTTGACGATCAATCGAAAGACAGGCGCAACGCTCGCTGAGGCTACGGATCTCGAAAGTATTGCAACGCTCAAAGACTTTCTTGGACAATACGCTGAGGCACTTGTCGCGGCACAGCTGGCTCTGTCGATCTATCGCGAGATGAGCAGTGGACTCGACGGAACCTCTGTCCTTGAAAAAATGAACTACCAAATCCGCGAAGCCAGTGTTTTGGGGATCATAGGGAGCATCGAGCAAGACCTCGGTGCCTACACCGATGCACTCGCTGCGGAGCAGCAGTCCCTTGCGCTCAACCGCGAAGTTATGGTGCCCGTTCAAGAACTAGAGGCTTCCGACCTGACAATGATCGGGGAGATCGAGAACGGGCTCCGTCGCTACGCGGATGCACTCTCTTCTGAACGGCAGGCTCTTACAATTTATCGAGGGGAGGGCAGCCGGAGTGGCGAGGCTGCTGACCTCCGGAGAATCGGCGTCATCGAGTCCAACCGCGGAGCTTTTGCAAGAGGGCTTGCAGCGGAACACAACGCGCTTGCGCTCTTTCGCAAAGTTCGCAACCGCCCCGGTGCTGCTGCCGCGCTCGGAAGCATCGCGGACATTGAAAAGAACCTCGGAAAATATGCTGCGGCCCGGCGTGACTCGGCGGCAGCTGTTCGGTTAAACGTCGCACTGCGGCTTCCGTCCGTTTGGAAGGATCTAAGCGTGTTGGCTTTCGCCGATTCCAAACTTGGGCCGAACTACGAAGTTTCCGCGCAGCGGCACTATGATGAAGCGCTCGCTCGGGTTGAACGTCTTCGGGCCGGGCTGTACTCCCCAGGCGAGCGCACTTCTTTTTTTGGGACCGCTCTCTTCGTGTACGATGAGTACATTGCGTTCTTAGTGGACCTCGACAAAAGGCATCCACGTAAGGGCTATGATCGTAAGGCGCTGCAGATTCTCGAACGCAAAGCGGGGCGCAGCGTGCTGGAAGAGATCGGGGCGAGTACAGCTCAACATTTCGGCGGCGTGCCAGCGGAAATTGTTCAGCAAGAGACTTTTGCCGGCGCAGTCGTAAGGTCCGATCAGGAGCGATATAGCAAAGCTCTTGCGAGCGCGAACCCCGATCACATAACGTTGAACTCGGCTAAGACGGACCTGGACACCGCAATCAAAAAGCAGGACGCTCTCGATAAGCGGGTCAAGGCGAGTTATCCTCGGTATTATGCCCTTCGTCATCCGCGGCCCATCCCACTCGACTACATTCAGCGCCAAGTCCTGAAGCATGGGGAAGTCATGCTGATTTACGACCTACTGTACGAGCGCAGCGTTCTCTGGGTCGTTGATCGGCAGCACATGCAGATGCTCAGGTTGTCGCCGCGTAGGCGTATCGATGCGCTGGTCGCGGCACTGCATCAACATATCGAAAGGATCTTTGCACAAACGCGAACGCCCGCCCGTGATTTGCCGGGGTTTTTGCGTGACAGCTTTGCCCTGTACCGGCAGTTGGTTCCTAAAGAAGCCGCCCGAGCGCTGCTTTCAGCAAAAAGCTTGGTTGTCGTTCCGTCCGGGTCGCTCTACGAGATGCCGTTCGAGGCATTGGCAACCCAAGATCCTGCTAGAAATCCCGAGCGCCCACACTATCTGATTGAGAATGTCGCAATCGCATACGTTTCCTCAGCCTCGCTGTTGGGCGTCGTAAGCGCCTCCTACAGCAATCATCGGAGCGCGCCGCAGACGTTGTTGGCCTTTGCGAATCCCAGTTTTGGCTCGCCGGGCATGCAGGTTGTTTCACCGCCGATCGTACCGCAACCCGACGGCGTTCCGGCAAGCCTTGGAAGTTTACAGTTGAAGGCGATGCGGCCGAGCACGGCGTCGGGTATTTTTCCGCAGTTGCCTGGAACGGTAATTGAAGCGAACGCGGTACGCGATGCGTTGCGCGCGCCGGCAAATAGCGTCATCTCGGGCGATGACGCCACCCGGGCCCACATTCTCAGCTTGAATTCCGGCGGAACGATTCAGAATTACCGGTATCTATTGTTCGCCACCCATGCAGTATTGCCGGATCAGATCGAGGGCCTCACCCAGCCGGCCATCGTGCTCGCGCATCCGGAGCGCGGCGACGGCTTCCTGACGATGGCCGATGTCTTCGGCCTTAAACTCAACGCGGATTTCGTGACGCTCTCGGCCTGCGATACGGGAATCGTCACCAATCCTAGCGGTGAGGGCATTAGCGGCCTGACGCGCGCATTTCTCTACGCCGGTACGCCGGCAATTTCGGTGACGCTGTGGCAAGTCGACGACGATGCCGCGCCGCAAATCACTCCCCGATTTTTTGCCGCCATGAAGTCAGGAAAGACCGCAGCACAAGCTTTGCGCGAAGCGCAGCTCGCGATGATCCGCTCAAATGATCCACGCTTCAACCACCCTTTCGCCTGGGCGCCGTACGTGATCTTCGGCGACGGTGATCTGGTTACTAAGGACCTTCGGTCAGATACAGGCGCAGTTGCGCCGCGGGCGGGAAATCATCAGGTACGGCGTTCAGCGCTTCATAAGCCGCCAAATACCACTCTGGGCCTTGTTTCGCGAGCCACGCGGCGTACGCTACGACGGCGATCTGTGGCGGGAGCGTTTGCAGGGCGGTAGCATCCGCGGCGCTCTGATGCGGAAGGCTACGCGCTGCGATCACATCGAAGTTTTCCACATCCGGGCGCGGTGATTGACCGCGCACACTGAGTTCGTATCGTCCTTCCGGAAGCTGGACGTTAAAACGCGCTTCGTTTGACAGCGCCTCGCGCTGCGCGACGATTTCCGAGCCACGTTTAACCGTAACGTAAAACGGCGGTGTGCCTCCAAGCCATGCGAACCGCAGCTCGGCCGTGGTGCCCGTTCGGGCGCGTTTAGGCGAGCGCAGCATCGCAATCAGCAGCGGATGCTCTAAGCCTCGATAGAAAGAAACCTGTGAGTGCGCATCGCTGTTCGCGTCGCGCAGGACGGTGCGCACCGAGTCTAGCATCTTTTTCTGGTTCGAAGAAATCGCCACTGGCGGCTGCTGCTCCAATGCCGCTGTACAGCTTCCACCGATTCGGCCGACGCAGAACGGCGAGTTGTGGACGTCGATCACATGCGGCGCGCCATCGACCCACAGATCTATCGTGGGACTGTTTTCGCCGGCTGCCGACTGGACGATGCTCACGCGATCTCCGGCCTGTAAAGGGAGGAGCGGTGCAGGTTCCATACACCTGCCGGCGCGTTCGACGCAGTACGTTTTAGGCAGACCACTGTAGTCGATGACGTACGGAAACGATGACGCATCAGAAACCGCCAGTAGGAGAAGGGCGGCAAAAAGAGATTTCATCGACTGAGGATTAGCTGTCTGGCGCTACACCTCATGCATGAATAGGCCCGGTCCTAGGTACGGCATCTCAGCCCTCGGTGGACGCGTTCGCGATGATTTGGGCATACCGCGCGCTTGCCTCGGTCGGCTCGCGTGCGAGCGCGGGATCGCGATCGAGGTCGATGTGATATAAACCGAAGTCGCTGTTCTCGTCGAACGGAAGGCCCCATTCGCGGTTGGAGGTGATGCTCCAGCAGAGATATGCTTCGATCGGAACGCCGCGATGTAAGGCTCGTTCCACTTCGCGGATGTGCGCATCCAAATAGTTTGCGCGCGAGAAACCATCTGCGCTGGTCACGCAGCCGTTCTCGATGACGATGACTGGCTTCTCGGGGAATTGCCTTTGCGCTTCCCGCAGGATTTCATCGAGGACGTTGGGCCACACGGGCGCAGTTGCATAGCGGCATTCGGACGCTGCCGCCAGGCGATGTAGCTCGCCGGGCCAAAATGACGGGATTCCCCAATAATAATCCAGGCCGACATAATCTAATGCGCCGATGCATTGGGCCGGGCAAAGAAAACGCGGCAGTTTTCCTGACATGCCGAGATTCCACCAATTCGTACCAAGAAGTGTGCCGAACAATCCGAACGATTTGCGAAAGCCGTCGAAGAGCTGCAGCAGCGAACGTGTGGCGCCCAAGCGGCGTTTGCCGCTGACGGGCACGAATCGAACCTTCGCATCATCCGAGTGGAAAATCTGCTTGGCAATGAACCGCGCGAGGTCCGGCTCTAGCCCGCAGTACTCTCCCGCAGCGTCGGCCGTGCACAAACCGTCGACGCCTGGATGGACGCCGACGCGCAAAAGGCCGCGCTTGCGTATGGCCTGCAGCGACTTGTCGAGATCGGGGAACCCATCGGCGGCGCCGAACGCGTCGTCTTGGGCTGCAGGCTTGCCGATGTACGCGATCGTCTTGCGATTGTGCGTGCGCGGAAGGCTTGGATCTCGCTTCTTGAAGTCGCGAAGCGCGCGATCGACGGCATTGAGCAAGGTCCGGCTTCCGAGCGCCATCGCCACGGCGAACGGTTGATCGTGGCAGGGGAGCGGCGTCAGCGCGAAAGCCGCCGAAACATGCTGCCGCAATAGCACGTCGTCTTCAAACACGAGATCGACTTTACCGTCGTGCAGCGCATCGATAGCTTCGCCCCCGTTAAGGCAATACGTGACGGATGCCGCGGGAAAGAGTCCGCCGGCTCGATCGGCTGCCGGCGTATCCGCTGTCACGGCGACGCGCACTTTCCAGGTTTCCAAGTCTTGCGGTACTGCCAGCGACACCGGACGCAAAGCGGCAAGATGCGCGATGAAGTATGGTTCCGAGAAGAGCACGTGATCCATGCGCGACTGTGTCATGGTCACTTGCGCGATCGTGATATCCACGGCGCCGCTATCCAAAACCGAATGCTGCGAAAGCCGTCCCGCCTGACGCCGGGCCTGTTCGGGCGATTTGAGGTGCGTTGCATTGCGGTCGACTATGCGCTGCAACCAGCGTGGGAGCCCAAGGACCAGCGGATTCGCGCCAACCTTTGCTCCTGGGCGGTGGTTGCGGATCGCTGCTCGCGCTTCGGCGTGCGCGCGAAATAGGTTCGGAATGAGCGTGAGCACCGCGTCCATCTGTTGCTCCGACGTGGCAAATGGTTCCAGGCCCGGCGGCACGGGGTAATCGCGCATCCAGAAACCCTTGATGTAGCCGTAGACCAGTTGATTCGGCTCGTTTAACGTGACGTAATAATCGATGAGATCGCCCAAACGCTGTGCAACCTCGGACGCGTACGCGGCCATGCGCGCAGGGAATGCGGCGTCCAGCATTCCGGCGCCATTACCGGCAGCCTGTACGTGCAGCGGCCATGTGTTGTGATGAAGGGTGACCACGGTTGCCATTTGCGCGTCGCGCATATAGGTCAGCACGTCACGATAGTGCGCGAACGCCTCGTCGTTCCACGCACCGGGCTCTGGTTCCAAACGCGCCCGCGAGAGTGAGAGACGAAAGGCGCGGCATCCCAAATTTTTAGCGAGGTCGACATCTTCGCGGTAGCGATTCCAAAAGTCCGTCGCGCGGCCTCGCGGCGTCAGGCCACGCACGCGCTCCCAGACGTCGCGGACGTCGTCTTGACCGGTGTACGCTTCGCACTGGTGATCGGCTGTGGCGACGCCAAACCGCAAGCCCTGCTGCATTGCGTCGATCTTCGACCCAGTGCGGGGCGGGACCACTATGCGAAAGACCGAACGCCTCGCCGCAATGAGATTCAGCAGCAAGACGTGTGTCGTGACCGGGGGCGGCTCCGGAATTGGCCGGGCGACATGCTTGCGCATGGGGGCCGAGGGCGGCAACGTCGTCGTCGCCGACCTTCATCAAGACGCAGCGCAGGCGACGGCAGATCAGATCGTGTCGGCAGGCGGCCGGGCCATCGCGGCGGAGCTGGACGTCGGCGACTCAGCACAAGTGCAGGCAACAATTGCAACAGCGATTGCAACATACGGTTCCCTGAACGTTATCGTAAACGACGCCGCCATGATGACGTTTCAGCCGATCGTCGACGTGACGGAAGCGGACTTCTTCGCGGTCATGAAGACGAACATGGGATCTGTGTTTTATTTCTCGAAATACGGCGCACCGCACATGCCGCCCGGCTCCGCGATCGTGAACGTCAGCTCGGTGCACGCACACGAAACAACCGCGAACGTGGTTCCGTATGCCGCCTCGAAAGGCGCGATCGAGGCTTTCACGCGGGGTTTTAGCATAGAGATGGAAGCGCGGAAGATTCGCGTGAACTGCGTAGCACCCGGGGCGGTAGACACACCGATGCTTTGGAATAATCCCAATGTGAAGAGCGGCGCGGAAAAAATCGAGGGCGCCGTCGGCAAGCCCGAAGAGTTAGCAGCAGCGATCTGTTTCATCGCGTCCGACGATGCAAGCTTCATCAACGGCACGACCTTGGTAGCGGACGGCGGCCGGTTGGATATTCTTTAGCCGGTAAAAAAAGAGAGCCGGAGCTGTTGCTCCGGCTCTCTTATAGAAGCGCTAGGCTACTGAGACTAGCACCACCAGAATGAGTACAGGTACGGGTAGGGATAGTAGTTGCTATAAACATCGGCCGTGCAGTCGTTATAATACATGGTGAAGCCTTTGCGCTTCGCTGTCGAGCCTTTGACTGCCACCATTTTGCCGCCGCGATTCTCCTTGACGCTGACGACTTTGTTGTTGTTCACGTCAATGACGAATTTGTGGTTCTTAATGGTGACCATATTGATCCCGTTATGAACGCCGACGCCGCCTTTAGGAATCTTCGTCGCGGCCTGTGCGCCGGCAACCGGCAGAAGTATCGAGATTGCGAGAAAAAAGGCAATTAATTTAGACATATACCCTCCCTTAAGAGTGTCCGGTTTGTCGAGATGTTGTAGCACTAGGGCGAGCCCCCAGGCATGCCTGGCGGCTGGTAACTTGGTACTTATGCTCGGAACAAACGTTTCATCTTTTACGGCCCTAGCGGCGTCCCCCGGCGGCCTGACCAGCGTACTGGACGGTAAGAGCAGAAGGGTAGAGGCCAGGGCGCAGAACACGGCCGTACCGATTCATGCCGCCCACAAAGGGGACTATGCAATGCCGTTTTTTCTCATTTGGCGAGGCTGGGGGCTGCTGGCGCTGCTCGTGCCTGCGGTCGTGTGCGGCCTCTCAGTACTCATCGTCAGCGCCGTAGCGGTTGCGGCAAAGATGAATCAAGGCGGCCAGAACATGGCCCTCGGCATTACAATGCTCGTGACGGGTCTCATCTCCGCGTATCTGGTTTGGGTCTGGGGGCGCCGCTTAAATTCCGAGCCCGGGCGCACGCTTATTGACCCCGCCGACGGATCCTCGGTTGTGATACGGCGCTCTCATTCGCTGTTTTGGATCCCGATGCAATGGTGGGCTCCGATCATCGCCTTATTCTGTCTGATGATTGGAGCCGCGCTCGCTATCCCCACTCCGACGAACTAGGCGATCATGCTGATCCCGGTTGAGAGGGCAGGGCGAGCGACCGGCATACCGTATTCCTAAGGCTTGGCGGCACCACACGACGTCTTCATTTGTTATTCCAGTGAAGACCTGACGATCGCCGAGGCAGCCTGCGACCGGTTAGAGGCCGCGGGCATCGAGTGCTGGATGGCTCCTCGGGATCCGATAGCAGGTGTTCCTTACGGACGCCAAATCGTCGAGGCCATCGCAGCCACGCAGATCCTACTGCTCATCTTTTCGTCGAAGGCCAATGCGTCGCCACACGTTCTGAGCGAACTCGAGCTGGCCTACAAGCGCGGCAAGACCATCGTCCCGTTTCGAATCGAATCCGTCTTGCCCGATAAGGATCTGGAATACTATATTCAGCGCGTGCACTGGCTCGATGCGCTCACGCCACCGCTTGAGAGTCGACTGGATGAGCTCGTCGAGCTGACGACGCGCACTCTTTCCACTTCCAGAATCGCGGAGCCGCCCGAGGAGCAGATCGATACAATCGTCGGTACGGCAGGAACTTCGAGCGCTATTTCCACCGAGCCGGTGAAGCCGGGTGACGCAATAACGTGGCGGTCCATTCTTCTTTGGTACGGCGGGGCCATCGCTCTCGCCGTGGCCGGCAGTTACCTCGCGTACGGACCGCTCACCTCGGACTCGTGGCGTCATTGGGCCGAGTCGACGCGGACAAACGTTGTCTTTCTCGACACCTCGCGTGTTGTGATCGCGGCGCTCCTCGCGCTCTTCGCGCTCCACAACCTAGACGTTATTCCGTCGCTGGCAAGCCGGCGCCGCCGGATCAACAGTCGGCTCTTAGAACGACACGAATGGATCGTCGTCGGCGCCTTCGCCGCACTTTTCGTCCTGTGCGCGTACTATGTGCTCCCCGAGAATTTTAAACATCTCTACGCCCTGCAAATCGCAAGCCGGCTGGTGACCCCGTCGGTACCCGATCCACTTTCGTTCGGACAAATATTTGGGCCGTACTTTCCCTATTCGCTCTACGTGGCAGGTTTGTGGCTCGGCATTGTTTTCCCGGTTCTTTTCTTCCTGATACGCAGCGTTCGCTGCGATCTCGAGGCCTGGAAGAGACTGCAGGGAGCGCTCGATGTGACCGTGCCAGACGAGAAAATAACGCGAAGTGCCGTCGCTAGTTTGGTCATCGCTAGCAATGACGTTTTGTTTTTGCTCAAGGAGAGTGCAGGCCGCTATCTACCGATATTTTTGGTCGTTATCACGATGGTCTTAGTGGAAGAGCTGAGCCCGCTGAAGCGCTCGGTGCTCGAGCAGTCGGCTGATATCGGCAAACTGCTGCTGTGGCTCCTGTGGATACCCACGCTTATCGCATCGATCGCGCTTTTTACGATTCTCTATGACGGCGAAGTCAAGCACGCTAAGAACGCACTTAGCCTGCTCATCGAACGACTGAAAAACTTCCCCTCGCGTACGAAGGAGCTGCAGGACGCAACCAAAGCACTGCGTGACATCGGAGAACGCGAAACCAGCCTTAAGGCGCTTTTCGATATCCTAAAAACAGGCTCTGTCGGTGTTTACGCGCTGGTGGTCACACTCTCGGCCCTAACCGTCGCGGTGCTGCGATTTCATGAAAACTGGGCACGCGCGTTTGTGCCGCAATCGTTTATCGACTGGCTGGCGAACGCAGCCGGCCTGGGCAAGCATTAAGAGAGAACCTTAGCGCGGAGGACCGAGCACGGCGTTGACCTGACGAATAATATCGTCGATCGCCGTACCGATCGCGGCGCCGTCGCCGTTGTCCCGGTTCATCGCGTCGCGCAGCTCATTACCCCATGTCGACAGCGCGGGCTTGCCGCGCTCGCCCAGATTGAACAGGCCAGTCGCGGTCCGAATCTTACGGCAAGCATTGGCTTTGGACCATTCGGCACTCACGCGTAGTCCGAGCGATGTAAGATCAGCAGCGCGCTTCGCGCGCGTTGCGGGGTCGCGGATCTTCGCCACGATGCCAGCGCTTTGGGCATTCCAGCCGCTCCTGCCATTATAAAACCGCTGGACCCAGTACCAATAATCGTCCCAACTCTGGCCGTGCTGTTTGATACACGCATCAGCGGCCCAGACGCTGCGAAACCGGTCAACGCTTACAAAAGGCTGCTGCGAAGCCGGCGCCGGCGAGGCCACCGCGAGAAGGAGCGAAAACGCGAAAAGCAGGTTCATTTCCAAATAATTGTTCGGCGACTGTGGCAGGAAATGCTTTCATTCGAGGCCGGCCACTGTGCTTATTCCGCTCGATCGGAATCGCGTTCGTGCCCCGGTTGCTGGGAACTAGCGAGAACCGTACGCGTGAGGCGTTAAGTGCTGAGTTCGATGTGGGAAAACAGCTCGGGGCGCGTCTTGTATAACTCCGCGGCGCAGCGTAGTGTATTTACACGATCGTTATGCCATTCGTGTTCGAGCTTCGGTACCGACTCTGTGTAGGGAAATTCGATGAGATGCTGCCGTTTTACGAGCACCGCTCGAACTTTTTGCTGCCGCATTTCGCTTACGGGCTCGCAGGTGAGAAAGAGTGCATAGATGTTCGTGTTGACGGGGTGGCCCGAATCGGCCCGGACGCACCCTGAGCAAAAATGCTCGGCCGTAGCATTAATAACGCAGTTGAATACAAAACTTGCGTCCCGCTCCGAAAGTGCTAAAATTGGGTTCTCAGGTGTTGCGCGCCGTGCTGCAGCAGTAATCTTACTTTTTACTACTTGGTTGAGCACAACATCCGCTAGTGGACGTTCGACAATCGTTCGGATCTTGAGCTCGCCATCCCCAAGCATATTGAGGCTCACATGCAGCCTGTCTAGGAAATCTCTCTTTTCGAATTTTCTCTTTGCCTGGTAACGCCCCCACGAGCGTCCGGCGAGCGCGGCAACCAGGCCCCACCCCGCGCCGAGAACTGCGCCCGCCGCGGGGTGGTGGATCATTGCGTTAAAAAGTGGAGCGAAATGCATTCGATGAAAGGCCCGCTAGCGAAGCCCCAGCGACCCGCAAAGCTTTGTGCGCGGCGCGATCGATACCCCGGCCGGAACGTCATTGGTCGTAGCGCAGACCGCCTGAAGTCCATCGACGACGTCAACGCCCAAGTGTTGGGCGATCGCACGTAGGCGGTCCGGGTCGCTGTAACCCGGGATATCGCGCGAAGAGGTAGCGGCCAAGATCGTCGCCAAGACAGCGGCGTTATTATTCTTCGTTATTGTTGAAGCATAACCGGCGATAGTGAGCAGCGGAATGCTGATCTGCGTGCGCTTCACAACCCACGGCGTATGTTGGGCGTTCGGCAATGGTCCAATCATGCCAACCAGAGTGGGCGCGACGTGGTTGTCTGCGGTACGGTTGCATGAGATCACCGAGGCGCTCACGTCTAGTGTTGTGGTCTCTGACTGCCAAAGCAAGAAGAAGTGTGTCGCATATCCATGGTAGTAGATGATGACAATCCCGCCCAGCGCATTTGGGTCGTGCGCACAACGCGCCGCGATTTCGTCTGCTGTACTCCAGGAAGGTTCTGGAATAATCCAAGGCGCGTTGGGGCCAAGCACATCGAGCGATTGCTTCTCAATCTCCTGCGCTACGCCCATCGTTACCACTGTCGACTTATCGCCGTTGGAGACGACGAAGAACTCGGGTTTCAGTGAACCCAGATACAGCTGGTCGTCGGCACGGGCCGGGGTCATCGTTGCCAGCACGCTCGCGACGAGCAGAAAACGCAGAAGCATACGTGCCTCCTTTGGTGGGGCCGACTTCCTGACCTGGTGTAACAAAAGCACACTCCTGGGGTATGGCGAACCATCCTCTCCATGTAAGGAGGTTTTTAATGTTTCGTCTCCTCGCAATCTTATCGATCGCGGTACTCTCGGGAAACCTTGTTGCGCAGGCCGCAACTATCGTCCCAAGTTCGGCAAAATCGCGTGCAGTCAAAGTGAGCCTGCATCAAGGCACGCAGAACGTCAGGATCAACGGCGTCGCCTATACCATTACGGTTAAAGGTAATCGCGTCGTTCGAGTCGCGCGCTCCTCGCGCGCTCATGGCTTTGCGTCAACCACGCTAGACGTAAGCAATACACGCGAATCCCACAAGTGCTATAACTGTTGGTACGACGAGCACGGCAACTGGGTCTGCATGTATCAGTCGTGCTGAGCGGCCGGCGAGCCGTCCCTTAAGCGATCAGTTCGCGTTCAACCAGAATCGTGCGTGGATCGATCAGGTGCTTGTTGAGCCCGAGCTTTTCGGCGGGCACGCCCAGTGCGAGCGCGACCAGCTGCGGAAGATGGAAGGTCGGTAAATCGGTGCGGCCCCAGCGTGCGGCGGCGTCTTGCTGGTAAGCGTCGAGCGCCAAGTGACAGAGCGGACACGGCGTAATCACGGCTTCGGCGCCGCGATCTTTCGCGATTCGCATGTTCTGACCGACCATTGACGTAGCGACGCCGTCTTTTTCAAGCTGGATGTGGAAACCGCAGCAGCGTGTCTTGCCGGCGTAATCGACCGGCTCGCCGCCGATGGCGGTGATGACGTCTTCTAGTGAATGAGGATTACGCGCGGACTCCCAGCCGTTGACTTTCTCCGGGCGGATAATGTGACAGCCGTAGAACGGCGCGACGCGTAAGCCGTTGAGCGGACGCACGACCATGCTGCTGAGCTTGTCCAAGCCGATGTCGTCGATAAGCAGCCATAACAGATGGCGTACCATGACGCTGCCCTCGTACTTCGCCCCGAATTTCCCGAGGATTGAATTCGCCTGATTCATGCGCTCGTCGCTCTCGAGCAGCTCTTTGTTGGCGGCGCGCATGTGGCCGGTGCAGGTTGAGCAGATCGTGATGACGTCGTCGAGGCCGAGCGCCTCCGCTTGCGCGTACGTGCGCGCATTGAGGACGCGCGCGATATCGCGGTTGGTGTCGTTGACGACCGACGCGCCGCAACACGAAGCCGCCGTGAGTTCGATCAATTCGATGCCGAGCTTGTCCGCAAGCAGCATCGTCGAGTTAAAGAGCTCTTTGCACGACTCTTTGGCGACGCACCCGGGGAAGAAGCCGTACCGTCGCATCTCCGAACTCTTGGAATGGCGGTGAGAGTCGGTGGCTTGCTCTTCGGGCAGAAGCGTGCTGCTCATGTCGGAACCTCCAGCGATTCGAAAATCGTGCGAACTTCGTCGGCCTTGGGGATTGGCTTGAGGAACGGCGGCGGCATTTTTCCCTTGATCGCCATGCGCAGGCCCTGCGGCCCGATCTTTAACAACCCGCGGAAATTGAAGCGGCCCACAGTGCCTAGAATAACTTCGGTCTCGGCGAGCATCCCGGTGTTTTTGATCGTTTTGTTCACGACCAGGGCGTGGCGGGGTCCGGGGTGGTTCATCATCACGCCTTCTTGTATAGTGGCGCGTTTGACGTCGACAATGCGATCGTGAGGATCGACGTGCTTGGGGCAGTACGAACATGCGTAGCAGTGCGCGCACAGCCACAGGTAATCTTCATTGATCTGCGCGAGGCGCTCTTTTTTCTTGCCGTCGCGCACGTCTTCGATGAAACGGTACGCATACGCAATAGCCGCGGGGCCCGCGAATGACGGATCGACGCTGACGACCGGGCAGAGCGCGTAGCAGGTCGCGCACATGACGCAGTTTGCCGCGTCGACGAGTTTCTTCATGTCGGCTGGACTCACGCGCCGCTCGGTCTCGTGGTCTTCGTCGCGGTCGGCCGGCTGCAGGTAAGGTTTGAGCCGCGTGTATTTGTCCCAGAACGGATCCATGTGCACGACGAGATCTTTCATCGGTTGAAAGTTCGGCATCGGATCGATCTGGATGACGCCTTGGTCGTTCATCACGCTCTTGCAGGGCGTCTTGCATGCAAGCCCGGTCACGCCGTTGATGTTCATCGAGCACGAGCCGCAGATCGCCGAACGGCAGGAACGGCGGAAACTGATGGAACCGTCGACTTCGGCTTTAGCGGTTTCGAGTGCATCGAGCACCGTGGTCGTGACGGGCACATCGACTTCCACCGTGTCGCGGTGCGGAACGGCGTCGACGGCTTCGTCGTAGCGGAAGATGTCGAGTTTTATTTGGGCCATCAGTATGACCTCACAGTCGGCGCCCATTTCGTGATGGTCACTTTGCGGGAGTAATCGAGGCGCGGATTCTGTCCGTCTTGCCGCCACGCCAGCGTATGGACCATCCACTTCTCATCGTCTCGCTCGGGGTAGTCGGTGCGCGCTTGCGCACCGCGCGACTCTTTACGCGCGAGCGCCCCGTTCGCAACGCACATGGCGGCGTCGATTAAGAAGTCGACTTCCATCGCGTGGACGAGGTCGGTATTGAACGTTTTGGATTTATCCATCACGTAGACGTCGCGGTCGAACGCTTTGCGAATCTCCAGCAAGTCGTCGACCGCTTTGGTTAACTCTTTCTCATTGCGGAAGATGAAGACGTTTTCGCTCATCGTCTTGTTCATCTGCGAGCGTAATTGTGGAGCGCGAATGCCTTCGTTCTTGGAGAGCCAGCCGTCAATGCGTTCCTGTTCGGCTTTGAGCGTGCGCTCCGATGGGCGGACGTCGCCACTTTCCTTTATATACTCACAAGCGTGCTTGGCCGCACGCGCGCCGAAGACGATCGTCTCGAGCAGTGAGTTCCCGCCCAGGCGGTTGGCGCCGTGCACGGAGACGCAGGCCGCTTCGCCGGCGGCGTAGATCCCGGGAATGCGCGTGGCTCCGAATTTGTCTGTCTCGATGCCGCCCATCGTGTAGTGCATACCCGGCAGAATAGGAATAGGCGTGTCGATGGCGTCCTTGCCCGTCGCATCGAGCGCGAGTTCGCGAATCTGGGGCAGGCGCTCGAGGATCTTCTCGCGGCCCAGGTGGCGCAAGTCGAGCAGCACGCAGCCGTCGACGCCGCGGCCTTGCATGATCTCGGTCCAGCCCGCACGCGAAACGACATCGCGCGAAGCGAGTTCGCCTTTTTCGGGCGCATATTTGAACATGAACCGTTCGCCCAGCGAGTTGAGGAGGTGTGCGCCTTCGCCGCGCGCCGCTTCCGAAAGCAGCACGCCGTTCTCTTTGAGCGAGGTCGGGTGAAACTGAACGAACTCCATGTCCATGATCGGCACGCCGCCGCGGAACGCAATGCCCAGACCATCGGCCGTGGAGGCGTAGCCGTTGGTCGTCTTGGCGTACATGCGCCCGCAACCGCCGGTGGCAAAAATAGTAGCCTTAGCTGTGATTAGCTCGAGCTGGCCGTTGCGCATGTTGTAGGCGACGACGCCGGCGCCGACGCTGTCCTCAGTACAGAGCGCCGTGCAGAAATACTCTTCGTAGACTTTGACGTTGAAGCGCTCGAGCTGCTCCCAAAGTGTGTGCAGAATGACCAGCCCGGTGACGTCGGCGCTGTAACAGGTGCGGGGCGACCCGGCGCCGCCAAAGGGGCGCTGCGCAAGCCTGCCGTCAGGCAGGCGCGAGAAGATGCAGCCGCGGTGTTCGAGCCAGATGATCTGGCGGGGGGCGTCGTCGCACATGGCCTCGATCGCATCCTGGTCACCCAGGTAATCCGAGCCCTTGGCGGTGTCGAAGGCGTGGTTGGCGGGCGTGTCCTCGGCTGTATTGCCTAAAGCGGCGTTAATGCCGCCCTGGGCCGCGCCCGAATGGCTCCGGACTGGGTGCATCTTGCTGACGATGGCGACGTCCGCTCCGCGCTCGGCCGCTTCCACGGCGGCGCGCATGCCGGCCAAACCGCCACCGATGACCACGACGTCGTGCTTGATCACGTGACCTTCTTTATACTACTCCGGCGGCCGGGCCCCCATGACCTTAGTATGGGCAAGGCGGGTAGGCTACACGGTTTTCCGCTAGGCGCGACGAACTGCGCGAGGCAGTGAGTCAATTCGTCCACCTGCACGTCCACAGCGAATACTCTTTGTTGGACGGAGCGTGCCGCATCTCCGAACTGTGCCGGCACGCCGCTGAAAACGGAAGCCCCGCTATCGCGTTGACCGACCACGGCGTCATGTATGGCGCGATGGAGTTCTATTACGCCGCGCGCGAGCACGGCCTCACGCCGATTTTAGGTTGCGAAGCGTATCTGGCGCCGCGCGGACGGCTCGATCGGACCGCGCGCGAAGAAGCGCACATCACGCTGCTTGCCGCCGATTTCATCGGGTACCGCAATTTGAGCGCGCTGGTCTCCAAGGGCTTTCTGGAAGGCTATTATTACAAACCGCGCATCGATATGGAGCTGCTGGCCAAGCATAACGAAGGCTTGATCGCACTTTCCGGCTGTCTCTCGGGAATGGTAGCTGCGCCTCTGCTTCGTAACGACTACGAAACCGCCAAAAATAATGCGAAGGCGTACTCGGATATCTTCGGCGATCGTTTTTACCTAGAGATGATGCGGCACGGCATGCCCGAGGAAGAGTCGATCAACCCGGGCATCGTCAAAATCTCCAAGGAGCTGAGTCTGCCAATCGTGGCAACCAACGATTCGCACTATCTCGAACGCAAAGATGCCGCCGCCCACGATGTGCTCCTCTGCATCGGCACCGGAAAGACTGTCGCCGATACGAACCGGATGCGCTTTTACTCCGACGAGTTTTACGTCAAGTCCAACGACGAGATGCGGGCGGCCTGGGCCGATTTGCCCGAAGCTTGCGATGCAACGGAAGAGATCGCCAAGCGCGTCGACATCCGGATTCCGGAGCGCGTCTTCAACGTGCCGGAGTTTCCAGTGCCTCAAGAGGACTTATTCCACGAAAAAACCGCGGAAGAGTACCTGCTCGAGCTCTGCGAGGTGGGCTTGATCGAGCGCTACGGCGCGGAGCGCGCGGGCGGCGATGCAGCCCTTCGCGAGCGACTGGATTATGAGCTTTCCATCATCAATAAGATGGGCTACGCGTCATACTTTTTGATCGTTTGGGATTTTATCAAGTACGCGCGCGATAACGACATTCCGGTCGGGCCGGGGCGCGGTTCGGCAGTAGGCTCGGTCGTTTCGTACTGCCTGCGCATCACCGATCTCGATCCCCTGAAGTTCAATCTGCTCTTCGAGCGCTTCCTCAATCCTGACCGCATATCGATGCCCGACATCGACACCGATTTTTGTGTTGAGCGGCGCGACGAAGTAATCGCCTACGTCTCAAAAAAATACGGTGAGGATCGCGTCGCGCAGATCGTGACCTTCGGAACGATGGCGGCACGCGCGGCGGTTCGCGACGCGGGTCGTGCGCTGGGCGTGCCATTACCGGATGTCGACCGCGTTGCGAAAATGATTCCGTCCGGCCCTACGGGACTGACGATCGGACAGGCGCTGGAGCAAATTCCCGAATTGAAAACGCTCTATCGCGGATCGCCGGAGATGCGCAAATGGCTCGACACGGCCAAGTCCATCGAAGGTTTGGCGCGAAATGCCGGGACGCACGCCGCCGGCGTCGTGATCTCTGCGGGACCACTGATCGATTATGCGCCGCTCGCGAAGGGCGACGCGGGAATCAACACGCAGTACGACATGAACTGGGTAGAGCGTATCGGTCTACTCAAGATGGACTTTCTCGGTTTGCGTAACTTGACCGTGATGAAAAACGCGGCTGATGAGATAAAGCGCACGTCGGATGCTCACTTCGATCTTGCAGCTATCCCCGACGACGACAAGCGCACATACGACATGCTCAGCCGCGGTGAAACGGTCGGTGTCTTTCAGTTGGAATCGGAAGGGATGGTCCGTATTTGCACGGATCTGCAGCCGAACGAATTAAATGACATTATCGTGCTCGTCGCTTTGTACCGGCCCGGTCCGATGGAATGGATTCCACAATACATTAATGCCAAGCATGGCCGCAGCAAAGCCAAGTACCTGCACCCCAAACTTGAAGCGATTACCTCCGAAACGTACGGAACTATTGCGTATCAGGAGCAGGTAATGCGCACGGCGCGCGACATTGCCGGCTTCTCGATGGGCGAAGTGGACGAGTTGCGCAAGGTCATGAGCAAGAAGCAGAAAGAGAAGATCCCGGTCTACCGCAAGAAATTCATTGAAGGTGCGAAGCAGCACTCGGACATCCCCGAGAAGCTGGCGGCTGAAATCTTTGCCTACATCGAACCCTTCGCCGGCTATGGTTTTCCCAAGGCGCATGCGGCAGCATACGCGTGGATCGCGTATCAGACAGCATTTCTCAAGGCCAACCATCCGCTGGCGTACTTCAGCGCGCTGATGACCTCGGTGCGCGATCGCACCGACAAGCTGGTCGAATACATCGAGGAAGCCAAACATATCGGCATCGCCGTGCTGCCGCCGGACGTCAACGCTTCGTTGATCGACTTCGGAGTGGTCAACGGCGAGGTCCGGTTCGGACTCTCTGCCATCAAAGGCGTGGGCGAAGGCGCCGTGCGCGTTATCCTCGAGGTGCGCGACAAGAACGGACCGTTCGTTGACCTCTTCGACTTTGCGCGCCGCGTAGACGGCAAGCAAGTAAACCGCCGGGTCTTCGAGTCGCTCATAAAATGCGGCGCGCTGGATTGTCTGCCGGGGAATCGCGCGCAAAAGTTGGGCGCGCTCGACGTTGCGTTGCGAATTGCCGCTGCCGAAACGCGCGATGCCGAGCTCGGACAAGCCTCGCTCTTCGGCGAAAGCGATCCGGCGTCGGTCGAAGGACTCGCGCCCTCGCTTCCGTCAGTCGCCCCGCCCTCGACGCTGCAGATGCTGCAGTGGGAAAAGGAAACGCTCGGCATTTTCGTTTCGGGACATCCGCTGGCCGATATAGCGGAGGCGCTGGCTCGCACCGGGGCCGTGCCGGTCAAAGATCTGCGTCAGCGCGAGGACGACACGTTCGTCAGCGTTGCGGGCATGGTGACCGGCGTGCGGCGCACGCTCACCAAAGCGGGGCAGCAAATTCTGATTGCGACGATCGAAGATATGACCGGCAGTGTAGAGGCCGTCGTCTTTTCAAAAATTTATCCGCAGGTCCAAAGCTTTTTTGAGGCCGACAAGATTCTTGTCGTTAAGGGTCGCCTCCGCACGCGTGAGCGAGTCGGCGGGCCCGTCGGCCAGGAAGGGCCGATGGAGACGACGATTGCGGTGAGCGACGTCTCCGCGTTCGAACGCCCCGCGATCGCAGCGCGCGCGCCCGGCTGGCACGTGAACGTGACGCAACGCGATCAAGTGGACCGGCTGGTCGCGATTATGGATGAATGGCCCGGAACGGTGCCGCTCGTGTTGCGCGTAGGCGATCGCGACCAGAAGCTCTCTCGCGGCATTGCCTCGGATTATCGCGTGAGGCTTGAACTCGAACGCATCGTCGGGGCCGGGAACGTACAAGAAGGCCTGCCGACCTGACGCGCCCGCAGTTGGTCGCGTTCGATCTCGACGGCACACTCATCGGCGAGGACCTGCAGATCCGGCCGCGCGTTGTGAAAGCGATCGCGGCTATGCGCGAACGTGGCGCGCAGGGCTGCATCGTAACCGGGCGGATGTTTCGCGCGGCACTTCCCTTCGCGCGCTCGCTGGGTTTTGAGGCACCGATCATCTGCTATCAAGGCGCTGCAGTCGTCGATCCGGGAAAAGACGAAGTGCTGCTCGATACGCCCTTGCCGAACGCGGCGGCGCTTGAAGTAGCCGCCTACGCCAAGTCCCGCGGTCTGCACGTGCAGCTGTATAAAAACGACCGCTATTACTGCGAGGAGCGCAGCCGCTGTTCGGATTTCTACGCCCGTCTTGCGGATTCGGAGCCGATCGTCGTGCCCTCGCTGGCGGAAGAGTTCCGGTTCAGCGATGCGACCAAAGCGTGCATCATCGCAGAACCTCAAGTTGTCGATCGCGAAATCGAGGGTGTGCGGCAGGCAATGGGCGACCGCGCGTATGTGACCCGCAGCATTTCATGGTTCATCGAAGTCATGGATCCGAAGGTTGATAAGGGGAAGGCGTTGGAGCTCGTCGCACGGACCGTCGGCGTTCCGCTCGAGGCCACCATGGCAATCGGCGACTCTTGGAACGACATACCGCTGCTGCGCACCGCCGGCTTTGGGGTTGCGATGGGATCGTCGCCGCCCGAACTTCGCGCGGTGAGCGATGCGGTTGTTGCCGACGTCGCGAACGACGGCGTAGCCGAAGCGATCGAACGGTACGTGTTGGCATGAGTCGTCCGCGAAAGCCCGTCGCCCGGCGAAAGCGTTCGGCCGCCGCGCGTTTGCGTCCGTTCTGGATCGTCCTCGTCCTATTGGTCGCCGGCGGCTTCTTAGGCGTCTACTATGCCATGACGTGGCCGGGTTTTCGCGCTCACCAGATCGCCGTCATCGGCAACCGGCGCGTCAACGCCAAAGAGATCCTCCATCACGCCGCGATTAACCGCCGCATAAACGTTTGGCTGCAGAACATGCGCGCCGCGGCCGATCGGGTTGGCGCGATTCCGGATATTGGCCAGGTTACGATCCGGCGGTCCTTTCCCGCGTCGGTGTCGATCGTCGTGCGGGAACGCCATCCGTTTGCGGTGATTCGAACCGCCTCCGTAAGACTTGTAATCGATCGCGATCTGCGCGTCCTGGACGCGCAAGCCGGGCCGGCCTTCCCGCAATTTATCGTGAATATCAAACCGCTCGCGCCCGGGAAAGATGTGAAAGACGAACGTGTAGTCCGGCTACGTGACGATTACGATCAACTCGAGGCGGCTCATGTCATCGTGGTCTCTTTGCGCTACGACCGCTTCGGCGATCTGGTGGCGGTGACGCCGCGCGGCGTTCAGATATTGCTTGGTGACGATGAGGACCTCACGCGTAAAGTGGCCTTGATCGGCCCGATATTATCGCAAACGGCCGGCAAGAGGATTGCGGCCATCGATCTGCGCGCGCCGGCTACGCCGGTTGTACGTTACAAATAACCCAGCGGAAGACGTTCATCTGCCTGACGCGGCCGTCCGGTAGCGTCGATGGCCGGAAAACATCCTCAACCGTTTTGCGCACGGCCGCTTCGCCGGCTGCGCCGATCGCACGAACCATAGGCCCTCCGGCCGCCATGGCACGCCAGCACGTTTCCAAATCCGGATACTCAAACGGCGCTTCGGTCTCTCCCCATGAGAACGGTTGAAAGCCGGCTTCGACCAGTCGCGTTTCAAGCACGCCGTCGCCCGTAAGCGCAAGTGGCGCGGGCGAGCCGGCCGGCGGGGGAGCTAATTCGCGTAATCGCTTAAAGAGTATTTCGGTTTCGCAGCGCGATGCATCACCCCATTGCCCGATGGCGAGCCTGCCGTCAGTTTGCAACGCGCGGCGCATCTCGCGCAACGCATTCATGGGGCTCGCCGCGTATTGTAAGGCATTGAAGGCGACGATGTCGTCGAATTCTCCATCTTCGAACGGAAGATCTTCGATGTCCCCGACGCGCACGTCGGCCTCCGTCGCACGTTGGCGCGCGATGGCGGCGAGTTCGGGGGCGGCGTCTATCCCCGAAACTTTTGCCCCGCTTTCTTGGAGCAGTGATAACGCCAGACCAGAACCGCAGCCCGCGTCGAGAACTTTGCGACCTTGCAGCGGCGTGAGTGCGGATATGACGCCGCGATAAAGCGGCAGGTGCATGCGCTCTTGCAGCGTCGACCAGTCATCGGCGCCTCTGCCCCAAAGTTTCCCCTGGAGAGCTGCGGAGCCCACGTAGCTCGACTTTACGGTGAGTCGGGAGCGTACACTGCAACCAGACCGTTGATCACCGAGAAGCGGATTGGTTCGTTGGTCTGGCATTTGCTGAAGTCGACGTTATCTTTGTTCGTTTTCAGCGTGGCTTGCGTGCCGTTGGAAAGTTTGACCACGATGTCTTTCGTGTCGAGCACTCTTTGCACGACCGCCGTGTAGGTGCCATCCGGTAGTTGCGCGGGGTTCGTTACGGCGGTGCGCGCTGTTTTTGAGGTTTGAGCGACCGCGGGCGCGGCCAGAGCCGCGACGAGAGCTAGCAGGCTGATTGTTCGCACGAGTACTCCATCCAAGCGCCGAGTGAACTTAGCATGGGATTTTACCAATATTTCCGGCTTTTCTCCACACCGCTGCACAGGTTGCTCGCAAGGAGGGCGCGGGCGCCGCTCAAACCTGTGGGCTCTAGTAGGTCAGGGCCCTTGCCAATAACCTCTACACGTTGTAGGGTTTAGGCAGCCGGGCCACAATATATTGGGCTTGAGGGGATCGCGGATGAGGCATGGCACCGTGGCGGGGCTAGACATAGGCACGACTAAGACGTGCGCTGTTGTCGCCTCCGACGGACCCCAGGGCTTGGAGATTATTGGCTACGGGGAAGCGCCTTCGCTGGGGATGCGTAAGGGCGTGGTGACGGACCTCGAGGAGACCATCAAATCGATCGAGGCGGCGACCGAAAAGGCCGAACGCATGGCCGGCGTCCACATCGGCGACGTCTATGTCGCCATCACCGGCGAACATATCCGCAGCACCAATAACCGGGCCGTCGTTGCCGTCCAGAACGAAGACCGCGAGGTCAGCAGCAGCGACGTGCATCGCGTGGTCGAGGCCAGCAAGATTATTAGCGTTCCGACCGACCGGCAGATCATCCATGCGCTGCCGCGCTATTTCACCGTCGACGGACAGGACGGCGTCGAGGATCCGGTCGGCATGGCCGGCGGCCGCCTTGAAGTCGACACGCACATCATCACCGGCGGCACGTCGTTCATCACCAACGTCCTGAAATGCGTGCATCGCGCGGGGCTCGAGGCATCGGGGCTCGTCTTCGAGCCGCTGGCCAGTTCGGCCGCGACGCTGCTGCCGGAAGAGAAACAGGTCGGCGTGGTCTTGCTGGACATCGGCGGCGGCACGACCGACATCGCCGTCTACAGCGGCGGAGGCGCGATCTTCACCGCAACGATTCCGGTTGGGGGGAATATCTTGACCAATGATATTTCGCTTGGCCTAAAAACGACGGCTGGTGAAGCGGAGCAGATCAAACGCGTCTACGGTTCGGGTCCGCCGGAATTGGAAGAGCAATTCTTCCCGGTCAAAACGCTCGACGGACGCAGCACGCGCGAGTCGGCCAGTTCGCAGCTGCGCCAGATCGTTGTGCCGCGCGTCATCGCGACCTTCCGCCTGTTCCAGAACAAGATCATCGAAAACGTGCCGCGCGAGTTGGGCTTGGGAGGGAACGTGCGCATCGGCGGCGGGGCGGAGCGTAAAGGGATCGAGCAGCTTGCAGATGAGGGCTTCGGGTTGC
>JABXNS010000072.1_pt1 | contig 40513 bp, 40 predicted proteins | sample 7301101 | NCBI WGS metagenome assembly JABXNS01 (sample SAMN14449646, study PRJNA615230) | soil metagenome | isolation source: soil from bare, unvegetated metal-rich iron-sulfur acidic spring small-cell... | place: Canada: Paint Pots Mound, Kootenay National Park, BC | collected 2017-05-25 | reverse complement strand
CTCGACCCGACCTATGCCCTCGCCTACACGGGGCTGGCGGACTCGTATTCGCTCCACATCGATTACCGGAACGTTCCGGTCCACGAGGGACACGAGAAGGCAAAGCTCTACGCGCGCAAAGCGATCGAGTTGGATGACACGCTTGCCGAAGCGCACGCGTCGCTGGCGTGGAGCTTGTTCATCTATGATTGGGACTGGGACGGTGCGGCGAAAGAGTTCCACCGCGCGATCGAGCTCGATCCCCACTACGCGCCGGCGCACCAGTGGTACGCCTTCATGCTGGCGTCCCATGGCAAGTTCGACGAGGCGCTGCTCGAGGCGCACACGGCGCAGGAGAACGATCCCGCATCGGTGTCGGTGCGACGGAGCTTGGGCTATTGCTATCTCTACGCGCGGAAATACAAACAGGCGCGCTACCATCTCGATCGCGCCATCGCCATGAATCCCACGGCTGAAGAGAGTTATCGGATTCAGGGCTTGGTTCTGACTTTCCTGAAGCAGTTCCCCTCGGCCGAGCGAGCGCTTCGCGAGGCTCTGGCGCTGGCGCCCGAGTGCGGCACCATGACCAAGGCAACGCTCGCGTATTCTCTCGCAGCCGCTGGTGACTTTTCGTATGCGCGTCAGGTAGCGGCGGAGCTCGAGGAGAAGAAAAAGGGCGAGTACGTCTCACCCGTTGAACCGGCGATCGTGTACATAGCTATTCGGGACACGAAGAAGGCTCTCGATTGGGCCGAACAAGCCGTGAAAGAACGGCGCGGTTGGGCCGCCTATCTACGCGTCCATCCGATGGTAGACCAACTGCGCGCCGAGCCGCGATTCGAAGCCCTCGTTCGCAGGATGAAATTCGACACTCAAGCCGCTTGATCTACCGGGCGCTCGCGGATCTTGTACTCGCCCTCCACCTCACGTTTGTCCTCTTCGTCCTACTCGGAGCACTGCTCGTTCAAGGGTGGCCGCGGTTGGCGTGGCTTCACCTTCCGGCCGCGATCTGGGGTGTTCTGATCGAATACACGGGTTGGATCTGCCCTCTTACGCCTCTTGAGAATTCACTTCGGGCCCGGGGCGGCGAGGCCGGCTACAGCGGCGGATTCATTGAGCACTACATAGAACCCGTGCTCTATCCCACTGGCCTCACGCGCGCGACACGGTTTGGGTTGGCCAGCATAGTATTGATTCTGAATCTCGTTGTGTACGGAATCGTGGTATCGAGGATGAGAACCCGCACCCGCATATAAACCGCCAGGCCCCCAATTCGACCAGGAACGGTTAGACATATTTAACGCGCCGTAACTTCTTTGACGGTTCCCAGATTTGACGGTTCCCAGACTGGTAGCATTTACCTTTCGGCCAGATAGGATCCCTCCTTCAAACCGGAGCGACAATGTCGGGCATAGCTACTGCGACGCCGGCCGTCCGGAAGACGCGCCGGTCGCCGATCGAACACCCGATCAGAAATGACGAGGAGTACAACGCGTTCGTTCGCGAGATGGATGAACTCCTTGATGGTGATTTATCCGGCGGATTCAGCCGAGGACAATCGGCTCGAACTGCTTTCGGTTCTAATCCGAGCTTACGAACTTGACCACGAACCAAGGCTAAATCTGCCATCACCGCACGCCGTGGTGAGATTCGTGGCCGAACAGAAGGGTGTTGGCCCAGGGGCGTTAGCGCGCCTCATGGGTGGTCGAAGCCGACTATCGGATTTTTTCACCCGGAAGCGAGAACTCTCTCGCACACAGATCAAAGCTTTGTGTGATGCTTTGGGGATTCCTGCGGATCTTCTGATAGGTCTACTGGTCGCGCTCCTGCCAGCCATTCACTCGCTAATCGGCTAGTAGAAGATGTTGTCGATCCCGACCTCAAATGGTGGAGTAGCCGCCTGGGGTAGTTGAGCTCGTAATTCCCACTAGCGCAGCAAATGTTCGTTTAGCGCAGGAATTACGTCCAGACCGCGAGGCGTCTTAGACTGCCACCAGCTCGGGTCGCTCTTCCGCCGTCCAGCCTTTGTCCCGGCTGATCCAAAGGGGGAGAGACGACAGCTTCCTCGGCGCGGGCTCGTCGTCCAGTTCGCGCAAAAAGTCGTCGACCGCATAGCTCTCCGTCGGCTCGTGCGTAACAACGAGCAGTCTAAGGAGCCGGTCCGCAACAGCTCCCATCGGGGTCGCGCCTTTTTCCCATCGGGAAACCGTTTCGCGGGCCACTCCCATCCTCTGCGCGAAATCGGCTCCAGACAGACCGATGTGCTTTCGGAGAAACCGGATCTCCACGGGAGCGAGCATTCGCCGCTGCGTAACGAATGCTTTCGCGAGTACGCGGTGCAGCTGGCCAATCCGGGGAATAGCGATTCCCTCCTTACCGCACGCTGGGCAGGTTGTCACCTCGACACCGTGCAGTTCGACGTGTGGCAGCCCACCAATGTTATACCGACGAACCGCCTCGCGCTCAGTGGTGACCGGTCTACCGCACTCGTCGCATTTCATCGCTTAATCCTCCATGCTGTTACCACTCGTAGTCGCGTCTCAGACATGAACGCGATAACTACGCAGATGCGTGGCGTCGTCACCTGATACCGCCACTTCCCGTTCATGTAGTCCGGCGGATTGAAGACGCCCGCCCGCAAAAGGTTGAGGCAATCCGTGGTTTGTAACTGATCATCGGCCATCTCTTCCAGCGCGTGAGCGGAAACCTCAACTACTCCGTTTCCACAATCTCACGAGCGAGCTTCTTCGCGTCAGGCGGTGTGAGCGGCTCGAGGGCGGGGCGCGCCATACCCATATCTTATCACCTATTGATAAAATGTCAACTACGAGAATGGGCGCTCGCTGCCGCTCAAGAACAACGCTCGCACGGCGGGCCGACCGATAGTGCGGGAATCGTAGGTACCGCGCGCAAGCTGGTTGCATTCGAGGCGCTTGAGTCGGTGCTGGGATGCGAGGACACGCGGACCGAGTAGGTAACACGGTGGCCAAATCAGCAATCGCGCTTATCCCTCCGGAAGCTCTCAGGGCCGCGAGAGCACGAACCGCCGTACTTCCTCGTAGCGCGCCGGACCAGCACCCAAACTGCTCCGATAGATAATTATTGATTCGACGGTCATTCGAACGTCTAGGTCGCGAGCATTGCCGACCAACGCGGCAACCGGCTGGGGCGGATCCATGCGGCTCAAGGTCAGGTGAGGTGTGAATCGCCTGCCCTCCGGCGCAAACCCTGCGGCCCGAGCGGCAGCCTCTGCAATCGCCGCCAACGCCGAAAGCTGCTCACCGCCCTGAGGCACGCCCAGCCATAGCACTCTTGCCCGACTCGTGTTGGGAAACGCGCCGAGCTCCCCGAAGCGGATCCTGAATGGCGCGCCGAGTTTCGCCTCAGAGAGTGCCGAGATGAGATCTTCCCGCGCTTGAGGCATGGTTGCGCCCAGGAAGCGAAGGGTGAAGTGCCATTTGTCGGGAGCGACGAGCTTGCTGGGAAGACTCTTCGGAAGGGCTCGGGCAATGGCGGCTCTGGCGTCCTCGCTCAATGGAACGCCGATGAAGAGTCGCTCCGGTTTCGAGCTTCCTGTCTCAGTCACTGGACTCAAGCAGCTAGAGGATGTAGCGCCTCAGATCTTCGTCATCCGCTATCGTCTTGAGACGTCTCCGCACCAGTTCCTGGTCGACGCGCACCGTCTTGGTCGCGCTCTCGGGAAGCCCGAACAGCACGTCTTCGAGGAGCGTCGTCATAACCGTGTGAAGCCGCCGCGCGCCGATATTCTCCATGCGCTCGTTCACGTGCGCGGCTATCTTAGCGATCTCGGCGATGCCGTCGGTGGTGAACTCGAGCGTCGCGCCATCCGCTTGGACCAAGGCCGAGTACTGCTTGGTGAGCGCGTTCTCGGGCTCGGTCATGATGCGCACGAAATCCGCTTCGGTGAGCGACTGAAGCTCGACCCGAATCGGGAATCTTCCCTGGAGCTCCGGAATCAGATCGCTCGGCTTGGCGACGTGAAACGCACCAGCCGCAACGAAAAGCACGTGGTCAGTTTTCACCATTCCGTGTTTTGTCTGGACGTTGGAGCCCTCGACGATTGGGAGGAGATCCCTCTGCACTCCCTCGCGCGAGACATCCGGACCCGCCGAATGGCCACCCCGCTGGCCGGCTATCTTGTCGATCTCGTCGAGGAAGATGATCCCCATCGTCTGCACTCTCTCCAAGGCATCGGCAGTGACGTCCTCCCGATTGATCAACTTTTCCAGCTCTTCGCCGAGGAGAATCCGCCGTGCTTCGGACACCTTTACGGTTCTTTTCTTCGTTCGCTTGGGGAGCATGTCCTTGAGCATCTCGGAGAGATTATCCATTCCCTCCGGCGCGCCTTGCGGAACCATCATGTCGAACATCACGGGCGCCTGCTGAGTGACCTCGAGCTCGAGCTCGCGCTCGTCGAGCTGCCCATCTACCAATAGCTGCTTGAGCTTCTCGCGGGTTCTTTTGTAGCGCACTTCCGAGGCGTCGCTCTCATGCGACACGGAGCCCGCCGGCGACACGACGAAAAGATGCGCCCCGCCGGCGGCGGCTGACGGAGGGTGCGCGGATTGTTTGATGTCGGGCGGGGTCGGCAGGAGTAGATCGAGCAGTCGCTCCTCCACTTTCTGCTTGGCCAGCTCCTGGACCTCGGTCTCTCGCTCACTCCGCACCATGTTGATCGCGCTCTCGACCAGATCGCGAACCATGGATTCGACGTCGCGTCCAACGTAACCCACTTCCGTGAACTTGGACGCTTCGACTTTGACGAAGGGCGCACCCGCGAGCCGCGCCAGTCTGCGGGCGATCTCGGTCTTTCCGACGCCCGTCGGTCCCACGAGAATGATGTTGTTGGGTGAGATCTCGTCGCGAATCGCCTCCGGCGCGCGCTGCCGGCGCCACCGGTTTCGGAGGGCGATCGCGACAGCCTTCTTGGCGTCGTCCTGACCGACGATGTAGCGATCGAGCTCCTCGACGATCTGCTTGGGTGTCAGGTGAGCCAGGCGCTCAAGCGCCTGCTGATTCCGGGGGGAGGACATCAACTGGGCTCGAGAACGGTGATGTTCGCGTTGGTGTAGACGCAGATCTCGGCGGCGATCTCGAGAGCTTTCCGCGTGATGTCGCGGGCGGACAGGTCGGTGTTCTCGAGAAGCGCGCGCGCGGCCGCGAGAGCGTAGGAGCCGCCCGATCCGATCGCCAAAATGCCATCGTCGGGCTCGATGATGTCGCCAGTGCCGGAGATGATGAAGCTGTGCTCCCGATCGGTTATGGCGAGCAGAGCGTCGAGTCGCCGCAGCACGCGATCGCTCCGCCAATCCTTCGCCAGCTCGACGGCGGCGCGCTGAAGATTTCCGGGATAGCGCTCAAGCTTTTCCTCAAACTTCTCGAACAGCGTGAACGCGTCGGCCGCAGCGCCAGCGAATCCGGCGAGCAACTTGCCGCCGTGAAGCGTCCGGACTTTCTGCGCGTTCGATTTCATCACCGTCTGTCCGACGGTGACCTGCCCGTCGCCCCCGAGTGCGACCTGGCCGTCGCGGCGCACCGCGAGTATGGTAGTTGACCGTACGCGCTCGAGCTCACGCTTCATCGCTTGAAAATAATAGGCTGAGTGGGGCGCGCATGCTGACCGGTCCTGGAACGCGCCCCCTTCTTGCACTTCAATCGGCCATGAGCTTAGAACAGCTACCAGTCTTGTTTGGCGTAATTGTGGCCTTGATCGGCCTCACCATCCTCCTCGATGCCTGGCAAGGGGGTGGCGTGGCACCGTTGCGCGAGCGCCGCCGGCGCACTCGCGCCGTGCCGCACAAAGCAGGGCAGTCCCTTATCGCTTTGGGCACCCTTGGGATGGCGGCCGCTCTGATGGGGCGAGACACGTGGCGTTACGGGACGATCTCGGTCTTGGCCGGCGTCATATTGCTCCTTATCGGGGCGATCATGAACCGCGCGTACCTGAAGGAGGTACTGCTGTTTCGGGGGGCCGCACGCCGGGGGGAAGGCGACAAGAACTCCAGGCTCAACGAGACGCCCCGCAAAACGCGGATTCGATAGAGTTCCAGCCGCATGTCCGAGCACTAGACGCCCCCGTACCACTCGTAGCCCATATCGCTCCAGTAACCGCCGTTCATTTCCGGCATGAACACGATCTTGGTCAGGTATTTCGTGTTCTTGTACCCAAGCTTGACGGGCGAATAGACTCGCGCCGGAGCCCCATGCGCGGGCTCCAGCATCTTTCCGTCGAGACCGTATGCGACCACCGTCTGCCGGTGCATCGCACTCTCGATGTCCCAGCTCTCGTGGTAGTTATCGTCGAACGATTGAAAATCGACGTAGCGCGCCCGCGGATCGGCGCGCACGAGGCGCGCTAGCTCGGCGAAGCGTACACCCGTCCACGTCTCGACCGCCGTCCATCCTTCGACACAGTAGTGATTCACGCGATTTGAAACCTGCGGAAGCTTTTGGAGATCTTCGAGTGTGAGCCGCACGGGATTCGCGACCAGTCCGCTCACTTCGAGCGACCACATTCCTCTCGCGCGTTCATCCCAGACCGGTACCGTGGGCGAGATGTAGTAGCTCGGCAGCTTGTTGCCCGCCTCGTAGGCGTCTCGACTTACCGCATCCATCGCGGTATGACGAAAAAGCTTCCGTTCCACGACAAGGTTCTTCCGCTCGGTGTATTTGAGCAATTTGTCGGCTGCCTTGGGCCCCCGTGAGTTGCAGGCAGCGAGAAAAGCCGCGGATAGGAGACCGCCTCCCTCAATCAGGAAGTCGCGACGGCCGATGCCGTTGATGAAGGCGAACTTGCGAGAGTGCGCACTCACGTGGGCTCCGGCGGATTTGGAGCGGGCGCTACCGGAGCGCGCTTCGGAAAGAGATGGTAAAACGGCCGCGCGTTTCGCGCTTCCGGCGAGAGCGACGGGTCATAGTTGCCCGTGATCATCGACGTAATCGAGTAGGGATCGACCGCGAACACCATAAAGACGTGGACGACGCTCAGAACGACGATCCCGAGCATGGCGATGAAATGCCAGTAACGCGCCCAGACGTACCCTCCGAAGAGAGCCGTGAGGGGCGCAAGCTGTACGGGCTTCCAGATGGCGATGCCGGTCAGGACCGCGAGCGCACCGGCCACCGGCATGAGGAAATACGCCGTCTTCTGCAGGGCGTTGTGCTTACCCTGATGCGGATGATCTTTCCGCCTGAACGCATAGAACTTGATCATCTGCACGCTGTCGCGAATGTCACCTTTACGCGGCACTAGATCGCGCCATTCGCCGTGGAGATAAACAAAAGCGAGGTAGACGAGCCCGTTGACGACTAGTACCCACATCATCGCGAAGTGCCAGTGCCTCGCTCCGCCAAGCCAGCGGCCGAACGTTAGCCACGCCGGGATTTCCTGGTGCTCGAAGGGATAGCAGCAGAACACCTCACCTTTGCGGGCGAACGCGGGATAGGCGTTGAAGATCCGGAGTCCGCTGCCGACCATGACGACGATTGCGATGACGTTTACCCAATGCGTAGTCCGGACGATCCAATGGTGTCGCTTCTTTCCCAATCGACTTCTCCCTGCCCTAGGCGCGCTGGAAATTACACCGGGTCACGCACGTGGGTGAGCCTTCTGGTACACCTGCTTCAGCCTTTCGATGCTGGTATGGGTGTAGATCTGGGTCGTGGAGATTGACGCGTGGCCCAAGAGCTCCTGCACGGCTCGGAGGTCAGCGCCCGCATCGAGAAGATGCGTGGCGAAGGTATGGCGAAGCGAATGGGTCGATAGTCCGGAGCTCTCGTCGATTTTATCGAGAAAACCTTTGACGGCATTCTGGATCGCGCGCACCGAGATGCGTTTACCACGATTGCTGAGGAAAAACGCAGTGCGGTCGCCCGTCGGGCCGATCGCTCGCAACAGCTCGTCGCGTTTGGATTCGTAGTTTCTGAGGGCGAGCTGTGCGTGGTCGCCGATCGGTACGATACGCTCCTTTCTTCCCTTTCCTCGGACTTTCACCTGTTGTGACAGGAGATCGATGTCCGGGCGGTTGATTCCGCGCAGCTCCGAGAGCCGCATGCCGGTCGAGTAGAAGAGCTCAAGGATGGCACAGTTTCGCACGTCTCCAAAGCGTCCTTCCTGCGCTTTGAGTTCAGCTGACTGGAAGAGGAGCCCTACCTGCGCGCGGTCCAGATAGCCGGGTAGGTACTTGTCGTGCTTGGGGGAGTTCACACCGCGCGCGGGATTCGCCTCTACCTGCTCATTCCGGTGGAGATACTTGTAAAAGCTCCTCACAGCCGAGAGGTTGCGAGCGATCGATCTCTTGTTGAGCTTCTTCCGCGTCAGATGCGCCAGAAATCCGCGGATGGCGAGCCGATCCAGTCCCTGCCACGACCAACCTTGCGCACCGAAGTAGCGGCCGAGAAACGAGACGAATTCATCGAGATCCCGCCGATAGGCGATGAGCGTGTTCGGAGAGACGTCGCGTTCCTTTTCCAGGTGCTCGAGGAACTCTTCAACCGCCTGCGCCTCGCTCATGTCCGCTCCGAGAGCGCGCCGTTAATGCTGTTGGCTTCGATCCAATCCTGCATGTCGCGGAGGGCTCTCTCGGCCAGCCTCGCCCGCTTCTCCTTCTTGTCGCGCACGAATTGCGGGAGCTCGTCGACTAGTCCAAAGTTCGCGTTCATCGGCTGAAAGTGCGCCGGATCTGCCTCTGCCATGTAGCGATAGAGCGCGCCCGTCATCGTCGTTGGCGGCGGAATCGCGGGATCGTCACCGGATAGGATTCGCGCCAGGTTGATGCCCGCCAAGAGGCCCGTGGCCGCGCTCTCGGTGTAGCCTTCAACGCCCGTGAGCTGGCCCGCGAAAAGTGCTGCTGGCTCGTCAGGAACTGCCAGATTCGGGCTCAGCGCCGCTGGAGAGTTCAGGTACGAATTTCGGTGAATCGATCCGTAACGGAGAAACTCGGCGTCGACGAGGCCGGGAATCAGCCTTAACACGCGTTGCTGCTCGGGGATCCGAAGACGCGTCTGAAACCCGACCAGGTTCCACATCCGGCCGGCCCGATCCTCCTGACGAAGCTGGACCACGGCGTACGCGTCACGACCGGTGCGTGGATCGGGCAGGCCGACCGGCTTGAGCGGGCCAAAGCGGAGCGTGTCGCGACCGCGCTTGGCCGCCACTTCGACCGGCATGCATCCCTCGAAGTAAGGTGCCTTGTCGAATTCGTGTCCGTGATACTGATCGGCGGAGAGGAGGGCGTCGAAGAACGCATCATATTGTTCGCGCGACATCGGGCAGTTGAGGTACGCACCGTCGTCGCCCGCTCCCTCCATCGTTTCCTTGCCGTACCGCGAGCCTCGAAAGACGATGGAGCGGTCGATCGAGTCGCGAGCGACGATCGGTGCGATCGCGTCGTAAAAAGCCAGCGCACCGACCCCCAGACGCGTGCGGATAGCTTCGGCCAGTTTCTCGGAGGTGAGTGGACCAGTCGCAATCACGCACGGAGCCGCGATGCTCGTGATCTCTTCGCGCACGACCGTGATACGGTCGTCGGCGGCAACGCGATCGGTCACTGCCGCCGAGAACACGTCGCGATCGACGGCGAGCGCGCTACCGGCAGCGACTCGCGCGCTGTCAGCCGCCTCGAGAATCAGCGGTCCGAGGAGCCGCATCTCGGCCTTGAGCAGGCCGTGCGCGTTGGTGAGCTCGGTACTCTTGAAGGTGTTCGAGCAAACCAACTCGGCGAGCCTGTCAGTCTTGTGCGCCGGCGTCGTGGTCACCGGCCGCATTTCGTAGAGCGATACCTCGAACCCGCGCTTGGCGAGCTGCCAGGCCGCCTCCGAACCGGCGAGGCCTCCGCCGACAACCGTTACTCGCTGCGTCACACCGCCACTGCTTCAGGTGGCGACGGCACGACGTCCCACTCGTTCGCGCACTTGATGCAGCGCCGGTACTCACCACGCGCTTTCGTGAACTTGGACTCGGCACCGATGTAACCGCACTCCGGGCATGTCTCGGCTACCGGCTTGTCCCACACGACGAAATCGCATTTCGGATAGTTGGAACAACCGTAAAAAGCCTTGCCCCGCTTCTTCGACCTCCGAACCGCAATGTCCCCACCGTCCTTCGGACATTTGACACCGGTGGGCATCGATCTCGTCCCTCGGCACTTGGGGAATTTGCTGCAACCCAGGAATTCGCCCGAGCGTCCATGTCGAATTACCATCGGCGCGCCGCACTCGTGGCAGATCTCGCTGGTCGGCTGCGCTGGCTTCCGATCGCCGCGCAAAGGCCGTGTGTACTTGCAGTCCTTGGGATGATTCTCGCACGCGAGGAACGGCCCGAAGAATCCTCCGCGCGGAACGAGTCTTCCCCCACAATCCGGACATCTCTCGGTCTCGAGCGCGGACAAATCGTGCGCTTCACCGATCAACGCCTCGATGTCGGCGCTCTTCACCGATTCGGCGAACGGTCCGTAGAAATCCTTGAGCATCTGCCGCCAGTTGACGTCGCCTTCCTCGATTCTGTCGAGATCGGTCTCCATGTGAGACGTGAACCTGACGTTGAAGACATCGGGGAAGCTCTTGACCATGACTCTCTCGACCTGTTCGCCCAAGTGAGTCGGGAAGAACCGACGCTGCTCGAGGGAGGCATAGCGGCGATCGACAATCGTCGAGACGATCGACGCGTATGTCGACGGGCGACCGATGCCCAAGCGCTCCAGCTCTTTGACGAGACTCGCCTCGGAGTAGCGTGGGGGCGGCTCAGTAAAGTGCTGAAGCGGCGTGATTGCCTTGACCGGGATATCCTCGCCCTTCTGAACGGCTGGCAGTCCCTGCTCCTCCTCGAGTGCTTTCCCTTCCTCGGCCTCGCGCGATTCCTTATACAGACGCTGGTAGCCGTCGAACTTGACGACACTGCCCGTCGCTCTGAACAGGAAGCGATGGAAGTCGAAGTCGACGGTGGTGGTGTCGAAGATCGCCGGCGTCATCTGGGACGCCATGAACCGTTGCCACACCAGCTCGTAAAGCCGGTACTGGTCTTCCTTTAAATGCTTACGGACGTGCTCGGGACGGCGCGTCGGATCCGTCGGACGGACCGACTCGTGCGCATCCTGTGCGTTTTTCGCTTTGCCGTCCGTATAGAGGCGCGGTGCATCGGGGAGGTACCGCTCGCCGTACATCAACTTGATGTAGTCGCGCGCCTGTTCCGCAGCTGACGGCGCTACGCGCGTCGAGTCGGTCCGCATGTAGGTGATGAGTCCGACCGCGCCCTCCTCCCCGATCTCGATTCCCTCGTAGAGATCCTGGGCGAGACGCATCGTCCGCTTGGATCCGAAGCCGAGCTTCTTGGCGGCGTCCTGCTGGAGGGTGCTCGTGGTGAAAGGCGGAGCCGGATTCTTTCGCCGCTCGCGACGCTTGACCTCGGTGACCTGGAAAGTCTTCCGGGCCTCAAGCGCGGCGAGAATCGCGTTCGCTTCCTGCTCGTTGCTGATCACAGGCTTCTTGCCATCGAGCAAGTGAAGCTTCGCCGTGAACTGCTGTCCGTCCTCCTCGAGCAGGGCCTCGACGGTCCAGTACTCCACCGGCTTGAATGCTCGGATCTCGCGCTCTCTCTCTACCAAGAGCCTGAGTGCCACGGTCTGGACGCGCCCAGCGGAAATCCCCTTTTTCACCGTTTTCCAGAGCACGGGGCTCGCCTTGTATCCAACGAGCCGGTCCAGAACACGTCGCGCCTGCTGGGCGTCAACCTTACGTTCGTCGATCTGACCAGCATTGGCGATCGCCAGCTGTATGGCCTCGCGCGTGATCTCGTGGAAGAGAACCCTTCGCACGGGCGCGCCGTTCTTGGACTTGATTTGCTGAGCGACGTGCCACGCGATGGCTTCGCCTTCCCGATCCGGATCGGTCGCGAGGAAAATCTCCCTCGAGTCACGGGCGGCGCTTTTCAATTCCGCCACCGTCTTCTCTTTACCGGGGATCGTCACGTACTCCGGCTCGAAGCCGTTCTCGATGTCGATTCCCATCTTCTTCTCAGGCAAATCGCGGACGTGACCGATCGTCGCGCGTACCTTGTAAGCCCGCCCGAGATACTTCCCGATGGTTTTTGCTTTGGCCGGCGACTCGACGATTACGAGCGAAGTCGATCCCGACTCCGATGGGCTTATGTCCTCGAGGATCTTGCCCGCATTTTTTCTCGCCCGTGTGGGCTTGGTAGCGCTCTCCGTAATTACGGCCGTCTTCGTCGCGCGCTTGGTGGGCGTTTTCGCTTTAACTGTCTTGGCTTTCGCCATCTAATGCACCGTGGTGTTGTCGCCGCTTCCGGACGAATCTTCCAGCCCAGTTCCCTCGAGCAGTCCGCGCAGATCGTCGAGCGCGATCCGCCCCTCGAATTGCATGAGCGCTCTCTCGATAATGTGCTCCAACTCGAGGCCGTTGATTGCGCCCGAGCCGTTCAGGGAGAGCAGATGACCCCACGCCTCGGGGGCGAACCGCCCCCGCTCGTGCGGGCCCATTACGCGGAACGTGGTTTGTGCAGGTATCCGTTCGTCCATTGCGTCCGTGGTTATTTTGAGGCCGAGGCGAGCTCGACGATCTTCGCTATAAGTTGTTGTCGGGCAAGCCTTTCCGTATCGAGAACCGCATCCGCTGTCTCGTACAGGGCCCGCCTTTTCTGGTACAGCTCCCGAAGCGCGACGACCGGATCACGTCCGGCCAGAAGCGGCCTCGTCTCCACCTTCCGCAATCGCCGGGCGACTGCTTCGGGTGACGCTCTAAGGTATATGATACGTCCAGTGGAACGCAAAAGTTCGACTGAGTCCGGTTGCGTGATCCAGCCACCTCCTGGCGACAAGACCATTCCGCTGGCTACGCTCAGCTCTTTGGTCAGCTCGAATTCCATCGCCCGAAAGTGTTCCTCCCCTTTCAGGCGAAAGATCTCCCGCACCTCCATTCCGGATCTCCGCTCGATCTCCTGATCGAAATCCAGAAACCGTCTTCCCAGCTGCCTGGCGGCCGCCTTTCCGATCGTTGTCTTTCCCACTCCCGGAAGTCCGACGAGGATCAGATGTGGGGGCGAGGCGCTACCGGCCCTTTCTGTCACCGAGGGCGGAAACGTAATTCTCATAGTTGCGCCGTGTCTCGCCGATCGAATCGCCACCGAATTTCTCGAGGAACGCCTGCGCGACGACGAAAGCTGTCATGGCTTCCGCGATCACTCCCATCGCTGGGACGGCCGTCACATCACTTCTCTCCGCTACCGCCTGAGCCGGCTCCCTGGTCTTCATTTCGATCGTTCCCAGGGGCCGCATGAGAGTGCTGATCGGCTTCATCGCCGCGCGAAGCACGATCTGCTCGCCATTGCTCGTCCCCCCTTCCATGCCTCCAGCACGGTTCGTTCGCCTGCGCACCTTTCCCGCCTTCACGTTCCTCTCGTCCGGATCGATCTCGTCGTGGACTTGGGAGCCCTTCCTGCGGGCGCTCTCCACACCGAGCCCGACCTCGACCGCCTTGACGGCCGGAATGGACATGAGAGCGGCGGCGAGCCTACCGTCGAGCTTTCTGTCCCAGGATACGTGTGAGCCGAGCCCGACCGGGACGCCATCGCAGATGATTTCCGCGATGCCGCCCAAGGTGTTGCCTTCTGCCTTGGCCAAGTCGATGCGCGCAACCATCTCTTTCTCCGCCTCCCGATCGAGCGTGCGCACCTGCGACTCGTCCGCGGCTGCATTCAAATCTGCCGGCATGGTGTCGGGGCGCTTGGCGTCGACGCCCCCCAGGTGCACAACATGGCTCCCCAAGGTGACGCCGAACTCACGCAAGAAGCGCCTACAAATGGCCCCTGCGGCCACGCGTGCCGTCGTTTCGCGGGCTGAAGCGCGCTCCAACACGTCTCGAGCGTCATCCCGATCGTACTTTAGCATCCCCGAAAGGTCGACGTGACCGGGCCGCGGGCGCGTCACCGCGCGCTTCCGGGGGGGATCTCCCGCGCGGGGAGCCGGATCCATGATCTCCTCCCAGTTCTTCCAGTCGCGGTTCTGGATCAGCATAGCGATGGGAGAGCCGAGGGTCTCTCCGGCGCGAACGCCGGATAGAAACTCTGCATGGTCTGACTCGATCTTCATGCGCCTGCCGCGTCCGTAGCCCTGCTGCCTGCGCGCGAGCTCCGCGTCGATATCAGCGGCCACGAGTGGGAGCCCGGCAACCATGCCTTCCAGCACGGACACGAGCGCGGGCCCGTGTGATTCACCGGCGGTTGTAAATCGTAGCATGAGCATCCAAAGAGAACGAGCCCGCGGCGCGATGACAACCCCTCGTAACACGGAGTTCGTGCCGGCTGGATCAAGGGTTGCGCCCCGGCCGAGCCAGCTCCCCTAAAATCCATGGCCCACCAAAACAAAGAGCCCGGCGTTTTGGCCGGGCTCTCCGTCACATGATGGTCTGACTCTCTATGGACAAGTCGTTGTAAAGGTGTTCGGCAGCTGGGCGATGACAACACCCCGAGCCGTAGCGCCGACCAAAACTAACTGACCCGTCGATATTCGATAGGCCGCCTTGATCGGACCAATGATCGGGTCACGAATCGGAATTGACGACACGCGTTGATAGCAGTGTGTATCGAAGATGTCGATCTGGGGCTCGGATGATGCTGCGAACAGGAGACGCGTCGTGAGCGGGAAAGAATTCGGACCCGTGTTGAGCGGATGGAAGTCGAGACCGGCGTTGCTCACGGTAGTGTTGAGCGTTCCCTGCAACCTGAGGAGCGGGTTGAGCATATAGGTCGAGTCGGCTCGAATTCCGGATAGTGAGCCGTCGAAGTTGATCGCGACGCCCTTCACTTCGGCGAAAGTGTTCGCGATGAAGTCGGTCACGGCGGTCGCTGGACTGACTCCCGCGTCGACTACGGGGACTGCCAGCGGCTGCGGGACACCATTGACATCCGTCACTGTAGTTTGGAATCCACGATTGACGTCATATCCCACTACTCGGCTTCCGAAAACGCTGCCGCCTTCCCCGAATATCGCTCGCTGGAAGCTGCCGGAGTTGCGCGCAAACGTGGTGTCCCGGAAACCCAGGCTGGGCAATGCTACCGTGATCGAGTACCGTTGGGGACCCGCGCCCATGAGTTGCTGATAAGGCACGACCACCACGGTGTCTATACCGTTGGCGTCGAAACGAACGATTTGGAGAGTATCTGAACGTCCAGCCGACTGCCCAATGGCTGGCTCGAAGAAGAAGTGCGAGGTGTGCGGGTCTTGTCTTCCCGCTGCGGTCACGCCGCGGGTCAGATTCTCCCACCGGATCGTGCCATTGAGCGCGGCGAACGGTGCTGGCTGGCCGGGCGTCGGGGTCGTTGTATAGGCCAGGACGCGTTCCGTGCACCCAGTACCGACAACTATGCAGGTGGCAGCCAGGAACTGCGGCCGATCACTGAAATTGTACCGCGTTTTTTGCTGGAACGGCAATCCACTCGAGCCGGAAGTCACGGTGGTTACGCTGTAGACAATGATGTTCGGCAATGCGTAGCGGAACACTTCCAGGCCTGAGCCGCTGGTGCCAGCATCCAGATCTACGTAGCTGATATCGGTTCCGCCCGAATTCGCTATGAGCAGTGTGTCGCCCATCGTGCCATTGCGGTCGCGCGGCCAAGCTGTGAGACCCCATGGACGTGACCCGACGATCACGGGCGACTTGAAGGATGAATCCGCCAGGTTAAAGACTTCGACCTGGTTGCGGTCGATGTTCGTGAGATAGAGTTTATCCTTGCCCGGATGATAGAGCGCGTCGGCGACCGTGCCACCGAAGGGCAGCGCTCGTGTGACGCCAGCGACCACAGTCACAGTGTCGACTCGGTCGAGACCGCTGGCCAGCTTGGCGTAGGCTCTCACGCCGTTCGTATTCCGAGCGAATACCTGGATATAGGCAGTCGTCGGGAAGGTCGAATAGGGAAGCCGCATGCTGAAGGTGTGCGGCTGAAAGGTCAGCTGCCCGTTCGATATGAAGGTCGAAGAATCACTAATGGGACCACCGATGGTGCTCCGCACCTCATAACCGAGCTGGCCGATGCCGCTCGGATCGTCGGCTTCTACGTGCACGGTGTCGCTCACTTCGACGCGCTTACCGTGACCGCAAGCGTTGTCGAACTGCTGGCTCCCGACGCAATACGCGTTAACGACCGGGACCGAGTTGACCTGGGCTGCGGTCTGAACCGTGATGGTTATGCTCGTGCCAACTGCGCGCTGGCCGAGTGAATCTCTGAGGAATGGCGTGATCGTAAGCGTTCCGGCGTTTGCATTCGTCGGTATCGCAACAGTGTCCTGCATCGTGAGCGAATCACGAAGCGGGCTCGAATAGATCGTTGAGTCGGCGCGCACCACAGGGCCCGTGGTCATCAAGCCGAGCGATCGGATCTTGATTCCACTCTTTCCCATCACGGTGACGAGAATTGACTTGCCAAGCACCGCCGAGCTTCCGGAGAACGGACTCAGGACCTTGACGATCGGCGGGGGAACGTTGCCGGTTGCCATTCTCAAAGAATCGAGCCCAGAGGTGTTGCCAGCTCCGTCAACGTCGAAGGCAGTAATCAGGACGGGGGTGCCTGGGGGAACTGAACGCGATGCAAAAAGCGTGAACGGCAGAGTGATGTCTGTGACAGCGCTCGTGAAGGTCGTGTCGAATACCAGTCCGACGGCTCCGATCGCCTGAATGTGAATCGTCCGAAGGCCGATATTGTCCTGCGCCCGGGCACTGAAAGAGATGACAGTGTCGGCCCCGCCAGTGATCGGCGTTAGCGTAATCGTGGGCGGCGTGCGATCCCTGGTCGGATCGTTCGCCGTCGAGTCATTGCATGCCACGACTACAAGAGAGACTGACGCCGCGACCGCGGCCATAACCAGGCCACGGCGCACGCCGCCGGAGAGATTCATATTCATTCGAGTCACCTTTAACGGGTGGCTGGTGGGATCGGATTCGACGATGCGCCTGGAATCGCGGCGCCGTCGTCGATGATGTGAGGCGTGACTAGGATTAGGAGGTCACGCTTTTCGTCGTCGGTACGCGTCTCGCCAAACAGCCTGCCGATGATCGGCAGATCGACGAGGAGGGGAATTCCCGACTTGGATTGCGTGGTCTGAGTGACGGTCAGGCCGCCGATAACCGCGGTCTCGCCGTCCCCGACTAGGAGCTGGGTGTCACCCGCCTGCTTGCCGAAGATGAATCCCACGTCCGACGACGCGAGCTGCGCATCGGAGTTCTCGGCGTGCAACAGCAACAGAATCTGGCGGTTGTTGGTGATGTGAGGCGTGACGGTCAGAATGATGCCAACCTGCTTCATCTGCACGGTTGCGCGCGGGACCTGGCTTCCGGTCCCCCCTCCCGAAATATTCGCCGTGTTGGCGTCGAGAACGCGGATTGGAATTTCCTGACCGACCTGAATCGAAGCCTGTCTGTTGTCGAGCGTTACGATGCTGGGCTCCGCCTGTAGATCGGCGAGACGCACTTCTTGTAGAGCGTCGAGGAAGCTCGTGAGCTGGAACTTGCCGAGTGCCGTCGAGAAGACGACGCTCAAAGCCGGATTGACGACTCGGGCGTTGGCGTTGGCGATGGCCGACAGTGCGTTTCCGCCGAGGAGAATTCTGTCTCCGTTGAACGGCGTGCCGCCACCCAATGCGTTCGGAACTCCGCTACCGTCGGTCGAGATCGGCTTCAGGGTCGAGGGATCCGTGCGCTTGACCAGTTGGCTGAAGAACTGTTCTGTGCCCGTTCCGAGATCGTACGACAGCCCGATGTCTTCGATGTTGGTTCTGTTGACGAAGATGATCTTGGCCTTGATCCCGACCTGCGGGGTGCGAACGTCGAGATTCCGCACGTACTGCAGGACATCCGCGAGACGCGAGGCAGTTTCCGTGATAATGAGCGTATTGGTGGTGCTGTCGGCGGCGACAAGGCCGCGAGCCACGCAGTTCGGCTGCGCGTTGCTGACCACGTTCGGGCTCGAAGGAATGGTGGGGCAGTCCTTCTGCAGCAGCTGCCTGATTGTCGGCACGAGCAACGAGGCGCGAGCGTAGTTGATCGAGACGAGCTGCGTCTGAAGCGGCTCGGACGCCTGGCGATTCAGAATGTTGTTGTAGCTGTCAACCGTAATGATGCCCGAGATCGGATCTTCCGCCGCCGCCAGACCCTGTGCTGCGAGGATCGCGCGGAGCGCGACGTCCCATGGCTGGTTCTTGACCTCGGCCGTGACAGTTCCCTGCACGGATTGGCCGATGACGATCGTCCGGCCCGAGAAGGTCGCGAACGTTCCGATAACGTCCCGGATGTCGGTATCCTGGAACGTGACACTGATGGGCGGCTGCTGGGACTGCTGCGCCTGCGAGAATAAGACTACGGGCTTGTCATAGGTCGACGCGGTGACTCTGATCGGCGCCGACTCGGCAGCGGCCGGAGCGGGGTCGTCCTGAATATTGGCCTGGGGAACCGACGTCTCAACCTGAGCGACAGCCTTAGGCGCGGTGGCGTTGACGGGCGCCGACGGCGAAACGACTCGGGCTTTGGCGGCATCGGGGCTCGCCGCCGGCACTGGACGAGTGTTGGCCGGGAGCGGAGTCGCGACGTAGCTCGACTTCCGCGAGCCGGTGGACGGCCACGCCGAGTAGTCCGTTGTCTTGCCGCCAGTCACGGAGATACGAACCTCTCCCTCGTTGCGCTTCACCTCATATGGGTGTTTCGCATCCAGGTCGATGACGACGCGGACGATATCGGGGCGGTACTGCGAGTAGCGAACGTTGGTGATACCGCCGCGCGACACCTTATCGTAGGTGCGGCGCGACATATCGAGAGTGGCTCCTTTCAGATCGACGACTACCCGAGCGGGCGCGTCGAGCGCGAAATCCTGCACGTCGACAGCTGCGTTGACCCCGATCACCACTTCAGCCTTCCCGGATGACGGGACTACGCTGAGTGAGTGAACGGTTACGGCCGACGAGGGCAGAAACAGGAGCGCCGCAGCAGGCAGCGCCTTCAGCAAGCTCATTGACGAGGCCTCATTTTAGTCGAATCGGGCGGCGCTATCGGCAGGAGCTCCTGGCGACTATAACCGAACTCTTCGATCGTGAAAATCACTGCTTTCGGCTGGATGGCCGCGACGCGCATTCTACCTATCGTCTGGCCAACTCTGACTTTGTACTGATCTCTAGACGTGACATCTCGCAAAACCGCAACAGAGTTCTGACCGCGCGGGTCGTACGCCACCCCCACGAGCTTCAGATCAGAGAGGAGGGGTTTCAGATCCGATGTAGTCAAAAGCGACACGAACGGATCGCGGCGTCCGGCACCGTCGTACTGAAAGACCTCGCGGTTTATCAATACCTTGGGCATGGTGTCCCGAGCCGGAGTCGGAGGCGGCACCACTGCCCGCTTTGGATCAAGAGCCGGAGTAGTAGTGGGCGCGGGTTTGGCGGCCGCCTTGGGGTTTGGCCGCGAGGCAGCCTGCGCGCGTGCCTGAGCGCTCGCGCCGGTCGCAAGAGCGGCCACCAGAATCAGAGCAAAAGAGATCGAGCGCTTCATTGTTTCACCGCGGAAGGCGGAGCGTATGGCGTGGTGCGGGCGACGTATGTCTGCACCTGAAACTCGGTGTCGACGAGCGACTCGCCCTTCTTCACCCGCGCCTTGGTTTGGGCGGCGATGGGGTGCAGCTTGATCGACATGGTCACCGGCGCGATGATGCGGTTCAAGGAGCCGACGTTGCTTAGGAACTGGCCCACCGGGTGATACCCGCCAATAACGGCGAGCTTGTACCGGTAGGTATCGAACTGTTCGCCGGGCAGAACCGGCATCGGCTCCACCGTCGCCAGATCGAGTCCGACGCGGCGCGCCGCGGTCGAAATGTCCTCGAGAAGTGCCGGCACCTCGTTGCTTCTCGGAACGAGTTGGCGCATCACCCTCAGACTCTGTTCGTATTCAGCGGACTGGGCGCGAAGCTTCTGAAGGCTGCCCTGCGCGATATCCGCCTTTGCCTGTTGATTCTTCCGGTCCAGCGAGTCGACGTGGGCCTCAGTAGCGGTCAGCTCCTGCGATTTGGGCTTGTACAGGAAATACCAGTACGCACCGAGCAGCAGGACCGCGGCGATACCAATGCCGCCCAGCGATTGCTCGCGCTTAGTCATGTTGGCGAAAGCCATGTTAGTGCACCGCCGAAACTACGAGTGGAACCGTCTTGATTGCGAAGGCGGGAGGTGACTGCGACTCCGCCTCGAGAGTGAACTCAGTGACTTCCTTTCCTTCGGCCTGAACCAGGTTCGAGCGGGTTAGTTGCACATTCTGAATGAACGGGGACGCTTCGAGCTGCTTCATGAAGCGGGTGAGCGCCTGAATGTCCACCGTGTGGCCGACGATCCTGAAGTTGAGTTGCTTGGCGGTGGCGAGGAGCGAGTCGGCTCTGGCCTTTCGGGCCAGCTCCCTGTCCGCGTTTTTCTGCGCCGGCGACTTCGTACTGTCTCCCCCCGCCGCTCTCCTCACGGTGTCCGCGGCCGCGGCACTTCGAGGCGCGCTGGTCTGCGTGATCTCAGTGAGCCACGTGTACTGCGGGAGTGCGTTGCTGATCTCGTACATGAGATGCGACCAGAGGTACCTGGAATCGTCGATCGACTTGATGATCGCGATCTGTTGGTATAGTGAGTCCCTCGACGCTTCCGCTTTGGCTTTCGCCATCAGCACGGCGCTGAACTGCGCTGAATCCTTGACCGCCCTGGTTTCCCGCTCATCCAGCTCGGCCGCCTTGGCGGTCTGATGGATGAACATGAAGGCAATGAGCGCTCCGCTTACGCCAGCCGCGGCAACCGCGCCCAGCAAGTACTTGTCAGTAATCTTGCCCGCGAGTCCGCCAAACCATTCGGAGGGGCGGATTTCGAACTTGGCACCGCCCGTCGTTTTGGCCCGGCGCTTTTTCTTGCCGTCCCCGGGAAGAAGATTGATCTCAATCATGGTGTCAGTGCTCCGGGGTCAGTTCTTACGGAGGGCAAGCCCGATGGCGAGCATTAGGAGTGGCGCGACCTCGTCGGTCACTAGCGACTCCAGCGCGCCCGGTCTCACCGCCATCGTTGCCAGCGGATTGGCGAGCTCGACCGGCTTCTTGAGCCGTTGCCCAAGAGACTCGGTCAGGCCCGGCGTGCGTGACCCACCGCCGCAGGTATACACGGCCTTCATTTGTCCGTCGCCCTTTAGCGATGTGGACAAGAATGCGATCGCGCGCTCGAGTCCTGTCGCGATCTCCTCGGTCCGCTGAAGGATTACCGAATCGAGTTGGGGCGACCGGTCGTACCCTCTGATGAGCGCTTCCGCGTCCGGGGCCGAGAGGCCGTGTTCCCGCTGAAGATCTTCGCGAATACGGCGGGTCCCGATCGGGAGGTCGCGCGTCAGAATCGGCACGCCGTCGTCTAGAATGTTGATGTTCGTGACCTCATGCCCGATGTTCACGAGTCCAACGGCTCCGCTCATGGCGGCCGGATAGTTGAGCTCGAAGGCGTTGTGGAGCGCAAACGCATCCACATCCATCGAGCTAGGCGTGATGCCTGCCTCGGCAAGGATGCGGAGCTTGGCCTCAACGAGGTCGCGCTTGGCTGCGACGAGAAGAACGCTCATTTCGTCTCTGCCGTCGCCGTCATCATCTAAGATCTGGAAATCAAGCTCGACCGAGTCGACGTCGGGCACGTGTTGTTCCGCTTCCCAGCGCATAAGCTCTCGGGCCTGCTGCTCCTTCACCCTTTCGGTCTTGATCCGCTTGATGATGACGTCACGTCCGCCAACGGCTGCGACCACAGCTTTTGTGTTCGCGTCGACCGCCTCAATAGTGGTGCGTATGACATCGGAGACGAGATGCGGATCCATCACTTCGCCTTCCACGATGGCGTCATCGGGTAGCGGGGTGATCGCGACCCTGATCAGTTCTGGTGTTGACTTCGAGTGATCGACTACGGCGACCTTTACGAGGCCAGATCCGATGTCGAGCCCAACGGTAGTCTTCTTGCGGCCAAACAACGCCATCGCGGCTCTTGGTGAATGAAAAGAAGCGGGCTTTAATGGGCTTGCGCGGCTTCTCTATCTTCTTGAAGCGTGCACTCCCAAAGACCCTGTTTGCCTGCACTTGCATGGAGACCAACCGCGTGGCACTTCTGCCTCCTGAGGTCCGTCACCAGTCGTTCGAACTAAGACACGATTCAATTGGCGGGAAAGTAACGACGGGCTACGAGGGGCTCAGAAGCGCTTCGACCACGATGGGTCGCAAGGCCGGTCGATAATTGTCGACCGATTAGGCGCGGTCCGTCCTCTCACCACGACCCGAAATAGCTCCCAAGCGCAGATCTGAAAGACAAAGAAGCGGCATCGGGCGACGATGCGGTAACGAGTGGAATCGAGACCGCTGCCGTGGAGTGCGACGGCCGCTCCGACCCGTCCCGGCGTATTCGTTCCGGCACTTCGAGGAAGCAAAAAGGGGGAGCGCCTTTCGACGCTCCCCGCTCTTGTCATTCAGCCGACAGAGCGATCAGGTGCAGACGATCACACCGGTCGAGTTGTCGCAAGTCTTCGCCGACTGCGAGTGAACGGCTGTGGCCGTCCAGGTCTGCGGGGGTCCCGCAGCTGCAGTCGCAGTAACGGTCACGTTCTGCGAAGGCGTAAAGCCCTGAAGGGGCGAAGCCATCGTCGCGGTTCCGGCGAAGTAGGCGCCGTTGTTGTCAGCGGCGTACTGCTCTTCGTAGGTCGCCAAGTTACGCAGGTCAGACTTCATCGCTGCGACATAAGCCTTGTCCTTCGTATTTGCGAACTTGGGAATCGCGATCGCGGCAAGAATGCCGATGATGACGACCACGATCAAAAGCTCAATAAGGGTAAAACCCTTTTTGTTGCTCATTTGGATCTCCCGAAGCGTTAGACACCGGGGGCGGAAATAGAGCTCTGCCCACCTTCGGTAAGGACGCCTCAGCGGGCGGCCAAGCTACACCAAGGCACCCCCGGTGCCACCTTTAAGCACCAGGCCTAACTACAGGCCCCTAAGGGACTTACTAGAGTCAGGAACGTCGGTACCGACGCAATTCCCACGGTTTCTTGCGATGTTCCTCGCAAGTCGCGGCTACTAGGTCGGAAGGCCGTACCTGGTGAGCTTCCGGTACAATGTCGAAGGATCGATCCCGAGCACCTCGGCGGTGCGCGGTTTGTTTCCGCCCTCGTTTTCCAGTACCCAGAGGATATATGCGCGCTCGATGGTATCGAGCGTTGGGTTCGCCTGGACGGCGTCACTCACCAAAGGATCCGATCTGGGCTCGACGACGCGCTCCGGAAGGGCCGACAGCGGAATCGTGTCGCCTTTTGCCAGAATTGCGGCGCGTTCGAGTGCGTTCTCGAGCTCGCGCACGTTACCCGGCCAGGAATACCGCTGCATCGCGTCCAGGGCCTCGCTCGCCAGAACCCGCGGCGCCTCGCCGCGGACTTCACCAGCACGCTTGAGGAAGGCGTCCGACAAGAGCGCGATATCGCCCGGGCGAGTTCTCAGCGGAGGCAGCACGATCGAGATGACGTTCAGCCGGTAGTAGAGATCACTTCGGAAGTTACCGCGCTTGATCTCGTCCTCGAGATCGCGATTGGTAGCCGCGATCACCCTCGCGTTCACCGGCCTCGCTTCCGTCGCTCCGACGGGAATCACTTCGCGTTGCTGCAGCACGCGCAGGAGCTTTACTTGGGTTGCGGGCGTCGTCTCTCCGATCTCGTCGAGGAAGAACGTTCCTTCGCCGGCCGCGAAGAACAATCCTTCCTTGTCGCGCGACGCTCCGGTGAACGATCCCTTGACGTGCCCGAACAACTCGCTCTCGAGAAGGCTCTCCGGCAGCGCCCCGCAATTGATCGAGAGGAATGGCTTGGTCGCCCGCGCTGACAGATCATGGATGTAGTGTGCTACGATCTCCTTCCCGGTTCCGGATTCGCCTTGCAAGAGAACAGTTGAGTCGGTCCCGGCCACTGATTCCGCGACGTGGAGCGCGTCCAGCCAGGGCTTGCTGGCGCCGATCGGACGCCCCGACCGGTCGCGCCGCTTCATTTCCGCCTTGAGCGTCCTGTTCTCGCGGCGGAGGCTCCGGTGCTCGGCGGCCCTCCGCACGATCGTGACAAGCTCTTCATTCTTGAAGGGCTTCTGGATGTAGTAGAACGCGCCATTGTTCACCGCTCCGATCGCCGACTGCAAGCTCGCCTGCGCCGTCATCAGAATCACAACGGCCTCCGGGTCGTGGGCACGAACCGAGGCCAGAATGTCGAGACCGGTGACGTCGGGCATTCTGACGTCGGTGATGATGAGCTCCGGCCTGAGCGCTGCGATCTGCTCGAGACCCTTTTTGCCGCCGAGCGCGGTGTAGGGGATGAACCCCTCGTTCTTAAGCAGAATCCGGATCGTATCGAGGATCCCCATCTCGTCATCGATAATGAGCACCGTCGGAGAGGAGGTCGCGACCGCTGTCATGATTCGTTTTGCGCCGCGGCTTTCGGGGTCTTTCTCAACCCTTCGACTCCGAGTTTGGGCAGAATCACTGTGAACCTCGTGCCGCCGTGCCTGCCTTCACGATCGACCACAATGAAGCCATGATGTGCCTCCACGGCACGGTGTACGATTGAGAGTCCCAGTCCGGTTCCCCCGGCTTTCGTGGTCACGAACGGCTCAAAAAGCCGCTCCTTGATCGAGTCAGGTATTCCCGCCCCTTGGTCGGTTACCTGAAGCATCATCGCGCCGCGTGTGAAGCGCTCGGCCTGCGCCGGAAGCTGGTGGTAAGCGAGTTCCGCTGCTTCGAGCCGGACTTCGCTCCCTGGTGGAGATGCCTGAACCGCGTTGAGGAGAAGATTGAAGATCGCACGATGGAGCAGATCATCATCGCCAACGACGACCAGCGCACTCGAAGGAAACAGCTCACGAATGGTTACTTTTTCCGGTCTGTCGGGGTGCGCGGCGACGAGTGCCGCGGCGTGGTGGGCGATTTCTACCAGGTCGACTCTGCGGACAGTGGTAACGCCAGTTCGCGCAAAATCGAGGAACTCCGAAAGCAGACGCGACAATCTGTCGGACTCGCGTTTGACCAGGGTCGTGAGCGTACGGGTATCGTCGTCGGCACCCGGCACTTTCGCCAGCAGTTCAGCGGCGCTTCGGATCGAAGCAAGCGGATTCTTTATCTCGTGCGCCAGTGACGCGCTCAGTTCCGCGACCGCTTCAAGCCGCTCGGCTCGAGTGTGGAGTCTCTCGATGTCGGCTTCGCGGAGGCGGAAGGCCGCGAGCTCCGCTGCCATTTCTTCCTGCCCTGCGTGCCCCTCGCGTAGCCGCGCGCCGATGTAGCCGCAACCCAAGGCAACCGCGCCAAAGATTCCGAGCTGGAACAGTATCGACAAATCGAACGCCGCCGCCTGATCGACGATCGTCACCCCGAAATACAGCACATCGCCGAGGGTGGCGATGAGAAGCACGCCCGCTGGCGGCAGCAAGAGCGCGCTAACCGCGATGACAAGGATATAAAGTGGGGCGAGCTGCGACGGTGTGCCCGTCTGGGTAACCTGCACAACAGCCGTCACGAGGAGCAGATCGAAGATCATCTGCACGTAGAAAAACGTGTCGCTGTGACCGGCCGGTTTGCGGGCGCCATAAAGAATGGAGGCACTCGTAAACAGGAGCGACCACACGAAGGCAAGCGTCGCCACCAGTGTCGCGCTACTGTCGGCACGGCGCCAGACAGCGATCGCAGCCACGAAGATGGCGGTCGCCAGCGACAAACGGCCGAGGTAGAGGACTCGAAGAACTCGGTCCCGAGCGCCGCCGGAAGCCGCGGGGAGCGCGAGCGCGGGGCGAGGAACAGCGAGTTTCATTGGGACGGCCGGGAGCGAGGGTTCCAAATTGAAGGGGTTTGAGTATGCCGTCAATTAGACGCTTCGGCAGGCACGTAAGTCTCTACTACTATATGATTCGAATAGATTAGAGGCATATGGTCCTTGGACTTGTTGCTGCACAGGCCGCCGATCCTCCGTCGATGGCCGTGGCGGCGAGTAGCATGATTGCTGTACTTGGACTGGTGGCGGTGAACGGATTTTTCGTCGCCGCCGAGTTCGCCCTCGTGGCCGCCCGGCGCAGCAAGCTTGACGAGATGATCGCCCGGGGCGATCGGGGCGCGCGAACCGTTCAGACGGTGCTCCAGCATCTCGATCGTTATATCGCCGCGACGCAGTTGGGGATTACCATTGCCTCGCTCGCGTTGGGATGGATCGGCGAGCCGGTACTTGCCCGCGTCTTTGACGGGCTCTTTCGGACGATCGGCCTAAACCCTTCGCCGACGGCACTGCACGTTGCCGCCGTCCCGGGCGCGTTCTTCCTCCTCACGTTTTTTCACACGGTGCTTGGGGAGCTAGCGCCTAAGTCGATAGCGTTGACGAGCCCTGAAAAGACAGCGCGCGCGGTTGTTCCGCTTCTCCTCGTCTTCTCGCGGGTCATGTCGCCGTTCATCTGGATCTTCAATGGCGCGGCGAATTTCCTGCTCCGGGTGTTCGGAGTCGAGCCCGTGAACGATCCGGAGGGGCACAGCCCGGATGAGATCCGCTTTCTGGTGATGCAGGCGCACGCTCGTGGAACTCTGGACGAGTCCGATCGTGCCATGCTGGCCGGGGTCCTCGACTTCCACGAAAAGAAAGCACGAGATGTCATGCGCCCTCGAACGGACGTCGTCGCCCTGGACATCCAGGCGACCGAGGAAGAAGTGTGGGAGGTCCTGCGACGCGAACGCTACTCGCGCTATCCCGTGTATCGCGAATCGCTCGATGACGTGACGGGAGTCTTCCTGGCCAAGGACTTGTGGCTCCACTCCGGTGACGCCCCGTTCAACCTCGCCGATTTCGTGCGCGAGCCGATGTACGTGCCCGACAGCCGCCCGGCTGAGCGGGTGCTCGATGACTTAAGAAAGACCCGTGCGCACATGGCCGTGGTGCTGGACGAGTATGGGGGTACCGCTGGGATCGTCACCATGGAGGATCTTGTCGAGGAGGTCATCGGAGAAATCGCCGACGAGTACGACTTCGCCTCGAGAGAGTCAATCGTGACAGACGGAGTGCTCGAGCTCGCCGGGTCGCTTTCGCTGATCGATGTCCGTTCCGACTACCGCATCCAGATCCCGGACGGAGACTGGACGACCCTCGGCGGGTACGCGTTCGCGAAGCTGGGACGCCTTCCCCGGATGGGAGATCGCATCCCCATCCCCGGCGGAGAGATGGAGGTCGTGGCGATGGACGGCCGACGTATCGCCGCGCTCCGAATACACCGCGGCGGGATTAGACAGCCGGCGGTCGCTCGACCCGCCTAGAGCTTACGGCGGAACACTCCGCACGCCCCAAGCCCGGCCACGTCTTTCAATCGGGCAGCGCGCATAGTACTGCACGGCAAGAGTGAGCTTCTCGCCAGCCAGTTAGCGCGCCGCCGGGAGCCGACATCGGATACGAACCGATCGACGATCTTGGCTCTCGCCGGGTCGAACGCCGATAAGGCGGCTGCGGTTTTGACGGCGAGCTCACTTTCACGAGCGCGCATATAAAGGAGCGGGAGGTGAGCCGCGACAGCGATGTCGGCAGTCGGGACCGGTCTGCCGATGGTCTCCGAGCGGTTCCAAACCGCTTCGGTGTACTTGGCCTCGAGGTAGTCAGAGTAGAGCTTCGCGGCCGCGGAGCTCAGGCCCGAGAACTCGAGACGCTTCCCCATCGACAGATACGTCTCCGGAGCGCCCACGTATCCGAATCTGAGTGAGCTCTGGAGCAAGGCCAGCGCGGAGTCGCCGCGACCGGCTCCGATCAAAGCCTCCGCCAGTCTATAGCGGGGCTCGCCCAGCAACGGATCGCTTTTCACAGCGTCACTCAATACGACGAGGGCGCGCTCGTAATCCCGGTTACCGCTGTAAAGGCTGGCCAGTGCAAGGCGCGGCTCGATTCGATGCGGGCTAAGTTCGATTGCCTTGTGAAACGCTTCGATCGCCTGGTGTTCGTAGGAAGGGGACCCGTAGAACTCGGCCGCCTCCAGCAGCAAGCTGCCTTCATGGGTGTAGAGTCTGTCGTTCAACGTGTCGCGATGGATCTCGCGGGCAAATGCAGTGAAGGCTTGCGCGAACGCGCGATCCAGCATTCGCCGCCGAACAGGGTCGGCACGCATCTCCTCCAGGCGCGGGCGGAGTGAGCCAATGTATTGAGCCATTACGATGGGCACATGCGACGTCTGCCGGACCCCGGAGTTCGAAAGCACGTCGAATTGGGAGAAAGTCTCGGCGACCGATCCGGCGGGTGAATCGATTACCAGCGCGCGATTCGCGCGAAGCGGGGTGTAGCCCTCGCCATAGAGTGCGAGAGCAAGGCCGACGATTGAGGCCAGCGCGAGAGTCGGACGAGCAATGGCTACCTCGGCGCCCTGGCCAGTCGCTTCGAGAACCACCGAGCCCACGGTACCTCGGGACCCGACCAAGGCCGCGATCAGGATCCAGAGCATTGTCGAGTTGAGATCGAAGAACCAGAAGAAGAGGTAGGTCGCGTAGGCAACCTGGAGTCCGGAAAGGATCCCGACCGCCGGTGCCGAGAGCCGGCCAGCGCGATACGCCCTGACGAGTGTCACACCGATCGCCACCCAAATACCAAGGAATGCAGCCGCACCGAGCAGACCGGTGGTGGCGAGCGCCTCCAGGAATTGGTTGTGTGTGCGATCAAAGACGTCGGTTTCGCTTCTATAGATCGCGGGATTAAAGTGCGCGCTCCAGACAAGATTGTAGTTCTCGGGCCCGTAACCGAGTAGCGGGCGGTCCTTGAATCCTTCGATGGCAGCTCGCCATTGCATCGTGCGTGAGGCGTCCGAGCCGGCGGGATTTGTCAGCGCCAGGCGTTCGAGCACCGTCGGCACGTCACTCGTGACCGCGCTTGTTGGGTAGGCCCTCACGCCGGCGGAAATTCCAATGACGACTGCGGCCAACAGCACCGCCACGGACGGAACGATCCACTTCTTCTTCGAGCCCGTGCTCACCGTGGCGAAGATGATTCCGCCAACGATCGCCCCCAACACCAGTCCGATCAAAGTGCTCCTGTTCTCGGCATAAATGAGAGCGAGCAGGCTCACCCCGCCGCCCGCGAAATAGACCGAGCGGAATCGGAGACTCGTCGAGGCGAGGTATCCCGCAAGCGCCACGTTCATGAGTAGGTACGCCGCCAGAAGTCCCGAATTGCCGAGCGTCGAAGAGCTGGCAGCCACGGCAGTGCCGCCTGACTGGGGCGACAAGCCGAGCCAGGAGTGCTGAGCGATCGCGTCCAAGCTGACGAACACGCCCACAGCCAGAGCCGCCTTCAAGACCCAGTCCCAGTCTTCGTCGCGAAGAGTTCTCAGCAAGAGGAAGAAGAGGACGAGATGAAGCCAGGCCCACACCCCGCCCATTCGCTCAAAGTCCCCGAAAAAACTGTGCGCACGCGCTGGCGAGACGAACGCGGAGAGAAGCGAGGCGCCGAGAAATGCCACCAAGGACCAGAAGATCGGCTCGCTCCTAAGATCGAGTGTCTTCCGGCCAAATGAGAGCGCCAGAACGAGCGTCGCAGCCCCGACCTCGACGACCCCGCGAAAGAAGATGTTCCGCGGCACCACATAGGGAAAGAAGAATCCCGACGCGACAATCACCGGCACCAGCAGCGATGCGAGAAGCAAGGCGATGACTGGCGTCCTCCACGAGAGTTGAGATAGGCGTGTTGCGGAAATGCGCACAGGTCAGCTCGTGGTCGTTGCGGTTAGTACTTTGAGGACGTCCGGGATGATCTCGTGGCCGCCCTCGAATCGGATCATCGTGTGGGGAACGCCGAGCTCCCTGAGCCGCACTTCCTGAGCGGTAATAAGGTCCGGGCTCGCGAAATTATCCCTGTCACCGAGCACGATCGTCAAAGGTGACCGACGCGCCAGACGAGCGGCGCCGGGCGCGTCGAGCTCCTGCGGCAAAAGTCCCGCGAACAGGACGACTCGATCCGGATCGACCTTCCCGCGCGCCACCCACCGCGCTACAGTCGCCACACCCTGTGAAAAGCCCAGCACCCACAGCCGCACCCTGGCGCGGTCGACCACGGAAAAGATCTCGCCATAGAGCAGATCGAGATAGCCAACGTAGTCCTGCATTTCCACTTCGCGATCCTCATTGGTCATCCAGCTGGCACCCACCGGCATGTCCGCCGGATGCGGTCCCGCGAATGGAGCTGTGAGATAGTAGCGTGAGAGCGCTTCAGGCGCGACGAAAAGCCGGTCAGCGCGCTCGAGCGGCAGGAAGCGGGACAGAAATCGACGGGCCAGTTGTCCGTGACCATGGCAAACGATCCATACTTCGCTCAGCTCTCTGTCCAAGGATCCCATGATCGCATACCGCGCGGATCGCGGAACTTGCAGGTGCCGCTGCTCGAAAGTGCGAAGTGGTTTTTGCGGCGCGACGGGAATTTGCAAAAGGGCGCTCGATTGGGGCCTTTGAGTGCATCGGCTGACGGTGGTCGGGCTGGAACATGTTTTGCCCCCGCCATGAATGTACCATTCCCTCTTAAGAATGATTCGTTGCTCAACGCTGATAGCGGTTGTTCTCCTTATCACCGCCTGCTCCGTCTCCCAGGACCAGGAGGTCGCTATTGGGCGTCAGAACGCAGATGAGATCAACGCCCAGCTGCCCATCGTCACCGATCCCGCCATCAGCGGCTATATCCAGGCTCTCGGCGACTCCATCGCGAAAAAGACCAGCCGATCGGATCTCGACTGGCATTTCTATGTTGTCAACACGAAGCAGGTCAACGCGTTCGCACTCCCGGGCGGATTCGTTTACGTGAACCGTGGGCTCATCGAGAGCGCCGACCGGCTCGACGAGCTCACCGGAACACTGGGTCACGAGATCGGTCATGTGATTCAGAGACACACCGTTAAGCAGATGCAGAGCGCCGAGAAAGCAAACCTTGGCGTCGCCGTAGTTTGCACGCTCACCAGTATCTGTCATAGCGGGCTCACTCAGGTCGCGGTGCAGGTTGGTGGATCAGCACTATTCGCGAGGCATAGTCGCCTCGACGAGCTTCAAGCCGACTCTGAGGGAGTAGTGAACGTCGCGCGGGCCGGCTACGATCCGCAGGGAATCCCGGATCTCTTTCAGGTGTTGCTGAGAGAGCGGAGATACCGACCGACAGAGGTGGAGGGCTGGTTCGCTTCGCATCCTTTGGAGGAGGCACGCATTCAACGGGCGAACGACCTGATCGGGCAGCTCAAGCTTAACGAATCGCAGAGCTTTATCGTTGATTCCCCGGAGTTCCACGCGTTCAAGAGGCGTGTCTCCGAGCTACCCGTGCCGCCTCCACCCAGGCCGCTTCCGAGCGATCAACCGCAGTAGCTAGCGCGTTTGTCGAAGCGAATCCGGAGCAGTGATACCCGGCTGATACCGGAGGCGCCTTCGATCGTGCCGCTCTAACGCCGCGTCGATTTCGCGTTGTACCCGCTCCTCGAGCTCCTCGAGCTCGCGCTGGCTCTCGACCTCGGCGGCCCGCTCCGCCACCATCGCCGCCTGCTGCATTCTCATCTCAGCGGTTTCCAGCTCCCGCGTGTTTATCTCTATGTCGACGGCAGGCGCTGGGGGACCGGGCTGAGCGTCCCCGCTCTCGGCCCTCGGGACAGCTGACCTGTGCTCGGCAACGAATTGATAGTTCTCAGCCAGGATAGGTGTCGGGCTCGTAGACTTGCCCGTCCGTGCCGCCTCGGTCGCCTGGGCCAATGCGATCGTTTCGAGCACGAAGTCCCGCACGGAGAGTCCGGTGCTCTCTATTGCCTGCCGTGCGAGCGGACTCGACTCGAGACGCTTAACGGCGCGCGCGATGGCAGTTCGTCCGTAGCCGCTAGCCGTCCCGATCGCTGACACCGGTAGCTGGTCAAGGTTTTCTTCCGCGTCGTGCCACCGCGCGAAGTTGTCTTCGGTGATGACGTAATCGATGGGGCTAGTGAGCGCATCCCGCATATCCGAAGACGCGTTATCGAAGATTAACGATGCAACGAGCGCGTTCGTGGCGTCTGGGTTTCGCCCGCTGCATGCGCTCGCGGCTAGTGATGCGGCGACCGCCATCACCGCCTTCCACCGAGCTGCCGATGAAACCCTCATGAGCCATGCCTCCCTGCCAAAGCCAGCGAATCGGGCGGCACCCGAATAGAATTACTTGCTTACCTGTTTCCCCTCACACCAATCCGAGCGACGTTCCTGATGAATCGCAGCGCCCTTACACTCGGCTTCACCGCCTGCCTCGTCGGCGTTTCGAAGCTCCCCGCGCAGGCGACTCCTGTGGACTGGGCGCCGCTCGCTCGTGAATCGCAAGGGATTCTCTCCGACTACATCCGCATCAATACCACCAACCCACCCGGCAACGAGATCCTCGCCGCGAGGTTTCTCAAGGCGATTCTCGATCGCGAAGGAATCGAAGCCCGGATACTGGACACTACGGAACTGGGGCCAAATCGTGCCAACCTCTACGCGCGCTTGAAGGGGAACGGGAGCAAGAAGGCGATCGCCCTCGTGCACCACATGGATGTCGTCCCGGCTACACCGGCTTCGTGGTCGGTCGATCCCTTCTCCGGTGCGGTCAAGGATGGCTACATCTGGGGGCGCGGAACGATTGACATGAAAGGAAACGGGGTGGCTCAGCTGATGGCGATGATCGCCCTCAAGAGATCGGGCGTGCCGCTAACGCGCGACATTGTCTACATCGGAAACTCAGACGAGGAGCTCACGTCTACCGGCGGGCTCGTTTTCGTCAAACGCCATCCCGATCTCCTCAGTGATGTCGAATACCTGATGACGGAAGGTGCCGATAGTTTTGTTGAGAACGGCAAGGTCGTGTATTTCGCCGTCGGAGTCGCAGAGAAGCGCACATTCTGGCAGCGGCTCACGGTGAACGGAGTTCCGTCGCATGGGTCACGCCCGACCAAGCAGAATCCTGTTCCGCGACTTGTCGCCGCTCTCTACAAGATCTCCCAGTACGAGACACCCCTTCACGTCACGCCGGGGGTCGCCAAGTTTTTTCGGGATATAGCTCGCATTTATCCCGAGCCCAAGCGGAGCTGGCTCTCGAACGTGTCCGTCGCGCTCAACAACCCTGAGGCCAGAGAATGGATTCTGAGCGATGTGTCGTGGAACGCCTTCCTCCGGAATACGATCTCGCTTACGGGTCTGGCCGGCTCCAACAAAACGAACGTCATCCCGGGAGTCGCCACCGCCGATATCGACGTCAGGCTGCTGCCGGATCAGGATCCGGCTCAGTTTCTGGAGACGCTACAGAATCTGGTCGCTGACACGGCGGTGCACTTTACGACGCTCTTGCAACCTAAGACGCCGCTCGAGAGCCCCATCAACACCGACCTCTTTCACGCGATTGAGCGGGCCGCGCATGACCGGGAGCCAAGCGCCTTCGTGACCACTCCGATGGAGACTGCAGCCACTGACCGCCCGACCTATCGGAGGCTCGGGATAATTACGTACGGGTTCAGTCCCTTCCTCGTCCCGAGGCCCGAGATCCAGCGGGGAATGCATGGGAACGACGAGCGGCTGTCGGTGGACAATGTCGGCTACGGAGTCCACTTCCTGTACGACATACTGCGCTACACGCAGTAGTCGGAATACGAGCTAGCTGGTCAGCTCTTGTGCCGGAAGGTGATGCGGCCTCTCGTCAGGTCGTAGGGCGAGACTTCGAGAGTCACGCGATCCCCGGCGAGAACGCGGATGCGAAATCTCCGCATCTTTCCCGCGATCGTGGCGTGCACGTCGTGGCCGTTGTTCACCTGCACGCGAAACGTCGCATCAGGCAGCACTTCAGTAACAGTTCCTTCCAGCTCGATTGCTTCTTCTTTTGCCATAATACTCCGAATGGATTTCTACTGGCCTGAATAAAAAACGGGGCCGGTCTGGAGTTGTCCAGATCGGCCCCGCCCTCTCATACTGCGTTCAGCAAGCTTCGACTTAAGCGCCGAGCTTGGTGACGTTCTCGGCCGCCGGGCCCTTCTGGCCCTGCACGACGTCGAATTCAACGCGCTCGCCCTCAGCCAACGACTTGAAGCCGTTGCCCTGAATGGCGGAATGGTGAACGAAGCAATCCTTCTGTCCGTTCTCGGGGGTGATGAAGCCAAAGCCCTTGGCGTCGTTGAACCACTTCACTTTGCCGGTGGTACGCATGTTCGGTACATCCTCATTCAATTGTGTCGGAGTGCCGTTTTTGCGGTACCTTGCCGACTACTGTTTGTTCGCGGCCGAAATGGCCGCATTTGCTCGCCAGAAAACCAAAAAAGACCTGGCGACTTCCCAGGTCCGGCTTCAGTCCGCTGGCTCTAAAGCGCAATCGTTGCGCTTCTGGTGGTAAACGTAACCAATTAAGGCCTTGCAGTCAATAAAGATGCGCCCGACGAGCTCGCGCTCGCGAAGCCTTCGCTTAGCCGCCCATAGCCTCCCGGTACGCCTCAAGCACGCCACTCGGGGCCGGGACTCTGCTGCCCGTAACCATGGCCTTCATCATCAGGGCATTCGCGACCGCTTTCCCCTTGTAGTGGTTGTTGGTGATGACATAGACCTCCCTTGTCGTTGGCTCCGCGCTTATCTCCTTCGCCCTCTCGACCCACGGTATCAGTTCGTCGGCCCGGTACAGATAGTTGTAGCGCTGTTCCACCGGAGCCTTCTCCCGAAACCAGTCCTTGTAGTTACGCCCGTGGACCCGGACATACCCCACGTGTGACGTGACGTGCGCCGACGGACCGATCGAGTTGTGGTAGAGAGGCTGATCAATGTTGACGAACCCTACCCCCTCCTCTTCAAGCGATGCGAGAAACCCGGGTACGAGCCACGAGGAATGCCTCACCTCTACGACGAGCGGATAACGCCTGAACGTCCGGACCACATCGCCCAGCCATTCCCGGTTCTCTTCCGTGCGCCTGAAGCTCCAGGGGAACTGAAGCAGGACGGCCCCAAGCTTCCCGGCATCCATCATCACGTCGAATCCGGCACGCACCTGATCCACTTCTCCCGTCGTCCATGCTTTGCCCCGCTCGTGAGTAAAACGCCTCCAAATCTTTGCCGTGAATCGGAAATCGCTAAAATCCTGAACGCGACGGACCCACGAGGCGGTGGTTTTGCTCGAGGGCGGTCCGTAATAGCTCGAGTTCACTTCCACTGCATCGAAATACTCCGCGATGTAATGCAAGGGGTCGAACTTGGGCGGCTTGGGATCGGGATAGACGATCCCCTCCCAGTCTTTGTACATCCATCCGGCGGGCCCAAATCGCATTTTAGCCCCCGCCCGAGTCGCGCCGCGGCCAGATTTCCGCAAGCTCATGCCCGCCGTAAATGCTTGTTCGGTGCCACGCGGCTCGCTCCGGCTCCATGATCGCGCTCGAGCCCGAGTTCCTTCGCTCAAGACCCGGACACGGCCCGGAAACCACTCCACGTTGAATCAGGTTGAGCGCGAACAGCCTCCGCGCCTAGCCAACCTTAGAGCAGCCAGCCAGGACGGCCGGTAGCAGGAAGGGCCGGCTCTTCGCACATTCTGTGGGCAATGCCCTACGCATTTCACACTGCCGACGTCTTCACCGATCATCTCCACGGTGGAAATCCTCTTGCCGTAATTCCGGATGCACGCGGACTGTCGGCCACGCAAATGCAGGCGATTACGCGCGAGTTCAACTACTCGGAAACGGTCTTCGTTTTTCCTCCGCGAGAGAGCGCCCACACCCGGCACGTCCGAATCTTCACCCCCGGAAGTGAGCTACCGTTCGCAGGACACCCGACGGTCGGCTGCGCCTTCGTTCTCGCGTCAATCGGCGAAATCCCGCTCAATACCGACGAGACGCGAATCGTGCTGGAGGAGGGTGTAGGCCCAGTGCCTGTTCTCATTCGCTCCAAGAACGGAAAGCCAGTCTTCGCGCAACTTACTTCCGCAAAGCTGCCCGAGATCAACGATCCGCCCCCGCCGCCGGAAACGCTGTGCGAGATCCTGTCGCTAGAACCCAGCCACATAGTGGCAGACGACATGATCGAGCCGGAAGCGGTTTCGTGCGGCGTGCCATTCCTCTTCATCCCGCTAAAAAAACCCGAGATGCTGTCGTGGGTGAGGGTCGACAACGTGAAGTGGGAACAGGCGCTCCGCGAATACTGGGCGCCAGAGATGTTCGTTTTCAGCGCCGACGACTGGAGCAATATTTTCGAGGGCGGGCACATTCGGGCCCGAATGTTCGCGCCGGGGCTCGGGATCGGCGAGGATCCGGCAACGGGCGGCGCCTGTGCGGCTCTGGCAGGGTTCCTCGCGCTTCGCTCGGAGACCCGCAACGGAACCCTGCACTGGAGCGTCGATCAGGGGATCGAGATGGGACGGCCCAGTCGGCTCGAGCTGGAGGTGGATCTCAAGCGGGGACAGCTCGCCGCGATAAGAGTCGGCGGCTCCTCGGTGCTGGTGAGCTCCGGGACGCTCCACATCGAGAGCGAACCTTAGCCCTTCGAGGGCGGTCCTCCCCCTGTTCCTTGCCCGGTCCTCCAGCGCCGTCGGTCGCCCGGCTCAGGCGCCGGTAGCTCAACACGCTGCGAATAGTCGGTGAGTGACACGACGACGAAAATGATTATCGCGAGCACGACGAAGAAATTTCGCGCCGCATAAATGTCGGAAAACCCGAAAATCCACGGCGCGACGATCAACAGTACACCCGCCACCAGCTCAATCGCGCCGTGGATCTTGAACGGAATCCATTTGAAAACACCGAGCGGGAAATCGGTGCAGCCTGTCATGAGCAGGTGAATTCCCGCGAGCCAGTAAGCAATTACTGCTGGAGTTCCTCCAAATCCGAGTACCAATGGTGCGTTGAGGAACGCAGCTACTGTCGCGTAATCGAGCACGCCGTGCGCACGAGGTGAGATTGGCTTTGTCACCGCGGGCTCAACGATAGAATCGATCTCACCGCCCTGCCGCCGTCACTTAAGTCGCCTATTCGAGATAGTAATAGAGCCCGAATAGCGCCATGCCCGCGCCGCCAATGATAATGATCGTTCCGGCGGTGCCGCCAACTAGGGCGCCTGCGATCATCGCGCCAACGCCGACGACCATGAGCGCTACATCCTGTCCCGCATGCTGATGAACCACCGACGCTGCCGTTACCCTCGTCGATGCGTCAACCTTGGAGTCATTCAGGCGAAAACCGACGGCCGCCGCCTGAAAGGTGGGACCTTTTGCTGAGTTGTGAGCCGGCTGCTGGGCACCGGACGCAGTTGGGAGGATAGCAAGAGCACATAAGCTGATTGCCAGAAAGCGCATTTCGTTCTCCGTTGAAGGCAGGAAGAAAGTTCGTGAGGAAGACGCTCGATCGCGTAATCCGTTTCCTGTACAGGTGGAGGAAATCTGCGGCAATAAGCGTGCACGGCTTGCCCGGGCCGGATACCTCGTCCTAGTAGATGCCGTCGCTGCCCTTCGATTCGACCCGGAAGTCCTCGCCGACGTTGTTCACTTCTATGCTGCCAGAGCCATCGTTCTGGACGATCACCGAGCCCCGGACGTCGGTGGCATAGAGGCCGCCAGAGCCATCGCTCTTAACCGTGAACGATCCGCGCGCATTGCGGACGTTCAATTCCTCCGACCCGTCGTTCACCTTCACACTGCCGCCGACGTTCTCAATCGTGAGATCGCAGGCACCGTCCGCAATGCGAACCGACACCGCGGCGCCGTTTCTCGGTGACGTATACGGACCGGACCAATGTTCATGCGCGGTCGACCCGATTAGACAGGGCGCCGTCGCGAAAATTGCACCACGAAACTGCCGCTTCATCATTGAGAACTCCGCTCGGGTATGACTGGGTGAGACAACCCCTCTGTCCTTACGGCTTAAACCAAAGAGCGGTTTCAGTTCGACGGCGCTATTGCGCAGCAAGTTTCCAAATTCCGTTGAGCATGTCGGATGCATAAAGACTCGAACCCACGAGCTGAACACCCCAGACGTAGACGGGGCCCACCTCGCCGAGGCCGTGAGCGACCTCGCGACCCATCTTCGCGAGGTCGCAACGTCCGTCGGAACTCTTGTATTGAGGACAGCTCGACAGGTCGCCCGTGATATCGATCGCCCTCACACCGCCGTTGTAGTACGCCGCGTACAGAATTCCGCGGTTCTCGTCGACTGAAAAGTTGTGCGTGCCTGCCCCGTCCAGGTGGAAGAACGCCACCTCACGCGGCGACCCGAAGTTGCTGACGTCGACGACGTGAATATCGCCGCTCGATGCCTGGCCGATCGCGCCAGGCCCTTCCTGACCGACGAATGCGTATCGCTTATCCCCGGTGACCGCGCTATGGAACCACCATACGTTGTGAGCCTCACCACCCACCGTAGCGACGCTGCCGAGCGCGATTGGATTCGTGATTGTGCCGCTTCCGGCGCCCCCGATGTCCCAGATCGTGATGCCGTCATTCCAGAGAGCCGTGAAGAGAATCCCATCACGCACAAAGACGTCGTGCACAAACGGGTTTCCCATCGGCGCCGTGAAGACTTGGGTTGGCGCAGCCGGATTGGACAGGTCCACGATCACGAGACGAGCGGCAGTTCCGCTTCGCGGATCGACGCATAGAAACGCGTAGAGGATCCCGTTCACGCGCTGCACTTGTGCGGTATGGACTCCAGGATCAGTGAGTGCGGATGTATAGCGCGAGACGAGCTGAGGCTTGAGCGGATTCGCGAGACTGTAAATCATGATCGACCCAGGTGAGAGCTCAGTCGCGACAATCAGCAGCTGTCCGTCATCGCTCGCCTGGATGTCGCCGAGAGTGCTGGCGTTGGGCACGATCAAAGAGTCGACCAGCGTCGGTACGTTGCCCGACACATCCCAGATCTTGACTGCGTTCCCGGGTGCGCCCCGATTCCCCCAGCTCGTCGTGTAGGCGACGTTCCCTTGCACCCAGATCTCCGCGGTGTAGCGCTCCCGAACGACGCCGCCTCCGAGCACTGTAAGAGCGTGGGACGTCGTCGGCGGCATCACCGATTTTTCAGAGCCGCACGCCAGTGCGAAGACCGCGCACGTCATGATTGCCGCGCGCATTCTACATGTCCTCCATCTTCATTCCGCCCTTTTTGGCTTCCGGTTTCCGCGTTGCTGCGACGCCGTAACGCCCCCTCCGCATGCGAGACATGCCAAACGCAAGCCTGGCGCCAACCGATGCGCTCCATATATGATCGCCTGTGCGCCTATTTCGACGGCATCGAAAGAATGTCGACCGTCCTGCGCGTGGGCGGCCCGCGGAAGGAGGAAGACAAGGAGGAGTGGCGCGGGCGGCAACCGTCTCACTATGAATGACCCATCCATGGCCGCGCAGCGGTCACGTTTGGTGAGAAATTCGGATTTCGATCGCAATGGCTAGCCGTGGAATGGTTCGCGGTATAGACTTTTCTCAATATCGCACGGGGACTCAAGCATGCCCATTCGAGGAACGATCACGACGCTCACGATTACCGCGGCCGCAAGTGTTATGATCGCCGGCGGAGTTGCCAACGCGCAGCAAGCCGCTTCTGCCCAGCCAGCCGCAGCGCCGGGCCCCCTGGTCAATGACGTCGCGCCTGATTTCACCCTCGCCGGCGCCGACAGGTACGGACTCCTCAAGACGCCGGTCAGACTTTCCGACTATCGTGGACGCACTGTCGTCCTCGCCTTTTTCTACCAGGCTCGAACAAAGGGCTGAACTATCCAAATGGAGGCGTACCGTGATCAGTACGCCACGCTCTTCAACAACGGTCGCAACATCGATGTAATCGGCATCAGCGTTGACCCCGACACCGCACTCGCATCGTGGGCGCGCGACGAGGATTTCCCCGTTCTTTTCGCGAGTGATCCCGGCGGCAAAGTGGGCCAGCTGTACGGGGCCTACGACGCCAAGAACAAACTGGACAACCGGTCTTTGTTCGTGGTTCGTCCTGATGGCCGCATCGCCTACGTGACGAAGCCGTTCAAGGTTCTCACTCCTTCTGCGTACACCGATCTCGCAGGGGTCGTGCATAGCCTCGCTGGCCCACCCAAGGCGGATTCGGCGAAATAAGGAAGAGCCCGCGAAGAACTATCCGCGGCTCTTTTTCTAGTGGGATACGTCCTGCACGAGAAAGCGAGCGCTAAAGTGCCTTCCTGATCGCACCTTCCAGGTTCTGGTTTCCGCCGAACCCCGTATACACAACGCGCCCGGTCTTGTCGAGCACGACAACGTACGACGTTGCTGGAGCGTCAAATGCGCCGGCCGCTTTCCCCTCGACATCATAGAAAGTGTCATGCGGCAGCGGATGCGCGGCGAGGAATCTGCGCACCCTCTCCGGCGACTGATTGATCGCTACCGCGATCGCCACGAACTTGACGCGCTTTCCGAACTGCTTCTCAGCGTCGAGCAGCGTCGGCATCAGCTCTCGGCAGTTGGGGCACCATGTAGCCCAGAACTCGATCAACATCGGAGTTTTGCCGATGTAGCGCCCGAG
>JABXNS010000071.1_pt1 | contig 41148 bp, 31 predicted proteins | sample 7301101 | NCBI WGS metagenome assembly JABXNS01 (sample SAMN14449646, study PRJNA615230) | soil metagenome | isolation source: soil from bare, unvegetated metal-rich iron-sulfur acidic spring small-cell... | place: Canada: Paint Pots Mound, Kootenay National Park, BC | collected 2017-05-25 | reverse complement strand
GCGTCGACATTGAAAGCGCCCAAAAGCAGACCGGCGCCAGTGTGCTCCAGCGACTGGACGCCGCCGTGCCTGGAGTAACGGTGGTTGCGAGCGGTTCTCCGGGTTCACGCAGCACTGTGAGAATCCGGGGCATCAGCTCCTTTCAGAACAATGATCCGCTTTACGTCATCGACGGAACTCCGGTTCAGGAGTCCTACCTAAACTTTCTGAATCCGGACGATATCACCTCGGTTCAGGTCCTGAAGGATGCGTCGGCGGCTTCGATTTACGGATCGCGAGCTAGCAACGGTGTGATCTTGATCGAGACCACGAAGAAAGGAATCCAGGGCCCTCCGCAGGCTACGTTGCGGGTAAGAACGGGTGTCGCCAGCCCGGTCAAGGGTTATAACGATATCCTGCTCACGAACGCGCTGGATTACTTCCAAGTTCTGAAGCAGAGCTACCTCAACGCTGGCAAGGCCGTGCCGACCAACATCTACGGCGACCCCAACAACCCCAGCGTCCCGGCATACATCTACGCCGCGCCTGGTACGGTCACCGCGACCGACGCGTTTGGCCGTCCGACTGCGGTCGATGCCAGCAAGTACGCCTATCCCAACAGCTTGATCATGCCCGGGAGCGCGGGCACGGACTGGTGGGGCGCGGTCTGGGGCTCGGCGCCGGTGGCGGATTACAACCTCGACGTAAACGGCGGCAGCGACGCCAACGCGTACCGCGTCTCATTCAATTACTTCCATCAGGGCGGCACAGCGAAGTACAACGATTTCAAGCGGGGAACTGTGCGCGCCAACACCCAGTTCAACCGGGGCAAGCTGAACTTCGGCGAGAATATGGCTCTCGCATATGAACGGCATTACGGGGGCATCCCTGATGACAACGGGGGTGAAAACGGGGTCCTCGGCAAAGACATCCTGTTGCAACCGGTCATTCCGGTCTATGACATCGGTGGGAATTTTGCGGGCGGGAAATCCACCGGCCTCGGCAACTCGACCAATCCGCTCAAAAACGCCTTCGTGCATAGGGACGACATTCAGAAAAATCTGAATGTTTTCGGTAACACGTTCGCCGGCCTCGACGTCACGCCAGCGATATCATTGAAGACGAGGCTCGGGTTCAATGTGGGTCAGAACGCGTTTTCGGGCTTCACTCCGCCGAGCCCCGAGGTCGCCGAGGCGACTTTCAGCAACGCGATCAACGAGAACACCAATCAATTCCTTGATTGGACGTGGAGCAACACGGCAAGGTTAGTCAAGGCGCTTGGCAGCCACAACTTCGACTTTCTCGTAGGGCAGGAAGCCAATCAAGGCACCAATCGCTTCATCAGCGCGTCGATTAGTAACCTCCTCAACACCGACGTGAATTCCAGATACATCCAGGATGCGCTCGGTGACCCCAAGACGAAGAACGTCTTCAGTACCGGTGGCAAGTCCGCGCTATTGTCTGTGTTTGGAAAGGCCGATTACAACTATGCGGACAAGTACGTAGCGAGCTTCACGGTCCGGAGAGACGGTTCCTCCCGACTGGCACCGGGCCATCAGTGGGGCACCTTCCCGGCATTCGGGCTCGGATGGAGAATCTCAAACGAGCCGTTTCTCCAAGGAAACAGGATCTTGTCGGACGTAATGCTCAGGTACGGAGTGGGCACGACGGGGAATCAACTTATCCCCTCCGGACGTATCGTGTCTCAATTCGGCGGTAATCGAGGAGAGACCTTTTACGATGTAACGGGCTCCGGTAACAGCATCGTCGCGGGATTCCGGCAGACGTCCTTGGGCAATCCCAATTTACAGTGGGAGCAAAACAGGTCGACGAACGTGGGAGCGGACATGGTGCTCTTTAACGGCCTGTTCAACGTGGTATTCGACGTTTACGCCCGCAATACCAACAACCTGCTGTTCAATCCGGCGCTCCCGGCTACTGCGGGGTTCGCTGCTCCCCCGATCGTCAATGTCGGGAAGATGAGAAACACCGGGTTTGATTTTTCGATCGGGCATCAAGCCGCATCGTGGAATGTCACCTTCAATGGCAGCCACTACAGCAACAAGATCGTGTCGATCAATGGAGTCCAGAACTTTTTCTACGGCCCGATATCGACGCGCTTCGGCAATCAAGTCATCAACCAGGTTGGGTCCCCGATTGGCTCGTTCTATGGCTATATAGCCGACGGCTACTTTAAGGACGCCGCGGACGCGTTAGCCCATACTCCAGCTGGGGGCTGTGGACCGGCGCCCGCCATGCCCTGCCAGGACGGGGCCCAAATGGGCCGGATCAAATTCAGGGATGTGAACGGCGATGGTAAGATCACTCTCGACGACCGAGCCATCATCGGAAGCCCGCACCCCAAATTCACAGCCGGGTTGGATCTCGGCGCGCGCCACGGAAATTTTGACTTGGCCGCGACGATTTTCGGGACTTACGGGAACAAGATCTTCGAGAATCAGATGGAATTCTACGTGTTCCGCGAGTTCGAGACGAACGTCAAGAAAGACTTACTTCAGAATTCGTGGACGCCCCAGAACCTTAACGCCAAGTATCCGCGTTTGGACGTGAGCGACGATCGCAGCAGCCAGCTCAGCAGCTACTACGTCAAGGACGGGTCGTATACTCGGCTGCGGAACCTGCAGCTCGGATACACTTTGCCATCTGACGCGCGCTATCTACCTGGGGCAAGAGTCTATCTCCAGGGCGACAACCTGATCACGATCACGAGTTACGATGGTCTCGATCCGTCTCTCCCTGCGGCCAACGTCTACGGATCCGCCGGCGATGTGCGGGATCAGTACCGTGGCGTCGACCGCGGTTCGTATCCCAGCAACAGAATTTTCAGTGTTGGTATTGTGACCTCGTTCTAACGACTAGCCTTCTTTCTAAGGAAACGGAGACGATGAAAATCGTATCGAAGAACCCGCTGCTCGTCGGAACGGCGGTATTGACGCTTGTGACAGCCGGACTAATTGGCTGCAAAGATTTTTTATCTAGCAACGCCACTCCACAAGGAACATTGGATGCGGGGGCACTGTCCACTGCTTCAGGAGTGGAGGGGACCCTCATTGGAGCGTACCGAACTTTGGATTGTATGAGTTACGGGTGGGGCTGTGCCGCCAGTAACTGGGTGTGGGGCAGTGTGGCCGGCGATGATTCCTATAAGGGCTCTACGAGCGCCGACCAACCCGCCATCAATGATATCGAGGGATACCATTGGTCGGCGCCCCACGGCCAGGACTATATAGATACAAAGTGGTCTTTCGTATATGAAGGAGTTTCGCGGGCCAATGCGACCTTAAACTTGCTCAAGAAGGTGGTCGGCTCGAATCCTGGTGCATTCTCTGCGGCGGACGCCCACGGCATCGCCGGAGAGGCAATATTTCTTCGGGCGCATTATCACTTCGAAGCGTATCGGATGTGGGGAAACATTCCCTATTACCGCGAAGATGACGTGGATTTTCGAAAAGCGAATGAGCCCGCGGCGCAGGTGGTTGCGGATCTCTTAAAAGACCTCGATTCAGCGGCCAAGCTACTCCCGACCTCGCCACGGAACGGAAACAAAGGTCGACCGACCTCGTGGACGGCAAAAGCCTACAAAGGCCGCGTCCAGGTCTATGCGGGCCAATTTGCGAACGCGGTGGCCACGCTCACTGACGTCATGAACAACGGGCCCTATTCACTGGAAACAAGCTTTGACCATGTCTGGACCGGTTTCAAGCAGTACTACAACGGGCCGGAGACGATCTGGGCGTATCAGGCTTCCGCCAACGATGGTGAGCCGAACGGGAACAACGCCAATTTTGGCGAACGACTAAACTTCCCGTATTCCGGAAGCCACTTCGGTTGCTGCGGTTTCAACCAGCCGTCATACAACTTGGTCAACTTCTACCAGGTCGACGCTCAGGGGTTGCCACTGGCTTTATCAGCTCCCGGCACCTGGAACAGCTCCAACGCCAATTTCACGGGTGGAAACCTGACCCCCGTGGATCCCAGACTCGACTGGACGGTTGGTCGGGACAGCGTACCGTACAAGGATTGGGGTCTTTACAGTCTAAAGGATGGTTGGGTCAGAGACGTTGGCAACGGCGGTCCCTACAGCCCAAAGAAGAACGCTCATGAAAAAGCGAGCGGGGCTGAACAGATAGCCGGTGGCTGGGCTCCGACGCAGCAGAATTCTGTGCGGATTCACCTCTTTCGGTATGCGGACATGCTGCTCCTCTTGGCCGAAGCGCTGGTCGAAACCAATGATCTGCAGGGTGCCCGCGCTATAGTAAATCAGATCAGAACACGCGCAAGGCAAACCGCTCAGGGCTGCGGGGCTGCGTCGAGCAACAACGTTGCGGCCAAATACCCTCAGTGTGCCGGAGATGCTCGCATGGCCGTGCCCATCGATGACCCTTCGATTACCTGGGCGGTCTACCGGGTTGGCAACTATCCGGCCTTCCCAGATCAGGCTACGGCCAGAGCCGCAGTTCGAGCCGAACGTCGGCTCGAGCTGGCGATGGAAGGCCAGCGGTTCTTTGATATACGCCGTTGGGGACTCGCTGACGCGTCCGCAGCCATCAACGGCTACATCAACGGCGAAGGGGGCGGCATGGAGAAGGCAAGGATAGGTTACAAGGCGAGCGCGGAAGCGTTCACACAACGGCATCTGTTGTTCCCGATTCCCGACATAGAGCTCAAGCTGAGTCAGGTAGGCGGTAAGAGTACACTGACGCAGAACGCTGGCTGGTAAAAACTGACCCGAGAAAAACGGGACGGCCCACAGCCGTCCCGTTTTTTTTGCCCGACGTTTAGCGAGAAAGCAGTTAACGCTTTCTCATCTTGAAGACCTGAAGCGAATCGCCGGAATTGGCGACCAGCAGTGCTTTGCCAGCCGCAGTGTTGATCACCGCCAAGCCCGAAACGTTCAGAGGAGCCAGGAAGCCACTCTCAGCTGGGGAGACGGGTGCGAAGTGCCCTCGCCCGTCTCCTCTGAGCCACAGCCCGTTCCCCGCATCGGCCCTCGGCGTGTTCGGTTCCGCATCGTAGAGGTTTCCCGCCACGATCAGATCGAGATGGCCGTCACCGTCCACATCCTGAGCGATCATCCCTTTGATCGGTGCGATCTGCGCCAGGCTTGGTAGTGGAGATGGACTGAAGGCTCCCCCACCGTCGTTGTGCAGATACATGCTGGCGAACGTATCGGCCTGGTAATGGAGAGCCCGCTGTAGTTCGGCGGAGCTGAATGCCTGATTGATAGTAGCGTTCGCGAAAGATCCATAGGTTGGGAATCGAATAGCGAGCGGATAAATCTCCGGCCCGAGCTGAGCCATCCCGGCGAATGGGTACTCAACTCCGTTCAACTCCTGAGTAAGAACGATCTCGGTGGTGCGGTTCCCGGTAAAGTTGCTCGCGTACATCCCGAACCTGCTGTCCTTTGACGTGGTGTAGGTGTAGTTCAACCCGAGATTCCCGGCCACCAAGTCGGGACGACCATCGTTGTCGAAATCTCCGACCGCGAGACTGTACCACCAACCGCGCATGGGCGGCAGCTTTGTGGACTGCGTTACGTTGCGCAACCGCTTTCCCTCGTTTCGATAGAACTGGATTGGCATCCACTCGCCCGTGGTGACGAGATCGAGGCGCCCGTCGCCGTCGAAATCGACCCAGGCGGCGTCAGTGGTCATTCCTCCGGGATGAATGAGGTCTGGTGCCATTTCTTCGGTAACGTCAGTGAAGTGGCCGCCGTCGTTCCGAAGCAGATAGCTCCTTGTGGGATACGGATAGTTTCTTGGGCTGAGGCGGCCCCCGACAAACAGATCCGGCCGCCCGTCGCCGTTAAAATCGCCCACACGGACCGTGCCTTTGCTCGTGAGCATCGGGGGAAGCGCTAGCGTATCGCGCACGAACCTGCCGCCGCCTTTATTGATGTAGAGCCGGTCCTGCAACAACGGCGAGTTGGGCGCGAGTTGATATCCCCCGCTTGCCACGTACAAGTCCGGGCGTCCGTCCCCGTTGGCGTCGAAAAACACTGCGGCCCAGTCCTCGTATGGCTTGTCGGCCTCCCACGGCTGTCCCTTGGAGGATTCGACAAAGCCGCCATCCTTCTGCTGGATAAAGAGCTTCCCAGGGACGCCTCCGCCACCGCCAATGAACACGTCATCAAGCCCGTCACCATTTACGTCGGCCACAGCGATTGGAGGCCCGTGACTCGAGAGCATGTACGGCAGGAGCGGCTGTACGTTGTAGTCGACTTGAGTCGTCGGCGGCTGACTGTATTTGAGCCCCCGCAAGTCCAGGGGCTGGAACCACTCGTCTCGCGCCGCAACCACTGGCGCAAGGAGCCGCCTCTTCTCCCTCGCATCGGTCTGCTTCACGATCATCAGTCGGTCGACGGGCAGGTTCCTCAGTAGCTGATAACGCCCGTCGGGCCACTCGACCTCGAGGCTGTCAACGCGGCGGGCGCGGCCGAGTCCGAAATGCGCGCGGTCGTCCATGGTCGACATGTAGCCCCTGTACGGCGAGTAGTAGATGTACTGCTTTCTGCCTCCCGCAGTGACGATCAATTGAGCTCCGATCCCCGCGGTTCGTTCGCGCGGCGATTCGCCAACAAGTCGGATCGTGAGGTAGTGATGCGCGTCGTCGTCAGGCGCGATGTTCTGGTAAATGAGCGCGGGGCCGTCGATGTTGTTCACCACGAGGTCGAGCTTACCGTCGTTATTGAGGTCGGCGTAGGCCGCGCCGTACGAGTAACCCGGATGGTCGAGCCTCCACTCTTTGGTTTTATCCGTGAACGTCAGGTCACCGTTGTTCCGGAAGACGTAGCTTGACAGCTCGTAGCTGGGCAGGTCCTTGAGAAGGCTCCGCGCCCGACGCGTGTCTCCTTTCTCCTGCGCCGCCGCCAGGGCGTTCATGTAATCGAGATCGTTGACCGCTTTGGGATAGCCATTGCCAATGAAGATGTCCTTGTAGCCGTCGTTGTCGAAATCAGCGAAAAGAGCGCTCCAGCTCCAATCAGTGTGCGATACGCCGGCGAGGCGGGCGATCTCACTGAAAACTGGATCCCCGTCTCCGGTGACCCCATTGTTCAATTGCAGAGAGTTTTGGGAATAATCGTCGCGAAAACCCAGACCCCGTGAGTTCAGCATGCTGCCGTAAGTCATGAAGCCGCTCGTTCGCTTTCGACGTTCCAGATCGCGCGGCATCATGTCCACCTGCAGGATGTCCGGCCGGCCGTCGTTGTTGAAATCGGCGATGTCGACGCCCATTCCCGCCTGGCTTGCGTGCTTAAGCAATTTCGCGGCTTTGTTAGTGAACGTCCCGTCGCGATTGTTAATGTACACGACGTCGTTCGGCGTACCGTCATTGGAGACGTAGATGTCTGGCCATCCGTCCCCGTTCAGATCGCCGACCACTACACCGAGTCCATAGCCGGCGTCACGCAGAATGCCAGCCTCCTCGGAAACGTTCGTGAAAGTGCCATCGCAGTTGTTCCGGTAGAGTTCGTTGTAACTGCCCGGCGTTTTGCCCCGCATCCCCGTCGGATGACTCGTGACCCCGCGCGTGAAGTCCCTGGGCGAATTGTTGAGCAGGAAGAGATCGATGCATCCATCTTTGTTGTAATCGAGGAATACGGCGTGGGTCGTGAACCCAGTATCGGCGATGCCGTATTTCGCGGCAGACTCGGTGAAAGTGCCATCCTTGTTGTTGATGAAGAGGAGATTTGCGCGGTCTTCCGGTTTGGACCACGGGGGCCCCGAAACGGAGACGTAGATGTCCAAATACCCGTCGTTATTGATATCCACCATGGTCGCCCCGGTGGCCCACCGGCTCGTCTTGACCCCAGCCCGCTCGGTGATGTCCTCGAACTGCATGTGCCCTTTATTCCGGTACAAGCGGCTCGATACCATGTTGCCGGAAAAAAAGATGTCCGGCAAACCATCATTATCGATGTCGCCCACGGCTACCCCGGCGCCATTATACACGTAGACGTCGGTCTGAACATTCAGGGAGTCGTTGGTGGTGATCGTGTTGGCGAAGGCGACGCCAGTCTGGTCTGGGCTCAGCAGCTTGAACAGCCGGCGTTCCCCCTTTTCTGCGTTGCAGGCGGAGGCGGCCAACAGGAGCGGGGTCAACAGGGCGAAACGACTCCAATAATGCATGCGTGCGAACCTCGACGTATTTTTTTCGTATGAACCAACACCTGCCGATTTCCCGGGTTATCAATCTGATCCCGGGGGACGCCCAATGTCTCTGGGCGGTCGACGAATCTGAGGCCCAGTGCCGGCTGCTCGCTAGTGATATGGGTCGAGTCCTCGATATGGATGGCTCCTTTGCCCTCGTAGCCCAGGATGGTGAGCGCGTCGTCTTGGCGCGAAGCCTTGACCGTCCAATGCGATACTTTCTGGCCAAGGCCGTGGATGGACCGGTTTTGATAGTGGCTGAGCGCATCGACCAGATCGCCGAGGAGCTGACCCGGCGCGGATGGGCCGCGCAGTTCCATCCTAGCTACACGCGAATGGTCCCCGCGCACCATGTCACGGCGCTCCATCTCATCGGCTGCCCTGATCCGAATCCCGTGCATCAGCGGTTCTTCGATCCGCCGCGCGGCACGCTCGCCGCAGATTTGGACCTGATCGGCCGCTACTACATCGAGGCCGTCTATGGCGAGCTCGACCGGTGGCTCTCTGTCCATGATCCCGCCGCGCCGATCGGCGCCCCGTTTTCCGGCGGCATCGACAGCGGCGCGATACTGCTCTGCCTGTACAAGCTGTTGCTCAACCAAGGGTACTCTCCGGCGCGACTCAAGGCGTTCACTCTCTCCATCGACGGTGAGGGGCAGGATGCGCGACAGGCCCAAGACTTCCTCAGTCGCATGAATCTCGAGATGCTCGGCGAGACCATCGATGTCTCGTCGAGCGCGCTCGATCCACTCGGCGCCGTAGCGGTTATCGAGGACTACAAGCCTTTGGACGTCGAGTGCGCGGCGGTCAACCTCGCGCTACTCAGGGCAATTCGTGAACGCTATCCCGACTGGCGCCTCCTCGTGGATGGCGATGGCGGCGATGAGAATCTCAAGGACTATCCGATCGAGTCGAATAGCGAGCTCACGATCCGGAGCGTCGTCAACAACAGCATGCTCTACCAGGAGGGTTGGGGCGTCGGCTCGATCAAGCACTCGCTGACTTATTCGGGCGGGTATAGCCGCGGCTGTGTGCGGACCTACGCCTGCGCGCGCCAATACGGGTTCGAGGGATTCAGTCCATACACCCGTCCATCGGTTATCGCGGTGGCGGAGGCGATTCCGTTCGCCGCACTGACGCAAGGCTCGCACGACAAGTTGTACGCCTTGAAGGGAGAGATCGTGTCGCGCGGGATCCGGTCGGTATTGGGACTCGAGATGCCCGTCTTTCCCAAGCGGCGCTTCCAGCATGGGTCAGTCTCAGCCAGTCAGGTCACTCGACTCTTCCCTGAAAACGAGGCACGCTACCGCCGTCATTTCGAGAAGATCTACGCTCAAGTCGTGTGAGCCTCTCGGCAGCAGATCGACAGATTCGGCACCTCCGACCGCGAAAAGCGCAGGTAGATCCATATCGCGCGCATGGATCTTTGGTCGAAGAAGAGCGCCGCCCTCAGGGGAGAATAGAGAGGGCGCTCACAGTTTTTCTCGCCGGTGCCGAGTGTCCGTTCACTTGTTCCTTCTGCGACCTGTGGCGATTCACGATCGACGGCCCAACCCCTCCTGGCGCACTAACAAAGCAGTTGGAGGGTGTTCTTGAGCTCCTCGAGGGGCCGGCCCCGGACCGCCTCAAGCTTTATAACGCGAGTAATTTTTTTGATAAGCGAGCCGTCCCTTCGGAGGACCTCCCCGCGATCGCGAGGCTGGCAGCGTCGTTCGCCAGCGTGACAGTCGAATCGCACGCCAGCACCATCGGCCCCAAGACGCTCGCGTTCGCGCGCCAAATCCAGGGGCGGCTGGAAGTCGCCGTAGGACTGGAGACCATTCATCCGGATGCGGCCGCGCATCTCAACAAACGCCTCGATCTCGCGCGATTCGATTCGGCGGCGGACTTTCTCTCGGAGAACGGCATCGATCTCCGCGTGTTTGTCCTACTCGGTGCAGCCTACGTGCCCGCCGACGAATCGATCGCATGGACCGTGCGCACCGTGGAGTACGCGGCGGAGCGTGGTGCGGCGGTCGTTTCGGTCATTCCGGTGCGTGGCGGGAATGGAGAGATGGAACGGCTGCGGGCTCTGGGCCATTTCACTCCGCCCACGATGTCGCAACTCGAGGCGGTCCTTGGCGAATGTTCACCGTTCGCGAACACGGTCGTCACGGCCGACCTGTGGGATATGGAGGGGCTTCCCGCGTGTGAGCATTGCAGGTCGGAGCGTATCGAGCGCCTTCGACGCCTGAATCTCACCGGCCGCGCGGATCCGCCCATCGGTTGCGCAGTGTGCGGCGCGGCGTGAGGCGATCGTGCGAGGTTGCGATCGTCGGGAGCGGCTTCGCCGGGTCTCTTCTCGCGCGCGTGCTCGCCGTAATCGGCTACGATGTAGTGCTGCTCGAGCGCGGCACCCATCCGCGCTTTGCGATTGGCGAGTCGTCGACCCCGCTCGCTAATCTGGCGCTGGAGCGGCTTGGGATCCGTTACGGACTCGCCGACTGCTATCAGTTGGCTACTCACGGTCGCTGGCTCACGCATTTCCCCGAGCTACGGCGGGGGCTCAAGCGCGGCTTCACGTTCTACCGACATCATCCGGATCAGCCATTCGCGAATCGTGGCCTCGACTCCGAGCGGCTCCTTGTCGCCGCAAGTCCGGACGACTCCGTCTCGGACACGCACTGGCTGCGCGCCGACGTGGACCACCATTTCGTGCGCCAAGCGATTGACGCAGGCGTTGACTATCGCGATCGCGCGGAGCTAACGAACGCCGACATACGATCGGATGGCGTCCGCTTGAGAGGCAGGCGGGATGGAGCCTCGTTCGAGCTGGGCGCCAATTTCCTAATCGACGCGTCGGGGCCTAACGGTTTTCTCGCACGCCAGCTCCCGATTGCTTCGGCGCTCGAGCACACCCAAACTCGCTCGTCTCTTGTCTTCAGCCACTTCGACGGCGTCCGACTAATGAACGACGTCGTATCGGGAATGCCGCCAGGTCCCTACCCTGACGATTGGGCCGCCATCCACCATCTAATCGATGAAGGCTGGATGTACTCGCTTCGCTTCGACGGCGGAGTGACCAGCGCGGGGTTTCTGCTCACGCCAAAGGGCGTTGCCTCTATGAAGTCGTCGGACATGAGCGATGCTGGAGCACTATGGCGTGCGCTTCTCCAGCGCTATCCCATCCTCGCGAGCGCGTTCGCCGAGGCAACACCGCTAATTCCTATTGCCTTTCGGCCAGCCATTCAGCATCGCCTGTCGCGCGCCGCCGGAGAACGGTGGGCGCTCATGCCGCACGCGTTCGCGTTCGTCGATCCCTTGTTCTCGACGGGAATCGCCTGGAGTCTTCGCGCCGTCGAGCGGCTGGCGCAAGCCTTTGAAGCCGCCGCGCACAGCCGACGCGTGCCGGCGACCGAATTCCTTACCCGCTACGAGTCGATGCTCGGCGCGGAGGCGGATCAGATCGATCTCGTCGTCGCGGGCGCTTACGAGGCAATGGCCCACTTCGACCTGTTCGCTGCTCAGGCGATGCTTTATTTCGCGGCGGTTTCGTTCGCAGAGGTCAGTCAGCGACTCGCATGGGAGGATTCGGCCGCGTGGAGCGGGTTCTTGGGCGTGGGCGATCCGGTTTTGGAGTCCGTGCCGCGCAGGAGCCTTAGGCGTCTGAGACAAATCACTCGAAGCAATGGCGACGTCGGTACCGCGGACGAGCGCGCCGCCTTTGGGGATTGGATTGCCGAGGCGATAGCGCCCCGCAACATTGCCGGCCTTGCCCAACCGGCTCGACGACATCTCTATCCAGTCGACTTCGACGTACTCCTTGAGCGGCACGCGCTCCTTGGGATGAGCCGTAGTCAGCTGGTCGGGGCATTGCCAGCGCTCCGCGCGATGTCGCCACCGGCCACCTTTGCTCATCGACCATCACGAGCACGGCGCGACCTTGCCGCGACAACGCCGGGACAGCCATCCTATACGCCGAAAGCTGGGCAGCCACAGATGACATCGACGCTCAAGAAAGGAGCACGCAATGGCGCAGGCGACGGTCAAGAACCAGCAGACGATCATCGCGAACGATAGGACAATCATCGCGAATCAAAGGAAAATCCTGCGGAATCAGGATCGCCTAACGCTCTTGCTCAGAAATCAGTTCAAGATCATGCGGAACCAGGACGCGATTGTAAAAAACCAAAAGAAACTTCTGAGGAACCAAGCCAGGATTCTCGCTAAATAGCCGCTACCGCGCGTCGATGACCAGATCGACGGCTTCCGTGTAGGAGCGCCACCGAGCGACGTCCTCGGCGAGTGCATGCCTGCCCGCCGCGGTGAGCTCGTAGTATCTCGCTATCCGGTTGTGCTCGGTCGTCCGCCAGTATGAGGTGACCCAACCGCGGTCCTCGAATCGATGAACGGCGGGATACAACGATCCCTGGCCGATTTTGAACGTGTCGCGCGACATCCGTTGAATGCGACTGCTGATCCCCCAGCCATGCATCGGCTCAAGCGACAGAACGCTGAGAATCAGCATATCCAGAGTGCCCTTGAGGACCTCCACGACTTCCGTCAACTCGCATCACTCCTGTCGGAGTCATAGGGAAGTATTGAAGCATGTTGATTCTTGCGCAAGACGCAGTTGCGTTCCTACATTTGGCAGTGCGGCTGGAGAACGGCATGTGGGTTTTGACTCTAAAGCTGCAAAGACCGGCACCAGTTCAGATATTGCCGCAGTTGGTTCTGTCTTCGACTTGACGGCCGGCGTTCCGCAACGCATAGTGGCCGGCACCTTCACCAAGCGATATTGGAGAATTTTGTGGCAGTCTCGACCCCTGGCCTTCAGCATCTCACCGGAGGACCCTCTGCCAGCCTTTACGAGAGTCTCAACACACGCTGGCATAAGGCCGCGCTATTGGCCTTCATGGCGATTGTGGTGTTTCACTGGGGCGAGCACATCGTCCAGGCGTATCAGTTCTACGTACTGCACTGGCCCCGACCGATGTCGATGGGTCTCCTCGGGATGTACTATCCCTGGCTAATGAAGACGGAGGTGCTCCACTACGGGTTCGCGCTCGTGATGTTGATTGGCCTATGGGTGCTCAGGAAGGGATTTACCGGTACCTCTTACAAGTGGTGGATGGTGGCATTCTGGATCCAGTTCTGGCACCACTTCGAGCACTTTATTCTGTTTTATCAGGCGCAGACCCAACGGTTCTGGTTCGGCGGCAGCGTCCCGACAAGCGTCGGCCAGATCTGGATTCCGCGGATCGAGCTGCATCTCATATACAACGCACTGGTGTTCATTCCCATGGTGGTCGCGATGTATTATCACGTGTATCCGCCGGCCCGGGACACGGCGAAGGCCGTTTGCAGTTGCGCCCGCCATCGTGCTCCTGCCGCCGTTGCAGCCTGAACATGTTGCTCCGAGCATAGCTTGATGATGATCGACCCGCACGCGAGCCTTCGCGACCGTGTTCTCGACCGTGTCCTTGACGGCTCGGGCGAGTCTGAACCTGCGATCCGACAGGCTGCCGCCAAAGGTCGCGGCGTGCCAGCCGACCTCCAGCCTCTCGTCGAGAAAATTCATCACCACGCGTACAAGGTGACCGACGAAGACGTGGCGCGCGCCCAGGCGAAGTACGGCGACGACCAGATGTTCGAGATCGTCGTAAGTGCCGCGCTCGGAGCGTCAGAACAACGGCTGTTGGCAGGCCTCAAGGCTTTGGAAGAAGCGTGAGACTCAAGAAAGTTCACACGGGACATCGTCTCCGGGAGAAGGCGATCCTCGGCGTGATGCGAGTCATGATGGGGCACGCCCCAGGCGTGGTTCGCACCCTCTTTTACCGAACGGAATTCTTCGGACGTCCATTTTCCGAGCTCACGCAGCAGGTAATGCGTGGACCATCGCCCTGGTCCGTGGGCGAGCGCGAAGTATTCGCGGCCTTCGTATCGCGTCTAAATCGATGCGTCTTTTGAACTAACGCACACTCCGCGGTCGCGGAGGCGGCGTTGGGTGACGGGACCACAAAACTCGTCGTCGAAAACTATCGGACCGCTCCGATCGGCGAGAAACTGCGCTCGATGCTCGGTCTGCTCGAGACGTTCACGCTTCACCCAGAGCAGCTCGCTGCAACTAGCGTGCGCCGTGTCCTCGACGCGGGAGTGACGCGCGAGGCGATTCGCGACGCGTTCTACGTTGCTTTCCTCTTCAACACGTACGACCGTCTCGCCGACACTCTCGGCTGGGAGCTACCCGACCAGCGCTACTACGCGAAGGCGGGACAATTCCTTCTCAAAAAGGGTTACTTGTAGGCAAGTCGTCTGAGGTCGAGCCATTTCGCCACTGGCCCGACCAGAGCTAGCGCTAGAAACGCAGGAGCCGCACTGAACGCTGTCGGCAACGGCCATCCCTTGTCGGACGCAAAACGAATCACCGTCTCCATCACCGCAATCAGGACCGCCACCGCAATCTGGCGCCTCCGCCCACGCACTACCGTGCGCGGATCAGTGATCATGAAGAAGACGAACAACTGATACATCGGCCCCGTAATCGGGGCGATCTCCGGGAGCACCGGCTGCCCCAAGGCCAGCGCCCGCAAACTGTTCAACAAGAGGAAGCTCGCGACATATGTAAGCGTGATCTGAAGGACGCCGACCCGCGCCGCGATAACGAGCCCGAAGATCCAGATCACGAGATTGGTCGTCAAGTCGTTGCCGAACTGGTGACTGAGCACGGAAACGTGCTCCGGCGCGAGCAGCAAGAGCGCGCTGACCGCGAAGTTGGTCGGATTCCAGAGGTGGTTGTCGCGATAGCGGAGCACGTATTTGGACGAGATCGCGAGAAAGCCACCGAGCACGAACGGCCAGAGCGCGCCACCCTGGGGCTTGAGGAGCAGTGTCAGGCTGATCCCGCTGATGTAGGCGCTGAGCAGGTTAACGACCTTGCCGCGGTCGAACCAGGAGAGCACCGCCTCAGTCGCCATGCACACTGCAAGCGAGAGCACCAGGCGGTCGTAGCTGCCGAGCATATGGTAGCGAAGCTGCGCCGCCACCAGCACTAAGGTGATGAGGAATGCGATGAGGTAGCGAGGATCAAGCTTGCTCGTGCGCTGCCACGAGCGCACCAGCGCATTTCGCTCTACTGGGGCCGCGTCGATTGTCTCGCTCACGGCGTTAGCACTACGGCCAAACGCGCCGGTCGCTCCAGTTCGCCAAGTCCTAGCCGCGGTCGATAATCCGCCGCCCCGAATGATGTCCCGATTCGAGCCACGCCCAGGAACTGAGGCTGCCCTTTCTCCACCCGAATGCGACCAACCTCTGGTTGGCGCGCTGAACGCGACTGACGTAAAATGGCTCGGCGTGCCAACTCAGTTAGCGATGACAAGGGAGTAGCTATGGGACTGCCAAGAAAGTCAGTTGGTTTGGCCATGCTTTTTGTGGTTTCCACTGGTGCGATGTGTGGAGCTCAAAATGCTGACGCCAGAATCCCGGTGGTACTCTCGACCGACGTCGGTAACGAGATCGACGACCAATGGGCCATCACCTATCTGCTTCTCCAACCTCGGTTCGAAGTGCTTGGTCTCATGTCGGCACACGCTCCCACACTCAGTGCACCCGCCGGTGAGACCTCGTACCGCATCCTGGTCGATGTCGTCGAGAATCGTCTTGGGATGAGGACGTACCCCCCTCTCGTCCAAGGAGGGAGCCTTCCCTTGCAGAACGCGAAGACGCCACGCACGAGCCCCGCTGTTCGGTTTCTCGTTCAAACCTCCAAGCGCTTCACGAGGGATAATCGGCTGACGGTTCTGACGATCGGCGCGGCCACGGATGTAGCGTCCGCGATCCTTACCGACCCAACCATTGTTGACCGTGTTCGCGTCATCCAAATGGGCTTCCCCGACGAGAAGGGTGGCGAGGAGTTCAACATTGCCAATGACGTTCATGCGGTACAGGTGATCCTCGACTCAAAGGTGCCGCTCGTCATCGGGCCCGGCAACGTCTGCCGCGCAAATCTCTCGCTCACCTTGGATCAAGCGCGGGAAATGCTAGCCACCCGCGGAGCAATCGGAGGCTGGCTGTGGGAGGAATTTCAAGCGTGGTATTACCGTGTCGTCAAGCCACTCCGGGTCGATGATTTCTCCAAGCCCTGGGTGATTTGGGATACGATAACTCTGGCGTACGTTCTAGGGATGACCAATCATCACACGCTGCCGCGAGCCACGATGCGTGACGACATGACGTTCCAGCAGTTCAGCCCTGATCGGACGGTTACCTGGATCACGGCGGTTGACGAGAAGCGAATGTGGGCTGATTTCTTGAGTCTCGTAGACGCTTACCAGCGAACGCACACAATTAAAAGAAGGATGTACGGGCGTTTGACATTCATGATGCCCTGACCGACTTCGTCCCGGTCGCTACGGCGTCACCTCTCTGGCTCAGTGACGGTGACGAAGCGATCGATTGCTGGGTGCTGCAGCACCTGCTTCGTTCCCGACGGCCAGTAGATGATGACGCGGTCGACCCACTCCCGATGACCCAGACCGAAGTGCGGTCGCCTGTCATTCTGACTCGCGAATCCCGATCCGCCATCGACGATTCGCCGCTGCTTGAGGTCGCCCGATTCGAGAACCACCTCGGCGCCGATCGCACTGCGATTGCTCCGCGTGCCAATGAGTTTGAACGCGATCCAGTGGTTGGTGGTGTCAGGATAGTCGCGGTAGAGCACCGCCGGCTGGTTCTGGTTTGCGACGATCACGTCCACGGCGCCGCGGCTCGAGAGGTCGGCGAGTGCCACTGCGCGACCGTCGTGCGTGTTCGTGACGCCGACCCTCTTCCCCACATCCGTCCAGCCGGCGACGCCGCGATTTAGATACACCCGTGACCGCTCGTATCCCGACAGACTCGCGTTCCCGAAGGCAGGCCAGGTCGCGGCGTCCTCGAAGAATCGGCCGTTTGCGCCGGCGATCTTCGACATCGCGTACCAGTAGCTCTTCTGGGGATCGGCCGAGATAAACCCGTTGGCGACGAACAGCTCGTTGGCGCCGTCGTTGTTGAAATCACCGAACTGCGCTCCCCATGCCCAGCCCGCGTCAGCGATCTCGCCTTCGGCGACGTTCCGGAAGCGGCCCGTCTCGGGCATCTCGTTCACCCGAAGGTTGTTGTTCTGAAACAGATATCCGCGCTCTGAGATATTGGTAACGAAGGCGTCGAGCCGGCCGCGATTGAAGGCATCGCCCAGCGCCACGGACATGCCGCTCTTGGATTCGCTCTCCAGGCCAGCCTTGGTCAGGACAAACCGTCGTCCGTGGTCGTTGAGATACAGCTCCTCGGGGCCATAATCGTTGGCGAGATAGATGTCCGGCCATCCGTCGCCGTTAAAGTCGGCCGACGCGGCGGCCAGCGTCCACCTTGTGCTGCCGACGCCCATCTTGTCGGTCACATCCTCGAATTTGCCGTTGCCAAGATTGTGAAAGAGCAGATTCTTTCCGCCGTTGGTGGCGAACTCGAAGCTGTTGTGCATGATCTTGGTCGTCGTCAGATGCCAGAGATCAATGTCGCTTCGGAAATACGCCGTCACGTAGAGATCGAGCAGGCCGTCGCGATCGTAATCGATCCAGATCGCGCCATTGCTGTTCACCCAGCGGCGGAGGCCGGCCTTCTCGGTGACGTCCTCGAAGTGGTGGCCATCCACGTTTCTAAACAGGGCCAGATAGCCGTAGCGATACACCAGCACGTCTTCGCGCCCGTCATTGTCGAAATCGCCCCACACCGCGCCCATCGACACGCCCTCGCCGGGCCGGTTCAGATCCGCCAGCCCGGCGCTCGCGGCGACCTCCTCGAAGGTGCCGTCGCCACGATTGTGGTACAGCGCGTTGGGCTCGCCAAAGCGGCTGTTGGTGAAGTAGAGGTCCGGCCGTCCGTCGCCGTCAAAATCCGCAACGGACACCGATGCCCCCAGGGCGGCGACGTGCGGCTCTATGTTCGCGATCTTGGGATCGAAGGTCGCCCGGTGGTGGACGAAATGAATGCCCGCCGCCGCGGTCTCGTCGCGCAGCATAAATCCGGGGTGCGCAACGTCGGCCGCGGCCCGACTTGGCCCGCGATCGAGCCGCATCTCGAGCAGGATAGCGGCCAGAAAGGGCACGGCAATGATAACGCGTCTAACGCGCGGACTTGGTCGCTGCGGCACAGATGAGAGTATATCCGCCGTACGTCACCGGGGCGATAGGACGCGTCTCACCACACGCGTGTCGTACTGGCGGAGGTAGCGCTGGTGCTGCGAGTCGCTTGGATACGCTTCTCCCGCGGCGTAGGGATAGGCTTTGGCGCCATGGAATGGAAGCGGTCCCACTGTGGTGCCGAACGCCGTGTTCAGATCGGAGTCCTTGATCCAGCCGTCGGTATAGAGCAGGAAATCGCGCTTCCAACCACGCGGCAATGAGCTCGCGGAGCTTGCGTCGAACTGGATCGTCGCCTCGTCCCCCGGACCCATGATCACGTACATGTCGTCGGCATTCCGGAGGAGCGGCAGCACATCCCCGAATCGCGTAAACGCGCCTTCAATTGGCCGCCACGGCGACTCCTTCGTCACCTCGCCGTAGTCGAACCAGTACGGCCCGTAACGGCCGCCCTTCCGATACATACGGGAGAAGCCGCGAAAATGAAGATTCGCCGATAGCGGCGCCAAGGTCGTGAGTTTCACCGGCCTCGTAGAGAGATCGTGAGAGACGAACGCCTGGTCCCAGTAGATCTGCATGTTCGTGCGGATGCGCACATGATGATCCGCGGTCGGAAACTTTCCGGCCAGATCCACCACGATCGTCTTGTCCTTGCCTGATGGGAACCCGATGTCGGGAATCGCCGTGTGCCAACGTCCCTTCTCGTCCCGGACCTCGAGGGAAGGAGACGAAAGTTTGATCGAAGACTGCTGTGAGAGGGCGACATTGATGCTGGCGTCCGTGGGATAGATCCAGCCACGCAGGAAAAGGAAACTTCGCGGCCGGCCAGCGGCCTCTCCCAAGTCCAGGATTAGATCGTGCGGCTCAACTACGCCCTGATACTTGGTCGGCACCAAGTTCGAGACATACACATCATCGCTCTCGCGCAACGCCGGGAGAACATCGTTGCCATGTTCATCGGTTGCCGAAAGCGGCAAATCGCGCCGCCCAATCTGGAAGAGCCGCAGGTTGACTGGTCCCGGCGGGACGAACCGCTCGTCCACGAACACGTCCACGGAATCGGGGTGGTCGACCGCGATTAGCTTGACCTCGTCGGCGTACGCCGTCTCCCAGAGTTCCTCGGTCAGCTGGAGGACGTAGCGTCCGTCGCGCGGCTGGAGAGCATCACCAGGAATGCGCAAATATTCCTGCGACGCGCCGGCGGGAGCGAATGCGCTCGTGCCGCCCATGAGGCCAAGCGGCATGCCAAGCGCGCTACGCCACATTGCATCCGTCACGAACCGAAAGCGCTTGCCGTCCCACGTGTACGCGAGCGCGCACGAGCCCTTGAGCATTTCGCGCTCGACCACGTCCTGGTCGCCCCCCGGGAAGTATATGGTCTGCGGCACGCCGTTCGGCCACTCAACCCGGAGGACGTCGGCCTTTAGGTGGCGGCCCAAACCAAAGTGCGTAGTGCGGCCGGTGGCAATACGTGTCTCGAAGAGCTCACCCGCCCGAAGTGCGAGCCTCGCACCGATACCGAACGTGTTGTTCTTGCCGCTCCCGGTGCGCAGGGCCTTGAGCTCCACGTTCACCGCGAGGTTACTGTTCCCAAAGTCGTTGCGCAGGAGCCGCGGCGCGCCGACGCCGTCGGTCAGAAACAGATCTTCGTCGCCGTCATCATCAACGTCGGAGACCGCGATCGCGGACGCCCCGGCGGCCCGGACCGCGTTCGGAATCAACGTCGACCGGTCGAGAAACTTGCCCGTTCCATCGTTCCGAAACAGGAAAACCCCCGGAGAGCCTTTGGCATCTCCGATGGGCGTGCCCACCACGACCAAGTCGAGCCAACCATCATTGTCGTAGTCCACGAACGTCGCTGCCAATCCCGCGACAGAGCGAAGCGCTTGCATTGCCGCACTCGAGCGACGATCGCGAATGAAAGTACCGTCTCCGTTGTTGAGCCACAGCGTGGGCTCGCCGCCGTCGGTGCTCGCCACGAAGAGATCGAGGGATCCGTCGTTGTTATAATCCCCCACTGCTGCCGCCCCCGACCCACCGCTCGATGTCAGTCCACTCGCCGCGGTCACATCGCTGAAGCGCGCAGCACCCCCATTGTGAAAAAGGGCGTTGCTGCCGTGCTGGTTCGTGATGAAGATGTCGGTGCGTCCGTCGCCATCGAAGTCGCCGAAGACGACGTCGCGCGCGTCGCCGCTGCCGGCGAGGCCGAAGCTTGCCGTTGCCTCGGTGAAGGTCCCATCGAGATTATTGCGGTACACCGTGCGCTGGCCCTTGCCGACAAGAATGAGGTCCAAGTCGCCGTCATGATCGAGGTCGACGAAGAGAGCCTTTCGCGCTCCCCTGACATCGCCAACCCCCGCTTTCGCCGTCACCTCGACAAATGTTCCGTTGCCGCGGTTGCGGAATAGGTGACCGCGTCCGTCACCGCCGATAACGAAGAGGTCCAGCCAGCCATCGTTGTCGTAATCCGCAAAGGTTGCGTAGGCAGCACCTTCCGGAAGGGAGATGCCGGAGGCCTCCGTAACCTCCCGTACGAATCCGCCCTGAACACGATACAGGTGTGCGACGGATTTCCGCATTGCCGGCGACCACGTCGAGACGAACAGGTCATCGGTGCCGTCGCCATCGACATCGCCTACCGCAAGGGCAGTTGGCCTGTCCTCCGCGTCCGCTGGCGCGGAGGTGGTAGAGATTCCGGCGCTTGCAAGACCCGCTTCCCCCGTCACATCAGTGAATTTTGCCAAGCCGACCGTGGCTCGCTCTCGTACTCCCCGAATCGAAATGAAGGACTTAGGTGCAAACGTAAGGACAGCACGCCCAGCAATCGGGCCCTCGGCCCATTTCACATCGTCCAGCGACGCCTGATATGGAGCCGTGACTTCCATTAGCCCGAAGAAGTGATCGAGCGTCTTCCGTGCGTCCGTGAGCTTTCCCGCGCGAAGAAGCTGAATCGAACTGTCGAGATACGCCCTCGCTTCCTTTGGAGGTTCGGGTGGTATCCGCCGCACTTCCTCCAAGTGCCGCACGGCACTGTCGGCTTCTCCTCGCCGCGTCAGTGCGTCCACCAGTTTCAGCCTCGCCACGAGATTCGCGGGCGCGACCGCGAGCAGGTCCCTCAACCTGCTTTCGTACCTCCGTGCAGAAGCGGTGTCGGATTGTTCCGCTTCGAGTTCAGCGAGCGCATACAGCACGTGCGCATTGCCGGTGGTGTCCCGATGGAGGCGTTCGAGCGTCGCCCGCGCGTCGGAAGCACGCCCCGTGAGGGCGTAAAGCCTCGCCAACGCGAGCGCTACCTCAGTGCTCGCCGGGTCCAACTCTCGTGCCCGGAGGAGCTGCTTCTCGGCCTCAGCGTAGCGGCCCGCTTGTATGTAGGTGAGCCCAAGATTCGCGTAACCGAGGGGATCGTTGGGGACGAGCTCGGTTAGCTTCTTGAACTCGGCTTCAGCCTCCGGCAATTGGTTTCGCTGGAGATAGCTGAGTCCGAGCATGCGAGCAGTGTAGAGTTCCTCCACGGACGCTGGCTTGGATCGGCAGGTAGTGGTTGCGGCAATCACCGCGGCACTGAGGGCGATGGCCCAAGCTCGCCAGCGCGTCTGGGTCATCGGTGTCTCATCAACTGGGCGTTAGCAGCGCCAACCGGCAATCTCTCAACGAGTTTGAATGAAACCAAATTCTCTAAGATCAGCAAAAATAGTCGATCGACCAGGCGCACGCGAAGGTACACAACGGAGGCCGAGTCAGACCACGATCATGGCCGCAGCCTAGACGACAACGAGCCAGACTAAACGTTTTTCGCCTGGTAGAAGGCGGTCCTTAGCGGACTTAAGCAACGCCGGGAATATGTACTGAACTGCCTTCGCACCGTCCCTCTCAGGAGAGAGAGAGGAAGGAAGAAAGAAAGAGGGGATGTTTTTGGAACCGCACCGATCAGGGGCGGTTGTCATTAATCGACCTCTGGTCATACGCCACTGGAGTATGCGAAAAATGACTGGAACCCATTCTCGCTGCGCCCACGAGCAATCCGATCCCGGCGCCGCGCTAAGCATGCCTCTGACGTCCCATGCGCGTGTCCCTTTCGCTGATTTGCCGCCATGCGAGCGACTTGAACGCCAAGCTTGGGCAGGGGGTCGAGTCTTCGTTGGCGCGAAGGACCAACTCGACGTATACCGGCTTCTCGGAGTGGCGCGTCAAGCTCGCATCCCCCTCGGGTCAGGCTTTACGGCGAACGCTTGCGTGGAGGTCTTGCCAGCCACTGTCAGCCTAGCGGTGAAATTTCCGATGTAGCGAGAGTCGAGCGGACCGCCTTCATCCGCTGGTGGCGCTTCGCGCGGACGCTCACGCAACGCGTTCCAGACGACTCGATGCATTCCGGCGTCGGTCGCCAGCGGCTCCGGCGTGGCTTGCCAGAGCGGTGACACTCGCGGAAGGCCGGTGGAAGGCGCGACTCCACCTCGTCCGGCCGGCGGCCGCTCGGCGGCTGGATCGCTCGAGAACGTGCGAATGATCGCTCCGCTCGAATCGAGAATCTCGATAGTGACGGTCCCGCCGGTGTTGCGCTTCAGGTAGTAGTCGATCACGGCTCCGCTGGGCGGATTCTCCGCGTGCGGTTCATCCTTCTGAAGCGGAGTGCCGTTGTCAGTACCTTCGATGAAGTTGATCGTGTCCGCAGGCTTGAAGAGATAGGCGTCGGCACGCACGACAGTGTCACTCAGCTGACGCAACGGACTAACGTCGTCAATGACCCAGAAGCCGCGTCCGTGCGTCGCGACGATTAGATCGTTGCCATAAAACTCGAAGTCGCGAACCGACGTCACTGGCATGTTGAGCTGGAGTGGCTGCCAGTTCTCGCCATCGTCGAAGGAGAGGTGAATCCCGCGCTCCGTGCCCGCGACGAGCAGTCCGCGCCGCTCGGGATCTTCTTTAACCGTATGAACGTACACGCCGGCCGGGAGCCCGCTCGTGATCTTCTGCCAGGTCCGGCCCATGTCGCGCGTCCGATAGATGTATGGATCAAAGTCCTGAAGCTGGTGGCGATCGACACTTGCGTACGCCGTGCTCGGATCAAAATGCGACGCTTGCATCATCGTTACCCTGCTCCAGGGCGTAATCGCGTTGGGCGTCACGTTTTGCCAGGTCTTCCCGGCATCCGCAGTCAGCTGGATGTAGCCATCGTCCGTGCCGATCCAGACGAGTGGAGATCGGATCGGCGAGGGAGCGATCGTGTAAACCACGCCGCGTTTTCCGTTCCGGTCAGTCGCTCCGGCCGTGGTGGCATCCAGTGTCGGTGGCACGAAGACTTCCGCGCGCGTCAGATCAGGACTGATCTGCGTCCACGTCTTGGCTCCGTCACGCGTCATGAACACGAACTGATTGGCGTAGTAGAGCTCGCTCTTGTCGGCCTTCGAGAACACGAGCGGCTGGGTCCAGTCGCTGCGGGCCGGCTCCGGAGACTTGGGGTGCGTCGTCCCCTCGACGGGCACGTTGGCGTCGAGATTCCAACGCTGTCCGTCGCCGCCGAATATGACACCCGGAGTCAACGGATCGCCTGCCGTGTAGCCGCTCTCACCGCCTGGAGCGATCGGCTCCCAGTCGTGCATAGAAATCTGAGCGAACTTTCCACGCGAGCGAACGGCGATCGCACCGGAGTCCTGCTGGGCTCCGGTCACCCAATAGGGGAAGCGGTAGTCGACCGAGACATGATATATCTGCGCCGTCGGCTGATTGAGCCACGAACTCCAGGTGACATTGCGTGGATCTGTCGATCGAGCATTCCGAGTGATAATCGCGCCCTGATCGCTCGCCACGATCATCGTGTTCGGATCTCCGGGAGAGATCCACGCCTGATGATAATCATCGCCGCCTGGAGACCCGCGCAGCACCACCCAGCTTTTCCCGCCGTCCCGAGTTCTGTTCACGGCGACGTTCGGAACGTAGACAGTATCTGCGTCGGTCGGGTCGACGGCAACTTTTTCGAAGTACCATCCCCTTCCCCACAATGCCGGATCGTCGGAGAGTCGAGTCCATGTCGCGCCGGCATCGTCAGAGCGGAAAAACCCACCTTGGCCGGGAGGCGCGCTCGAGGGCCGGGCGCCCGCCCGCGCTGGCTGTGGTGCTGGAGCCCGGAGAGGAGGCTCAGCCTGCGGCGGAGCTTCGGGCACGAGACAGTCGACTATTGCATAGACTCGGCTCGGATTTGTCGGTGCGATTGCGATGCCCGTCCGTCCGATGCCCGCCTTGGGCAGCCCATTCGTAAGCTGCGTCCAGTTGCTCCCGCCGTCGGTCGATTTGAAGATTCCGCCACCCGGGCCATTCGTTGGCGCGTAGGTGAACCAGGGCGGGCGCCTGGTGCTCCAGAGCCCGGCATAAACGATCTGGGAGTTGGAGGGATCGATGACAACCTCGACGGCTCCGACGTTCTCATCGCCGAGAACTTTCTGCCAACTCCGCCCGCCATCTCTGGAGCGGAAGATCCCGCGCTCCTTGTTCGGGGCGTAGAGCTTTCCAATGGCGGCCACGAAAACGTTGTCTGGATTCGTCGGATCGATTGCGATCTTGCCGATGTGGTGTGTCTCGTCGAGGCCAACATGCGTCCAGGTCGTCCCAGCGTCGGTCGACTTGTATACGCCATTGCCAAAGCCGACCGAATCACGGAGAGTCGATTCTCCGCTTCCAACATAGACGATATCGGGCGCGGAAGGCGCGACCGCGATCGCGCCGATCGACGACGTGGATTGTCCGTCGAACACAGGCGTCCAGACCCTTCCGCCGTCCATCGTCTTCCAGACTCCGCCGTTCACTGCCCCGAAATAGAAATCATTGGGCCGGTCCGGAACTCCCGTTGCGGCAGCCACGCGACCCCCACGGAACGGCCCGAGCATGCGCCAGCGGAGACCGGAATAGAGATCCGGCGAAATCGGAGCACTCAGGATTCCCTGCTCTAGCGCCTCATCAGAACTGTTCGGCAAACGTGTGCGCAGCAAGGAGCGCAGACCTGGCGGAAAGATGGAAAACGCAATTCCAGCCTGGCCCGCCCGGACGACGAAGTCTCGTCGTGAAAAGACCGCCTCAAGTGTTGGTTCTTCCACGCCTCATTCCCTCAACATTCGTTGGTTTCCGTAAGATAGCCTTGAATCGACGGCTACACCGGCTGAGCGGGCCCATTCCGGTGCCGCAGGTCTACCTTTGTCACGCGCTATACAGTACGCCCACCAAAGCGTCGGCACCGACGCATTTCCGTCGGTACCGACGTATGCAAGATGCAAGAGGTTTCGCAAAGTGAGGCGTGTCGGACGCCCTGGCTTGGCGCCCTAGGTTGCCAACTGGTTGAGCCAGAACAACTTAGAGGTGCCGGTTTCGATTGGACCGGCCGTTGCCTATCCTGGGTGTATGCCCGCTATCAAGGGCCGTCAATACTTACGCTGGGTCGATGATAGTAGTCGACAATACCCATTTGTTTTTCTAGGAGATTAGGAATGTCAAGCAATAAGCGAGGTTTTACCCTCATTGAGCTTTTGATCGTGGTCGTCATCATCGGCATTCTTGCCGCGATTGCGATTCCCAAGTTCGCAAATACGAAGGACAAGGCTTATGTCGCAGCGATGAAGTCTGACCTGCGTAACTTGGCGACCTACGAAGAGCAGTACGCCGCTGACAACAACGGTGCCTACTTCGCCGGAACCGCGACCACAGCGTCACCACTCCAGGGCTTTACGCCTTCGCAGAACGTGACCGTTACGGCGACCGCAGCAGCGGGACCCCCGCAGACCTGGACAGCGACCGCTGTTCACTCGCAGTCGGCAAAGACTTGCGACAACTCGACTGGTGTGATCGTTTGCAGCTGATAGAAATCTCAAAGAGTCACGACAAAGCGGGAGCGTCGAGAGACGCTCCCGCTTTGCTTTGGGCAGACCGCCTCCAACGAGGCTAATGTCCGGCCTTCCCCACTCCCTCCCACTCTTGTCGCGTGATCAGCACTATTGGCTGAAGCTTTTTGGCGCCGAGGTCGTTATTGAGCGCTGCGAGATCCTTTGCCGACCATGCATCGAACGCGGCGACCACGTCTGCCAGCTCGTGTCTGATTGCATCGGTGCGTTCGATCTGCATTTGCGAAGGTCGGCCGTCGTAGAATACGACAGCTCCGTACAAGTCGGTGAGATTCTCACGCAGCCGTTCCTCTCCCGTGATCATCCCGCCTTCTTTGGTCGCGACGATCTTCTTCCGCATCACGTCAGCGGTCGACGACGCATCACGGAGTCGTTGCGCCAGCGCATCACCGGTCGGCAGCTTGGAGGCGCGGTCCTCGAGCTCAGATCGGACGCCGTTCATCCGCTCCACCGCGAACGACATATCGCCTAGTATAGACACCAGCCTATTGGCGAGGGTGAACTGCGCCTGCCGGTCGGCCATGGTGTGAGTCTCGCGCGCGTCAGGGACGAGCTCTAGCGGCAACGTATAGAGCTGATTGTCCTTGGTCATTTTAACGGTGTAGGTCCCGGGCAGAACCCGCGGACCGTAGGCCGCGCTGAACGCAGCGATCGCCGCCGGCGGCACCTTGGGCGGCGGGAGCCGCATCGACCACGTCACTCTGCTGAGCCCACGTCGTTTGGTACTCGGAACCCTTCCCACCACGTGACCCGATGCGTCGAGAATCTCGATTTTCATGTCGCCGAAGATATGTCGCTTTTTGAGATAGTAGGTGATCACGGCGGCATCGGAAGAGTTGCTGCCAACGTAGGCTGCGTCACCATTCGACCAGCCGCCCTGTGCCGGAATCTTCTGTGTAGTCGGCCGCGCATGCACGAACACGACGTCCTCGGCAAGAGTCGCGGGCGTGAGCGCGCGGAGCGGCGTGATGTCATCGATGATCCAGATGCCGCGGCCGTGGGTGGCTATCACGAGATCGTTGAGGCGCGCCTGAATGGCCAGATCACGTACGGCAACCGCCGGAAAATCGCCGCCCTTGTACCGCGACCACTGTGCGCCGCCATCAATTGACACCCACAGTCCAAACTCTGTACCGAGGAAAAGGAGGTTCGGATTGACGAGATCCTGCCTGATGACGTGTGCGTAACCGCGCACTGGACTGCCCGGCGGGACGAGCGAGGACCACGTTCGGCCGTAGTCCGTCGATCTGTACGCGTAGGGGCGCATGTCGCCGAAGGTGTGGAGATCAAACGTAGCGTATACGGTGCCGGGGTCGAAATGTCCCGCATCGATGTATGATACCCATGCGGACTTCGGCAGTCCGGTAATGTTGCCCACCACGTTTGTCCACGTTCTGCCTCCGTCGCGCGTTATCTGGAGATTTCCGTCATCGGTTCCTGCCCAGACTACGTTCGGATCCTTTGGCGACTCGGCGATCGAATAGATCGTCGTGTGCGTCTCGGCCGCCGAGTTATCGACGGTGACGCCGCCGGACTGCTCCTGAAGCTGTTTGGACGGATCGTTGGTCGACAGATCGGGCGAAATGCGATCCCACGTCTGACCAAAATCGCGGGTGCGGAAGAGGTATTGGGAGCCGATATACACCGTTCCGTTCCTGGTCGGGCTGATGTGAATCGGCGTGTTCCAGTTGAAGCGAAGCTTTTTCTCCTGGTAGCGCGGCAGGGGCTTGATGGGACGAGTCTCGTGGGTGTTCCGGTTCACGCGCCCGATCTCGCCGCCCTGGTACTCAGCGTAGATGTAGTTCCGATCCGTGGGGTCGACGAACATCCAGAATCCGTCGCCCCCGTACATGTTCTCCCAGCGGCTGCTGGTGATGCCGCCGGGATATTCGGAGTCGCCGATCCAGGAACTGTTGTCCTGCAGCCCGCCGTAGACGTGATAGGGCCGATCGTCGTCGAGACTGACGTGATAGAATTGCGAGATCGGCAGGTTGTCACCTTTCCACCACTTGTTGCCGCCGTCGTAGGAGTACCAGACGCCACCGTCGTCGCCCGTGATCAGATGATCGGTGCTCGTAGGATCGATCCAGACGTCGTGAAAATCGCCGTGCGCGCCGTTGGTGATCCCGCTAAAGCTCTGGCCGCCGTCCGAACTGACGACGAGCGGACCATCGGGTTTGAAAATGCGGTTCTCGTTCTTGGGATCGACGATGAGATTGGCGAAATAGAACGGACGCCAGATCATCGCCTGACTGCGGTCGCGCATTTCCCAGGTACGGCCGCCATCGCTCGATCGATACAGCGCATTTTTCGGCGGGACCGCCTCGATGAACGCGTAAACGACGTTCGGATTCGACGCCGCGACGGTCACGGCGATGCGACCCCAAGGTTTGGGCGGCAGACCCTTCGCGCTTGACTCATTGAGATCGTTCCATGTCGCTCCGCCATCCGTACTCTTAAACAATCCGCTCGCGCTCGGCGCGGTCTCCCCATCCCCTCCAGAGCGGAACGTCCATCCTTTGCGCCGGAAGTCCCACATCCCGGCGTATAAAGTCTTCGGACTCTTGGGATCCATCGACATCATCGAGCAGCCAGTCGACGGGTTCGATCCTTTCAGAATTTTCGTCCAGCTTTGCCCGCCGTTGGTCGTCTTGTAGACTCCGCGGTCCTCGCTGTCGCTCCACAGCTTCCCCGGCACGCACGCGTAGACAGTGTTGGGATCGGTGGGGTCGATCTGAATCTTGGCGATGCGCTCCGATTCTCTGAGGCCCATGTTGGTCCAGTTGTCACCGCCGTCGGTCGATTTGTAGATGCCATCGCCGATCGAGACGCTGTTGCGCGTCCATGCTTCGCCCGTACCGACCCAGATCACTTTCGGATTGGTCGGGTCGATGGCGATTGCCCCGATTGATTGTACCGGCTGCTTGTCGAAGACCGGCTTGTAGGTGGTGCCGCCGTTCTCGGATTTCCAGACTCCGCCGCTCGCAGCACCGATATAAACGGTGAGGCGGTTGCCCTCGTGAACCGCGGTGAGCGCGGCGATTCGTCCGCTCATGGCCGCCGAACCGATGTTGCGTGCCCCAAGACCAGAGATCGTCTCGGAATCAACTTTGGCCCCAGTGGACTGGGGAAGCTGCGGGAACGCGCTGGTGGACCCTGCCGCAATCACCACGAGTCCCCGAAACCCCGATTTCCAAATTCCAGTCATCAGATCGCCCCTCCACCGGCTGGAGGCCTTGGTCTCGCGTATCGCGTGCTGTCTATCGGAACATTGAACTCGATCTTGTCGAAGGTGACTTTCTGGGATCCAGAGCTACCTTTCTGCCGCGTTTCCATGGAGAACGGCAGGAACCACCCACCTACCGGCTTGTAATCTCCAAGCGTCGTCTCTGACTCTTGCGGCGTCCCGCGAATGATTCGCTTCGTTTCGTATTTGATTGGTACGTAAGAGTCGGTGTCCATGTAGTAGTAGCGCGTGTCGCCGCTCTTGAGCGTGACTTTGAGCTTGTAGACATCGGTTCCTTCAACCTGGTCCATTCCGACCAGTTCTACCTTGTTGCCCTTCTGTTTGTAGTTGATGAGGGGCTCGTCGAAGTCCGAGTCCTCGACGATCGACCGCATCTCCTCCTCGCTCAGCGATTCCGGATCCTTTTTTCCACCAAATGGGTCGATCTTCCAGCCGTTTGCCCCGTCGTAGGCATTGATGCCCGTCATCCCCTGGATCGAGAACTCTTCCCGCACCTTGTTGGGCCTGGTGTTTTCGGTGATAACGACGGCCTCGAATCCGTCATCGCCCGTGAATTTCCCGACTCGTCGCAATGTCCCGATCGACTGGATCTGATCGGCGCCTCCGATGGTTTTGACATATCGAGCGATAATGTCGTCGGCCGTGAGTTTGGACTGGGCAGCGAGCGGAGCACCGAGGGCTGCAACGCTGGCGAGCGCGAGAAGAGCGTTACGCATGTTTCCTTCAAAGAGAGGTCGTTCGTAAGTACGCTGATCCAACTGAGAAAGATTCTGTGCCGCGAAGCATTTGTTTGTCAATGATTACGAGTTGATGTAGGCTGGTTCCCCGTTTCACCCTGGCACCGTCTTGTTGGTTGTCTGGCTACTGATCACGGTGTTCGCGGAGTCGCGCTCGAAGCTCTTGCGAGAGCTTTTTGGCGAGGTCCGGCCGCTCATGAAACGCGGCGGGCGTGTTCTGGAGAAGAGCAATCTTCCAGCTCCCGGCCTTTAACACCGAAACCATCAACTGTACCGCATTGAGCGCGGGATCGATGTCTTCCTTGCCGGGTGGCACGAGTCCGGTGTTCGCGCGTAGGAGTGAGACGTCGTTCACCAGCAACCGCACCTCGCGCACGATCGACACGTAGCGCGGCGTTTGGTGATGGGTGAAGATCTCGGTCAGGTGGGCGCCGACCTCGAGCTGGCCGTTGACCTGGGAGCCATCAAATCCGACCAGGCTGCCGTCAGACGCGAACAGAAGCGCGAAGTCTCGCGCGTTACGTTTGTCCCACGCCTCGAGAAGGCGTGCGTAAAGCTCGCGCGTCGCGCGCTCCCAGTCAGAGCTCGATGAATCTTCAGCCGTCACAGGCTCGCCCCTCCAGACGGCTCGTTGAAAAGGCTCTCGATGCGCCGGTCTGGTATCAGCCACATCAGTGCCACCAGCACATAAATGATATCGGACAGGAACTGGTGAACGAAGGCCAGCGGAATCGCAAGCGCGTACAGTACAACTGAAATCTTGCCCTTGAGGTCGTTCCCGACCGCTGCTTTGAGCTTTGAGCGCGCGCCTTGGCTCCGGATTATGGTTTGCTCGAGTATGTAGTACGCGACGCCGGCCATCAGCAGCACCATACCATAAAGCGCGGTTGGTAGTGGCGCAAAATGGTTCTCGCCCATCCAGCCCGTTACGAACGGCAGGAGAGAGAGCCAGAACAAGAGGTGCAGATTTGCCCAGAGTATTCCTCCCGTGACGCGCTGGGTGAGATAGAACATGTGATGATGATTGGTCCAATAGATGCCTAGCACGATGAAACTGAGCACGTAGGTTAGGAATACTGGCAGAACCCCAGTGAGTGCGGCCCAGTCGGTTGCGTGTGGCACCTTTAGCTCAAGCACCATGATCGTGATCAGAATCGCGATCACGCCATCGCTGAAGGCGCTCGTGCGCTCAGCGTTCATCGGTCCCACCTGCGGGGCGCTTGGCATTTGGCACCAAGGAATATGTACGGCCCCGAGGGGGCGACACCATATTTGACGCGTCGCACTCCTTTTGTCAGAGAGGATCGATCAATGGCCGGTCAGGGGTCCGCAGGAAACGTTCTCGCCGCGGTTTGCAGCTTCTTCGTTCCGGGACTTGGCCAGCTCGTTCAGGGCCGGCCGGGCATGGCGAGTCTTCAGTTTATTCTCGCCGTCGTTCTCTGGTTCTTTCTGCTCGGGTGGGTGATTCACCTCTGGTCAATTCTGGACGCCGCCCTGTGGAAGCCGGCCCCGCCAGCATCCTGATGACCAATTCTCCGCTTTGCAGCGTCGGACGCGGACCCCGGTTTGGCGACCGCTTAACTCAGCTCAGCAATCGGCGGTACGTACCGACCTGCTCGCGGGAGAACCGGCTATGATCAAGACGCTCGGACTCACCCACCTGGCCCTGACCGTGAGCGATCTCGAGAGATCGTTCCAGTTCTATCACGACGTCTTTGGAATGCTAGCCGTTTACCGGGAGCGGCATTTCATCCAGGCGCAGACGCCCGGTGCGCGTGATATTCTGGTGCTCGAGGAGGGCACCCATGAGGTGGGTAGGTCCGGGGGAATCAAGCACTTTGGCTTCCGCCTGACAGACGCGCGCGACATCGACAAGGCTGCGACCGCCATCGAGCGCGCGGGCGGAAAGATCAAGCATCGCGGCGAGTTCGTACCCGGAGAGCCCTACGTGTTCTTTACTGATCCCGACGGGTACGAGGTGGAAATCTGGTACGAACCGCCCACCGAGACGGTGCAATGAGATCGCGTCGGTAGCCGGCTAGTTGACACCTTCAGGCCTAGTGGCTTAAGACCTTTCTCAATGGGTATCAGCCAATGGCAGTTGCTTGTGCTCAGACCCGCGCTCGGGGTAATGGGGTCGACATCCGCGGCTCGCAACGCTCAAGCTGACGGCTTGTTCAGTAGCAGGTTTGTTCCGAGCTTGTGTCACACCGATTGTTGGCGGATACTTGCCTTGAGATGGACTCGCTCAGAATCAGACCGGCTGTGCCCGGAGATGCAGCCGCGCTCAGCCGACTGCTCGACCAATTGGGATATCCCGCCCAGGCCGATGAGATCCCGGCGCGCATTGAGAAGCTTCATGCGAGGCCTGGTACGACGGCAATGGTCGCGGAGAACGAGGACGGCGTCCTTCTCGGCGTGATAACCGTTCATCTCTTCCAATCGATGCACGGCAGCGAGCCTACGGCTTGGCTGACCACGCTCGTCGTCGAGGAGGACGCGCGCGGACAAGGCGTTGGCTCCGCCCTCGTCGCCCATGCCGAAGAGTGGGCAATTGGTCACGGTGCCGTCCGCATCTCGCTCACATCCGCGCTTCACCGCGAGCGCGCGCACGAATTCTATAAAGCGCGCGACTACAAACAGACCGGCGTTCGGCTTACCAAGGTTTTTGTGACGCGTGCAGGCTCGTCTCCGCGAGGCGCAGTGCGCTCGCCGCGCTCGAGTGACGCGTACGACGCGCGGAATCAATCGCGAAACTGAGATCGATGCCCGCAAAATCACCGCCGAGGAAGTTCCACGTAATGGAGTTCGCGCACCATGACGAGGCGGCCGCGTTCGTCGCGGCCCTGTCGCGGTTTCTCCATTCGCCCGAGAGCGGTAGCTCCTCACCGCGGCGATCGCCGGTCGAAGTGTGGGCGCGCTCACCGGTCGCGAGCGAAGGAGTCCTGCTTTTTCTGAGCGACGCCGCTCTCAGAGCGGCCGAGACCGCCTTCGCGACCGTACCGGTCGCGCGAACCATCAAGCGCCAATCTTTGCCGGACGAAAGCTTTCTAATCATCGAAGGCGGAGTTACACCCGCGTGGGGAGCAGCCGAGGCTTCAGCCAGACTTTCCCCTCACTAGGTCGATGCCAAGGACGACACACTCTCACCCTCACGGGACGATAATGACGCGGATCTGGCCAACCATGATTTCCTGCGCGGCGCTGGCCGCAATGACGGTGAATGCACAGCCCCGCGAATCATCACTCACTTCGGCGCGCGCTTCACAGTTCGCGGATTCGATCCTTCGACTTATGACGCTCGAGGAAAAGCTCGGGCAGCTAAATCAGCTCCCAGGCAATGCCGTTGGGAACGGCCCCCGCCCGTCGGCCAGCGGAGAGGCGCTGATACGCTCGGGCCGCGCGGGCTCATTTCTCGGAGTCTTCGGCGCTGAGTACACGCGCGAGCTCGAGCGGATCGCGACCCGCGAATCGCGGCTCAGGATTCCACTCCTCTTCGGCCTGGATGTGATTCACGGATTTAGGACGATCTATCCAGTCCCGATCGCTGAGGCCGCCAGCTTCGATTCAGCGAGAGTGGAGTTCTCCGCGAGACAGGCGGCGGTCGAGGCGACAGCACACGGCCTTCACTGGACCTTTGCGCCGATGGTGGATATCGCGCGGGACCCGCGTTGGGGGCGCATCGTCGAAGGCGCGGGCGAGGATCCGTGGCTCGGAAGTGTCATGGCCGCCGCCCGCGTCCGCGGATTTCAGGGCGGCGACAACGCGATCGGGCTCGGTGCGTCCGACGCGCTGCTCGCAACGGCGAAGCACTTTGCTGCGTACGGCGGGGCAGAAGGAGGCCGGGACTACAACACGGTGGAGCTATCCGAGCGAACTCTGTGGGAGACCTACTTGCCGCCTTATGAGGCGGCGGTCAAGGCGGGCGTCGCGACGGTGATGTCGTCTTTCAACGACATCGGCGGAACACCAGCGCACTCGAGCGACTGGCTACTGAACGCGGTGTTGCGCGAGCGTTGGGGATTCAAGGGACTCGTCGTCAGCGACTGGGGGGGCATCGAAGAGCTGATCGCGCATCGCGTCGCGGCCACAAAAGGAGAAGCGGGCATCCTCGCGCTCCGGGCCGGAGTCGACATCGACATGTCCGATTCAGTTTACGTAGACAGTCTGGCGGCCGCCGTGCGCGCGGGGCGGATTCCAGCCGCGTTTGTCGACTCCTCTGTCCGCAGGGTACTCCGCGTCAAGTACGCTCTCGGGCTCTTCGCTGATCCTTATCGTTTTAGCGACGTCGCTCGCGAGCGCCGCTACACGCTCGCACCGGAGCATCTTGCGGCGGCGCGGGCTGCGGCAAGAGAAGGCATCGTCCTTCTCAAGAACGCGAACAAAACGCTTCCGCTCCGTAAAGACATCCGTACCATCGCCGTCATCGGACCGCTTGCGGATGACGGGCGCTCGGCGCTTGGCAACTGGGCGGCCGACGGCAAACCCGCGGAGGCGCTCACGGTTCTCGCCGGGATTCGCTCGGCGCTCGCTCCTTCGACCCGCGTCATCGACGTACGCGGCGCGCCGGTCGATACGGCGGACAGCAGCGGCTTCGCTCTCGCGCGGAGCGCCGCCACCGAGGCCGATGCCGTTGTGCTCGTGCTGGGCGAACGCGAAGACATGAGCGCCGAGGCCGAAAGCCGTGCTTCGATCGAGCTGCCCGGGCTGCAAAAGGAGCTTGCTCTTAGCATCATTCGGGCGGCACGGGGCTCGCCCGGTGGAGCCGGCAAGCCCGTGGTCGCAGTCCTCATGAATGGCCGTCCGCTCGCGGTCCCTGAGCTCGCGAGCGAAGTACCGGCACTGATCGAGACCTGGTTCCTCGGCAGCCAGCACGGCGCCGCTGTCGCCGACATTCTGTTCGGCGATTACAATCCCGGCGGCAAGCTCCCGGTTACGTTCCCCCGTGCAACCGGGCAGATCCCGATCTACTACAATCACCGAAGTACTGGACGCCCGCCGGTTTTAGCGGAGAAGTACACTTCGAAGTATCTGGATCTCCCGTGGACGCCGCTCTTCCCCTTCGGTTACGGATTGAGCTACACGACCTTCGCCTACACCAATCTCCACCTGTCCGCGGCTACGGTTCGCGCCGGCGACTCGCTCGCGGTATCAGTGGACGTGCGGAACAGTGGCGATAGGAGCGGCGACGAGGTCGTTCAGCTCTACATCCGCGACGATGTGGCGAGCGTCGCAGAGCCGGTCAAGGCGCTCAAGGCGTTTCGTCGAGTGACCCTCAAGCCGGGTGAAACCCGCACCGTCACGTTTAGAATCGGCTCCGACGCGCTTGCGCTTTACGACCGTCGGATGCGCCGCGTTGTCGAGCCCGGGACCTTCACGTTATTCGTGGGGACGAACTCTGAGGATGTTCTTAGCGCCGACTTCGAGTTCGCCGGGAATACCCTCATTCTGGCCCCGCCGACACCGCGCTTTCGCTAGGTAATCGTCTCACTGAAGGCTGTCCCGATCCCGGCGACGGCCGCGGTGATCGTCGCAGCACCGGCCATTGGGCCGGCGGTGTACGTCACCGAGGCAGTCCCGCTTGAATCGGTCGGGGTGGTATAGCGCTCAGACTTCCGGCACCAGCCGCGATGGCCCAGGAAACGGTGACGGTCGGCATCGCCGACCCGTATTGATCGATAACGACCACGCCCAACGGGCTTGGCAGCGCCGTTCCTACCGCCGCGGTTTGGGCATTTCCACTCGTGATGGCGAGAATGTGCGCCACGGACGGATCGGAGGTGAGCTTGCAGCCGCCAAACGCCAGGACGCTCAAGACTGTTGCCAGATTTCCCAGTCGACCAGTCGCTCTTCGAGCTCGAACAATCATGCGGTCTGCCGTTCTCACTGCGTGGAATGACCCGATACAGGTAGCAATCAACCGGGCGTGATAGGTAACCGCAACAACTGAAGTTGCCGGTTCCCAGCAGGTTCGGGTTGAAGCAGTTTTTTGCGGTAGGGTCTCGGTCGTCGAACCGGGCGCCAACTGAGGTAGGAGTGCGGAAGCAACTTGCCGGAATAATCGAGTCACTCGAGTCTGGCCTGTCACGACCCCGTGCCATCACCGACAAGGTCTCCGACAAGGATTGGCGTAAGCGGCCGGCCCACGATCGCTGGTCAGCGGCGGATTGGGTCGAACACCTCAACCTCACGACGCGTGCCTAACTTCCCCTTGCTCCCCGCGGCGGAGTGCCGCAAAAACGCTATCGACGCGACCCGGTCGGCTGTTCCATAGTGATGATGATGGGCCCGCTTCACCACCTCGGCAGTCTTCAGGTGGGCCGCGTCAAGACTACGCCTCCGTTCGTACCAAAGGGTGGCCACTCCCGAGATCAGCTCCTCTCGGACTGGGTGCGGCTAGAGTGCGATCTTGTGACATTGGCGCGATCAAGCAACGGTCTGCCGCCCGACCGCGTGAAGATCGTGTTTCCGTTCGGCGGGCGCCTGAAGTACAACGCATACTCGGCGATGGAAATCATCGCGGCACCAGCGGCTCCACATCCAGCAGGCGGAACGAGCCGCGAGCTAGGTCGATCATGCCGCGCGATCCGCTGACTCGTCTCCGAAAACTCGCGCTCTCCCTCCCCGAAGCGCACGAGGTTGAGGCCTGGGGCGAGCCGACCTTCCGTGTGAAGAACAAGATCTTCGCGATGTATGCGCATGCCGGCAATCATCATGGCGGTGGGCGGAATGCCGTGTGGTGCAAGGCGAAGGCAGTGAACCAGAAACTGATGATCGATGCCGCGCCTGATCGCTTTTTTTCACCGCCATACGTTGGGCCGAGTGGATGGGTCGGAGTTTGGCTTGACGGAGATGTCGACTGGGAAGAGCTCCTAGGCCTGTTTCGCGACGGCTACCGGATGACAGCGCCAAAAAAATTGCTGGCCAGGCTCAAAGAGGAGTAGCCGATCTCAAGGGCGCGACCTTCTTCGGGCTTGCCCTCTGGACTAGTGGCTGTGCAAATCGCGAGGTTAGGCGAGTTGCTCAACACCGCGCGCTGTTACGCGGTGGGACACGAGCGGTAGTGGAGGGACTGCGTGATCACCGATCACGATCGCGCTCTCGAGGACAGATCTTCCCACTGCCAGATCGCTTTCACTCCGCGCGTGGATCGTCGCCAGCGTCTGACTTTTGACGACATGCATCCCGGGCTTGGCCGTGATCACGAATCCGACCGAGGGATCGATCGCGTCCTCCATGTTCCGGCGACCACCTCCGAGGGCAATGATTCCGTAGCCAATCGCGCGTGGATCCACCGTCTGTACTACCCCGTCTCGGTTCGCGGTGAAGAACTCCTGATGGGGCGCGCGCGGCAGACGCGTCGGATCGCGCACCACTCGTTTGTCTCCGCCCTGAGCCGCCACGATCTCTTCGAGCTTGAGCAGCGCCTTTCCGGAATTGATCGAGTCCCGTATCAGCGTTTGCGCTGCCTCCAGCGTCGTCGTGACCGTGCCGAGGACAAGCATCGCCACACCGAGCGCGCCGGTCAACTCGAGCAGATCGGATGGGCCCGCACCCTTTAGAACTTCTATCGCCTCAGCGACCTCAAGTGCGTTGCCACAGGCGTGGCCGAGCGGACGATCCATCGCCGTGATGAGCGCCACCACAGGGCACCCGTGTGCTGAGCCGAGATCGATCATCGCCTTGGCCAGCTCTATCTCGTCATCCAGCTTCGGGAGGAACGATCCGGATCCGCGCTTGATGTCAAGCACGAGTCCGGTCAAGCTCTCCGAAAGTTTCTTGCTCATGATGCTGGCCGCTATGAGCGGAATCACTTCGACCGTCGCGGTCGCGTCGCGCAGCGCGTACATCTTTCGGTCCGCCGGAACGATCTCATCCGTCTGGCTTAGCATCGCGCAGCCGATTCTAGCGATTTGCCTCTCAGCTTCCACCAGCGACAGCGACGTCCTGAAGCCGGGGATCGATTCGAGCTTGTCGAGCGTGCCTCCTGTGTGTCCGAGCCCACGTCCCGACATCATCGGCACCGCGACTCCAAGCGACGCGATGAGTGGAGCGAGAATGAGTGATGTCTTGTCCCCGACGCCGCCAGTGGAGTGCTTGTCGATTCGCGGCATGGGCAGCCGAGAGAGATCGAGCTTTTTCCCGCTCTCGAGCATTGCCTCCATCATCGCGTGCATCTCGTCGCCGTCGAGACCGCGGAAGTAGACGGCCATTAGGAAAGCGCCCATCTGATAATCGGGTATTCGACCGTCGGAGTGGGCGAGCACCAGTTCCCGAATCTCCTCCGGCTCGAGTCGTCCACCGTCCCGTTTGCGCTCGATCAGGCGTGGAACGATCATTCAGGCTCGGGCGGTGTACTGGTTACCGTCAACGTCGTCTCGTGCTTGGAGTCCACATGAGTGTCTTTCAGTATCTGTCTGCAGGGATGCTGCTCGCCGGCTCGATGGCGAGCGCCCAGACGGCGGCCAATCATATCGCACTTGGGGACAAAGAATACGTCGCCATGAACGCTCCCGCTGCTCTGCAACACTACGAGGAAGCGATCAAGGACGATCCCAAGAACTATGAGGCCCTCTGGAAAGCTTCGAGGTCGGCTGTGGACCTGGGATCGTACGAGCGCGACGAAGAGAAACGCGGCCTGTACTTCAGGAACGGCGAGGTGTACGCACGGCGGGCCGTCGACGTCAATCCGGCAGACGCCGAAGGCCACTTCAATCTCGCTCGCGCCTTGGGCAAGAACGCTCTGACGCAGGGCCCGAGAGCGCGAATTAAGTACGCGACCGATGTTCGCGCGCACGCGCTCGAGTGCCTGAAAATCAATCCGAAACACGCCGGCTGTCTCCACGTCATGGGTATGTGGAACGCCGAAGTGATGCGCTTGAGCGGCTTTACACGCATGCTCGCCAAGAATCTCCTCGGCGGGAAAGTCTTCAACTCAGCCAATTGGGGCGAGGCAAGGCGGTATATGGAGGAATCCGTCGCCAACGAGCCAGACCGGATCGTCCACCATGTCGATCTTGCAGGTGTTTACAGGGACACGGGCGACACTTTGAAGGCGCGGGCCGAGTGGCAGGCCGCGATGAAGCTGCCGAACCGAGACTACAACGATCGCCACTATAAGGCGGAAGCAGACGCGGGTCTCAGAGCCGGCTAAGTCTTTGGCGCAGCCACCTCTTCCACCTCTTCCACCTCTTCCTCCTCTTCCTCTCTCTTGGCGGCTGCGAGTTCCAGCTCCTCGGCCAGTTCGTCCCACACACTTTCCTCCCCGTGCAGACCGCGCACGCGGCGACCGATGCGATGACGTATCTCGTCGCCGCTTCCGGGGGCTAGCAAGAGCGCGACGGCCGCTCCCAAAACTGCTCCCACCGCGATCCCCGCGGTAAACAGACCGATGTTGTTCCAGTCGGGGACCGATTCCCGGGGCAGACCATCCAGTTTAGGCTGAGGAATTGATCCTGGGGGTGGCACCTTGGGAATCGAGGAGGCCGGTCTGGGCGGGCTGGGAGTATTGAACATAAGAGCCTAGCTCAGGGGATGGTAAGAAATTTGCCCTAAACCTCACCCAGCAATAGCCGTGCGAGGATACTGGATGAGCAGTTCAGGTAAAATGGTGTTATTGGTGGAAGACAACGAGGACAATCGGATAGTCTATTCCACGATCCTCAAGCACTTCGGGTACGAAGTGACCGAAGCGTTGAACGGGGAGGAAGGAATCGCAAAGGCCCGGTCAGAAAAACCTGACTTGATCCTGATGGATATCTCCATCCCGATCATCGATGGCTGGGAGGCGACCCAGGTGCTTAAGCACGATCCCTCGACGAAGCAGATACCGATCATCGCGCTCACCGCTCACGCGCTGGCGTCAGATCGCGAGAAGGCGATGGAGGTCGGTTGCGATGGATATCTGGCCAAACCGTGTGAGCCGAGGGCGGTAGTCGCAGAGGTCCAGAGATTCCTCGGCAAGAATAATGGAGCATAAGAAAAAGAAGCGGATTCTCGTCGTTGACGATCACGAGGACAATATCGAGCTCCTGCGGGCTCGCCTCGAAGCGCGCGGCTACGAAGTGTTCGGGGCCAACGACGGCCAGGCGGCGCTGGACCAAATAGAGCATATCTGTCCCGACCTCATCCTCCTCGACGTGATGATGCCCAAGATGGACGGGATGGAAGTCGTCCGTCGGCTGAAGTCCAACACGAATCTCCCATTCATTCCCGTGATCATGCAGACGGCGCTCGACTCGACCGAGAACAAAGTGGAGGGTCTGGACGCTGGGGCCGACGACTACATCACGAAACCCATCAATTTCGCGGAGCTCGAAGCGCGAGTGAATTCGCTACTCCGCATCAAGGCCCTCCAGTCGGATCTTGCGCAGAGCAAAAAGGACCTGTCGGAGCTCAACGACCGCTTGCGGCAGATCTCGCTCACCGATGGCCTGACGGGGATAGAAAACAGGCGGTCACTGGAAGAGCGACTGCACGACATGTGGCAGCACTCAGTGCGCCTGCACGAGCCCATTGCGCTAGTGATGTGCGACATCGACAAGTTCAAAAGCGTGAATGATCAGTACGGGCATCAAGCCGGCGACTCAGTGCTCAAGGAGTTCGCGCAGCTACTCAAGGCGGAAGCAAGGGAGATCGACCGCGTGGGCCGGTACGGCGGAGAAGAATTTTTGCTTATTCTGCCGGGAACTGTGCTCGATGCCGCCATGACCTTCGCCGAGCGGCTGCGGGAGAAGGCGGAGGGTCATACCTTTACATATCCTGGGGGAACCATCCGCCGAACCATGAGTTGCGGTGTGGCGGCATCCCCCCATCCGCTCGTGAGGGATCAGGAAGCGCTGTTGAGAGCGGCGGACGACGCCCTTTACGTGGCGAAGGAAACCGGGCGCAACCGCGTGGTGCGCTTCGACGGCGCTGAATTCAAAGCCCATACGGAAGATCAAGGAAACAACTCGTCGGATGGCGAAAAGCCGGTCAAGC
>JABXNS010000070.1_pt1 | contig 41742 bp, 35 predicted proteins | sample 7301101 | NCBI WGS metagenome assembly JABXNS01 (sample SAMN14449646, study PRJNA615230) | soil metagenome | isolation source: soil from bare, unvegetated metal-rich iron-sulfur acidic spring small-cell... | place: Canada: Paint Pots Mound, Kootenay National Park, BC | collected 2017-05-25 | reverse complement strand
CGTTTCGGCGCCGGCGATCGGATTCTCGCCGAAGTCGACGCGGACAATCCGGAGAAGCTGCGCTTCAGCAAGATTCCGGGCATCGAGCCGCCGCCGCCGCGTGAGCCGGAGCACGCGACGACCTGACGGCGCTCGCGCTTCTTCTTGCCTTAAACACTGACGCGCCGGCAGGCGACGCTTTAGTAGGCACGTGGCGTGCGAACCTCGCCGCGTCTCAGTTCGTGCCTGGATTTCCGAAGCTGCGTTCCCAGACGATGCAATGCGCGCTGGCTCCGCGCGCTGCAGTCGCATGTACCGCGTCGCGCGTCGCGGCGAATGGCAGTGCGAGTGCGGCACATTTTACCGCCCGTTACGATGGCCGAAAGTATCCCGTGACGGGTGCACCCGAAATGGACAACGTCGTGCTCCGGCGTTCGGGCCACGCAGTGATCGCAATTTTCAGCAAAGGCGCGCGCCCCATATTTGGATACCGGATCGAGCCCTCCGCAGGCGGCCGGCACCTGACCATCCATTCGATCGATCCGCTCACGTATCGCCCGCTTTACAGCATCGTGCGATACGATCGTGTCCCCTAACGTTTCTAGGGCATGGTGCAGTCGCTCGTAGCTAGCTTGCTTGCCGCAATGCTGCAAGTGCCGCCCTCGCCATCTCCCACACCGTCGGCATCACCGTCGCCGGTTGTTTCGCCGGCGCCGGCCGCGCAGTTGAGCGCGCAACCATTTGTAGCCGATCATTTGTATCCGGGCGGGGCGCTTTCGATCGCGATCGCCAATTCGACGGGCCCGATCGGCGTATCGATCGATAATCCGATCGTAACCTTGAACATCGACCAAAACGCGCACACCGTTACGCTCACCGCCGGGCAGACGCTCGGCCGAGCCGTGCTCACGATTTTAGATGGAAGCGGACAGCGCGTGCTGATCCCGGTCCGTGTGGCGCTCGACGCTGCGAAAATACTCTCACAAACGCTGGCGCTGCAATACACGGGTAATCCCGTCGATCCCGTGTGGCTCCAGAGGACCGTCCAGCGGTCAGTGCTGCGCAACCTGCAGCTGCGGCCCGGAGTGCAAGCGCAAACGAGTTTCAACCTTCCGGCCGCGCTCGCGCCGGGAAGCATCGGCGCTTTTGACGCGCAGGTGCAAGTGTCCGGCAATGAGAGCTACTACCCCGTGAACGCGCTCATCAACGTCAACCTGCAGAACGTGGCCGCGCAATCGTTTGTGCCGTCCGTGCTTTTTTACGACGACGATCCCGAGCACATCGCGACGGAAGGCGTTTTGTATCGCGGACATATCGATCCCGCAACGCCGGTACGGCTCTACTACTACCACGACGACAACGCGCAGCCGCGCGATCTTGCGGTCGTCTTTTCGGCGCCTTCGGGTTCGTCGACGGTTCATCTGATCGATGCGTCGGCCGGGCCGAACATCGACGTTATGCAAGTCGGTCATGCCGTCACGCGCGACTTCCTTAGCCGCAAACCGATCAACGAGGGCATCGTCGTCACGATCGTTCCTGAATCTCCGTACATTGCGGAGAGATTTGCGATGCAGCCTCTGAACGGAGTCGCCGGCAACATCGACGTGCACATTCTTTCGGGCAGCGCGCTTGACGTGACGGTGTTGGCCGTCGCGCAGAATACGCTGGATTCCGCCATTCCGGGACTGCTGACGCAGCCGAAGCTTCCGGGCGACGGCCATCACCGCACCGGCGTCTTTAACGTCAATGGATACGCACAGGACACGCTTTCATACCGGGTCGGCGGCGACGACGTTTCGCTCGACTATGGTTTGCACAGTCCGCCCGGCGTCGCCCCGCCGGACGGTCGGGACTTCGGCGAGTACGGCGTCTGGCGAACGCTAAACTTTGCCGTGACCAATCCCACCGGACAGGCGGCGACGCTCTACCTTTACGAGCAGCCGATGGGCGGTCCGGTTCGCAGCAGCTTCCTCATCAATGGCACGCCGCCAGTCGTTGAGATCCAATGCGCGCGGGCATCGGAACGCTACCAAATCGGCGCGCCGATTCCGGTTGCGCCGGGAGCGAGTACGGTTCAGCTTCAGACGATGACTGACGGCGGCTCGTTCTATCCGATCGAGGTCGGCTTGACCAAGACGCCGCCCTCACCGAGCCCGCCCTCCGTCACGGCGCCGAACGGTTGTTTTCCGAAACCGCCGGCGCCGCCGCTCCCGACCGCATCACCGCTTCCGGAGCCGACCGGCCGCTGACAGAGCGCCAATAAAATGGCACAATGACATCGTGGAACGGCCTAGTGAGCCGAAAACCGTTTTGCTCGTGCGGCTCCTCAACGCGATCGATGAGGGGCGTTTTTCTTTTGAGGATCTGAAAGACCGAATTGCGGAGGGCGAGCGCCGTCCCAGTACGCGCAGCCTGCGGCGCTATCTCGCCATCCTGGCGGAAGCCGGATTTCCGTGGTACTGCGACCGCGCGGCCAACGTCTATCGTTTTGCGGACGGTTACAGCCTCAAACGTCTCGAGTTGAGCAGCAACGAACTCTTTGGGTTGGTTGCGCTGCGCTCGATCGGTGCGACGCTTGGCGGCACGATCGGATCCTACGTCGATGAAGTGACCGCGAAGGTCGTAGGCTCGACCGGCACGGGTGTGAAAGAGCGGCTGGACACCCCGTCGTCGATGGCATTCAGGCTCAGCGAGATCAGGCTCGACGAGCAAGGCGAGCGTATTTTCGGGCTGCTCTCCTCGGCGGAGCGCAGCTCGCGCAGCGTGCGCTTCACGTACGACGACAAAGAAGGCGTCCGCTCGAAGCGGTTGGCGGACCCCTATGGATTCATCGTGAGCTCAGGTCGAGTCTATTGCGTGGCGTACGACCGCGCCCGCAAGGACAAGCGCACCTTTGCCGTCGACAGCATCTCGGACCTCAAGGTCACCACCCAAACGTTCGTCAAGCCGGCCTCCTTCAATGTCGAGGAGTTTGCGGCCAGTTCGATCAGCGGCGTGCTGCATAGCGAGGAAACGACCGCGGTCCGCGTACGCTTTGCGCCGCGGGTGGCAAAGGCGGCAATTGCGGCGCGCGTAGTGGCCGGCCGGGTGGTGGCGCGAGACGACGACGGTTTTGTCGAGATAACGTACAACGTGGCCGACGTGGACGAGCTGGCGCGCTGGGTGCTCAGTTGGGGAGCGCAAGCCGAAATCATGGCTCCGGCGCGCGCGCGCGAACGCATCGCCGAACTTGCGGGTGAGATTTCAGGAATCTACGGAGGAAAATGACGAAGCCCCAGATTTCTCCGGGGCCCCGACGTATTCACTCACCGGTCTTCGCCTGTTTGACTCCCGTGAAGGAGCCCCACTGACGCCGTACCCGGCGGTTTGACTGATTCACTCAGATTGCCGGTCATCCCGGCCTTCGTCAACATGTTCCAGTCGCGACCGATACGTTCATCGCCCTCCGTTTTATCGAAGTGAATGGATGGTATCACGGCTCAAAAGTCGTATGCAATAGCCCGATCGATGTACTCACAACGTTTCCACAAAAAACTTTAGTTATGCACAGACGTTCCACGGTTGGACTCGTGCTCATGCTGGTATTACTTACGATTCCGGGCCGAGCGCAGAACATGCTGGGCGGACTTCCCGTCGACGGCATTCGGTGCGATTACGGGGAAGGCGCCGCGCTGCACATCCACGCCAACCTCCAAATGTACGACCGCGGGCAAAAGAAGACGGTCCCGTCGAATATCGGAATTCCGATCGCCGTCGGCTGCCTGTACTGGATGCACACGCACTCGGATAACGGCATGATCCATATCGAATCGCCGGTGAATCAACTCTTTACCTTGGGACAATTTTTCGACATTTGGTCGGTGACCTTGAGCCGTTTTCAGGCTGCCGGGCTCAGCGCGGGCCGAGGCAAGAGTTTGCGTTTCTTGGTGAACGGCCGCGTCTGGACGCGCGATCCGAAGCTTATCCCGATGCGGAATCACGAAACGATCGTTATCGAGTCCGGACCGCCGTTCGCGGTCCCGCGCAAACCCAATTGGGGCCTTCTCTGAGCAACAAGGAGCAAATGTGAAACTCTTTCCTACGATCGCGGTGCTCGCCGCCGTTTCCGCAATGGCCGTGCTTCAAGCACAAGCTGCCGAATCGATCCAAGCGAAAATAGCGCGCGGAAAGACTGCCGCGCCGCCCGCAGTCGCCGCGGACGCGACATTCATCGACGTGAGCGATGCGACCGGTAAGGTCACGGTCCTGAAAAAGGGCGGCAATGGTTTCACCTGTTTCGTTGGTCACCCGGGCGTCGTCGGAGACGATCCGTTTTGCGGGGACGCAGCCGGCATGCAGTGGGTCGGCTCCTGGATGTCGCACAAAAAACAGCCCGCCAACGCCAAGCCCGGAATCATCTACATGCTCGCCGGCGGGACCGATTGGAGCGCGACCGATCCTTGGGCCACCAAAGGGACGCCGATTCACGAACCGCCGCATTGGATGATCATGTGGCCGGTAACGGCGTCCAGCGGACTTGCGACGGCGCCAAAAAACTCCGGCACGTGGATCATGTGGGCGGGCACGCCATACGCGCACCTCATGGTCAACCAAAAACCTTAACCTCGTGGCGGGCGCTCTGCCATCCGTCGAGCTCGACGGCCGGCACTTAAGTCTCGAAGCGATTCGCGCGGTTGCCGTCGGCGGCGCCGAGGTGACGATCTCTTCCGACGCACGCCGCCGGGTCGCCGCGGCTCGCCGCCTGGTCGACGAAAAAATGGCGCTGGGCGAAGCGATCTACGGCGTTACGACCGGGTTCGGACGTCTCGCTCAAATTCCAATCGCGATGGCCGATGCCGAACAGTTGCAGCTGAACTTGGTGCGCAGCCACGCAGCGGGTACCGGTCCGCCTCTCGAGGAGCACTTCGTGCGCGCGGCGGGGTTGCTGCGCGCGAGTTCGCTGGCCGCGGGCCATTCCGGCATTCGTCAAGAGACGCTCGACCTTTTGGCGTCGCTGCTCAATCGCGGAGTGACGCCTTACGTTCCGTCGCAAGGCTCGGTCGGCGCGAGTGGCGATCTCGCTCCGCTCGCGCACATGACGCTGACGCTCATCGGCGAGGGCGACGCCTACTTCGGCGGCGAGAAGATGCCGAGCGCGCGAGCTTTGCAGCTCGCCGGTTTGGCTCCCATAAAGCTCGCGCCCAAAGAAGGGCTCTCGCTCGTCAACGGCACCGAGGCGATGACCGGCATCGCGGCCCTCTCGCTGCTGCGCGCCGAGTCCTTAATGGACGCCGCCGACGTTATCGGAGCGATGTCGCTCGAAGCCTTTCTCGGAACGGACCGGGTATTCGATCGCCGCATCAACGCACTGCGTCCCCATCCGGGGCAGGCAGCGGTAGCCGATCATTTGCGCGCCCTGCTGCACGGCTCGGAGATCATCGAATCGCATCGCGAGTGCGGGCGCGTGCAAGATCCGTACTCCTACCGCTGCATCCCGGTCGTGCACGGAGCTGTGCGGGATGCTTCCGGCTACGCGCGCACGGCGATCGAAACGGAAGCGATTTCCGTTACCGATAATCCGCTGGTCTTCCCGGACGACGGGGAATTCTTGAGCGGCGGAAACTTTCACGGCCAACCGGTCGCACTCGCGTGCGACGTGCTGAAGATCGCGCTTGCGGAACTGGCTTCGATCAGCGAGCGCAGGCTCTACCTCTTATTGAATGCGGAGGAGCGCGGCTTGCCGCTTTTCCTGACAGGCCGTTCCGGTCTGCAATCCGGTCTGATGATCGTGCAATATACGTCAGCCGCCCTCGTTTCGGAAAACAAGGGTCTCGCGTGGCCGAACAGCGTCGATTCGATTCCAACGTCGGCGGGACAAGAGGACCACGTCAGCATGGGCATGACCGCGGCGCTGAACCTCGACCGCGTTCTCGCCAACGTCGAAGGATCGCTGGCGTGCGAATTGCTCGCCGCCCTCGCCGCTACGGATTTCCGGCGCCCGCTGCGTTCGGGGGTTGGAACGCAAGCGGCCTACGATGCGGCGCGCAAGAGCATTGCGGCATGGCGCGAAGACCGCTCGCCGGCTCCAGATATTGCGGCTGCCCGCGCGTTGATCGCGAGCGGCGAACTGGTGAGCGCCGCCGAAAAAGCCGCCTCAAAATGAACGTGAAGACGCTTTCGCGAACCGTGCGCGCGCCGCGCGGCTCCGAGCTTTCTTGCAAAGGCTGGCCGCAGGAAGCTGCGCTGCGCATGCTCATGAACAATCTCGATCCCGACGTTGCCGAACGGCCGGAAGATCTGATCGTTTATGGCGGCAATGGCCGCGCGGCGCGTTCGTGGGGCGCTTTTGAAGGAATCGTTCGCGCGCTCAAGCGTCTAGGGAACGACGAAACGCTGCTGGTGCAAAGCGGCAAAGCCGTCGCCATCTTCAAAACGCACACGCGCGCTCCACGCGTGTTGATCGCCAATGCCAACATCGTGCCGAAGTGGGCCGATCTGGAAACGTTCCGCGAGCTCGAGGCGCAGGGCTTGACGATGTACGGCCAGATGACCGCGGGATCGTGGATCTACATCGGCACGCAGGGCATCGTGCAGGGTACGTACGAGACCTTTGCCGAGCTCGCGCGCCAGCATTTTTCCGGCAGCTTGCGCGGACGCGTCTGCTTGACCGCCGGCGCCGGCGGGATGGGCGGGGCGCAGCCATTGGCGATCACGATGAACGAAGGTATCGCGCTGATCGTCGACGTCGACGCGCAGCGGCTCGAACGCCGCCGCGCGTTGAAGTATCTCGATCGAGTGGTCGGGTCACGCGCGGAAGCGTTGCGCGAGGTTGAAGCCGCGCGGCGCGAAGGCCACGCCCTCTCGATCGGCTATGCCGGGAACGCGGGCACGGAGTTTCCCGCACTGCTTGCGGAGGGTTTGCAGGCGGACGTTGTCACCGATCAAACGCCCGCGCACGACATGATAGGCGCTTACGTTCCGGCCGGCCTTTCGCTTGAAGAAGCGGCCGAGCTTCGAATGCGCGATGCAAAAGAGTACGAGAAGCGGGCGTTCGCGACGGTGGCCGATCATGTGCGGGCGATGCTTGGTTTTCAGAAAGCCGGCGCCGTTGTTTTTGATTACGGCAACAACGTCCGCGCGATGGCGCAGCGGGCCGGCGTCGAGCGAGCCTTTGATTTTCCCGGCTTTGTACCCGCGTTCATCCGCCCGCTTTTCTGCCGTGGAAGCGGACCGTTCCGGTTTGCGGCCCTCTCGGGCGACGCGCAAGATATTGAGCGTTGCGATGAAGAGTTGCTGCGGCTCTTTCCGGCCGACGAAGCGCTCCGGCGGTGGATTACGCTCGCGCGTGATCGCGTTGCATTCCAAGGGTTGCCGGCGCGGATTTGCTGGCTGGCGTATGGCGAGCGCGCCGTCGCCGGTCTGCGCTTCAATGAGCTTGTGCGCTCGGGGGAGCTGCGCGCTCCAATCGTCATCGGCCGCGACCATCTCGACGCAGGCAGTGTCGCTTCGCCCTATCGCGAGACCGAAGCGATGCGCGACGGCAGCGATGCGATCGCGGATTGGCCGATACTCAACGCCTTGCTAAATACGGCGGCTGGAGCGCACTGGGTTTCGTTTCATCACGGCGGGGGAGTCGGCATCGGTTATAGCTTGCATGCGGGCATGGTCGTCGTCGCCGACGGGACCGACGACGCGGGCGAGCGCCTGACATGCGTACTAACGACGGATCCGGGACTCGGTGTAGTGCGCCATGCTGACGCCGGCTATGAGTCCGCGATCGAAACCGCCGACGCAAAAGGAATCGATTGGCGCTTTTAGTCCGCGCGGGAGCGATCATCACCTGCGATACGGACGCGCCGCAAAATGGGGTTACCTTCGAACAACTCGGCTTGATACGCCACGGCTCGATTTTGATTGACGATTTTGGTGTTATCGCCGCTGTTGGTGGCAATGACACATGTCATCCTGAGCAGCGCATCTTCGATGCGCATGTCGAAGGGCTGAGCAGCGCATCTTCGATGCGCGTGTCGAAGGACGATGTGCTCGACTTCCCCGACTGCGTCATCGTGCCCGGATTTGTGGATGCGCATACGCATCCGCTTTTTGCCGGGATGCGCGAAGCCGGCGAAACGATGCTGCACACCGTGCAAAGAACGCGCGAAGCGCTTTTGGACCAATCGGCGTTTTGGGAAACCGTCGAAGGCCGCCTGAGATTGATGCTCGCGCATGGCACGACGACGGCTGAAGTGAAAACCGGCTACGCATTGACGAAAGCCGGAGAGCTTCAGATGCTCGATCTGATCGATGCGCATAAAGATGGGCCCGGACTGCCGCGGCTGGTCGCGACGTTTCTGGGAGCACACGCCGTGCCGCCCGAATTCGCCGACGCGGACGCGTATACGGACTATTTAGTCGCGGATGTCTTGCCGGAAGCCCGGGCACGCGGTGCGGTATACGCCGATGTGTTTTGCGAGCCCGGATTTTTTTCTCCCGCGCAAACGCTGCGCTACTTGACCGCAGCGCGCTCACACAATCTCGGACTGCGCGCGCATTGCGACGAGATGTCTTACAGCGGGGCGGCGGCGACCGCCGCGCGGGCCGGGGTGCACAGCGTCGATCATTGTAACTACATCCGCAAAGACGATATTGAGGCGCTTGTCGCGCGCGATATCGCGACCGTCGCATGCCCGGCTACGACCATGTATCTCGGGCTTCCGCCTTGCCCGGTACGCGCGATTCTTGAACGCGGCGGGTTCGTTGCGCTGGCCAGTGATTTTAATCCCGGAACCTCGCCGTGCTTCAACGTGCAAACCGTTGCGAACTACGGGCGCCGGCTTTTCGGATTGAGCGCGGCCGAAACGCTGTACGGCGTGACGATCTCGGCGGCCAAGTCGCTGCGCGCAAAGGCAGGCCGCATTCGTGCGGGAGAGCCTGCAGACTTCGTGGTGCTCCGAATCGGGTCGCCCGACGAGTTCGGATTTCAATTCGGAGGCAATTTGGCCGCGGCCGTCTTCCGCGGCGGACGGCGGTTCTCGTGAGTGCGGTCATAGTTTGCGCTGGTCTGGCGCTCGTGAGCGCCGAGGAGCGCAGCGATTTTTGCTTTGCGATTCGGGGCGAACGCATTGCGGCGATCGCCCCGTTTGAGGAACTGCGCGAACGCTTTCCGGACGCTGCCGTCCGCGAGCACGGCCCCGGCGTTGCGCTTATACCCGGCTTCATAAATGGACACAGCCACGCGTATCAGATACTGCTGCGCGGCATCGGCGACGATTTGCCGTTTGCGCGCTGGCGCGACGAGGCGCTTTATAACATCGTCCCCGGACTTTCGCCGGAAGACGTGCAGCGCACATTCGCGACGGCGTTTCGCGAAATGCTGGCCGGCGGCATCACGACCGTTGCAGAGTTTTTCTATCTCAACGGCGGCGGCAATGCGCATGCCGAGGCGGTGATTCAAGCGGCGCGCGAGACGGGCATCCGGCTTGTGCTTGCGCGCTGTTGGATGGATGCGCCGGCCGCTCCGGCCGCTTTTCGCGAATCGATCGATACGGCGGCAACGCGTACGCTCGAATTGATGTCGGGTTTTCCCGATGCAAATATCTGTGTCGCTCCGCACTCCGTGCACGGCGCATCGCCCGAGATGATCCGCGCGGCCGGCGAATTTGCTCGTCAGGCGAACTGTCCATTACAAATTCACGTCGGCGAAGCCGCGTACGAAGTCGAGCAGACCGTCGCGCGGTACGGTATGACGCCGCTGCGGTTGCTCGAAACTCTCGGCGTTGTCGACGAACGGCTCGTAGCCGTTCATGCGATTTATGTCGATGCGGACGAGAAGAAGCTGCTCGCAAACGCTCGTGCGTCTGTGATTCACAACCCCGTGACCAACCAGTATTTGGGCGACGGAATCTGTGACGTCGCCGGCCTGCTCGATCTCGGCGTGCCGGTGGGATTAGGAACCGACGCCAACGTGAACGCATCGATCCTCGACGAGATGCGCTCGGCGGCGTTTCTCCAGAAACTTGCCCGCAACGACGCGGGCGCATTCTGCGCCACCGGCGCTTTCCGGCTCGGTACGTCTATGGGAGCTGAAGCGCTAGGAATCGATGCCGGCGATTTTCGGGCCGGTGCTTTCGCCGATTACGCGGTGGTTGACCTGGAGCGTTTGACCTCGCCGGCGACGCCGCTCGTCAACGCCCTCGTCTACCGCGCGCAGGCGGGAGCAATTCGCGAAACGTTCGTCGGCGGAGCGCTTAAAGCTGCGAGCGGATCGAGCTCATAAAAGGGCCGAACTTCGCATTGTTGGCGTCGGTCGAATGCATGCCGGTATACACGACCACCACGTAAGACGCACCTTCCTGCGTATCCAGAATCCCGCCGTCGTGGGTGACTTCATCGGTGTCGCCGGTTTTGTGCGCGAATCTGTCGCCCGGATAAAGGCCCGCCGGCAGTTTATTGTTCCACTGCTGACGATCTAAGATTCCGCGGAACAATCGCGCGAACGGAACCTCATCGCGCGCGATGAGTTCGAAGAGCCGCGCGGCATCGGCGGCGTTGTGCGAATTCCGATGCGTCTTGTCCCAACCCGGGTCGACGATAAGCGGTTCGCTGCCGGAGAGCTTTCTATAGAAGGCGGTGTTCGTTAGACCGTAGCGCTGCTGCACGATCTGCGTCGCGCGCTCGCGTCCGAGCGCATCGAAGAGCACGTTTGTAGCCACATTGTCGGAAATAGTCAGCATCAGTTCGATGAGTTGATGCAGCGGCGCAACGTATCCCGGGACGAGCGGTGAGTCTTTGTCGTTGGCGGTCATGTTCGCTTGGGTGACTGCGTAGGTCTCATCGAGATTGATGATGCCGTCTTGCACGAGCGTGAAGGCAGCCAGCGCGAGCGGCGTTTTGAGCATGCTTGCGGGATAGTAGTAATGATCGGCATCGATGGCGATGCGTTCGCCTGGCCGGTCGAGCCGGACGATGACGAAGGCCGCCGGTGCGAGTGCAACGCGCGCTGCGTCTGCCAGTACAGCCTCGGGGGTCAGCATCGGGGCAGTCTTTCCCGTCCCGGCCGCCCGGACCGCCTGCCTGCCCCTGGAACCCGGCAGGCGAAAACCCCGTTATGCAAGTAAGTACTTGCACTTAACCTTTGAGAGAAACCCCATGAGCATTTCTAAGCGCCCTACCGCTCTCTTGCTTGCCGCCGCCGCTCTTATGGCAGTTCCGGCGTTTGCGCAGAGTTCGTCGGCGCCGCGCACCGCTGGCGATGTGATCAAGCGGATCAACGCCCGTAATCCGTCGCTGCACTCTTTCCAAACCGGAATTCATGTGCAGGTGCGGATGACGAGCTTTCCATTCCTATCGCCGCATCTGGATGGCACCGCGTATTACAAACGCCCTGGAAACTACGAGGTCGTTTTTACCAACGCTCCGGCTTATGCCAAGGGCATGAAGCAGCTCTTCGCCGACATCGCGGATCCTAATGGCTGGATAGCCGACTCCAATATCGCGTTTCGCGGAATCCAAACCCTCGCCGGACGGCAGTATTTGGTTCTGAGGATGACCAAGAAAATTTACAGCGACCAGATCAAAGATACGGTCGCGTATATCGACCCGGCGACATATCAAGTGGACCGGATGGAGTGGCATTATACAAACGGCGGCTCGATTTCCATGACGCAGTCTTATCGGAACGAGTCGGGCTTTAACGTGGTGGCCTCGCAACACGTGGACGTGCACTACCGCGTGCGCGCCGTCGCGGATTCCTCGTTCGATCGGTATAAGACCAACGTGCCGGTCGCCGATTCCGTCTTTACGCGAAAGAATTAAGTGGCGCTACCGCAGCTCCAAACCGTGAACCGTTCACCGGGAGATACCCGGCTGCGGCTGTTAGCGGCAACGCGGAGTCTGCTGGCGGCAAAGGGCCGCCGGGGAACGACGACCCGCGAAATTGCCGATCAGGCGGGCGTAAACGAAGCGACGCTCTTCCGGCACTTCGGCAGTAAAGACGCGTTGGTCGATGCGTGCGTCGAGCACTATTGCCGGACGGGCGAACTCGAGGAATTGCTCGCGAGCTTGGATGGCGACTTGGAGCGTGATCTGCGGCGCATCGCTTCGGCGCTGATGCAGCGCATGGAAAGCGTTCGCGACCTGATTGTTATGTCGCTGGCGGAAGAGGACGGCAACGGCACCGTAGGAGAGGCAGCCTGGCGCGCGCCGACTGCGATTAAGACGATCGTCGCCGACTACATGGCCAAGCGCATTGCCAAGGGCGAGCTCGCCGGGAACCCTCTCTTCTTGGCGCGGTTCTTTATGGGCATGGTTTTCTCGTACGTCATGGGGCGCAAACGCTTCCCTGAGGAGTACGCGGCGGAGCCGGCCCAGGTGGTTGAATTTCAGGTAGACGTATTCTTAAACGGGGCAAGGAAGGGTTAGTGGACACTCGCGAGCAGGCGCCCGTGACGCGCGGTGACGTTCCGGTTGAAGAGAACGTCGAAGTCACCACGTCAAAGCGAAATCTCCGTCCGTTCATTATTGCGGCCGGCATCGTCGTAGCAGTCCTGATCGTGATCTGGGGATTGCGGTGGTATAGTTACGCCCGGGTGCATCAGTCCACGGACGATGCACGGGTCGACGCAAACACCGTCAGCATTACGAGCAAGATCAGCGAGCGCGTAGACAAGATTTTGATCGACACCGATCAGCGCACGCGCAAGGGACAGCTGCTCATCGTATTGGATAGCGCGGCCGAACGCGCCGGACTCGATCAAGCTCGCGCGAACCTGGAATTGGCGATGCAGAACCGGCTGGCCGGCGTGCAGCAAGGGTCGGGCGCCGTCAGCCAGGCTCAAGCCGAGGTGCAGGGCGCGGCCGCCCAAGTTCCGTTAGCGCAAGCCGGCGTTTCGGCGGCGCAGGCGCAAGTGCAGGCAGCGCAAGCCGCGCTGCCCGGCGCCGCTCAAGCTTTGACGCGGGCGCGCGCGGACTATCAGCGCACGCTCTCCCTCGTTAACAGCGGCGATCTTCCGCGGCAACAGCTCGATTCGGCCCGTGCCGCTTACGCGGCGGCGCAATCCCAATATGCGGCTGCTCAAGATAACGTCAACGTCGCGGTCGCGAACATGAATGCCGCGCAGCAGCGCATCAGTTCGGCGCAAGCCGGCGTCAGCGCTGCGCAGGGCGGCGTGCAAACGGCGCAAGGAAAGCTTTCGGCCGTGCAGAGCCCCGCCTCGGTTGCCGCTGCGCAAGCCGCCGTTGCGATCGCACTGCAAAATCTCACCAATACGCGGATATCTTCCCCGATCGACGGCTACGTCGGAGAGAAGCACGTCGAGGTTGGGCAAACGGTCAGTGCCGGAATGCCGTTACTGACGCTCATTCCGAACCGCGTGTTCGTTACGGCGAACTATAAAGAGACGCAGGTCGGGGAGATGCATCCGGGGCAGCCCGTGGACATTCACGTCGACGCATACAAAGGCGTGACATTCCACGGCCGCGTGATCGCCATCAATCCGGCTTCACAGAATACTTACGCGCTCGTTCCATCGCAAAACTCCACGGGCAACTTCGTGAAAGTGACGCAGCGCATTCCCGTCAAGATATCGATTGACGACGCCGATCCGCAAAAATATCCGATGCGCCCCGGCATGTCGGTCGAAACCGCCGTTGCGGTCCATTAAGTGTTGCTAGCTTTGCTGCTGGCGGTGGCCGCCGTGCCGACGCCCGCGCCTGCCCCGGTTCTTCCGCGCATTCCGAACGTCGCACCCGGGTATGAAGCGCCGCCGCTGCCGGCGGCATCTCCGAACGTTATCGGCGTGACGCAGCAAGCATTCGTCGGAATCTCGCTTCCCGACGCGGTGGGGATGGCGCTCTCCAAGAACCCCGATCTCGAAGTCGCGCAAGCGAACCGGCGCATCGCGCACTATCAAATCGCCGCGGCGCAGGGCGCTTACGACATCCGCCTCACGCTGCAGCCGCAGTATCAGTATGCAACAGCGGCGCCACAAAATGCATTCTTCGCCGGACCCAATTTCGAACCGATCGTCCAGCGTACGACGTCGGTCAGCGCGGGCGCGCAAGGCGTGACGCCCGCCGGGCAGCAGTATAGCGTCAGCGCATCCGGGCGCCAAACCTACGACAACACGACGATTAATGCGTTCGATCCCGCCTATCCAACGGTGTTTTCCGTCAACTTTTCCCAACCGCTGGGTCGCGGCCGTGGCATCAACGACTTCTCGCGCAATCTCCAGCTGGCGCAAATCAACGAGCGCAGCGTCGTGCAGGGCGCGCTGATTACGACCGCCGACACGGTGGCGCAGGTCGAGAACGTCTATTGGGATCTGGTCGCCGCGTGGCGCAATGCTGCGATTCAGGAACAAGCGCTGCGGGACACCGTTGCGCAGCAGCACAGCAACGTTCGGTTGGCGCAGCAAGGCGTTTCCGCGCCGATCGACGTCGTGCAGGCCAACACGCAGATTTCCGTCTTCCAAGAAAATATCTATGGCGCGTTACAGCGTGTCGGCGCGCTGCAGAACCAGCTGAAGAGCCTGCTGAGCGACAATCCTTCCGACCCGATTTGGAACGCGAATTTGGTGCCCACCGGTCAAGTGTTGCAGCTGCCGCAGGAGCCTTCGCTGACCGAATTAGTTTTGACCGCGCTCCGAAACCGCCCCGAGATCGAGCAGTTGCGTCAGCAGCGCGCGGCCGCCGATGTCACTCTGCGCTACGCGCAGAGTCAAACCAAGCCGCAAGTGGATGTGCAAGCCGGCTATGCAAGCAACGGATTTTCCGGCATCCCGACCAATCCGGCCAATAGTCCGTTCGCGGCGAGCAGCGCCCAACAGTTGATGGCCATCAACGCGCTGATCGCTGCCGTCAACCCAACACTGCCCGTTAACCAGCGCATTCAACCGATCCCAACCTCGAACACACCGGTCCCTTCGTATCTTTCAGGCGGACTCGATCAGTCGATCCGCAATCTGTTGGGCAACAAGTTTCCGGTCTACACTGCGGGAGTGCTTGTTTCGTTTCCCATCGGGGATCGCACCGCTAAGGCGAATCTCGCGATCGCGCAAGAGCAAGAGACGATCGCGCAGGTGCGAGAGGCATCGACGATCGAGCGCGTTACCGTCGAGGTGCGCAACGCGTTGCAAGCCTACCAAAGCGCGCTCGCCCGTTTGGGAGCAGCCCGCGCGGCCCGTCAAGCATCCGAGGCTGTGCTGGCGAGCGAACGGCGCCGGTTTCGCGCCGGCGAATCCACGACTTACCTCGTGCTGCAGCGAGAAATCGCCGTCGCCAATAATCGCGGCCTCGAGTTACAGGCACAGACCGATCTTAATAAAGCTGTCGTTGAAATACAGCGCGCGACGGGCACAATACTAACCCGCTAAGTTCCCCGCGGCGGCCTTGTCCACTAGCCACGTGAGCTCGCCATTCCGCGGCTTGACGATCTGCGCGGGATATGTTACCGGATCGTAAGGTCCCTCGCGCACGGCGTGCAATGCAGACGCTTTGGCCGCGCCTTCAACTGCAATGGTGATGCGTTTCGAGTTGTTGATGACCAACGGCGTAAGCGTCAAGCGGCAAACGCGGTATTTTTCGACGAAGGCGGCGCGCACAAGCTGATCCTCGCCGGCTCTCGGGTCGGTTCCGGGAAACAGCGAGGCTGTGTGGCCGTCGTCGCCCATCCCTAAGAGCATGAGATCGAAACGCGGCAGCTCGCCCATCGTTTTGGCAAGGACTTGCGCGTAGGCGCGCGCGGCACGCGCCGGTTCGTCCTCGCCATGCATGCGATGTACGTTTTGCGCTGGAATCGGAACCATGGAAAGAAACGAGTCGAACGCCATCTTGTAGTTCGATTCACCGCTCTCGGGCGGCACGCAGCGCTCGTCGCCGAAGTAGACAAAGACGTGCTCCCAATCGATCGGGTCGCGCCGTTCGGATAACAACGAATAGGCGGCTTGCGGCGTCTTTCCGCCGGCCAAAGCGACAAAAAACGAGCCGCGAGATTCGGTCGCGGAGCGTGCCTCGGCGACGACGAGATCGGCGAGCGCCGCCGCAACGGCTTGAGGCGTGTCAAGAATTTGGAGCTCGCCGCGCGGCGGTGCCGTCACCGTTCCGAGTAGAGGATGGCGCGCGCCATTTGCAGCGCTTCAGCGAAGACGGCATCTTTGTGCGGAACGAACATCGCTTGTTCGACGAGCGAAACTAAATCGACATCGTGAAGCGGCGCGCACCGTTTGTCCCGCTGCGGCTTTCCCGTTACGGTCAAACAGACGACGTCGGCCGAGTCCACGTCCAGTTCGGCCGTGAAGGCGCACGTTTTGCTGCGCAAGACGACGCTAAGGACGCGCCGCGGCTCGCCGCGGCGTTCGATGTCAACGTGAATAACCTCGCCCGCGTCGTTACAGAGTTCGTTCCGCCCGCAGGGCTTCCAATGCAAACGGCTGGCGAGCCACCCGGCGAGATAGTACGCTTCGGGTTCCGAGCCGCTGACGACTTGCACGGCTGCGATGCGAGGGAGCTCTTGCGCAAGTTCCTCATCGTCAAAAAATTGCGCGACCATATCTTGCCAGGGAAGAAGCCGGAGATACGAGAGATCGCGCACGAATCGATCGCTCGAGGCGCTTATCTCGGCGAGTTTTTGAATCGAGGCCAGTCCGTCGGCGGCGCGCGAGCTGTCGATGACAACGGTCGTTCCCAGCGACGCGAGCGCTTCGAATCGGGGATCGCTCAGATCGCGACCGGCCCAGAAGAGCGCCGAGCCGACGCCCCCGATGAGGAGATCGTGGACCGTCGAGCGCAGCTTCTCTGCCGGCATCCCGGCCACGCCGAGCACGGTCTCATCGGTTCTCTCTCCCGCCCGCGTTGCGTCGAGAAAAATGGCCCGGCACGAATGCTTCTGTGCAAAGGTTGAAAAGCGATCGCGCAGGCGCGGGATGGTTGCGGGATCTTCGGCAAACGCGATCAGGTTGACCGTTGTGGTCGAAGCAGCCGCCGTTGTCATAGTGTGCGCCAACCGGGGTTCAGCGTGCGGGCGGCTTCGGGGCCTTCGGAGCCCGCCGCGTAGTTCGGGAACGAGCGGTCTTTGATCGACTGCCATACGTCGAGAATCGGCATCACGATTTCCCAGGCGCGCTGGACGGCATCCCATCGCGTGAAGAGCGTTGCATCGCCGCGCATGGCATCGGCCAGCAGACGTTCGTACGCGGGCGCGGACTGGACCCCGAATCCCGTGCCGTAGTTGAAATCCATCGTGACGCCACGGATATGATTTTTCGGTCCGGGGACCTTGGCGTTGAAGCGGATCGAGACGCCTTCGTCGGGCTGGATTTTAATCACCAGGATGTTCTGTTCGATCGTATCGCTTTTTTCGCCAAAAAGGCGGTGCGGAATAGGGTTGAACATGATCGCGATCTCGGAAACTTTGCGCGCCAGCCGTTTGCCGCTGCGCAGAAAAAACGGAACGCCCGCCCAGCGCCAGCTGTTGATATAGATCTTCACGGCAGCATAAGTCTCGGTATTCGACGTCGGGCCGACGTCGGGTTCGGAACGGTAGCCCGCAACCTTTTCGCCGCCGATCGTGCCGGGGCCGTACTGCCCGCGAACCGACATGTCGAAGACGCGCTCGTGAGCTGGCGGTTCGATGGCGGAGAAAACCTTGTACTTTTCGTTGCGGATCGCGTCGGCATCGGAGCTGGCCGGGGGCTCCATCGCGACGAGCGCCAACAGGTTGAGGACGTGATTCTGAATCATGTCACGTAAGGCGCCGGCGTTATCGTAGTATGCACCGCGCGCTTCCACGCCGAGCGTCTCTGCGGACGTGATCTGCACGGATTGAATGTAATTGCGGCTCCAAATCGGCTCGAAAATCGTATTGGCAAAACGCAGCGCCATGATGTCCTGGACGGTTTCTTTGCCCAAATAGTGGTCGATGCGGTAGACCTGACTCTCGGTGAAAACCTTTTCAACTTCGGTTTGCAGCGCCCGCGCCGACGCGAGGTCGGTCCCGAACGGTTTCTCGACGATGATCCGCGTCCAGCCCTTTGTGTTGTTGGCGGGATCCAGTCCCGCTTTTTTTAACTGCTCGATGATTTTCGGAAAGACCGACGGCGGAGTTGCCAAGTAGAACAGGCGGTTATTCCCCGCTCGCAAGCGCTTCTCGTAATCCTCTAGGCGCGCCTTAAGCGCTTCGAAGTGCGAGGTGTCGTCGAAGTCGGCTGTGATATAGCCGATGCGTTGCGCTAAATCATCCCAGAGCTGTTCCTTGATCGCGTCTTGCCCCAAATCTTGCTGCGCCGCGCGCTTGCAGTAGTCGCGAAACTGTTCGTCGGTGTAGGCCGTGCGCGCGAATCCGATCAGCCCGAAGTTTAGCGGCAAGATATCGTCCGCGCGCAAACTGTAGATTGCAGGGATCAGCATGCGCTTGAAGAGGTCGCCGCTCGCGCCGAAGAAGACGATCGTGCACGGGTCCGGTACGCGATTGCTTTCGATACCTTCGCGTAATGGATTGCCCGCCACATGCGCCGCCCCATCGGGTTTGGGGGCTATCGTTTTCGCCATCAGGGCTTTTCTGATTTGATCGCGTGGCCGCCGAACTGATTGCGCAACGCAGCGATCACTTTGGCGCTATACGATTCGTCTTGCCGCGACGCAAAGCGCGCGAGCAGCGAAAGCGTAATCACGGGCGCCGGCACGTTTTCGTCGATCGCGGCTTGCACCGTCCATCGGCCTTCGCCCGTGTCGTCGACCCAGCCGCGAATATCTTTCAGCTCCGGGTCGGCTTGAAATGCGAGCACGGCCAAGTCCAGCAGCCACGACCGGATAACGCTGCCGTAACGCCATATCTCAGCCAGTTGCTTCAGATCGAAAGGGAATTGCGACTTCTTGAGTATCTCGAATCCCTCGCCGTACGCTTGCAGCAACCCATACTCGATGCCGTTGTGCACCATCTTGGAGAAATGTCCGGCACCCGCCGGCCCCACGTGCGCATATCCGCCCTTCGGCGCGAGCGTCAGGAAGATCGGTTCGCAGTAGGTGACCGCCGCTAAATCGCCGCCGACCATCAGACAGTAGCCTTCCTTCAAACCCCACACGCCGCCGCTCGTGCCCGCATCGACCAGCGACACGCCTTTGGCTTTGCAGCGCTCGTAAGCGGCGAGACCCATTTGGTAGTTCGTATTCCCGCCGTCAATGATCACGTCGCCGGATGCGAGCAATCCTAACAGTTCGTCGATCGTGTCGTCGGTGGGTTTTCCGGACGGCACCATCAGCCAAATCACGCGCGGCGTTTGCGTAAATTTCTGAACGAGGTCTGCCAGCGAGTTTGCGCCCGTCGCGCCGCCGGCCGCGCTCGCCTTGACCGCGTCAGCGCTGCGATCGTATGCGATCACAGAATGGCCGCCCGCAATCAATCGCGTCGTCATATTCGCGCCCATGCGCCCGAGCCCGACCATCGCTAATTGCATGACGTACCGGCTCCGAAACTCAAGCTTTTGCCGTCAGGGAGTCGTCGATGAGGGCGTTCAGCGCGGCGAGGCCGCGACCGAGGTCGCCCTTCAGATGGACGCGCATTCCGCGGCGGTCGCGTTTGTCGAGCGACTGCAGATCACCGAGCGCTTGCGCGGCGATCAGCGTGCGGAAGGTGATGCCCATGCCCGGAATCGGCATGTCGTCGGGCGAGTCGGCGGTGATCTGTACGAAGACGCCGGTGTCGGGACCGCCTTTGTGTTCTTGCCCGGTCGAGTGTAAGAAGCGCGGGCCGAAGCCCACCGTCGTGGCGCACTTGCGGGCGTCGCGAACTTTGACGCGCATCTCTTCGAGCAGCGTGGCGTGCTTGTCGTTGCGCGCGATGTAGGCGCAGAACGCGACGTAATCGCCCGCGCCGATTTGTCCGAAGACACCGGCTAGCGCCGCGGCTGGATCGTGCGCATGAATTTCGTCGCTCCCGGAAAGGAACGAAATGTCCATCACGTCATCGGAAGCCGCAGGGATAGGCTCGTCGAATTTTCCCGTGCTCGCAAATTGTTTGAGCAGCGCTTTAGTGTTGTCTTTAGATTCTTGTACGTTGGGCTGGTCGAACGCGTCGATCTGCAAGATAGAGCCCGCGGCCGCGGTCGCGACTTCCCAGGAATAGAAGAGCTCGCCGACGTCGTAGGTGTCGTTCATGGCAAGCCGGATGATGGGATGACCGGCAAGTTCCAACTCGCGTAATCTTGCGTCGATATCTTTGGGCTGGTCCGGCAGACCGGCGCCGACATAGACGAAGACGCGGTCGTTGCCGTAATCCGACGGCACACCGAGCGGCTCGCCTTCAACCGGCAAAATGCCTCTGCCCATTTTGCCCGTCGATTCGGCGATGAGCTGTTCCGCCCACGCGCCGAAAGCGCGTACCGAGGGATGCGTCACGATCGTGAGCTTGTCGCGGCCCGCGGTTGCGAGTCCGCCGATCGCAGCTCCGAAGCGCGCGCCCGGCGCGTCCTTAGAAGCGACGGTCTTGTCGTTTGCGTGCAGCGCGCCGAGGCTGCGATCCAACAGCAGGTTGATGTTGTAACCGGCCAGCGCTGCGGGCAGCATGCCGAAGAAGGAGAGCGCCGAGTAACGCCCGCCGATGTTCGGGTCGTTCAGGAAACACGATCTGAAGCCTTGCGCTTTCGCTTCGGTTTCCAGTTGTGTGCCTTCGTCGGTGATCGCGACAAAGTGCCGGCCGCATTTGCCCGACCCCGCAACTTTGGTCACGCGTTCGCAGAAATATCGGTAAAAAGCGTCGGGTTCGGTCGTCGTGCCGCTCTTACTCGCGACGATGAACAGCGTCGAACTCAGATCGATCGCGGCCTCGAGTTCGCGGATCTGCTCGGGGTCGGTAGAGTCGAGCACGTGCAGCGGCGGATAGCCATCGGTTTTTCCGAACGTTTCCCGCATGATGTCGGGCGCAAGCGAACTCCCGCCCATCCCGAGCACGACAACATCCGTAAACTCCGCCGCGATCTCCTTAGCGAAGCCCTGCAAGTTGGAAACGTTCTCGATCATGTGTTCGGGAACGTCGAGCCATCCCAGAGCGTGTTTAATAATCTCCGCGTGCTGCGGATCGTTCGACCAGAGGGTCGGGTCCTTCGCCCAGAGTTTCTTGAGAAAATCGCGGTCCGTGAGCGTTTGCATTGCGGTGTCGTAAGCGCCCTGGTTTGAGCCGAGCGAGAGCGCGACGCGCTCCGAACCCGAACTCAGCTGTTTCTGTTTGTAGACGATCGCACCTAAGAGGCCGGCGAACGAATCGCTGAACGCGCTCACGCCTTCGACCTGCAGCTGATACGTGACGTCGAACAGCGAGATGCCGTTGGCGGCTAAACTCTTTAAGGTTTCGCGAGCCTCGTCCACGCCTTGCAGAATCGTATCCGGCACGACCTTGCCGTGATCGAGCACCGCATCGAGTGTTTGCGGCGGCATCGTATTGACCGTATTTCGGGCGATCACGGGCTCGACGTACATAAGGTCGGGGTACTTCGGATTTTTCGTCGAGGTCGAAGCCCAGAGCGGACGCTGCTCGGCGCCCCCTTTGGCTTTCAGTGGTGCCCACTCTTCGGATTCGAAGATTTCCAGGTATTTTTGATACGTGAGTTTCAGATTGGCGACGCCGGTTTTCCCGAGGAGCGCCTCCAACTGCGTCTCCCCCTTATCGATGCGCGCTTGCAGCAGCTTGTCGATCAGCGTATCTATCCGGCTCACGAAGACGCTGTTCACCGAGCGCTGCTTGTCGATCGGCAGGCCCTTTTTTACGCGGCGCTGCAGCCCGCGCACATACGCGCGCGCCGTCTTTTCATACATCTCGATCGCGAAGATGAGCGTGACGTTAATGTTGATGCCTTCGGCGACGCACTCTTCGATCGCGGGGACGCCCTCGTTGGTTCCAGGGATTTTCACCATCAAATTCGGCCGGCCGATGCGTTTCCAAAGTTCTTTTGCCATCGTGACCGTTGCTTTGGTGTCGTGCGCGATCAGCGGCGAGACTTCGATGCTGACGAAGCCGTCGTTTCCGCCCGAGCTGTCGTAGACCGGGCGGAAGAGATCGCACGCGCTGCAGATGTCGTCAACCGCGAGGTCCCAGAATAGTGCGCTCGCGTCGCGCTCTTTGCCGATCAGCGAACGCAGCTGCTCGTCATAGTCGTTGCCGCTTCCGATGGCTTTTTCGAAAATCGTGGGATTGGAAGTCATGCCCCGCAGGCCTTTGTCGATCAGGCCCTGCAGCTCGCCCGAAGCGAACATACCGCGTCGCAGGTTGTCGAGCCAGACGCTTTGTCCGGCCGCGAGCAGTTGGGCCAATTGGTTGCTCATGTCCTCTCTAACCCCTTACCGGTGCGAACTTTTGCGCCGCGACCTCGGCGATATTTTCGGGCGTAAAGCCGTACTCTGCTGCAATATCCCCGGCCGGCGCCGACGTGCCGAAATGATCGATACCGAACGCGAAACCCCGGGTTCCAATCCAGCGCTCCCAGCCGAAGGTGGCCGCGGCCTCGATCGACATGCGTGCAGTCACGTCGGGCGGAAGCACTTCGTCGCGATACTCTTGCGGCTGGGCTTCGAACAGCTCCCAGCACGGCATCGAGACGACGCGCGTTGCGGTCCCTTGGTTGTTGAGGAGTCTCGCGGCTTGCGCAGCGAGCGAGACTTCTGACCCGGTTGCGATGAAAATGAGATCGGGCGTGCCGTCGGTGTCGCTAAGGACGTATGCGCCGCGGCCGACATCCGCGTTGCGATCACCCAGATACGGAAGCTTTTGACGGCTGAGAACCAGCGCCCACGGGCCTTGGTTCGCGGCGATCATCACTTTCCACGCTTCCAGGGTCTCGAGCGCATCCGCCGGCCTGATCATTTTCAAGTTTGGAACGGCGCGCATGTGCGCGAAGTGCTCGATCGGCTGATGCGTCGGCCCGTCTTCGCCCAAGAAGACCGAGTCGTGTGTGAAGATGTAGTAGCAGCGAATCGTATTGAGCGCGGCGAGGCGCACCGCGCCCTTCATGTAATCCAAGAAGTTCAGGAACGTGGCGCCGAATGGCAGCAGGCCGCCGTGCAGCGCGATGCCGTTGTTGATGGCGCCCATGGCGTGCTCGCGCACGCCGTAATGGATGTTGCGTCCGCCGTATTGGTTGGGTTGAAAGTCGCCGCCATCTTTGAGATACGTTTTCGTTGATGGGTCCAAATCGGCGGAACCGCCGACCAATTCCGGTACTGCCGCCGCAATTGCGTTCATCACAAAACCCCCGGTGTCGCGCGTCGCGACGCTGTCACCGTTCGCTTTATCGATCGCCGGCCATGGAATCGTTTGCGGAGGCTGATTTTTCAGCGTGCGAGCGAGCTGCGCCGCGAGCTCCGCGTTGCATGATTTCCATTCGTCGAAAGTTCGCTGCCACTGCGTTTGCAGCTCTCCGCCGCGCGCGCCGACCTCGCGGTAGAATTTCAAAACGTCGTCGGGAACGTAGAAATCCGGTTGCACCGGCCAGCCGAGATTCTCTTTGGTGCGGTTGACGTCGTCGGGGCCCAGCGGCTCTCCGTGCGACTTGAACGAATCCTGTTTCGGCGAGCCGTAACCGATGTGCGTGCGGATGACGATCATCGACGGCTTGTCCGTAATGCTTTTCGCTTCAGAAATTGCGCGATCGATGGTGGCGACGTCGTTGCCTTCGTCGAGGTCGATGTACTGCGTGTGCCAGCCGTACGCCTCGAAGCGCTTGGCGACATCTTCGGTAAAGCAGACATCTGTCGCTGCGGCCAGCGAAACTTTATTATCGTCGTAGAGCGCGATCAGTTTTCCGAGCTGTAAATGCGAGGCTATCGAGGCGGCTTCCGAGGCCACGCCTTCCATCATGTCGCCGTCGCTGCACATAACGTAGGTGTAGTGATCGATGATGTGCTGATCGCGGTTGTAGACAGCGCCCATGTGCGCTTCGGCAATCGCGAAACCGGCAGAATTTCCGAATCCTTGGCCCAGCGGACCGGTCGTCACTTCAACGCCCGGCGTGTGATGCGCCTCGGGATGCCCGGGCGTTTTGCTTCCCAACTGCCGGAAGTGCTTGAGGTCGTCGAGCGACAGATCGTAGCCGGTCAAATACAACAGCGAGTAGAGAAGCATCGAACCGTGGCCGGCGCTTAAAATGAAACGGTCGCGATTGAGCCACGACGGATCCTTCGGATTGAAGCGCAAGTGCTTCGTCCACAGCGTGAAAGCCGTGGCCGCGGCTCCCAAAGGCATCCCGGGGTGGCCGGAATTCGCTTTCTGTACGGCGTCGACCGATAGAAAACGGATTGCGTTGATACGCTGCTCGTCGTGGGGCGTGTTGGGCACTTCGCTCCCTTTGTACCCCTCGCGGCCCCCACCTTCGCGGGAGCGGGTAAAGCGAGCGACGTAAGCGAGGCGCTGTGGATCCGGCGGAACTCCAGGGCGAAATCGAGGCGATCGCCGCAGAACCCGGGCGCGCGCGAGGCCGCTCCGGGAAAGCGGTCGACGCCGTCATCAAAGCGCTCGATCGCGGCGAGTTGCGGGTCTGCGAACCCGTGGGCCCTTCGACGCGCTCAGGACAAGGTGACTGGCTGACGCACGCGTGGATTAAGCAGGCGATTCTTTTGTATTTCCAGCGCCGGAAAAGCGAGTGGATCGGATACGGTCCGCAGTTCTACGACAAAGTGCCGCTCAAGAGTAACTTCAAAAAGATCGGCGTGCGCTGCGTGCCGCCGGCCGTCGCGCGTTACGGAAGCTTTCTCGGGCGCGACGTCATCCTTATGCCGAGCTTCGTGAACATCGGCGCGTACGTGGACGAAGGCACGATGGTCGACACGTGGGCGACCGTCGGCTCGTGCGCGCAGATTGGCAAGAACGTGCATCTCTCCGGCGGTGTCGGCATTGGCGGCGTCTTGGAACCGCCGCAAGCGCAGCCGGTCATCGTCGAAGACGGCGCATTCATCGGCTCGCGCTGCATCATCGTTGAAGGGGTTCGCGTCGAACGCGAAGCGGTTCTTGGCGCGGGCGTCGTGATTACCGCAAGTACTCCAATCGTCGACGTGCGCGGCAGCCAGCCTGTAACGGCCAAAGGTCGAATCCCGTCGCGGGCCGTCGTCATTCCGGGTTCGATTCCTAAAGATTTTCCGGCGGGAAGCTTTGGAGTACCGTGCGCGCTGCTTATCGGTACGCGCAGCGAAGGAACCGACCGCAAGACGTCGCTGGAAACGGCACTTCGCGAGTATGAGGTAGCGGTATGAAAATTGGAATTCTGGGAAGCGGTGATGTGGGAAAGGCGCTGGCGCGCGGGTTCGCCTCCCGCAATCACGAGGTCGTGATAAGCTCGCGCGAGCCCGAGAAACTCCAAGAGTTTGTCGTCGAGCAGAACGGCCGTGTTCGCAGCGGCACGTTTGAGGAAGCCGCAAAGTTCGGCGAGATCGTCGTGATTGCGACGCTGTTCGCCGGAACGAAGCATGCGCTCGAACTCGCGGACACGGTGAATTTCGCTGGAAAGCCCGTTATCGATTGCACGAATCCGCTGAAGTTCGAAGAAGGCAAGTTGCCCGAGCTTTCTATCGGCTTCGACAACTCCGCCGGCGAGGAGGTGCAGCGCTGGCTGCCCGGCGCCAAAGTCGTCAAAGCGTTCAATATCATCGGCAATCATTTCATGGTGGATCCGAAGTTGCCGGACGGACCTCCGACGATGTTTATCGCGGGCAATGACGACAGTGCTAAGAAAACGGTGACGCAACTGATCGAATCGCTAGGATGGCAAGGCGCGGTTTCCGATCTGGGCGGAATTGAGGAGTCGCGATATCTCGAGCCGATGTGCATCGTTTGGGTGCATTACGGAATTCGTACCGGGTCGTGGAACCATGCGTTCAAGATGCTCGGAAAATGAAGGGGGCTAAAAAAGAATCAGAGCCCCCCGTACCGGCGGATCTTCGCAAAGCTCTCGCGGCTGCACCGAAGGCGAAGGCAGAATGGCGCGATCTCACGCCGATCGCACGCCGGGACTTTATGAGTTGGATTGTCTCAGCCAAACAAGCGGAGACGCGCAGGCGCCGGATCGAACGCGCCTGCTCCATGCTTGCGGCCGGAAAGCGACGGCCTTGCTGCTATGCGATAGTACCGTTCAGTCTTTACAAGGCTCTCAAGGCTGCGCCGAAGGCGAAGGCTCGGTGGAGCGAACTCACGCCGAGCGCGCGTAGGGAATTTATCAGTTGGATAGACGCAGCCAGACAACCGCAGATGCGCAACCGACGGCTCGAGAAAGCGTGTGTAATGCTCGCGGCTGGAAAGCGAAGCCCCTAATGAAGCGCCCTATTCCGAAGGAGCCGTATTCCGCCGTTCCGGACCCACCCACGACGTTTGGATGTTGACGAATTCATGGATGCCGAACTCGGAGAGCTCGCGTCCGTAGCCGCTGCGCTTTACGCCGCCGAAGGGCAAGCGTGGGTCGCTAGCCACCATTCCGTTGATGAAAACCATGCCCGCCTCGATTTGCGCGGCCATGCGCGTGGCCCGATCGACGTCGCGCGTCCAAATGTTGGCCCCTAGCCCGAAGGTCGAGTCGTTGGCGAGTTCGATCGCATGTTCGTCATCGCGCGCCCGCGTTACAGCGGCTGCCGGACCGAACGTCTCTTCTTCGAACATCGGCATGCCGCCGGCGACGTCGGCCACAATTGTCGGTTCGAAGAAAAAACCGTCTCGGTCGACCGGCTTGCCGCCGGTCATGAGGCGGGCACCGCCGGCAATGCTTTGCGTCACTTGACGTTCTAGCGAATCGCGTAAATCGCGACGCGCGCACGGGCCCAGCTGCGTTTGTGAATCCATCGGATGACCGACACGCTGCGCCGCAGCTGCTTCGGCGAAGTCGCGCACGAACCGGTCGTAGAGCCCATCTTCGACAATGAAGCGTTTAGCGGCGATACAGCTTTGCCCATTGTTTTGAAAGCGTGCCTTTACGGCGAATTCTACGGCCAAACCTACATCTGCGTTGCCCAGCACGATAAATGGATCGGATCCGCCGAGTTCGAGAACGCATTTCTTGAGCGCCGCGCCCGCGGCCGATGCAACCGCGACGCCGGCGCGCTCGCTTCCCGTGAGCGTGACCCCGGCGATGCGCTCGTCGGAGATGCGCTCGTCCGCGGTTTCGTTCTGCATGAGCAGCGTTGAAAACAGTCCCCGAGGTGCGCCGGCTTCGGTGAAGATCCGTTCGATTTCGAGCGCGCAGCGCGTCGTGCTATCCGCGTGCTTCAACAGGATCGCGTTTCCGGCCAGCAGTGCGGGGGCGGCTGCGCGAAAGACTTGCCAGTATGGAAAATTCCAAGGCATGATCGCGAAGATGATGCCCAGCGGGCGAAACGCGACGCTGCTGCGCGTTCCGTTACTCTCGATGGGACGGTCGGCGAGCAGCTCGCCGGCATGATCGGCAAAATACTCGCAGGACCAGGCGCATTTCTTAACCTCCGCAATCGCCTGAGCGATCGGCTTCCCCATTTCGCGAACCGCAGCCTCGGCCAGCGGCTGCATTTGGGCGCGTAAGCCGTTGGCTATCGCACGGAGCAGTTGCGCGCGATCCCCGAACGATCTGTCGCGCCATTGCCGGTAAGCGGATACGCCGGCATCCAAGCGCATGTCGATTTCGCCGGAGGTCATGTACGAAAATCGTTCTAGCGTCTTTCCCGTAGAGGGATCGACCGTTACGATTTCAGATGGCATGCTCGGCCCACGGTCCCATGGGTCCGGCGTAGATTTGGATCAACTGATCGGGCTGTAAATACTTGCGCGCGACGCGCTGAATATCGGCCGGCGTGATATTCGCGTAACGCGCTTGCAGCGTTGCAAAATAATCGCCCGGCAAATCATTCTGAGCGAGGCTTAGAATCTGCGAGAGCTGACCACGTGCCGACGACTCGGAAAGCAGCGCTGAGGATGCTAACCTGAGTTTGGCGCTGGCGAGTTCGGATTCGGAGATCGGCTGCGTGCGGAGCCGGCTGAGCTGCTCGCGCACAAGTGCGATCGAAGGGGCGACGTTGGCCGGCGATGCGTTGAGATCGATCTCCAAGTCGCCGCGGTCCTTATCGCTTTTCATCTCGCTCGAGACGTTGTAGACCAGGCCGCGTTTTTGGCGCAGCTCTTGCCACAAGCGCGATTCGAAGTATCCGGAACCGCCGATGATTTCCGTTAATAATGCGAAGGCATCGTAGTCGGGGCTCGTGCGCGCGACCGCGGGCTGCCCCAGTTGAATGAAGACCTGGTTGGCATCAGTGCCGATGTAGTCGTGACCTGAATGGGCGGGCGGGATGGCCGGCAGCGTGACCGCCGGCGTCGGACCGGCGTTGCTCCAGGAACCGAACGCTGCTTCGACGGCTTTACGCGCGCGCGCCGGTGTAACGTCTCCCACGACGGCAATCGTCGTGAGGTCGGGGCGCCAATACTTTTGAGCGTACGCGAGCAAGTCTGTACGCGTGATGGCTGCCACGGAAAGCGGCGATGCAAACCGCAGTGACGGATCGCCTGGCGCGAGCAGGCTCTGCAGATACGCTCGCGTCACCATGTTGCCGGAAACGTTCTCTTCCATCTGGACCGTATTGGCGAGTTGGCCGCGCTCCAGAGAGAGCCAGTGTTCGGGAAACGCAGGATGTTCTTCGCCGTCGGCCAGCACGCCGAGCAGCGTTTCGAAGTCCTGCGCGTATCCTTGAGCCGAAAACGACTGACCGAGATCGATCGACGCGCCGATGTCGTCGGTTATTTTCCGGAGCTGCGTGAAATCGTAATGCTCGCTGCCGAAAGGCGCCATCACCGAAGCCAGGCGCGCGATGCCTTCCTCCCCCGACGGCGCAAAAGCCGGAGATGAAGCGACCTCGCCGCGCACGTAAATGGTTGGCCGGTCGTGTTTCTCCTGAACGATAACCGTTAAGCCGTTGGCCAGCGTGAACCGCACAGGTTCGAGTTTGCTGCGAGCCGTGCTGGCTTGCGCAAGGGCGGCGCGGATTGCCGGCGGTTCGACAATCGGCCCGCTCGGCATGCGGCCGCCGAAACTGTCGGAATTCGCCGCGCCGGTTTTTTGCGAGGTCCGGGCGGCCGGTTTTTCGTTGGGCGTGAGGTGTCCAACCACCGTCGGCTTTGCCAAGTAGGTTCTTGCCGTTCTGAGCAAATCCGCGGAGGTCAGCGCCGCGAGCCGCATATCCTCGTCGCGGTTGCGTTCGCCGACGATGCCATACGTATAGCCGGACAGGTCGCCATAGCCGCCGATGGAGTCCGCTGAAAACGAACGTTCGGCGATCGTGGCGCGTTTTGCCGCGCCGACCAGTTCTGGGTCGAAGCCGTTCTGCAAGACGCGATCCATCACGCTTTGGAAGACTTTCTCCGCCTCCGCGGCGTTGTGTCCGCCGTTCATGATGACGAAGACGTGCATCAGGCCTCCGCGCAATTGCGTATCGGCGTTTGCGGAAAGGTCGAGTGCGATGTTCGATTCGACGAGCGCCTGATAGAAGGGACCGCGTTGGTTTGGAATTAGCGACGCCAGCGTGCTGATCGCCGGTTCGCCGGGCTCGGTATCGCCGGGAACCGCATACGCGAGATCGAGGACTTCAAACGGAAACGGAAACTCCGCCTCGATCCGTTGCCCCTGGGCGGCATGCGGACGAGCCGCTGCCCGCGCCGGAGCCGCCCGCGCGGGAATGCCCGCGAAATACTTGGTGGCCAGCGCGAAGATCGTGCTGTGGTGTACGTCGCCGGCAACGACCAGGGCCGCATTGCCCGGCGCGTACCAGCCTTCGTAGTAGCGGCGAATGTCGGCGGCGCTCGCTTGCGCGACGTCGGCTCGCAAACCGGCCGGCGTTCTGCCCGCCGGCGATCCGGGATACGCTGCCGCGCGCACGCGCGAAAGAAGATTGTAGAACGGCGAGCTGTCGTCTCCGTCGAGTTCGTTGAGCACCGCCCGGCGCTCGATGGCCCATTCTTGCGGCGCGATAGCGGCGTGTTGCATGCGGTCGGCTTCGATCTGCAGAGCGACGGCCACGCGATCCGACGGCATGTCGAAAACATACTGAGTATAATCGTAATCCGTTTGGCCGTTCATCTCCGCGCCAAGCCGTGCGACGATATCGTCGAGTCCGCCCGCCGAAATCGACTCCGTTCCGCGAAACATCATGTGTTCGAGCGCGTGCGCCAATCCGGTCTTGCCCGGCGCCTCGTCCAACGAACCGAAGCGGTACCACACCGCCGTGTGCGCGACGGGCGCGGCATGATCTTCAACGACGATCACTTTTAGGCCGTTGGCAAGTTTTGTTTGGTAGATGCCGCTGTCGCCGATGCCGGCGCGGCTCGTTTGCGCTTGCGCCGCGCCGGAACCGGCCAGCGCGATCGCCAGCACCAGAACCGGTGCGCATTTCATCAGGCGGTGGCCGGCGAAAGGAGCGTTCTTACGGTGGACTCGAGGTCGCTAACGTCCACGCCGTTGCGTTCCGCCAAGCGCAGAAGAATCTGATCCTGCAGTTGCTGGTGGTAGAGCAGGCGGGAGATCGAATCGTGATCGGCTTCGGCGCGAATCTCGTCGTGTTGACTTTGTTGACGCTGCGCGACCGCGATCACGAAGATCAGGATCAACTGAATGATGTTTGAAACCGTCAGCAAGAAAACGAATGGGAAGGGATCCCATTTCATAATCATGCCTGTTGCGACCCATACCACCTGAATGATGATTGCCAAGATTAGGGCGATCGGCGCTCCGGTCGCATCGGCAATTTTCTTGCACGTGCGTTCGATCGGCGAAAGCTGCTCGCGGTGCATGGCGTTGACGTCGTCGACGAGCGGATGGTTTTCGACTTGCTCGGCAGTGAGCAAGGGACTTTGCGCTACGTTCACATGTTTTCTCCGAAGTCAGATGCTTCCAAATAATAGCGGGCGCTGTCTTCGACAGCCGAAAATGGCAGGCACCCAATCAGTTCAGAGCGCACGACCTGCGTCCCCGCTTGCCTTGCGATCGCGCGAATCGTTTCGACAATCCGGTAGAGCGGAGTAGCCCGGTAGTTCGTGACGTTCAGGGAGATTTGCACCAGATCGTCGCGCAGCCGCAAACCCAAAGCTTTGAGCGTGTGAAATCCACCGTCGCGCTCCCGCAGTTGTTTGGCGATGCGTTTGGCCAAGGCCAAATCTCCGGTCGCCAGTTCGACGTTGAATGCGATGAGAACGTCCCGCGCTCCGACCGCGATCGCCCCGGCGCTCGCGTGCTTGGAAACCTCGCCGAAGTCCGGTCTCCACTCGGGCAGCCCGAATCGCGCGTCCAAGCCTTCGAACTCGCCCTCACGAACCGCAGCAAGGTTTCGTCGCAGCGGCGTGCTCGCCGCTTCCCCATATAAGAAGGAAGGAACGCGCAGCCGGTGCCAGATGGCGGCGGCGGTTTCGCGCGCGAGCGCGACGGCATCGTCCATCGTCGCACCGCTTAGGGGAATGAACGGCAGCACATCGAGCGCGCCGATTCTCGGGTGCACGCCGCTATGCGAGCGCAGGTCGATGCGTTCCACGCTCACCGCCGCCAATGCGACGGCCGCGTCACGAAGCGATTCGTAGCTCCCGACCGTGGTAAGCACGCTGCGGTTGTGCACCGGATCGCTCGTTTGATGCACCACGTGCGCACCCGCCGCTTCGATGGCCTGCGCACAAGCCGCTACCGTAGCAAGATCGCGGCCTTCGGAGATATTGGGAACGCACTCCAGCCACCTCACGCGAGGGCCGCTTCGATCGCTTGAGCGACATCGGTGCAATTCTGCGGCGTGAAAAGTGTGCGGTAGCCGAGTTTGTTTGCTTCGGCGATCCGCCGCGCCGCTGCGGTGACGGCGCGCACTTCGCCGGATAGCCCGAGCTCACCGAAAGCAGCGGCATCGGCGGGAAGCGGACGATTGCGAAACGACGACGCGATTGCGAGCGCGATGCCCAAGTCCGCCGCGGGTTCGTTTACGCGCAGTCCACCGGCGACCGATGCGTAGACGTCGTGCGAGCCCAGCTGCAAACCGACCCGTCGTTCGAGCACGGCGATAATCATCGCAAGCCGCCCTTGATCGACGTTGTTGGCCAGGCGCCGCGGCGTTCCGTAGCTCGCTTCGCCGACCAGCGCCTGAATTTCGATGAGTACCGGACGAGAGCCGACGATGCCCGCGACGACGCACGAACCGCTGGGACGTCCGTGGCGTCCTGAAAGAAAGAGCTCGGAGGGATTACTGACTTCGTGCAGACCGTCGGCCTGCATCGTAAAGACGCATATCTCGTCGATGCTGCCGAAACGGTTTTTATACGCGCGCAGGATCCGGTGATCGCTGTTGACGTCGCCTTCAAAGTACAGAACGGTGTCGACCAAATGCTCGAGTAGCCGCGGCCCTGCGATGGCGCCGTCTTTCGTAACGTGACCTACGACGAACGTGGCGCAACTCGTACGCTTTGAGAACTCCATCGCGGCCTGCGCGCAATCCCGGACCTGCGTGACGCTGCCCGCGTAGGACTCCGCTTCGGGCAGCCAGACCGTTTGAATTGAATCGATAATCAGCGCGCTCGGAGCTACCTTCTCCATTGCGTCGAGGACGATGCGCAAATTCGTCTCGGGATACACCAAGATTTCGCGTTCTCCGAGCGCAAGGCGTTCCGCGCGCAAACGCACTTGTGCTGCCGATTCTTCGCCGCAGACGTAGACGACCGGCCCGCTCTTGCCCGCGAGATTGGCGGCGATTTGCAGCAGCAATGTAGATTTTCCGGCCCCGGGCGGCCCGCCGATCAGTGTGACGCTCCCGGGCACGATGCCGCCGCCGAGGACGGCATCGAATTCGTGCAAGCCCGTTGTGGTTCGAGTCGTCGCGGAGCGATCGACCTCGCTGAGGGGAATCGGGCCACCCGTCTCCGATGCGCGGGAAGACGAGCGCGACCGGACCGGCGTGACGCGCATCGGACGCTCGTCAAAAGAGTTCCAGGCTTCACACTGTGGACAGCGGCCGAGCCAGCGCGGCGATTCAAAACCGCACGCCGAGCAGAAGTACACGGACCGCGCCTTTGCCACGTCTGCGCAGTTAGGCGCGAGGCGCGCTCCGGCCTCGCGCAAAAGAGAATGGCGTGCCGGCAGATCTCCAGATTGCCATCGACGGTCCCGCGGCCTCGGGAAAAACCACGGTTGCCCGCCTGCTCGCGCGGCGATTGGGCGTCGTCTATGTGGACACGGGCGCGATGTACCGCGCGCTCGCATATGCCGCTTTGCGAACGCAGACGGACGTCGACAATGAAAGCGCGCTCGTCCGCCTCTTCGATCAGCAGATTCGCGTCAGCCTCGATCACGAGGCGCATCTGGGCTTTCGCGTTTTTTGGAACGGCCGCGAACTCACGGCGGACGAGCTCGACACTCCGGTCGTCACCGCCGTCGTCTCGATCGTCGCCGCGCATGCGCGCGTGCGCGAAGCGATGGTGCGCGAACAGTGCCGCATCGCGGCCGAAGGGCCGGTCGTGATGGCAGGGCGCGACATCGGGACCGTTGTTCTTCCAAAGGCGTCCTGCAAGATTTTCCTGACGGCTTCGGTGGCCGCGCGCGTCCGGCGCCGGAGAGCGCAACTGGAAAACGCCGGTATCGACGTCAGCGCTCACGAATTGACACAAGAGATCGAAGAACGCGATCGCCTCGACGAGACGCGGACGATCTCGCCGCTGCGCAAAGCAGCGGATGCGCGTACGATCGATTCGAGCGAACTCAGCGCCGAGCAAGTCGTCGACGAAATCTGCGGCATGATAGGATGATCGATTGGACCTACGATGCCGCCAAGATCTCGCTGGGCGTCATCTTTAAGCTTTGGCGAATGCGCGTCTACGGAGCAGACAATGTCCCCGCTGCCGGCGCCGTCATCGTTGCCTGCAATCACATCTCGTACTTCGATCCGCCGCTGCTCGGAACGGCATGTCCGCGCCGCATCCGATACATGGCCAAGGCCGAGCTCTTCAAGATTCCGGTATTGGGGCCGCTCATCACCGGCTTCGGCGCCTATCCGGTCGATCGCAGCGGCACGCCGATGGCCGCCGTTCGCCGGTCCGTCGAGGTGCTGCGCCGCGGCGAGGTTATCGGCATATTTCCGGAAGGCACGCGAAATCTCGATGGAACCGTACAGGCGCGTGAAGGCGTTGCGCTGCTGGCTTCCCTAGGAAAGGCGGTCGTCGTGCCGGCTGCGGTCGTGGGCACGCGGGACGCCGCCCGCTTTCAGCGCTTTCAAGTCGTTTTCGGCTCTCCCATGAGCCTCCCGGAGGGCCGGAAAGCGACTCGGGAAGAGTTGGCGAACTTTACGGAACAGGTGATGCAAGCAATTCGAAAACTGCCGGAGACCATCGGTGGAGATTAAGAAGGCGAAAGTCCAAGGCTTTTGCTTCGGCGTCGCCATAACGCTGAAGAAAGCCGAAGAAGCGATCGACGCGCGTGAAACCGTGACAACGCTCGGGCACGTGGTCCACAATCCACAGATGGTCGAATCCCTCGAGCAACGAGGACTGAAGAACGCGACGTCGGTCGACGAGGTCGATGCGGGCGCACTCTTCGTTCGCGCCCATGGTCTGCCCGTCGAGGTCTACGAAAAGGCTAAGGAAAAAGGTTTGGAGATCATCGACGCCACCTGTCCGATGGTCACGAAGATTCACGTGCAAGCCGAGAAACTCAAAGCCGACGGCTATAAGATCATCGTGGTGGGCGATCCCAACCATCCGGAGGTCAAGGGCACGCTGAGCCATGTACCGGGGGCCTGGTGCATTGAAACGATCGAAGACGTGGAGAAGCTCCCACGCGGATCGCGCGTCGGTGTTGTCGTACAGTCGACCTACTCGCGCGAGCGGTTCACGGACATCGTGCGCGCGCTCATCGCCAAGTATTACGAAGTCCGCGCCGTCAACACGATCTGCACCGATACGAACAACCGCCAAAGCGAAGCGCTCGAGCTTTCAAAAGAAGTCGACGTCATGGTGGTCGTCGGCGGTAAGACCTCGGCCAACACCAAGCATCTGGCCGAGCTCTCCGAGCTCCATGGCGCGAAAGCGTATCACATCGAAGGACCCGAGGAATTGGAAGCAGGGTGGTTCGACGGCGTGCGCGTGGCGGGACTCATGTCGGGCGCATCGACTCCCGGCTGGCTCGTCGATAGCGTGGCGCAGCGCATGGAGGACCTCGCCCGTCAACCAGCCTGATCTCTTTGAAACTCACCTCGAAGATGTGATCAGGGACTATCGGGGATCTCCCCAGATTTCCGATATGCTGCTCTACCACTTCGGTTTCGGGGAATACGGCCCGGCCAAACGCGGCAAGCGGCTGCGTCCGCATCTGCTGTTATGCGTTGCGGGCGCCGAGGGCGGATCGCCTGAAAGCGCACTCGATGCGGCCGCCGCGATAGAGATTCTGCACAACTATTCGCTGGTGCACGACGATATAGAGGATAACGATGAGCTGCGCCGCGGCCGCCGGACGGTTTGGGCGGTATACGGAATTCCGCAGGCGCTCAATGCCGGCGATGCGCTGTGCGCGATAAGTTTTCTCGTTCTCACCAACAGCGTCGCGCGACATTCGGACGAACGCGTGCTGCGCATGGTTCGCGCGCTGCATGAAGCGCACGCGACGATGTGCGACGGCCAGTCGATGGACCTCGCCTACGAACGCGCCGGACAAGTGGACTTGGCCGCGTACAACAGAATGATCTCCGCAAAAACCGCCGCACTCTTCGGCGCATCGTCGCAACTGGGCGCTTTGTGCGCGCCGTGCGACAGCAATGCGGTCTTGCGATATCGCGAGCTGGGCCGCGCGTTCGGAATGGCGTTTCAAATTCGCGACGACGTACTCGGCATTTGGGGAACGCTCGATGCGACCGGAAAAGTCTCCGGAAATGATATCGCGCGGCGCAAGTGGACATTCCCGGTCGTGTGGTCGCTGGCGCAGCCGCCTTCGGCGGCACGCGACCGCATTGCGGCCGCATACGCTCGCGGCGAAACGCTCGACAACCCGACGGTCGAGGCGGTGATCGATGCACTCGAGGAGCTCGGCGCGCGCGATGCCGCCAATCAGGCGGCCGCCGAACATCTCGCGCTCGTAGAGCGGCACCCGGTAAAGCACGTGCGGGAGTTTCTCTTGAGTTCGCTCGAACTGGCGTCAACGTGACCGCGGTGAGGCCTCGGCTCTTGCTTCTACTGCTGGCGGCATTCGTCGTCCGGTTGTTTTTCATCGGCGATCAGGGCTTCAAGAACGATATCGACTCTTTCGAAGCGTGGGCTCTGACGCTGACCGCGCATCCACTCTGGCAATTCTACGCGTCGACCAAGTTCGTGGACTATCCGACGGGTTATTTTTACATTTTGTGGATCGTCGGCCACATCTACTCCGTAATTTCGCCGCACGGAAATTTCGACGTGCTCCGCGTGCTGGTGAAGATGCCGGCGATCCTGATGGATATCGTGGACGCCGCGCTGCTCTATATGCTCGTTCGGCGCTACGCTTCCGAGCGCTGGGCTCTGGGAGCGGCCGCATTTTTCGCGTTCAACCCGGCTGTCATCTTCATCTCCGCTTCGTGGGGACAAGTCGATTCGGTTGCCGCCGGCCTGGCATTAGGGGCGGCGTATCTGCTCCTGCGCTCGGCGGATTTTCTTGACGGATTCGCGTGGCGCATCCCTGTCGCGTGGCTGCTGCTGGCTTACTCGCTGTTGATAAAACCGCAGGCCGTGGCGCTCGTTCCGCTCTTTCTTGTTTTCGCTTTCGCCTCGCCGGCGCCCAGAACGCGCCGCGTAACCGCGACGGCCGTTGGCATCGTCGGGGCCATTGCGCTCGCATTTTTCCTGACTGTGCCGTTCCATCCCACAGGGAACCCCGTCGCGGCGCTTTCATGGCTGTATCAGCGTTATGAGGTCGGCAAAGACGTCTATGCCGTCAACTCCGTCAATGCGTTCAACCTGTGGTCGATCGTTCACCCGTTTTGGCAGCCCGACTCGCAGCTGATCGCCGTTTGGCCGCAGTACCTTTGGGGCGTGGTGCTGGCGGGCATCGCGCTCGTTCTGATCTTGGTGCGGTACGCGCAGGCGCGCACGCAGGAAGCGTTTGTCGAAGCGGCCGCGCTCTCCACGCTCGCGTTCTTTATGCTCTCGACGCGCATGCACGAGCGGTACCTCTTCGACGGACTGCTCTTTACCGTTGCGGCCGCGCCGATCACAAGACGTTACGCTTGGGCAGCGGTGATCTTTTCCGTCACACTGCTGGTCAACCTGTTCTACTCCCTGACGTACCTCACGGTCGTCGTGCAAAGTATTCCGGGCCCCAATCCGCGCGACATGTGGCCGTTTTTGACGCACCCGCTTTCCGCGCTCAACGTGCTCGCGTTTTTCTACCTAGGCTACATCTATTTAGGACAGACAGCGCAGGAACTGCCGGCCGCGCGACCCGCGGCCGCCGGCGAGCCTTCGCCTCTAAGGGCGCGAGCGTGGTTCGATCCCCGCGAAGGTTTGGCGCGGATGGTATGGCCGCTCGACTATGGCCTCGCGGGATTATTCGGCGTCGTCTCATTTGTTCTATCGTACGTGAACTACTGGGTTCCCAAAGGCAAGATCTTCGACGAGATCTACTTCGCGCGCGCGGCCGAAGAGTATCTCTCGCATAAGTACATTTACGAAAACACGCATCCGCCGCTCACGAAACTTATCATCACGGTTTCCACGATGCTTTTCGGCGGCGACAACGCGCACGGCTGGCGTTTCCTGGACGTCGTCTTCGGCGCATTCGCGATCGTGCTGATCTACATCTTTGCTAAGAGGCTGACGCGCTCGACGCTGTTCGCGTCGTTTGCCGCCATCATGTTCACGGCGGACGGCATGCACTTCGTTCAGTCGCGCATCGCCACGCCTGAAGGCATCGTCGTCGTCTTTGCCCTCGGCACGCTCTACGCGTTCTACCGTTTTTGGATCGCTTCGCAGTCCACGTTGCGGGCATACGAACCGCAGACGTTCTCGCGCGCCGGAATCTCCGCGCTTGCGGCGTTGGCCGGCGGATGTGCGCTTAGCGCGCTCGTGACGCTGCCTTTTGGGCAGTCGCGAGCGGCATTCGTTGTCATGGGCCTCTATTTTGCCTCCGGATTGTATCTGCTGCTGCGACTTGTGATTGTGCCGCGGTTTTCCGGCCGGGCCGGCGAGTTCGGATCTTATGCCGAGGGTTCGCGGCTGCTGCGGCAGAGCGGAACTGTGACGCTGGAAACACCGGACGGACGGGCCGTTCGCGGGAAAACGTTACGCTTAATGCAGGACGACGTGAAGGCCGAGTACGATCGCGACGGTTCGGTGCGCTATCAAACGCCGGCCGGGTCGGCGACGTATTCGCCCGGACTGGTGACGACGAGCGAGCTCGAAACGCAAGAAGGCCGCCATGCCGGCGCCTGGCTCGTCGTTTTCACGATTCTTTTAGGCGCGCTGGTAGCCAGCAAATGGTACGGCGTGATGGCGTACGGCGTCTCGTTTGTTGTCATCGCTTTCGTCTGGTCGCAGCGGTACTGGTATGCGGACAAGCTCAGAGTCTGGGGTAACCCGTACGGATTTCGCCTGGACATTACGCTGGCGGCAATCGCGTTTCTGAGCATGACTGTCTACTTGCTGGTCTGGGTGCCTGACTTCATCAGGCAGATCGAAATAAAGAATCTGACCGACCTCGTCTACCGGCAGTACTCGATGTTTATGTACCACGACACGCTCACGGCCACGCATCCGTACGCATCGGCTTTCTGGACGTGGCCGATCGACCTGCGCCCGATCGCTTACTACTGGAACGATTCGCGCATGGGTGTGGCAGCCGCGCAATCGACCGCGTGCTGCGTGGCGGAGATTATCTCGCTGCCCAATCCGCTGATCCTTTGGGTGGGATTGGGGTGCGTTCCCGGCGTGGCTCTTTTGGCTTGGCGCGAACGCAACAAGGGGTATGCGCTGCTCGTTATCGCCTATCTGCTTCAGTGGCTTCCGTGGGCGCGCTCGCCGCGCATCACGTTCATCTACCATTTTTATGTAGACATTCCAATCATCATACTCTGCAACGTCATCGTCTTGCAGCTCATTTGGAAGGCCGGCGAAGCGAGCACCGATGGAAAATGGTTGAGCCGGTTCGTGGTTTGCGGCTATGTTGCGGCCGTGGTAGGCGCATTCATTTGGTTCTATCCGGTCCTGGCGGCCGTGCCCATTCCGTGGGACCACTGGAGCCAGCGCATGTGGCTCCCACGCTGGATCATTTAGGCATGACAGTCCCGGCTAAGAGCCAAAGGTAAGAGCCTATGTCCGGGCATTCCAAATGGCATAACATCAAGTTGCGCAAGGGCAAAGTCGATGCGCAGCGCGGCGCGCTCTTTACCAAACTGAGCAAGGAGATCATCCTGGCCGCCAAGTCGGGGTCGCCGGATCCCGAGGCCAATTACCGGTTGAAGATGGCAGTCGAAAAAGCGCGCGAAAATAACATGCCGCAAGAGAACATCAAGCGGGCGATCGCGCGCGCCTCGGGCGGCGCGGGCGAAAAAGAGATTCACGAGATTCGTTACGAGGGATACGGACCGCACGGCTTGGCCGTCGTGATCGACGCGGCCACGGACAACCGCAACCGCACGGCGGGCGAACTGCGCTTTCTTTTCAGCAAACATGGCGGAACTTTGGGAGAGACCGGCAGCGTAGGATGGATGTTCGATCCGGTGGGCGTGCTCGAAGTCGATCCGCAAGAGCGTTCGGAAGATGAATTGACCGAAGCCGCACTGGTCGACGGCGTCATCGATCTCGACTACGGACGGCCGTCGGAGGTGTACACGGAACCCGGGCGCTTGGGCGAATCGCGCACGTCGCTGCAAAAAGCCGGCGTCAAGATTTCCGATGCGTTTCTCGGCGTGCGCGCGAAACAGAAAACATCTCTGCAAGGAGCAAGTCTCTCCGAAGCCCTGAACTTTTTGGAGGCGCTCGAGGAACACGAAGACGCTCAAAGAGTTTTTTCCAATCTCGACGTTAGCGAGGCAGCACTGGAGGCACTCGCGACATGAGCGCCGGCGCACGTCCGCTGATCGAGCGCTACGTACCGCGCGATTGGGTTTTCCCACTGGTCTTCGCCGCATTTGTCGGCGTGCTCGTTTGGTTCGGACACTCGGTTCAACAGTTTCTGCTGCCGGGACCGAACACGGTGACGGTGCCATCATTCATCGGGCTCACGGCGAACGACGCGACCAACGCGATCGCGCGCATGAACCTCAAATCGGCGATAGCAGGACACGCGATCAGTAATCAATTCCCCAAGGGCGTCGTGATGAGTCAGCAGCCGCAAGCCGGTCTGCACGTTCGCGCCGGACGGCAAGTCTCGCTGATCGTGAGCGACGGGATGAAAACCGAGCTCATGCCGGATCTGCGGTATCAATCCTACCGCGACGCGCGCTTGGATCTTTCGCAAGCGCACCTCACCCTGACGAAAACAACGTACGCGCGAAGCGACGATATTCCGTCCGATCACGTGATCTCGCAAAATCCCGAGCCGTCGGTCAGCGTTGCTGAGGGCGCGCCCGTATCGCTGCTGATCAGCAAAGGCGGGAATCCGACCGTGCGCGTTCCGGATATGACCGGCATGGATATCGACGGAGCGCGCGGCGCCGCCGCCGCGGCGCATGTCAAGTTGGGCCAAATCGTGTGGACCCCGCTCGGTCCGGGCGGGCCGGCACACGGTACGGTCGTCGAGCAGAGGCCGGCGCCCGGCTCGCTGATCGGAACCTACGATACGGTTTCGCTCGACGTCAGCGCGGGGCCGCACGAATCGGGCTACATCATTCACCAGACGCATATTCTGGCGGCGGTTCCGCCGTCAGAAGCCGAACAGAACAAAGCCTTGCGCGTGCGTTTTTCGGTGAGCGATGCAACGGGAGAGTACGACCTCTATAACGGGTACGCGACGCCCGGTCAGAAATTCGATTTGACCGTGACGACGGTCGGCACGTCGGCGGTTTACTTTTTCGTCAACGATACTCTATTAGGTGAAACCAAGGTGGGGCAAGAGCCGCCCAACGCCTACGGAGCTCCGGCCGCGGCTCCGGTCACGAAGAATTCCCATGGCCGTTAAGATCGCGGCTTCGATTCTTTCGGCCGATTTTGGCAAGATCGCCGAACAGATTGCGGACGTCGAACGCAACGGTGCGACTTACGTGCATCTCGACGTCATGGACGGCCGCTTCGTGCCGAATATTACGTGGGGTCCGAAGGTGATCGCCGATCTGCGCAAGCGCACGTCGCTCGTTTTCGACTGCCACCTCATGATCGTCGAGCCCGAGCGCTACGTCGACAGATTTCGCGAGGCCGGCGCCGAGATCGTCACGTTTCACCTGGAAGCCACCACGCAGGCGCAACGGCTCTTGGAACACATACGATCGACCGGCGCAAGGTCCGGAATCTCCATTTCGCCGCAAACGCCGGTTTCGATGCTGGAAGATCTGGCCGGAGATTTCGACCTGGCACTCGTGATGAGCGTGAACCCCGGGTTCGGAGGCCAGCGCTTCATTCCGCACGCGCTAGAAAAGCTTCGCGAAACGCTAGCGCTTCGCGAGCGCTCCGGCGCGGCGTTCGAGATCGAGGTGGACGGCGGTATTACGCTTGAAAACGCGCGCGGTGCCGCGCAAGCCGGGGCCGACGTGATCGTGATCGGCTCGGCCATCTTCGATACGCCCGACTGCGGCCGCGCGACGAAGCAGTTCCGGGAACTGCTCGACGGGGCCGCGACGCCCTGACCACTTTCGAAGACCGCCTCGTCGCGGAGATTCGCCGCCTCGTCGCAC
>JABXNS010000069.1_pt1 | contig 42605 bp, 37 predicted proteins | sample 7301101 | NCBI WGS metagenome assembly JABXNS01 (sample SAMN14449646, study PRJNA615230) | soil metagenome | isolation source: soil from bare, unvegetated metal-rich iron-sulfur acidic spring small-cell... | place: Canada: Paint Pots Mound, Kootenay National Park, BC | collected 2017-05-25 | reverse complement strand
CCACAAGGTCCACGACGACGTCTGGCAGTGGCTCTGCGAGCGGACGTTCTACGCGGGTGGAGATTTCTCGAAGGAGGACGCCTATGTGAACATAGGGAGGCGGCTCACCGAGATCGAGTCGCGCTCCGCCCCCCAAGATCGGAACAGGCTCTTTTATCTCGCAATTCCCCCGAGCGTGTTCGAGACGACGCTCAAGCATCTGTGCACCAGCGGACTGGCGTGGCGCACGCACTCCTATGAGGAGCGACCGTGGGCCCGCGTCGTCATCGAGAAGCCATTCGGTCGTAGTCTCGAATCCGCGAGAGCGCTGAACCGACTGGTGCTCGATGAGTTTGGCGAACACCAGATATATCGCATCGATCACTACCTCGGGAAAGAAAGCGTCCAGAACATCCTGGTCTTCCGCTTTGCCAACTCGATCTTTGAGCCGCTCTGGAACAGGCACTACATCTCGCATGTGCAGATCACGGCAGCGGAGTCAGTGGGAGTAGAAGGGCGCGGCAAGTATTACGAAGAGGCCGGCGTGCTGCGTGACATGTTTCAGAACCATCTGCTCCAGCTGCTCACGCTGGCGGCGATGGAGCCGCCCAGCTCGTTCACGGCGGACGCCGTACGCGATGAGAAGGTGAAGGTCCTCCATTCGGTGCGCCCGCTCGTCCAGGGCGATTGCGAGCCGCCGGTGGTGCTCGCGCAGTACGAAGCCGGAACCCTGGATGGAAAATCAGTTCCAGCCTATCGAAGCGAGCCCGATGTATCGCCGAACACCCTCACGCCGACCTACGCCGCGATGCGGATCGCGATTGACAACTGGCGCTGGAAAGGCGTTCCATTCTATTTGCGCTCGGGGAAGCGCATGGCTCGCCGCCTTTCTGAGATTGCCATTCAGTTCCGCTCTCCACCGCTCCTGCTTTTCGGCCAGAACGCCGTCGAGGAGATGTCGCCCAGTGTGCTCACGCTGCGCGTCCAGCCTGATGAAGGCATCTCCCTGCGTTTTCAAGTCAAGACTCCCGGAGCGATGCACGAGCTAACGCCCGGACTTGAGATTACGCCGGTCGACATGGACTTTACTTACGCCCAAGCATTCGGGAATGAAGCGCACCCGGCGTATGAGACATTGCTGCTCGACTGCATGATCGGTGATCCCACGCTCTTCACGCGCAGCGACGAAGTGGAAATGGCGTGGTCCATCATTGACCCAGTGCTGGACTATTGGGACAAACATCCCCCAGCCACGCTTCCCACCTATCCGTCCGGCAGCTGGGGACCCGAGGAAGCAAATAAACTTCTTGACGGAGATCACACCCGTTGGCGTTAGCTCCGATCCTTCTGCCGCTGGTGGCGCTAGCTCTCTCGTCGACCGCGTGTCAGAATCCAAAATCAAGCCAAAAAGAGACGGCGGCTGTCCTCGCTGGTGACACCACTCAACACGTGCTTCCAGCGGAGGAGAGGGCGCTCGTGTTGCGCGCGCGCGAGCTCGATCGGGCCGACAGCCTCGATGCGGCACGCTCCCAATACGACCAGGCGGCGCAGAAGCTCCCGCAGATTTCCGATTGGCTTTACCTGAGAGCTGCCGGTGTCACCAGTGACAGCGCGGCCAGGGCAGCTTACTACTCTAAACTTCGAACCGACGTCGCGCGTGATCGCATCCGCTGGACCGACGCGATCGCCCGGGAGCGGGCGCGCGATTTCGCTGGGGCCATTAGCGTTTACAACTCGCTCGGGGCGAAGCTCGACGCCTTACGGCTTCGCATCAATCCACCAGCGGACAGTGCGTCCCGAGCCGCCGCGCGCGGCGAGCTGGTTTCGTTCATTTCCAGTTCGAGTAATTCCGCCGAAATTCGCGAAGCCATCGATCTCTTCGACAAGGTCTTCACGACTGCAACACCGTCGGAGGAGCTTGTCATCGGCCGCGCGGCCGGCAAGTCGGGGCTACCCGATCGGTCTGCGACCGCTTACGCGAAGGCGCTGGGCGCCGGACTCGGCGACGCGTCCGACAATGTCGGGTACGGCTCGGTGCTGCTGCGCCTGCGGCGGTACGCGGATGCTGTCACCCAATTGGCGAAGGTGCGGACTCCGGCCAACCTCGCTGCGTCGGCGCAATATCAGCGGGCGAGAGCGGAAATCGCGCTAGGAAACACGGAAGCGGGACGGTCGACTTTGCGCGGAATCACAACGGCATACCCGAGAGACACGAGCGCTGCTTCTGCATTGCTGCTACTGGCAGATCTCGCCACCGACGACAATCGCGACCAGGATGCGCGGCAAACTCTCGAGGGGTTGCTCAAGCGCTTTCCCACGGGCCGGCACGCCACCAACGCTCGCTTCCGCGCCGGCATAATCTCCTACATTCAGGGCGACAAGAGAGCGGCCGCCGCGCAATTCGACTCGCTCGTGGCCCGCGACTCGAGCAGCAGCGAAGCGCTCGCCGCCGAGTATTGGGCTGGACGCTCCTATGCCTCGCTCGGCGACAAGGCGCACAGCAAAGCGAGATGGCACGCGATCATTGCCAAGGACCCGCTCAGCTATTACGCGGTAATGGCGGCCAAGCGACTGGACACCACGCTCGTCGCGCCGGACCGCTCGCCATCCAATTACGCCCGCGTTCCCGCGATCGATACGGCCACGGGACGCGTTGCGGCGCTCAAGGATGTAGGAATGGAAGTGGAGGCTGGATTTGAGAACGACAGGCTATTCCGGGATGCTTTGGCAAATCCTACGCGTACGGTGGCGACCGCGCACGCGCTCGCCGGCACTGATCAAGCCTCCCGCTCGATAGCGCTCGGACGCCGCGCCATCGAAGAGATTGGCCGCAGTTCGGAGAATTACCGTCTCTATTTCCCGGTCCTCGAACGGGAGACTCTCATCTCGAGCAGCAAGGAGAACGGGCTGGATCCGGTTCTCGTGGCGGCGCTGATTCGGCAGGAGTCGAACTTCAACCCGTTGGCAACCTCGCCCGCGGGCGCCCGGGGTCTGATGCAGCTTATGCCGGCGGTTGGGAAATCGGTGGCTGAGGCGAAAGGCATCGGTCCCTGGGATCCAGAGCTCCTCTATCAGCCGGCGACGAACATCAAGCTTGGGACCGCTCACCTGAACGGTCTGGTGCGTAAATACCCCGAGGTTGTGAAAGTCCTCGTCGCCTACAACGCGGGCGAGTCGCGTGTGGAGAAGTGGTCGACCAAGGCGGGCGCGAACGATTCAGAAGTTTTCACGGAGCGTATACCGTTCGTTGAGACTCGCGACTACGTAAGATCGATCCTTCGCAATCGAGCGTACTACCAGGCACTCTATCCCTGGTAGTGCTCCGTTTCCGAGGGCCGTTCCAGCTCACCCTTTCTCCGCTTGCGCCAATCGAGCAGCCACGTCCCCGGAACGATGAACAACGGAGTGAGAAAGACTGCGAGCAGCGAGTTCAGCCAGATTAACGCAAGGTAGAATGCGATAAGTCCGAGCGATACCCAAAGCGTTCCCAATGGACCGTGCGTTTCCAAGCGAAACTCCCCCGTGAATAGGTAAATTAAAACTATCATGGCCTACGGCGGGGTTGAAGCATCTGAGGTGGATCGCGCTGTCGAGACGGCGCTCGAAGGCTGTGGACTCGCTGTCCTAGCGGTTTCAGGCGGTCTCGACTCAATGGTGCTGCTCACCGCAGCGTCCCGACTCCCCCGGCGCGCGCGCCGGAAGGTCATGGTCGCAACTTTTGATCACGGCACTGGGAAAGCCGCCGGAAGAGCGGCGGCACTCGTCGCGCGTCAGGCCCTTCGGTTCGGATTGCCCTGCGTCAGCGGTCGCGCATCGACCATTGGGACGCGAGAAGCGGAGTGGCGTCGCGGCCGATGGCAGTTCCTCGAGCAGGTTGCTCGGAAGCACGGCGCAACCGTCGCGACCGCACATACGCTCGACGACCAGGTCGAGACCGTCTTCATGCGGATTCTTCGGGACGCCGGCCCGCGGGGACTCGCCGGCCTGTATGCGGAGACGGACATCCTCCGGCCGTTTCTGCACACCAGTCGCGAGACGCTGACCACCTATGCTCATCAGCATGACGTGCTTTTCGTGCAGGACCCGTCGAACTCTGACCGAAAGCATCTGCGCAACCGGATTCGGCTCGACATTCTGCCGTCGATCGTAAAGCGGAATCCTGCGTTTCCTGCCGAGCTCCTCTCGCTGGCCCGCCAAGCCGCGGACTGGCGTCGATCGCTGGAAGATCTCGTCGGGGACGTTGGCGCCGAGGCTGAGCACAACGGTGAGCTACGTATCAGCCGCTCCAGTCTCCAAGGCTACGACGTTGACTCGCTCAGAGTTCTCTGGCCCGCTCTGGCGGCCCGAGCCAGCGTGGTGATGGATCGGCGAGGAACCCAGCGCGCCGCGGAGTTTACTATTAAAGGCGAGACGGGAGGCGCGATTCAGCTCTCCGGAGGGATCGAGATCGTCATGAGGCGCGATCACATGCTGCTGCGCCGCTGGCGGGTGCCGGGCATGCGGGAGCGTATGCAACCGCAGGCACTGGCATGAGCAGTACCGTCAGGCCACTCGGAATCAAATCCGATCCGCGCCTCTCCGGCAGAGTTGTCAAGCGGATCGCGTTCGACGAGGCTGCGATAGCGAAGCGAGTCACGGAGCTCGGCCGACAGATCACTGCCGCCTACCCCGATGGCGACCTTCTGGTGCTCGGTTTGCTCAAAGGAAGCTTCATATTTCTCAGTGACCTCGTGCGGCAGATCAATCGACCGCTCCAAGTTGATTTTCTAGTGGCGGCCAGTTACGGAGATGGAATGGTCTCTAGCGGGACAGTCGACCTTGTTTACGATCCGGAAACGGAACTGGAAGGAAAAGACATCCTTTTGGTTGAAGATATTGTCGATTCCGGCCGTACATTGAATCGTCTGATGTCTATACTTAAGAATCGGAAGCCAAGATCATTGGAGATCTGCGCTCTGCTCCACAAACGAATCGCCGAAGGACTGAAGTACGATGCGAAGTTCGTTGGTTTCGATGCGCCGCATGAATTTCTGGTTGGATATGGGTTGGATCACGCGGAGAATTTCCGCCACTTGCCGTACATAGCGAGCTTGCAGTAATGCCGATACAAATGCCTAACAAAACGCCAAAGAAGCCCACGAACTGGAGCAAGGTCTCGAAGCAGCTCTCGTTTTGGGTGTTTGTCATACTCGTGCCCGTCGCGATCATCCAGTTTTCGGGGAAAGGATCGGACGCAGCACCAGAAATCTCCTATTCGCAGTACGACCAGGAGCTACAGAAGAACAACGTCGATAAGGTGACCATTCAGGCCGGCCGCCTGCTGACGGGCGATTTCAAGCAGAGAGTCAACGTCAAGGGCCGGCTGGTGCCGAAGTTCCGGTCGTTGTTGCCAATGGAGAACTCGAGTGACGAAATCACCCGTCTCCGAGACCACGGCGTTCAGATCCAGGCAGAGGACGCGAGGCCTTCGTTCACGACGATCCTGATCAGTCTTTTCCCGTATCTGCTCATCTTCGGAATCTGGTTCTTCCTGTTCCGCTCTATGCAGGCAGGTGGCGCGAAAGCGTTCAGCTTCGGCAAGTCGAAAGCGAAGCTTCTGACCGGGGACACTCCCAAGGTGACTTTCGATGACGTCGCGGGCGCCGACGAAGCTAAGGTCGAGCTCCAGGAGATCATCGAGTTCCTCAAGGATCCGCAGAAGTTCACAAAACTGGGCGGACGTTTGCCGAAGGGTGCTCTGCTAGTCGGCCCGCCCGGCACCGGGAAAACCCTTCTTGCCCGGGCTGTTGCCGGCGAAGCCGGCCGCCCGTTCTTCTCGATGTCGGGGTCCGACTTCGTGGAGATGTTCGTCGGCGTGGGGGCCAGCCGCGTGCGCGATCTGTTCGAGCAGGGTAAGGCGCATGCCCCGTGCATCATCTTCATCGACGAGATCGACGCCGTGGGACGTCACCGCGGTGCCGGCTTGGGCGGCGGTCACGACGAGCGTGAGCAGACACTCAATCAGCTACTGGTCGAAATGGATGGCTTCGAGTCGAACGACGGGGTGATCCTTATCGCCGCTACGAACAGGCCCGACGTTCTCGATCCGGCGCTGATGCGCCCGGGCCGATTTGATCGGCAGATCGTAGTCGATTCGCCTGACCTGCGCGGTCGCGAGGGAATTCTTCGCGTCCACATCAGAAACAAACCGATGGCCGAGGACGTTGACGTGACCCTCCTCGCTCGCGGAACTCCGGGAATGGCAGGCGCTGACCTCGCCAATCTCGTGAACGAAGGCGCGCTACTCGCCGCCCGCCGCAACCACGACAAGGTCTACATGGCCGACCTAGAGGATGCAAAGGACAAGGTGATGATGGGCGCCGAGCGGAAATCGATGGTCATGAGGGATGAAGAGCGGAAGCTCACCGCCTATCACGAGGGTGGCCACGCCATCTGCGCGATCAAGGTCAAGGGCAACGACCCGCTGCACAAAGTCACCATCGTTCCGCGAGGACGTACGCTCGGCGTAGCCTGGACTCTCCCGGAAGACGATCGCGTGTCGGTCACGAGAGAGCAACTCGAGGCCAATCTCGTCAAGGCGTACGGCGGTCGCGTGGCGGAGGAGCTGGTGTTCGGTCGCGATCGGGTGACGACCGGTGCCGCGAGCGATATCCAACAGGCCACGGGACTGGCGCGTCGCTACGTTTCGCAGTGGGGGCTGTCCGACGAGATCGGTCCAGTCCTCGTCGGCGACAACGAACAGGAACTTTTCCTCGGTCGCGAGCTCCAGACACGCCGTGAGGTCTCGGAGCGGACGGCTCAGCTCGTCGATTCCGAAGTGTCGCGCGTAATCAAGGAAGCATATTCCCGGGCGACGGCGGTGCTGCAGGAGAACATGGACCTGCTGCATACCGTGGCGAGCGCGCTGCTCGATCGGGAGACGCTAACCGGCGATGAAGTCGCGGCGCTCGCGCGCGGCGAAACGCTGCCGCCGCGTCCCGTGAGCCCACCGCCGTCGGCTCCGGCATTGACCGCGCCTATCATGCATCCCAAGCCGTCAAAACCGCCGCTCTTCGGAGGACCGGAGGTAGCGCCGGCGTGAGTTTCGCCTGGCCGGGGAAGTCACAGCGGCCCACTATCTTCGGAATTTTGAACGTTACCCCCGACAGCTTTAGTGACGGGGGTAACTTTTTTTCCACCGAAGCGGCTATCGGCCAGGCCGGGCGTATGATCGCGGAGGGAGCCGACGCGATCGACGTCGGCGGAGAATCGACTCGACCCGGGGCCACGCCGATTCCGGCCCGCGAGGAGCTCAAGCGCGTGCTTCCAGCGATTCGCGGGATACGCTCGCGCTGGAGCGATGTGTCGATTTCGATTGATACGGTCAAAGCCGAAGTCGCCAAGGCCGCGCTGGCCGAAGGAGCCTCGATCGTCAACGATGTCTCGGGGATGTCGCTCGATCCCGAGATGCCGCGCGTGTGTGCGGAAGCAGGTTGCAACGTCGTGCTTATGCACTCGCGCGGCACCGTGGCCGATATGGCGAGCTACGAGAACGCTGATTACGGCACGGATCCGGTCGGCGAAATCGTCGCCGAGCTCGAAGAGAGCATTCAGACCGCGCAGCGGGCGGGGATTCACCCCGTCCGCATCGCCCTGGATCCAGGCATCGGATTTTCGAAGCGGACCGGCCACTCTCTAGCCGCGCTGGCGGAGCTGCCCCGTATCGTGGCCCTCGGATATCCGGTCTTTATCGGAGCATCGCGCAAGCGCGTGATTGCCGAGCTCATTCGTTACACCGCCAGCCCGGAAAGCTCGTCGGGGGGGACGACGCTCGCACAGCAGATGATCTCCAACGACGATCGAGACATGACGACTGTCGGAGTCAACGTCGTCGCGTTTTTTGCTGGGGCACGAATTTTTCGCGTGCATCGTGTCCGGCCGAATCGGCTTGCCCTCGATGCCGCATGGGCGCTCACTCCGGAGGAGTCCGAGCTCCTGTCGGGTTGATTACTGTACGCGGAGAAGCTTCCTCGGGTTGCGAACGCCAGTTTGTCGGGCAGCTGACGATCGGCTGAATTAATTTTGAGACGTACCCTTCATTGAGGTGCTCCCTATAAGACGGTTTCCTTCGCCGGGTTGGACAACCGCCGTACTCCTCCTCTTCGTCTACATGCTCACCTTGGCCCCTGGTGTCACACTTTGGGATTCTGGTGAGTTTCTGTCGGCCATCCATTCATTCGGAATTCCGCACCCGCCTGGCACCCCGCTTTACGTCCTGATCGGCAGGGTCTGGAGCCTGCTCTTCGCTTCAGTATTTGGATTCGCGCGCGCGATCAATTTGCTGTCGGCGACTTGTACTGCTTTTGGCTGCGGCATCCTTACGAGTCTGTTCGCCAAATGGAGCGGTGACGGGTTCGCCGCGACGGCGGCCGGGCTCACCGCCGGGCTCATGTCGACAGTATGGCTGAGCGCGACGGAGACCGAGGTCTATTCGGTCACGCTGCTGTTTGGGTGCATGATTCTCTGGGCCGCAGATCGTGCCGGTGAGAACTCCGACGCCCATTGGGCACTCCTCTCCGCGTATCTGGCAGGACTAGCTTGGTCGCTTCACTTAATGGCGCTCCTGGTTGTCCCCAGCGCGATCCTCCTCGTTTTCAGCACGGCCGACGGGTACTTCGCCGTACCGGTTGGGCGGCGCTATGCCGATGGCAGGCGGGAAGCACACTCGTTCGCCAAGCTTCTCCGTGGAGGGGTGGTCGTAGCCCTAGTAGGAATGACGGGCGTCCTGTTCCTCTTGATTCGCGCGCGCCATGATCCCGCGATCAATCAGGGCAACCCCTCGACCGTTGGCGCACTCGTAGACGTGATCCTGCGCAGGCAATACGATGTGGCTCCGCTCTGGCCGCGACAGGCGCCATTTTATCTGCAGCTCGGCAACGTCTTCGAGTACGCCGACTGGCAGTTCGCAAAGGGTTTTAGCCCGGAGGCTCCTCCGAGCCTGTGGAGAACCACCACCACCCTACTCTACGCCCTACTCGGAGCGGTTGGATTTGCCGCACATCGGAGCGCCGATCGCCGTAGCTGGCGTGCGATGGCGTTGCTCCTTCTCGTCTCATCGCTCGGTGTGGTGATCTATCTCAACCTTAAAGCCGGACCGTCCTTCGGCGCTGGGATTCTTCCTCCGAACGCTCCGCACGAAGCACGAGAGCGAGATTACTTCTTCTTCTGGGCGTTTATCTGCTGGGGCCTCTGGGCTGGATTCGGCGCGATTCGTTTGTCGCGTCTGCTCAAACCACCACTCAATTTGGTGGCCATGGTGCTGCCGTTCGCACCGGTGCTCCTCAATTGGACGGCAGTCGATCGCAGAACCGACGCGGTCGAGGCGCGCGCACGACTCGACGAAGCAGACATGCTGGCGAAGGTCCCGCCGTCGGGGGTTTTCCTCGCATTGGGGGACAACGACACGTATCCCTTATGGTACCTGCAGCAGGTGGAAGGAACACGAAAGGATGTCACCATAGTTACGGTGCCGCTGCTCGGGGCGAAGTGGTATCGCGCGGAGCTGGCGCGCCGATTCAAGTTGCTTGATTCGGCAACAGTAGAGACGTGGCAGGGCCGCGACAGCACCGTCGCGTTCCTTACCAAGCGGTCGTACAGTCAGAATCGTCCGGTAGTTCGATCCCCCTTCTTCGCGCTGGATACAGCGGCTAAGAGGAAGTAGCTCGCCCCTTAGTTCGCGGCGTGGCCGCCAGGCTCACTGGACCGCGAGCGTGTACGCTCCCGTGACGCCCGCAGCAGCCGACCGCGCCTTGATGAGGTAGAAGCCCGTTGACGGCGCAGGATACACGATCCGCGCATCCTTGGTGGTCTGATCAACGTTGTCGTTGGAGGCCAGAATCGCGGGGTTCCCGTTCGCGTAAATCTCGAGGTAAGAATCCAGGGCGCTTGAGGTCATTGAGACGGTAACCGTTTGTCCAACTGTGAGAAAAATGATGTAGTTGTCGTAGTAGACTCCGTTCGCGGCGCAGTCCGTAGTCTCCAATGCTTGTGCGGAACTGATTCCGGGCACGATGAACACGTCCTCGCAGTTTGTAACTGAAGCCGTCGACGCCGCCGAGGAAAGGCTATAGTTGCCGGTCACGTTCGGGAGAGTGGAGTTGGCGGCAAGGATATACGTCCCGGTCGCCAGAATTGCCTTAAGCAAAGAGTTGGTGCTGCTGCCGTAATTGTCGTTGACGCCGATCACGGTGCCCTTGACCGTCAGGAGCGCGAGATAGGTGTCGAAGGCCGTCGATGTCTGACTGAAGACGTACGTGCCGCCGGTCGGAACGCTGACGCCGTAAAAATTGACGAAGCTGCCGTCGGCAAGCTTACAATCCGAGAGCGTGAGCTGCGCGTCAATGGTCGAACCCAGCGTGTATGGCAATGTAGCCGCGCAAGGATCTAAACCATTGGCGGTGAACATCACCGGGGGAAGATTTCCGCTCCGTGCCTCGAGGGTGTTTGTACCGGCGGCCGAGCCGAGTGTCCAGTTCCCAACTGTCGCAGTGCCTAGCGGACCGGTCGTCAAGGTGGCACCCGTCACCGACCCGCCGCCGCCCGTAACCACGAACGTCACGGGAGCGCCGCCCATTGGTGCCCCCGCCTCGTCACGGACCAGCACCGACGGAAGCTCCAGCACCGGTGCGCCCGGCGGTGCCGTCAAGGTCGTCGAGGAATTGGGAGCGATGCTCGTCGCTACGTGACTCGGGCCTGAGACGTCGCCGGCGCACGCGACCTGCAGCGCCAGGACTCCTACTGGAGGCAGCGAGCTGACGAGGCGCCACATCGACTTCATTCCCGGCAATATCATCCGGAACCAAGTCGCGTCAAGAACGGATGAAGGCAAAGGCCAGAGGAAGGACCTAGCGTCACTCCTCTGGCCATTTTTTCTGCAATGCGACGTCCTCTCTAATGCAGTGCGACGTCCTCTCTAATATCGATAATGTTCCGGCTTGTAAGGCCCCTCAACGGGCACCGACAGATATTCGGCTTGGTCCGGAGTGAGCTGTGTCAGCTTCACGCCGAGCTTGTCGAGATGCAGTCGGGCCACCTTCTCATCGAGCTTCTTGGGCAAGGTGTACACCCGGCAGTCGTACGCGTCGCAGTTGGTGTGGAGCTCGATCTGAGCCATAACTTGGTTGGTGAAGCTCGCCGACATCACGAAGCTCGGGTGGCCCGTGGCGCAGCCGAGATTGAGCAACCTGCCCTCGGCGAGGATCATCACACTGTGCCCATCGGGGAACACGTACTCGTCGTATTGCGGCTTGATCTGAATGCGCTTCACGCCTTTGGTTTTCTTGAGGCCGGCCATGTCGATCTCGTTGTCGAAGTGGCCGATGTTGCCAACGATCGCCTTGTCCTTCATCTGAGCCATTTGGCCGGCACTGATAATGTTCTTGTTGCCAGTCGCCGTGATAAAGATGTCCCCCGTTTTTACTACGTCCTCGAGCGTCGTTACCTGATAGCCTTCCATCGCCGCCTGTAGTGCGCAGATCGGATCGACCTCAGTGATGACTACGCGCGCGCCCTGACCCTTGAGCGCTTGAGCGCATCCCTTGCCGACGTCGCCATATCCACAGATCACGGCGACCTTCCCAGCCAGCATTACATCGGATGCGCGAAGAATTCCGTCCGTAAGCGAGTGACGACAGCCGTAGAGGTTATCGAATTTGCTCTTCGTTACCGAGTCGTTGACGTTGATCGCCGGGAAGAGAAGCGTTCCCGCTTCCATCATCTGATAGAGGCGATGCACACCCGTGGTCGTCTCCTCGGAGACCCCGCGCAGGTCCTTTGACATTCGGGTCCAGCGCTGCGGATCCTTCTTTAGCTCCCGGCGGAGCAGATTGAGAATGACGCCAAACTCCTCCGAATCCTTGGCCGTGTCGAACTCGGGTACGCTACCGCCCTTCTCGAACTCGACCCCCTTGTGAACGAGGAGGGTAGCGTCGCCGCCATCATCGAGGAGGAGATTCGGCCCCGAACCATCGGGCCAAACGAGCGCCTGATCCGTGCACCACCAGTATTCCTCGAGCGATTCGCCTTTCCAGGCAAAAACCGGAGTGCCAGCCGGATCGTTGATCGTACCATTCTTACCGACGACGACGGCGGCGGCGGCGTGATCCTGCGTCGAGAAAATGTTGCACGAAACCCAGCGCACATCGGCGCCGAGCTGGTTAAGCGTCTCGATGAGAACGGCGGTCTGCACGGTCATGTGCAGCGAGCCCATGATCTTTGCCCCCGCGAGCGGCTGCTTGCCCTTATACTCGGCGCGAAGCGCCATCAGTCCGGGCATCTCGTGCTCGGCCAGACGAATCTCGTTGCGCCCGTATTCGGCGAGCGAGAGATCCTTCACCTTGTACGGCTCGCGTCCGCCTTCGATTGCCGCGGAGAACGCGTTCATCGGTTCTGCGATCGTGCCCACTGTGCGCTCCATTAAAGTCAGGGTTAATACGTGCTCACGCGGTTTTCATGAGCGGAACCGCCTCCGCTTTCCTGCGCGAGCCGCTCTTTGCCGCCGCGCTCCGTTTTCCGGAGGCAGCGAACAGCGTCGGACCCTTGGCGTCTGGATCAGCCGGCAGTCCGTTGTAGCGATAGCTCTCCAACCCTGCCGATTCCATCCACCCGCCGAGGGTATCGCGGTCGAACCCCTGCCAGACGTGTCCCATGGTTTGCCGCAGGTCCTGACGGTCGTGTGGCATCATGTCGAGCACGAGGAGACGTCCACCCGGCTTGAGTACGCGAACTGCTTCCGCGATCACCCGCTCCGGATCAGCAACGTAGTGGAGAACGAGAAAGACAAGAACCACGTCAACTTCCCCGTCCCCGAGCGGGAGAGTCTCCAGGCGCCCGTTTCGAATATCTACGTTGTCCAATCCGTGGAGCCGTTTTCTGGTTGCGCTGAGCATCGCGGCCGACTCATCAACCGCAATGACGCGTTCCACGAACGGCGCCAGTGACTGGGTGACCACTCCAGTACCGCAGCCGAGGTCCGCCACGGTCCACGATTCATCCATTAGCCCGAGAAGGGCGACGTCCGCGCGGCGTCCGAACAGCTCCAGTCGCATTTTGTCCCACTGACCGGCCGAGGTGGAGAAGAACTGTTGCGATCGTGTGCTTCTCTGAGCGAGGACCGCTTGCATCCGGCGTGCATCGTGCTCGGCCGCGCTGGAGTGCATCACCTCTCCCCGCACGAGGTGCCAAAGGCGACGAGTGGCCTGATCGAGAGTGTCGGAAGCAAGGCGGTAGAGCCGGCTCGTTCCCGAAGCGCGAACCTCTACCCAGCCCTCCTCGCTAAGCATTTTAAGGTGCCTGCTGATCGTCGATTGCGGCAGCTGAAGGATGGACCGCAGCTCGTTGACGGTGAGCTCGTTCCGCTCGAGGGCGAGCAGGAGCCTGCTCCTCGTGGGGTCGGCGAGGGCGGTCATCTGGCCGAAAAGGGCCGGCGGGGTCGTCTTCCATCCGTTCATCCGGATTAAAGGTTATAGCAACAGGCGCTCCACGTCAACATCTGTACCGCCTGATCCCTTTTGGGCGTGGCCAACGCGAGCGGATCAGTTGCGTTTGCCCTATCCCGACCCACGCGCTGATATTCTTCAAATGCAACTCAAGGGACAAAACCGATTTCCTACCGTTTGATGACGTTCGAGAAAAATCTTCGACGCCTCGATGAAATCATGGCCGCTCTGGAAGGTGAGCAGGTCGGACTCGACGCATCACTCAAGCTGTTCGAAGAAGGCATAGAACTCCTGCGCTCGGCTTCGGCCGAGCTCAATAAGGCGGAGACAAAAGTCCAAATCCTCCTCGAAAAGTCAGGAGGTGGGTTCGAGCTGCGGGAGATGGATCTCTAGAGAGGTGGCAGCTCGCTCTGATGCCGATCGTGAGAGTATCGAGCAGCGGCTCGATGCCATCTGCGCCACCTACCTCTCCGATTTGCCCGTTGGCGTTGCAGACGCCATCCGGTACGGGCTCAAGAGTCCGGGGAAAAGGGTGCGTCCCCTGCTTCTCCTCTTCGCCTATCGCGCCATGGGCGGAGCGGAGGATGCGAGCCTGCTCGCCTGCGCGCCCGAAGTGATCCATGCCTACTCACTGATGCACGACGATCTGCCGTGCATGGACGACGACGATATGCGCCGCGGCCGACCGACCGTTCACAAAGTCTACGGCTCGAGGACCGCGATATTGGGCGGTGCCACCATGATTCCGCTCGCCGCCCGGGTGGTGCGGGATTCGGCGCGGGATATGGGACTCCCGGGACGAGTCGGAGCGAATATTCTGGTGACGCTGCTCGAGGGTGCCGGTGCGCGCGGAATGATCGGCGGACAGCTTCGCGATTTGGCGGGTGAGGGATTGGCCCTCTCGCTGGAAGAGCGTGAAGGAATTCATTCTGCCAAGACTGGGGCGCTCATTGTCGCCTCGGTCAAGATGGGCGGGCTCGCGGGGGGCGCTGACGAAGCCAAGATTGACGCACTGGAACGCTACGGCCGTGCCGTCGGACTCGCGTTCCAGATCATGGACGACGTCCTCGACGTGACGTCGACGACGAGCGCCCTCGGCAAGGCTATCGGCAGGGACGCTGTTCTCGGAAAGAGCACCTATCCCGCGCTCCTCGGCGTGGAAGGTGCCCGGCAGAGGGCGCAATCGCTGATCAGGCAAGGCTTGGAGAGCCTCGCGCAGCAGAAACTGCTGACGCAGGAGCTTTCACAAGTTGCTAATTTCATGGTATCACGTACGTCCTGAACAACACGTCCGACATGTCCATCTTCGACCGCATCCACTCACCTGCGGATCTCAAGCCGCTGACGCGTGACGAGTTGCGCGCCGTCTCGGAAGAGCTGCGCGTCCGCCTCATTGAGACCTGCTCACGAACCGGTGGCCACATCGGCGCCGGCCTAGGGGTGGTCGAGTTGACGGTTGCGCTGCACGCCGTATTCGATGCGCCTCGTGACCGAATCGTATGGGACGTGGGGCATCAGGGCTATCCGCACAAATTCCTCACTGGGCGCGCCGACAGATTCGAGACGCTTCGCCAGGAAAACGGGCTTTCTGGATTCCTCAAGCGTGCGGAAAGCGAGTACGACACGTTCGGTGCGGGGCACGCGGGGACGGCGATATCGGCGGGTTACGGAATGGCCGTCGCGCGCGACTTGAACGGGGAGACCTACAAAGTCGTTTCCATTCTGGGTGATGGAGCGCTCACCTGCGGACTGGCGTACGAGGGCCTCAACAACGCCGGGGCGTCGGAGCGGGACTTCATCGTCATTCTGAACGACAACGAGATGTCGATCGCGCCGAACGTGGGTGCGATGTCCAAGTATCTGACGTCGATTCAGCGGAACCCGCTCTATAACCGCGTGCGGACAGCGATCGGAAGTGTGATCGATGCCGCGCCCGGCCCGCTCTCCGGAGTCGGCACGCTAGTGAGAAAGTGGGAAGAGAGCATGAAGTCCTTCCTCACCCCTGGTGTGCTGTTCGAGGAGCTTGGCCTCCGCTATTTTGGCCCTATCGATGGCCACGACATCGATGCGTTGATGGATACCTTCGCCGCCGTTAAGGACATGAGCGGCCCTCGTCTCATTCATTGCATTACGCAGAAAGGGAAAGGGTTCCCTGCCGGTGAGCACATCGAGAAATGGCACGCCCTTCCACCGGGACACGATCCGGCGACCGGAAAGCAGCGGAAGGTATCCGCCACGAACGCGGCCTATACGGCAGCGTTCGGGCAAGGCCTGGTCGAGCTGGCAAAGGAAAATCCGCGACTCGTCGCCATCACTGGTGCCATGCCGAGTGGAACCGGTACCGGCGCATTTGCGAAGGCCTACCCGGAGCGGTTCTTCGACGTAGGCATCGCGGAAGGGCACGCCGTCACGTTCGCCGCCGGTCTCGCGACGGAGGGGATTCGACCGGTCTGTGCTATCTACTCGACGTTTCTCCAGCGCGCGTACGACAACATTATTCACGATGTCGCCATCCAGCACCTGCCTGTGGTGTTCGCGATGGATCGTGCCGGACTCGTGGGTGAAGATGGTCCGACGCATATGGGCCTATACGACATTGCCTACATGCTCGCAGTTCCGGGAATGGTCGTCACAGCACCCAAGAATGGCAGAGAGATGATCGGTCTCCTGAGAAGTGGGCTCCAGTACGACAAGGGGCCTTTTTGCCTCAGATATCCGCGTGACGCCACTCCCGACACCGTCCCAGCTGCCGCCGATATCGAGCCGCTTCCTCACGCCAGTTGGGAGGTTCTTCGCCGCAGTACGAGCGCCGGACGCGATCCTGCTAAGGCGGTCGCGATACTGGCCGTCGGCACGTTGGTCCTGCCGTCCGTAGCCGCGGCCGACATTCTGAACGAGAGTGGAGTCAGCATTAGCGTGGTTAACTGCCGGTATCTCAAGCCTCACGACAAGCGTGTGCTCGCCGAGATCGTCCGCGACCACCGCAACATCCTGGTGGTCGAGGAAGGAACGATCGTCAACGGATTTGGATCGCGCATGGCGGCCGTCATAGGGGAGATGGATTCATCGGTGAGAGTTGTGACGCACGGCGTCCCCGACGATTTTGTGGATCAAGCACCGCGCACGAACCAGCTCGCGCGACTCGGTCTCGATGCGCGCGGGATCGCACAGCGCGCAAGTGATGCGTTCGAATTGGAGAGCTCGCGGGGCACCCACCTTCGTGCCGTCTGATGCGGCTCGGCGTCATCGGGCATCAGGGGTACGATGAGCTGCCCGAGATCCTGCGGATTCTGTTTCGTGTGGCGCACGGGCTCGGGATCGAGCCACTGCTCGAGCACGGCCTCCATGAGATAGCGGGGAAGGGCACACGGCTCGAAGAGCCGCAACAGCTCGACGCACTTGTGACTTTAGGCGGCGATGGAACGCTGCTTCGCGGCGCCCGCTTTCTCGACGGAAAAGACATTCCGATACTCGGCGTCAATCTCGGCCGACTGGGATTTCTCACCAGTTGCCAAAGCGGCGACTTCGAGCCCGCGCTCAGGAATCTCGCTAGTGGTGACTACGTGGCTCAGCCTCGCATGGCGCTCAGTGCGCGCGCGATAGACTCCGACGGCAACGCGCGCAAGCAGTGGCGGGCGCTCAACGACTTCGTTCTCCACAAGGGCGGCTTCGCCCGCGTGGTGCGGCTCAACGTCTTCGTCGACGGCGAAAGCATCGGCACCTATGCCGCCGACGGCGTAGTGATCTCCACGCCGACCGGATCGACCGGGTACAGCCTGTCCGCCGGCGGACCGGTCGTCGTCCCGACGGTGGAATCGATCATCATTACTCCAATCTCTCCCCACACGCTCGCGATTCGCTCGCTCGTAATCCCGGCTGATGCCGAAGTGACTGTCGAGGCAAACGAGACACCCACCGAGCTCCTAGTGACGGTGGACGGACAGGTAGGAACGAGCTTCGTCAAAGGAGAAAAGCTCATCGTGAGAAAGGCCGACAATCCCGTGCGCATCGTTCGCTTTCCAGGGGCGACATTCTTCGAGCGAATGCGGGTCAAACTCGGTTGGGGGGGATTGCCCGACCGCGACCAGCCGTATTGATGCTTACAGAATTGCGCATCCGGAATTTCGCCATCATCGAGCAAGTGACGCTCCCGCTCGCCGAGGGGTTCAACGTGCTCTCGGGAGAGACGGGCGCGGGAAAGTCGATCATCGTCGGCGCATTGGGCCTGCTGCTTGGCGAAAGGGCGAGCGCCGATCTCATTCGCACGGGAGCGGACAAGGCAACGGTCGAAGGTGTTTTCGATGTTTCGAAGGTGAAGAAAATCGCCGAGCTGGCCGATGAACGCGGGATCGAGGTCGAGGACGACACACTTGTTTTGAAGCGTGAGATCGCGGCCAATGGCCGTGGACGCGCCTGGATAAACGGCGCGACCGTGACGGCCACGATCCTGGCCGAAATTGGGCGCCAGCTTGTGAACCTTCACGGTCAGCACGACGCGCAAACGCTGCTCGACGGTGAATCGCAGCGTGGGATCCTGGATGCGTTCGGGGGCGCGGAGTCCGAAGCCGCGATCGTTCGGAGCACCTTCGGCGAGTTGGCCACCGTCCGGCGCGAGATTGCGACACTCTCGCTCCGCCGAGCCGATGCGGAAAGGAGAGCGGACTATCTGAGACATGTCGCCAAAGAGATCGAAGAGACGCGGCTTTCACCTGGCGAAGACGTCAAGCTCGAAGATGAAGCGCGGGTCCTGGAAAACGCCGACGAACTCCGCACACTTGCGGGCAGTCTGACCGAGCTGCTCGCTGGGGAAGACGCGAGCGTTTTGAGTCAGCTCGGCGCCCTGCAGCGGCCCCTCACCTCGATCGAGCGCATCGATCCTTCGACGGCTCGGATGCAGGAGTTGTTCGACGCCGGGTTTTATGCGCTGCAGGAGCTGGCGCGGAACGTCGAGGACTATGCCGGTTCCGTAGACTTAGACCCCGCGCGTCTCGACGAGGTCCGGAAGCGACGCGACCGCCTATTCGCTCTGCTCAAGAAGTACGGTCCGACCCTCGAGAACGTGATCGAGGCGGGCCGCTCCGCGCGGTCGGAGCTCGATCTCATCGACACTGCGCAGTTCGACCTCGCGAATCTCACCGCCAGGGAAACGGAGGCGCGTCGTCGTCTTTCCGCCGAAGCTGAGAAACTTTCCGACATGCGGCTCTCCGCGGCGAAGAAACTCGCCAAGGCTGTCGACGCGCTGCTGCCCCCACTCGGTATGCCGGATGGTCGTTTCTCGGTGGCGCTGATCGCGCGTGACGAGCCCACGGCGGAAGGCGCCGAGGATGTCGAGTTCCGCGTCGCGCTCAACCTGGGTCACGAAAATCGTCCACTCGCTCGCGTCGCGTCAGGTGGCGAGCTTTCCCGGGTGATGCTTGCGCTGAAGACGATTCTCGCCCGCGTTGATCGGGTGCCGACCTTGATTTTCGACGAGGTGGACTCGGGAATCGGCGGACGCGTAGGTCTTCAGGTCGGCGACACGCTACGCCGCGTGGCGAAAGAGCACCAGGTGTTCGCGATCTCCCACCTCCCGCAGATCGCCGCTCGCGCGCATCACCACATTGTCGTCGCAAAAGGGGCCAAGGGCGGTGTCACGACTGCCGACATTACCGTGCTCGAAGGATCAAGCAGAGTCAATGAGATAGCACGGATGCTTGGCGGCGATCCCGAGAGCAAGGTGAGCCGGGCCCACGCGAAGGAGCTGCTGGAGAGCGCTACCGCTCCGGCCTGACGCCTCTCGCTCCATGTAAGTGTTCTCTGGCTTTACTTCCCACCGAACAGCCTGGCGTACAGTCGCAACTGGACCTGGTCGGTGAAAAACTTGGGCTGGTTCCCGCCCGCACCCTTCACAGTCTGCCAGTGCAGGTAAGTAACCTCGAAGGGAACCCTCGCTTTGCCCTGCTCGAATGAATAGAGATTCGAGAACGCCATCCCGCCGCCGAGCCTGTGCTCGGTCTGCTCGGTCTCGAGATCAAGGGTCGAAGCGTTGATGGTGATATCGGAGAAGCCCGTCACTGCCGCCGGAATCGTGAACGCTCCGCTGTAGTGATCCTGCTGCTTGTGTCGGTACACGTACTGCCCGGAAAGAGAGAGGAAGTCGTTGATCACGATGCGAGGCGTCGTCTCGAACTGGAACTCGGTGCCGAGCTGGCGGTGAACGGTCTGCTTACGGTAGAGCGGAGCGAGCTCCTCATTGGGCAGGTCGATGATCCGCATCTTCTGATCGTCGGCGAAGGGCTTGTAGAAGCGCACGATGAACGACTGCCAGAAACGACTTCCCATCAGAACGTCGCTGAACCATCTCCCCTCGACAGCCTTTGCGCCGCGCCCGGTGCCGATGTCGATAAAGTTGTCTGGTGATTTGATTTGGCCTGTCGGAATACGGAAAATCCCTCCGACCGACGTGCGGAAGTTCAATCCCTGTGCCGACATTCTCGACGCGGTGTTCCCATCAAAGGAATCGAATACCGAGTACTTCCCGCCGATGTCGATGTCGCCTACGTGAGAGCCGCTAACGGACTGGAGAGGGGCGGCGACGATGCCGAACGCGGAGTCGGTAAGAATTCGTTGCGCATCAGTCACCGTCAGGCGGTTCTGCGAAGCAAAGGGGCCGCTGGTGGTGATCGGATTGCCTCCGCCCAGAAAACTGCTGTAGAGGGCCCTGAATGCGGCGACTCGCGCTTCGATCGCCAGTTGCGCATCGGTGCCGACGATGGGAACGAACGGCGAACTGGTGTAAACGCCCCCAGTGGGGCTAAAGGTCCCACCAACGGGCCCGACCGTGCCGCCAGCGAACGCTCTCGAGTTGGCGATGAGCGCCCTGGCGTTCGCTTGATTTGCGAGTAGCGCAGGACAGGAGGGGGATGCGCCAGGGTTCGCCTGGCAAGCGGCGAGCGAACCCTCAAGGGCATTGGCGGCGGCGGTGAACTGGGCGTACATCGTCGCGTTCTGTCCCGACGCTGCGGTGCTGACGAAGGCAGGATTGAAGCCGATGTTGCCCTCCCGACCAGTAGTGTTGGCGTTGAAGTAGGCGGACGCCAGAGTTTGGACGTAGGGCACCTGAATGCCGAGCGAGAAGCGTTTCGACAGCCCAGCCTCGAATACGAACGGAATAGCGGATACGTGGTCGCGGAGGTTTAAGACGGTGTTACCGAGAGTCGCGTACCAGTTGGGATTTCCTGTGAGCTGTTGAAGTCCTGTCTGAAGGGCCCCGAGATTCGGGAACTGCTTCACGCCAATGGTGTCGAGTGTGAAGTCGATGGCCAGCGGCTCCAGCGCTCCGTTCGGACGTCCCGGCGTATCCTTGCCATAGCGCTCGTTGAACCAGGTCCACTGTCCGAGGATTCGGAAACGGAACACCCCCCGCGGAAGCACCAAGGCGTCGTCACCAACCCCGAGCACGCGCTGTGCGCTTACCGGGTTGGCGAAAATCGCCATGAATGCCAGTGCCGCGGTGGAAACGCTGACCAGAGGACGGCGCATAGATTCTCCGCACTGTGTGAAGGGGCGTTTAGAGGCGTTCGTCTCAGTCAGCGACGTCCGCCGGCGGGGAGACGTTATCATTCCGCTGGACGATTTGTCAACTTGAAATCTCCGGTCTTTCCAGAGGCGCGCACGCTGCTTGTTGGCCTCGTTTTACGCCGGTAACTTTCTCACTAATCGCGGGAATAGCTCAGTTGGTAGAGCACAACCTTGCCAAGGTTGGGGTCGCGGGTTCGAGTCCCGTTTCCCGCTTCGTTCTTCTCGGGGTCAGTGTCGCCCAGCAACGCTGGCTCGTCGTTCTCCGCTCGGGTGGCGAAACCGGTAGACGCGAGGGACTTAAAATCCCTTGGGACATAATCCCATGCGGGTTCGATCCCCGCCCCGAGCATCGAATGAATCCCGCCCGCTGGAGCAACGCGCGACGATATGCGGTTGCAATCGTGAAGTTCACACAGTCTCCCGCTATCCTGGATACTCCGGGACAGCGGATTCCTAACGCTTCTTACACGCAATGAACGCAGCGACCGCAACGAGATTCGCGCCGAGAAGAATCGAGCGCGTGCTACTGATCGTGAATCCGGCTTCACGACGCGCGGCCCGTTTGCAGCGTCAAGCGCTCAAAGCGTTTGCGGCGGCCGGCGTCGAGTGCGACGTCATGCCAACCGAGGCGCCCGGACATGCGGGGACGATTGCGAAGACACACGCGCATAAATACCACGCCGTGTTTACTCTCGGAGGCGATGGCACCGTGATGGAGGTGCTCGGCGCTCTCGCGCATCAGGGCCCGCCAATCGGCGTTCTCGCTGGGGGCACAGCCAACGTTGTCGCCAGAACGCTCCGAATTCCGCTGAACCCGGCCCGCGCAGTACCGATGCTGCTCGACGGCGACGAAGCGATCATGGATTTGGGGCGCCTTGGCGACGGTCGCCGGTTTGCAATTGGTGTCGGCGTTGGTCTCGATGCGACGATGATATCGGAGGCACCGGCCCGGCTGAAGAAGCGATTCGGGTTTATGGCCTATGTCATCGGCGGGTACAAAGCCGTCCTGCGCAACCAGAAGTTCCAATTGCGCCTCACCGTAGACGGGGACGTGTATAACCGATCCGCTTCCGCGATCCTGATAGCCAATTTTGGAGCAGTGCTAAGCGATCTCGTCGCATTCGGCGATGGGATCGTTCATGACGACGGAGTCCTCAACGCTTGCGTCTTTTCGCCCGACACTCTCTGGGACGCGCTGAGGATCCTGTGGCGCATGGTCAGGAAGGACTTTAGACCCGACCCCTGCCTCTTCTATAAGTCCGGACGCGATTTCAAGGTCGAGACGCTGCCGCACATGCCCGCCCAGGCCGACGGGGAGCTCCTCGAAGGCACCCCCCTCTCTGTCTCTGTCGATCCTCTGGCCGGCACCTTGCTTATTCCGAAGAGGGATTAAGCCCCCGCTCGCGGGGTTGAAAGGAGATTTCGTGGGAACTACTGCTAGGGTGCGTCCTGGGGTCGGCACGGTCCTCGGCACCTTCTTCTATATGTGGCTCTTGGTGGGCTTGGTTCTGGGCACCGCGGTCCTGGTGGGTCCTGTTCGCCTCCTCACAGAAGGCATGGGACGGGCCGGATGGGAGCAGAGCTCGCAGGATCACGTGCTGATCGTGGTGATACTCCTCTACCTGGCCCTGTCGCTCTTGTTCACGAAATGGGTCGTCGGCGCGATGTTTCGAGCGCGGAATCGCAATACCCGCTGGGCGATCGCCGCCGTTTTCACGTTGCTCGCTGCCGGCACTGCGTGGGAGTGGTCGAATCCGGCCAAAATGCTGGCCGGCATCGCTGGCGGCGGAAATGGCGGAACCGTCAACGTCGCTGGGGGCGCCAGCTTCATCTTCGGCGCCTATCCCGATGAGGCTAGGCTCCAGCAACTCAAGCGTCAGGGTGTCACGTCGGTGATTTCCTTGCAGCACCCAGGCGTCGTGATCGAGCGCGAAGGAATCAGCGCCGAGAGAGACGCAGCGACGAAGCTGCACCTGGAATTCATCCAGGCTCCGATGTTGCCGTGGGTCAGCGACAACGAGGAGTCCCTTCAGAAGCTCCGCGAGATCGCGCGTACGGGCAAAGGAGTCTATTACGTGCACTGCGGTTTGGGTCGTGATCGAGTGAACGTCGCTAAGCGCATCATCCAGGCTGAAGGAAAAAAAATCGCGCTTAGCGGTGACGTTAAACCGGCGACGGGCTTCGCGGACCGGCCGATACCGTTTCAAAGAGGCTCGCTGGCCCACATCGATCTTGGCAAATGGCTGATTCCTTACCCGAACGAGCAGGAAATGTTCGGCTTTGTGCTCGCCGGGCAGGTGGCGCGCGTGGTCTCGCTTCTCGACCCGCTCGATCCAGAGCAGGCGGAGTGGAATCGTGAGATGGAACCGCTGATGAAGCAGTACGCCATTCCATTCGTCATGCGGCCGCTACCCGCCAACGATCTGGCAAAAGCGACGCAGATTGCGAAGGAAGTGGAGGAAATGCCGCAACCCGTCACGGTAATTGTCCCCGAGACACCGTGGGAAGACGGAAAACCGCAGGCGAGAACGGCGCCGGCGCAAGCTTTTCTGCGAGCGTACGGCAAAATCGCGCCGACATCGTTCGCCGCGACGCCAACCTGGACGCTGAATCATGCGGGATCGGGTGGGCACGGCACCAAGCCTGGCACTGTAGAGCGGTAACGCCGCGAGCCAGTGCTCACAAAAAAAGGGCGAGCACACCGCTCGCCCTTTCCTCATGAACACCCGAGCTAGAACGGAAGCTGGTCCTCGCCGGCGCTGAGCGGAAAACCCGCGGCTATCCTCTTCCCTTCGGCTAGATCGGCGACGAGAGGTGGGGGCACCACCGTGGGTGGCCAGATAACCCCGTCGCAGGACCGATTTTGACACTTGTAGTCCGGCGCCTTCCGGTTCCGCTTGGTGAGTCTGTTGTCCCACATTCTGCCACCACACTTGGGGCAGCTGACGAGTTCCATATCCGTGAGCAGCGACGCGGGAAGCGAAGCGGACGGCTCGGCGTGTCCGTTCGTCGCGACAATCGCCCGCCCGCTGAGGCTGACTTTGCCATAACGCCGAACATATGCGAGCTGAGGATCCTCGATCGGTCTCGCGTACTTTCCGTCGCCATCCATCTCGATCCAGTTCTGCTCGTACGCGTAGAGCTCGTGGGCGATGCCGAATCGCACCGCCGCTCTCTTAAACGCATCCGTCGACGCCTGTTTGTAATCGCGTCCCGTTCCGACATCCTCGCGAATCACGCCGAGGATCTGAAGCCGCGCCTTGAATGAGCACTGGGCGGCATCGCCCTCGTCACTGGCCAGTACGGGGAGTAGATCGAGGGTGAGGTCCCACTCGCCCGGAACGACGTCATCCAGCCGCTCCCTCACGGTATTCGCCTCGACGTAGGCAACGAACCGGGCAAAATATTTTCCATCCCGCTCCATCACCTTTCCATCCTGTCTCCAGGAGATCACAGATGTTGGAACAGGAGCGGACAGCTTCGCCCAGATTTCGTTTCTTTCAACGTAGCCTTCTTGTCTTGCCATCATTCTCTCATCCATCCGTTGTTAGTCGCTAATGTTTCCTTCTGGTGAATTTCTGAACGTCTCTCACCGCACTGCACTGTTTGCCGTGCTCGCAATACCAGCCGTGGCGGTCGAAAAAGACCAAGTGGTGGATTCTGCCTCGCTCAAGGACCTCCTCAACGCGGTAGAGCTGCGTCACCGTGGTTCCCTTTCCGCACATCTGGACCGGATCCATCACGCGCACGCGGACTACCCTCTTTGCCTCTGCCGCGCGCTCCCCAATTCGGTTTAGTTTCCTCCCGCTCGTTGGCAATGTAAACTCCTGCTAGACCGTCACTTACGCCCGAGTCTTCGGGATATCTTCGGCTACCCTAAAACTAGCGTTTTGACACTCTGTGCGCAAGCCATTCGGGCACAACTTTCGCTCGGCCATACGAGAGGCGAATAATCGATTTGGAGAGCCCGATGGATAGCGGTAATGCATTTCTCAAAAACCAGGTCAACAAAGCAGCAATTCAACACCGCACATTCTTGAGCGCGTTGGAGGCGCACGAGGATCAGGCTGAAGACTCCCGATTCAGAGATCTCTGTTCGCGCCACATTCCGAACATACGTGAGCACCAGCGCATGCTTGAGGAATACCGGTCGCAGCTCGGCGTTGAGCCCGGAGTCACGACCAAACTTGTCGGAGCGGCGGTCGATGTGGTACACGATCTCGCCGACGCTGCGCGCGAGAGCGATTACATCTGTCTTGTCGGCGACATCGTGATGGCACGGCAATCAGAGGACACCTTTAAGACTTTCCGAGAGGCCGGCAGAATGATGGGCAATCGCACTCTTCAGGAAATCGGAGACATTGGCGAGCGTGACCACGACGCCTACGCCAAAGAGGCGAACCGGCTGGCCCAGCACATGTTCGTGGAACATATCGAGGGCGTCGACGGTGTCGCTCAGCCCCCGGCATTCCGCATCGACGCAAGGATCTGATATCCGCCGCGCTGTGCTGGACGCGGCGCGCCATATCGGGTCTTCGCCCTGACACGATACCCTCGCTGCGCTAACTTCTGCGCATGACCGATGTCGTATCTCTCGCCGCGGAGCTAGTAGCGATCCAATCGACGACGGGCTCCGAAGCGAGCATCGTCGACTTTGTCTCGCGCTGGCTGGTTGCGCGCGGCTGGAACGTCACTCTCCAGGAAGTTAGTCGCGGACGCGCGAACATCTGGGCCTCGAGATCGGGAGCGGATGGGGGTGTGACGTTCTCGACACATCTCGACACGGTGCCCCCATTTGTACCGCCGCGGCTAGAGGGAACACGTCTGTTCGGACGCGGGTCGTCCGACGCCAAGGGAATCGCGGCGGCGATGATGGTGGCGGCGGATCGCCTCGTGAGCGCCGCCGAGAAGCGGGTCGGCGTACTATTCGTCGTCGGTGAAGAGAAGGGGTCCGACGGCGCGCGCGCCGCGAACAATCTTCGCGCGAGCAGTCGCTTCCTGATCAACGGCGAGCCCACGGAGAGCAAGCTCGCGAGCGGAGCGAAGGGGTCTCTAAGGGCGACGATCCGGACGCGTGGGCGAGAGGCGCACTCAGCCTATCCTCATCTTGGGCGCTCCGCCATCGAACCGATGCTGGAGCTGTTGCCGACGCTCAGAAGGCTGCCGCTTCCAAACGATCCAATGCTGGGCGAGACCACGGTCAACATCGGAACGATCAAGGGTGGGACCGAAGCCAACATCATCCCTGCCCATGCCGAATCCGAAATCATGTTCCGGCTCGTGTCCGACGTCGAGCCAATCAAAAAGATGCTGCTGGACTGGGCCAAAGGCCACGCGGACGTCGAGTTCGGCTCGCATATACCGGCCCAGCGGTTCGCGACCGTGCCCGGGTTCGAGACCGGTCCGGTCGCCTACACCTCCGACATTCCGCTGCTGTCGAATTGGGGCGAGCCGCTGTTGTTCGGACCGGGCTCCATTCACGTAGCACACACACCGGACGAGTACATCGACGTCGAGGAGCTGAGGGCCAGCGTCGACACATACGAACGCATCGCAAAAACACTTTTGGCCAGATGACGACTCCGCCGATTCCAGGAAAACGCAAAGGTAAGTGGCCGGTGGCCGTACTGGGGGCCACCGGCGCGGTAGGACAAATGTTCGTGAGGCTGCTCGCTGACCATCCGTGGTTCGAGATCACCGAACTGGCGGCATCGGAGCGCTCCGCCGGAAAGAAGTACGGTGAGGTGACACGATGGCTAGAAGGCCCACCGCCGCCGCAAGCGATCCAGACGCGCCGCGTCCTCGCGTGCGATCCGGGCGTGGTGAGCGCCCCGATCGTGTTCTCGGCGCTCGACGCCGCCGTGGCGGGGGAGGTGGAGAGCGCCTTTGCCACCGCTGGGAAGTTCGTGCTCAGTAACGCCAAGAATTTTCGGATGGAGCCCGACGTGCCGCTCGTGATTCCGGAAGTCAATGGTGATCACCTCGCGCTCATCGAATCTCAGCGGCAACGTCGAGGCTGGACAGGGGCAATCGTGACCAACGCGAACTGTTCGGCCACAGTGGCTGCAGTCGCCCTCGCGCCCCTCCATCAGAAGTTCGGGATCAGGCAGCTTTTCCTCTCGACGATGCAGGCCGTCTCGGGCGCGGGTTACCCGGGTGTGCCGTCGCTCGACATTCTCGGCAATGTCATTCCATACATTGCCGACGAAGAGCCGAAGCTCGAGCGCGAGATGCTTAAGCTCCTGGGGACCTACAGCGACGGCGAGGTGACGAGCGCGACATTCAAGGTGAGCGCGCATACCAATCGAGTTCCGGTGGAACACGGCCACACGATATGCATGACCATCGGGTTCGAAGAGAAGCCAACGCCCGAGTCAGCCGTTGAAACGATGCGGGCGTGGCAAGGCTTGCCGTCGACCAGGGGGCTGCCGACCAGGCCAAAGAATCCACTCGTCGTCACCGACGCTCTGGATCGTCCACAGCCGAAACGTGATGTCAACGCCGGCAGCGGAATGACGGTGACTGTGGGTCGTGTGCGGCGAGACGCGGTGCTCGACCTGCGAATGGTTGCGCTTGGACACAACACCGTTCGTGGCGCCGCCGGCGGGTCCGTGCTCAACGCTGAGCTCCTCGCCTCGAACGGCGCGCTCGACTCCGCGTGATCGTTGTAAAGTTTGGCGGGACATCCGTCGGCGATTCTGAGGCGATCGAGCGCGCAGCTGAAATCGTCAGGGGCCGCCTCGATCGACAGCCCGCCGTCGTCGTATCAGCTCTCAGCGGAGCGACGAATTCGCTGCTGGCGATCGGAGAGCAAGCGGCGAAAGGACACTTGATCGGCGCACTTCGCGGGGTCGAGACGCTTCGCGACCGTCATTTCGAGCAGTGCGAGAAACTGCTTGGCGCTTCGGCAGACGCCGCCGAAGTGGCGGCTGAGATGAGCGCCACCTTCGACGAGCTGGCGAGTCTGGCTGAGGCGCTCTCCGTGCTCGGTCATGCGACGCCGCGCAGCTTCGACGCAATCGCCGCGTTCGGGGAGCAGCTCTCGTCGCATCTCGTCGCGGCTTTCTTCAAGCTGCGCGGCATTCCGACCGAGCATCTGGATGCACGCGACGTTTTCGTCACCGACGACAACTTCATGTTGGCAGAGCCACAAACCGAGGCGATCGCGGAAGCCGCCCGCGACCTGGTGCAGCCGCTGATCCAGGAAGGAAAGGTGCCGGTTTTGGGGGGGTTCATCGGTCGCAGCACTGGCGGAATTACCACGACCCTCGGGCGCGGCGGCTCGGACTTCAGCGCCTCGCTTCTTGGCGCGGCGCTCCACGCCGAGGCGATCGAGATCTGGACCGACGTCGACGGGATGTTGACTGCTGACCCACGCGTCGTGAAGGGATCCAAGCTGATAGAGCAAATTCGCTTCGACGAGGCCTCGGAGCTCGCGTCGTTCGGCGCGAAGGTATTGCACCCAAACACGATCGCGCCGGCGGTCCGCCTCGGTATTCCGGTATTCGTCTACAATTCCCGGAATCCCGGGGGGCGGGGCACGCGGATTACGTTCGACGCCCCCAGGCGCGCTGTGAGTGCGATTGCCGGGAAGGGCGGCATCACAGTAGTCAAGGTGGGCGCAGCCAAGATGCTGTTCGCGCGCGGATTTCTGAGGCGGGTTTTCGAGATTTTCGAGAAGAACGGCATCTCAGTCGATGTCGTCGCGACGTCGGAGGTGTCGGTCTCGGTAACGGTGGACGGGCCGTCGGGCCTGGAATCGCTGGTGGTCGAGCTTTCTCAGCTCGGGGACGTCTCCGTCGAGCGCGACCGCGCCATAGTAGCAGTGGTGGGGGCCGCGATCAGTGAGGACAGCGCCGCGATGGGCCGCGCCATCGGCGCGCTCGATGGCATCAAGGTGCATATGATGTCTCTCAGTGCGACCGGTATAAATCTCACGATGATCGTCGACGGAGATCAATTGAATCCGGCTATGGAACGCCTGCACGATGCGTTCTTCGTAGGCGAGGGCAAATGAGCGGGCTCAGCGTCGCGGTAGTGGGTGATGGCAAGATGGGCCAGTCGATCAGCCAGCTCGCCCTGGAAAAGGGATGGAAGGTCACTGCGGTCCTGGGCGAGAATGAAAGCGCGGGCGGGAAGGGGATCAGCGCGAATTCGCTCGGAGAGCCCGACGTGGCTGTCGAATTCACGCAGCCCGACGCTGCCGTTGCGAACGTCACGGCCTGCCTTCGCGCCGGCGTGCCGGTGGTCGTCGGCACCACCGGATGGTACGAATCGCTGCCGGCGGTGACTCGCATTGCGAATGAGACCGGCACCCCACTCCTCTGGTCCCCAAATTTCTCGCTGGGCGTGAATGTTTTGATCGAGCTCGCCCGTTATGCCGGCACGCTCATGCGCTCGCTCGAGGAATTCGATGCCCACATCGTCGAAACTCACCACGCCAGCAAAAAGGACGCGCCCTCGGGCACGGCGATCGCAATCGCAAAGGCAGCGAGCGACTCCCTGGATCGCCCGATTCCGACGACCAGTGTGAGAACGGGGTCTGTGCCCGGTACGCACGAGTTGGTTTTCGACGGTGCCTTTGAGCAGTTGTGTCTCACGCATCTGGCGCGCGATCGTCGTGTCTTTGCCGACGGAGCTCTGAAGGCCGCGGAATGGCTCATCGGCAAGAAGGGGGTTTTTACGATGCGAGATGTGCTCGAACTGCCGCGTACATTTAACAAATGACCTCGCCGCGCCTATCCGGCTGTGGAACAGCGCTCGTTACGCCCTTCACTGAGTCCGGCGAGATCGACGCGCGTTCGCTGCGAGCCTTCGTCGAGTGGCAGATCGCCAGCGGCGTACACTTCCTGGTTCCGTGCGGCTCGACGGGGGAGGCCGCGACGATGACAATCGCCGAGCATCGACGCGTCGTGGAGATCACGGCCGAACAGACGGCGGGGCGGGTTCCTGTTGTTGCGGGGGCGGCATCCAACGACACGAAGAAAGCGATCGCTCTCTCGCGTGAAATGGAATCGGCTGGCGCGACACATTTACTCCACGCTTCGCCGATGTACAACAAGCCGCCTCAACGCGGAATCGTTGCGCATTTTCGCGCGATTGCGGACTCAGTTCGAACTCCGATCGTCGTCTACAACGTGCCCGCCCGCACCGCCAGCAACATTGAAGCGGCAACGACGCTGGAGTTGGCCGAGCACGAAAACATCGTCGCAGTGAAGGAGGCGTCCGGAAATCTGGCCCAGATCGGTGAGATCATCCGGCATCGTCCGGCGCGATTCTCCGTGCTCTCCGGTGATGATCCCGTCACCCTTCAGGTAATGGCGGATGGAGGGGACGGTGTCGTGTCTGTCACATCGAACGTCGCTCCGCAACTCCTCGCTAAACTGACGGAGCTTTGTGCTGCCGGCGACTTTGCGGCCGCACGCGCCATCCATCATCGGCTAGCAGAGTGGACCGCGGCCGCGTTCCTCGAGTCGAATCCGATTCCCGTTAAGGCTGCGCTCGCGATGATGGGCAAAATGGCGAACGTTCTGCGGCTCCCGCTCGTCCCTCTTGCCGAGAAGTTCGAACCGTCCGTCCGCGCGGCTCTTGTTTCCGTCGGAGCGCTCACTGCGTGAACCCCTCCAATGTCCGAGAAATCGAAAAGCGCGTCGACGAGCTCGCTTCGACCCCAGGTGGCGCTCAACTACCTGAGGATGCGCGGAGCGTAATAAGACGGCTTCTCGACGCGCTGGAGGAGGGTACTCTGAGGGCCGCGGAAAAGGATGTTCTGACGGGCGAGTGGCGCGCCGTTGCCTGGGTGAAACGCGGAATCCTCCTCGGCTTCCGTGTCGGCGAAATGGTCGACATGTCGATCCGATCGTCCGACGACGCTGGGCTTTACTTCTTTGACAAGGATACGTATCCGCCACGACCGCTCGGCTTGGCAGATGGGATCCGAATCGTGCCGGGTGGATCGAGCATCAGACGCGGAGCCTACGTCGCGAGCGGTGTGGTCTGCATGCCGCCCATGTACATCAACGTCGGTGCTCATGTCGGATCGGGCACAATGATCGACTCGCACGCTCTGGTCGGCTCTTGCGCGCAGGTAGGCGAGCGGGTCCACCTGAGCGCCGCAGCGCAGCTGGGTGGGGTCCTCGAGCCGGTGAACGCATCTCCGGTGGTGGTGGAAGATGACGTCGTGGTCGGCGGCAATTGTGGGATCTATGAAGGAACGGTCGTGCGAAGGAGAGCGGTCATCGGGGCCGGGGTCGTTCTCACGCGTGGCACACCGGTGTATGATCTCGAGAAACAGACGGTTCACCGCGCCGAACCTGGGAAGTCGCTCGTTATCCCGGAAAACGCGGTCGTCGTGCCGGGCGCCCGCGTGGCGCGAGGTGACTGGGCGCAGGGTCAGGGCATTTCGCTGCAGACACCAGTGATCGTGAAATACCGCGACGAGAAAACCGACGCGGCAACGGCGCTCGAGTCTTGGCTCCGCTAAAGGTATCCGGCACCATTCGGGTGCCGGGCGACAAGTCCATCTCACACCGCTCGCTAATTCTTGCGGCGTTGTCGGAGGGCGAGTCGCGCGTTCGGGGGATTCTCGATTCGGAGGATGTCCGCGCCACGGCTGAAGTTCTTCGCGCGCTCGGAGTGGCGATTCCGCCGCTCGCGAGCGATATGCGGGTAAAAGGGGTTGGACTCCGCGGCCTCCATCAACCGCGCCGCGCACTCGACTGCGCGAATAGCGGCACCACCACGCGTTTGCTCGCCGGCGTCGTCGCAGCCCACCCGTTTTCGGCGAGGTTCGAGGGCGACGCGAGTCTGAGCAGACGCCCGATGAAGCGCATCGCGGAGCCCCTCACCTACATGGGAGCACAATTCGAGTTCGAGCACGGGGATGGACTGCCGATGACGGTGCACGGTGTGGATCTGAGAAGCGTCGATTGGGACACTCGTACGTCAAGCGCGCAGGTGAAGAGCGCGATCTTGCTCGCCGGACTTGTCTCGGCCGTAGAGGTGCGTGTAACGGAGAAAGCACCGTCGCGCGACCATACCGAGCGAATGCTGCGTGCGATGGGCGTCGACGTGGAGACCGATGGGAATAAGGTCTGCCTGAGACCGGCCCGCACGCTCAGTCCGATTGAGATCGACGTTCCGGCGGACCCATCTTCAGCTGCTTTTTTTGTGGCGCTCGCTACACTCGCGGCAGAAGGAGAGCTCACGCTGAGGGATGTCTGCCTCAATCCGACACGCACGGGCTTTCTCGCCGCGATGGTGAAAATGGGCGCGCAGCTCGAGACGACCCTGAGCGCGCGCAGCGGCGGCGAAGAAATCGGATCGCTGCGCATTCGCCCGGCTAGGCTCACGACGATCAGCATCACGGAGGCTGAGGTGCCGTCCCTAATCGACGAGCTACCCCTCCTCGCCTGCACTGCCGCGGGCGCGGGCATCGACCTCGAGATCACGGGAGCGTCGGAACTTAGAGTCAAGGAAAGCGATCGCATCAGCGCGGTTGTGCAGAACCTTCGCGCGGTAGGGGCCAACGCGGAGGAGCTTCCCGATGGACTTCGCGTCCATTCTTCGCGCCGAATGTTATCCGGCACGATCGATCCTCGCGGCGATCACCGCATTGCGATGGCTTTTGGCATTCTGTCGGCAGCTTCCGGCAATCAAATCACGGTAACGAATCCTGAGTGTGTCGCCGTTTCCTACCCGCGATTCTGGGAAGATCTCGGCCGAGTGGCGGCGTGACGCGGACATCCGTGATTGCGATTGATGGCCCAGCGGCCTCGGGAAAGTCCTCCACGGCGCAGTTAGTCGCTGAGAAGTTGGGCTATCTGCACGTGGACTCGGGCTCGCTGTATCGGGCGGCGACCGCGGCGATGCTGCGTACTGGGATGCCTCCCTCGGCATGGACGGAGCAGGGCGTCCTCGATGCGGCGCAGCGCGTCGAACTCCGCGCAGCACGCACTTCGTTTTATCCGGTGCTCGAAGGACGCGCGATCGAAGACGAGATTCGGGGCACCGATGTGACGCGCCACGTTTCGCGCGTGGCGCAGATGCCGCGTGTCCGCGAGTGGGTAAACGGCGAGATCCGTGAGGCCGCGGAATCGAGAGACATAGTGGTCGATGGACGCGACATGGGGACGGTTGTGTTTCCGCGAGCTGATCTCAAGATCTTCCTTGTCGCCGATTCGCGGGAGCGAGCGGCCAGGCGGTTGCGCCAGCGTGGCACACCCCCGTCGGAGAAAATGCTCGATGACGAGACCATCCAGATTAATGAGCGTGACGCACGTGATGCTCGTCAGACAGTCCCGGCTGCGGACGCCGTCGTGATCGACACGACGGGACTAGCTCAGCAGGAACAAGTGGAACAGATTGTGGCTCTATCGAAGCAGCGGGGTGTATAACAGCGGAACGGGGGCCTTTCCCCCGTTCACTGTTAATGAAGCTTCGCGGGTAACGAGCGGCCAATCCGGAGATGCTCTCTAATGCGTCGTTTTACCGATCGGACGGGACTTGATTGGAGTGCGTTCGAGATCGCCCGACCGGGAGGTCTTCCCGATCGCCGGCTAAAGCCTGCGAGCGTGACTGTCTCGTTCAAGTGCGACGATGGGAGCGAGGTCGCGATGGATCTCCCAGTGGGCGCGCTTGAGGGGCTCACCGACGAAGAGCTCATTCTCCTCTTGACCAAGGGGCTCAAGTAAGGTCGCTGCGAATTGCGGACGCTGCCCAAGCGAAGACGGCCGAAGTTGAGCGGTCTGTTGTCCCAAAGTGATAGAGTCCCCTTGAGCAGAATAGAAGTGTCCGCGATCATCTGGCTTTTTGCGCGAGACCCGGTGATGAAGCGGCAGTACAACTTGATATGAACCCTTAACCACCGGGACATTTCTATCCGTGTAACAAGGGTGACATTTCTATCCGTGGTTGACACACGTTGACACCCGAAGTTGACCGGGCAGAGTGAAGGGTCTACATTTAAAGGCTTGATTCGAAGGCACTCAACCCTTTAACCAGCAACATGATAGACTCGCCCAACCAAACACAAACCCAAACCGGCACGACGCTGACCGCGCGCGAGAAGCGCGATCTGCAAAAGGCGCAGCTGCGTCCGCTTGCCAACCTGAGACCCGAGCTCTACGACGAAGACGATTACTCGCAGGACGAGCTCGAGACAATGATGGAGATGTACAACGGGACGATGGCTTCCATTGAGGAAGGCGAAATCGTGAAGTCCCGTGTGCTTGATATCCGTGACAACATGGTCGTCCTCGACATCGGCTTCAAATCCGAGGGGACGATTCCGCTCGAAGAATTCAAGGACCTTCCCGATCTCAAGCCGGGAGATGAAGTCGAGGTTCTTCTCGAGCACCTCGAGGATCAGGAAGGATCAGTAGTCCTTTCGAAGAAGAAAGCCGACTTCATGCGCGTATGGGAGCGCATCCGAATTGCCTACGAGAATGACGAGCCCGTTCGTGGTGCCCTGATCAAGAAGATCAAGGGCGGCGTGGTCGTCGATCTGATGGGCGTCGATGCGTTCCTCCCGGGCTCGCAGATCGCACTCCGTCGCGTTCCGAACGTCGACGAGCTGCTCGGCCAGACCTTCGACTTCAAGATCATCAAGCTCAATAAGCGCAGACGGAATATCGTGGTCTCACGCCGCGTAATCCTCGAGCAGGAGAGGGCCGGCAAGCGCGAGAAGCTGATGAAAGAGCTCCAGAAGGACCAGGTGAGGAAGGGCGTCGTCAAGAACATCACGGACTTCGGCGCGTTCATCGATCTCGGCGGCGTCGACGGGCTCCTCCACATCACCGATATGTCGTACGGACGCATTCAGCATCCGTCCGAAATGGTGCACATCGGGCAGGAGCTCGAGGTCAAGGTTCTCGATATCGATTGGGATCGCGAGAGGATCTCACTCGGATTGAAGCAGCTCCAGAGCTATCCGTGGAAGGACGTCGCCGAGAAGTATCCCGTTGGGACACGGGTCTCCGGAAAAGTCGTTTCGATTACCAACTACGGCGCTTTCATCGAGCTCGAGCCCGGAATCGAGGGGCTCGTTCACATCAGTGAGATGAGCTGGACGCGCAACGTGCGTCATCCGTCGAAGCTGGTTTCCATCGGCGAAGCGATCGAAGCGGTCGTACTGAAGGTGGATCCGAACGAGGAGAAGATCTCGCTCGGCATGAAGCAGACCGAGCAAGACCCGTGGATGATGCTGCCGGAGAAGTATCCGGTGGGAACGAAGCTTAACGGAAAGGTTCGGAACCTTACGAGCTTCGGTGCGTTCGTCGAGATCGAGCCGGGAATTGACGGACTTATTCACATCTCCGACATGTCGTGGACGAAGCGCGTGCAGCATCCATCTGAAGTCGTGAAGAAGGGTGATTCGGTAGATGTGGTGATCTTGAATGTGGATGCCGAGAATAAGCGGATCAGTCTGGGGCTCAAGCAGGCCACCGAGGATCCGTGGCTCAGGATCGGGGAGACCTATCCCGTGGGCACCGAGCTGAAAGGAAAGGTCGTGAGACTGATGGACAAGGGCGTAGTCGTCGATATCGGCAACGACATCGAAGGCTTCGTTCCCGTCAGTCAGCTCAACTTCGGCCAGCCAGTGAACAGCCCGGCCGACATCGTGTACGAGACAATGAACCTCGAGCTCAGAGTTCTCGAGGTCGATCCGATACACCGCCGCATTGTTTTGGCCGTCACCGCGATTCCGGCGGAGCAACCGCCTCGACCCGAAATCCCATCGAGGGTGATCCCGATGGAGTCCGACGATTACAACCTGTCCGATCCGATTCCGACGCCGCCCGACTCTTTCATAGAAGAGCCGGCTTAACGGCAAGCTTCCGGGAAAACCCGCGCAGATTGCGCGGGTTTTTTTGCCTGGCGCTGCAGGCCTGTTTCGATACGCAAGCCCCACCGAGTCGTCCTCCTAGGGTCGGATTCTGTTCCATTCCACCCTGTCTCACGGCATGATGATTAGCCCCTCTGCCCCAAGCGAAGCGCTATTGGTTCTGGACCCCGAGCTCAACGTGCGCGCCGCCAACAAAAGCTTTTATGCCATGTTTCGCCTGGCCCCCGCTGAGTGCGTCGGCCACAAGGTCTATGAGCTCGGTGGAAGGGCTTGGGACGAGAAGCTCCGCGCGATGCTCGAGATCGTTCTCCGCGGTGAGCCCCAGGCGGACCACTTCGAGTTGATCCACGACGAGAAAGAAGGCGGTCGGGGTGTCCTATGGGTGAGCGCACGACTCGTCCCCTCCGCGGATCCCGCCCAAGCCACCCTTCTTCTCGCAATAGAAGATCTCTCGGCAGGTCGCCCGGTCGAGGAGACGCTCGCTGTCAGAACACAGGAGTTGCACACCTTCGCCGACCTGGCCGGCCGCGGCGCGCACGAACTGAATAATCTTCTCACGGTCATCCGCATGAACGCGGATATACTCGAATCGATTCTTATCGAAGCGAACCTCTCCGCGCAGGAAGCCGTCGAGATTCGCACGGCCGGCGAGCGGGCCGAGGCGATCACCAAAAAGCTGCTGCTAACGAGCCGCCGAGTTCTGCCGCAATCCACCGGGCTCGATCGCGGCATCAGTGCGGTTCCGTTGCCCGGGTCTCCGTTAAGGGAGTCAGACGGTGAGAGAGCGGAGCGCGAATCAGCCGACGCGAATTCCTCAAAGATAAGACGGCTGAAGCACGGCGCCCCTACCGGCCGGGAAACGATTCTTCTCGTCGACGACGAGAAAGCTCTGCGCAAGCTCGGCCAGCGCGTCCTCACCGAGGCAGGCTACCGCGTTCTCGAGGCCTCGGACGGCGCGATGGCGCTCCGGGTTGCCGCGGAACAAGTCGGGGAGATCGATCTCGTGCTCACCGACGTCGAGATGCCCACCCTCGGCGGTCGCGGAATGGTCGACGAGCTGCACGAGCTCAGTCCCGGCTTGAGAGTTCTGTTCATGTCTGGATACACCGACAACGAGATTCTGCGCCGCGGAATTCGGAAATCCGAGACCGAGTTTTTGCAGAAGCCGTTCACGGCCGAGTCGCTTCGTTCCGCCGTAAGCGCCGCACTCAGCAGGCCTCCGACCACGTCTACCTAGTGCACCCGACCAAGGCGCCGCGGCTCGATCAACCGGGGCGGATACTGATCGTTGACGACCAGGAGGAGAATATACGCCTCCTCGCTCGGATCCTTGCGAAAGCTGGGTACGAGAACGTCACCTCGACGAGTAATTCCGCCGAGGCGCTGGCGCTTCAGACGCAGTTCAAACCCGATCTCATTCTGCTCGACGTTCACATGAGCGGGAAGAACGGGTTCCAGGTGCTGGAAGAAATCGCCTCACACGAGAACGGCGCCGAACACGTGCCGGTGCTCATGATTACCGCAGACGACAGCGCCGATGTGAAGCGCCGCGCCCTCGCGCTCGGCGCAAAGGATTTCGTAGGTACGCCCTTCGACTCGGCCGAAGTTCTGCTCAGGATTCGAAACCTTCTGGAAACACACTTCCTCTATCGAAGGCTCCGTAGCCAGAACACCGAGCTCGAACAGAAGGTTACCGACCGCACGAGAGAGCTAGAGCTGTCACAGTTAGAAGTGCTGGAAAGGTTGGCCGTGGCGGTCGAATTCCGAGACGATGATACCGGCAATCACACCAAACGAGTAGCGCATGTCTCGGCAATGCTTGCTGAAGCTATCGGCCTTGAGAGCACGACGGTCGAATTGATAAGACGCGCCGCCCCACTTCATGATATCGGCAAGGTCGCGATTCCTGACAACATTCTCCTCAAAGCGGGTCCACTTACCGGCGAAGAGTTCGAGATCATGAAAACCCATACCGTGATTGGATCCAGAATGTTGTCGAAGGGTCGGTCGGAGCTTGTGCGCTTCTCGCAGCGTGTCGCGCGCAGCCATCACGAATGGTGGGACGGCTCGGGATATCCCGATCGTGTCTCCGGCCAGAGCATTCCGCTCGAGGCGCGCATAGTGGCGGCGGCGGATTTCCTCGATGCGCTCACCCATGAGCGGCCCTACCGGCCGGCGTGGGGGATCGACGACACTCTCGCCGAGATCAAGCGTCGGGCAGGGAATCACTTCGATCCGAAGGTGGCGAAGGCCCTTTTGGGAATGGACTGGCGAGGGAGCACGGTTCTGTCGGCGTGACTTCGGCCGGCCCCCCTTGAGGGCTCGCGCTTTGCGCTGGGGCTTGCCCGGACTAGCGGCTCCCCGCTCACTAAAGATATCTCGTAAGGAGTATCTCGCGGTGATGAAGCTCGTGCCCCGCGATGATGTAGGCGAGAGCCCTCACTGACACTTGGGCGTTGTTCGCGATCCCGCGCCGTGTCCACGCCTCGTCGCCCATGTGCCCGAAAAGGAAGAGCGTGGATTGGCGCACCGTCAAGAACTCCGCGGCAAGCTCGGAAAGCGGATAGGCGTCGAACGTGGCGTGGCGAACGTAGTCGTCCTGCTCGAAGCCTGGCACCGGCGTCGGATCGTTCCGCGCAAATCTGAGCGCACGCGCGGCGAAGATTCGCTCGCTATCGATAAGATGTCCCACGACCTCGTTCACACTCCATTTTCCGGGCGCGTACCGATAGGTCGCGACCGACGCGGGAAGCCCATGGAGGAGAGCCTGAGTCGACGCCATCAGGGTCGTGAGCGATGAAAGCACGTCGCCCGCAGGTACCAACGAGATGTACTTGTCGTAATAGGGAAGGAATTCTGACTCCGCCGGCCTGATCGCGCCTACGGGTACTGCTGCTGCCGTGCCCACGATTTCCTCCTCGGGTACGCCATGTTTCCCACCGAGAAAAATAGCACGCGCCCGAGCGTTCGGCGCCGCAACGGAGTAATTGCCTCGACGGTAACGGTTCGGTATCATCCGGCTTCCGATCACCCAGCCCGAGGAATGGTGGAGCGACACGATCCCTACATATCGCTGCGCAACACCAATTTTCGCTGGTACGTTGCGAGCCTGGTGGCGATCACACTGGGTACGCAGATCCAGGCGACGGTCGTGGCGTGGCAGGTTTACGCAGTGACCAAGGATCCGCTCTCGCTCGGATTGGTCGGGCTAGCCGAGGCGGTCCCCTTCATCGGCGCGGCTCTCTACGCGGGCCACATCGCAGACCGGCACGACCGAAAGATTCTTTCCCTCATCGCGCTCGCGGTTCAAGTGAGTTGCGCAATCGCGTTGATCCTTCTGACCACTTACTCGCCGCGGTTGCTGACCGGGACAGTGCTGCCCATCTATGGTGTGGTGGGTGTCAGCGGTCTCGCGAGGAGCTTTCTTCAGCCGGCCCGGGCCGCGATTGGAGCCGAGATCTTACCACGCGAGACCAACCTGAACGCCAACATGTGGCGGTCATCGCTGTGGCAGTTCGCTGCGGTCGTTGGACCCGCCGCCGGCGGCCTAATTTATGGATTTTCCGGTCCGCGGCTGGCGTACATAGTGGAGACTGTCCTCTGCGCCCTCGCGTTGATTCTCTACGGCAAGATTGCTTACACCAGTCTCCCGGCCGTAATCACGGAGTCGAGCATCGGCGAGAATCTCACCGTCGGTATTCGCTTCCTCCTGACCCAGCCGCAGCTATTGGGCGCTCAGCTCCTCGATCTCTTCTCCGTATTGTTCGGCGGTGCGACCGCGCTCCTCCCGATCTTTGCGTCGGAAATACTTCACGTTGGTCCCCAGTGGCTGGGAGTACTGCGTTCCGCTCCGGCAGCTGGAGCTGTGATCGTCTCGCTATTGCTGGTTCACCGCAGACTCAGAAAGGCCGGGCCCGCAATTCTGGTGTGCGTCGCCGCCTTCGGTGTGTGCTGGATTCTGTTTGCGTTGTCTCCGTGGTTGTGGCTGTCGGTCCTGCTGCTCGTGATCAGCGGAATGGTTGATAACGTGAGCGTGGTGATCCGGTCCACACTGCTCGCGCTGCGGACGCCTCCGTATCTGTTCGGTCGCGTCGCCTCTGTCAATCAGATCTTCATCGGCTCTTCCAACGAAATAGGGTCGTTCGAGTCGGGAGTCGCGGCGAAGCTGCTTGGGGCGGTCCCCTCCGTCATCTTCGGCGGACTGATGACCCTCGGAGTGGTGGGTGTGACCGCCTGGAAGATCCCCTCATTGCGCCATCTCGACGAGTTGAGCTGAGGTTTCTCCACGGGCTCAGGGTCGTGGTCAGTACTGTAACTTCGGGTTCCATTTTGCCCCGCGTCCCTCGGGCGTCAGGTCGAACAGATTCCAGAGCGGCCAGACCGTGTCGACGTGGCGCATATCCTGGCCAAGGTCCGAAGGCGCGAACATCAACTCCGTGTTGTAAAAGTGACGAAGTTTTCCGCCACGCCTGACGAACACGTTCAAGGCTGGCATCTGATCGCCTTCGGCGTTTTCGCCCTGATAGTCCTGGTTGTATGTCGATCCCGCCGACGATAGGAGTCGTAAATTGGTCCAGCCCCTCTCCTGGGCGAACTCACGGATACGCTCGATCGGCGATTTCGCGACGATCGCAAAGTTCACCCGTTGCGCGACGTGAGGCGCCTCCCCATTCAGCCCGTCTAAGATGGACGTGCAGGAAGGGCACGGATGCGGCATCTCGGGTCCGTACATGAAGTTGTAAAGTATCAAGGAATCCTTTCCGTCCGCGAACAGCTCTGACATCCGCACCTTCCGTTTCTTCCCCTTCCCATCCTTGCCTATGATCTCCTCGAATCCGTAGTCCTGGGGCACGTCGCCGCCGAGTGGAAGATTTCGGCGCTGTGCAGCGACGGACTCAATTGTGCGCCTCATCTCGATCTCCGAATCGAGCAGTTTGTCCCGGGCAGCACGGTAGGACTCTGATTCACCGGGAAAACGGATCTTGTGTTTCGAGCCGGCCATCTTGCCCTCCTTCGTTCTGAAAAACGCACCCCAGCGTAAGAAATAGAACGCGAGGAAAACGCGCTCGCCACTAGACTGTTCTGGGTTTGACCACATGGGTGCCGGTCCAGATTCGGGTAGCGGCGGAGGCGCGGGTGGCTATAGGCGCGGTCCAGCACTCGACTGGGCGAAAATTGGTTGCCGCTGCGCCCCGCTCTCGTCCATATCCGACGCCCCGCCTCTCTCCGTCTCGCGGCATGAGGCGTGACCACCGAGCGCGCGAGTTCCAGGAGGAAAGCTGGGCCAGTCTGTGTCTCATGAATACATGGGTTCCGCTGCGGCTGCGGGCCTGCGATACGTCACCGATGCGATGCCGGGAATTCGCCGCCAGCGCCACGGCCGTGGCTTCACGTACATCGGTCCCGACGGAGAGGTGATCCGGTCGCGGGAATCTCTCCACCGGTTCAGAGCTCTCGTGATTCCTCCGGCTTGGACGGAGGTTTGGATCTGCCCTCACGAGGACGGACACCTCCAGGTTACCGCTCGTGACGGCCGCGGTCGCAAGCAGTACCGCTACCATCCGCATTTTCGCAAACACCGCGACGGAACAAAGTTCGAACGGATGTTCGACTTGAGCGATGTGCTGTGGAAGATCCGCGAGCGCGTCGAAACTGATATTGCCAAAGAGGGACTCCCGCGCGACAAGGTCATGGCGACCGTTGTGTGGCTGCTCGAGACCACACTGATCCGAATCGGATCGGACGAATACCGGAAAGCCAACAAGTCTTTCGGTCTCACCACGCTTCGCCGGCGGCACGTCGCGGTCGTGGGGTCAGAGCTTCGCTTCGAGTTTCGGGGCAAGAGCGGGATTCAACACGCGGTTTCCGTCACCGACAAACGCATTGCGCGCATTGTGCAGCGCTGCCAGGCGCTTCGCGGCGAGGAGCTGTTCAAGTACCTGGACGACGAGGGCAAGCGACAGGAGGTCGATGCGGAAGATGTGAACGCGTACCTGCAGGACGTGACTGGTCGCGATATCACTGCTAAGGAGTTCCGAACCTGGGCGGGAACGATGCTCGCCGCGGAAGCCCTACGGAACATGGGACCGGCCAAGAGCAAGCGCGAAGCGGAGCGTAACATCGTGGCAGCGGTCGACATGACTGCCAAGAGGCTTGGTAACACTCGGAGTGTGTGCCGCAAGTACTACATCCACCCCGTGCTTCTCGAAGCCTATCTGGAAGGATCAGTCTTGCCGCCGATGCCCGAGCGAAGGTGGAACAAGCGCAAGTCGAAAGGACCGACGCTCCGTCAGCACGAGCTGGATGTGCTCGCCTTCATCAAATCGAGACTCAAACCGAAAACGCGTCGCACGGCCGAGAATCGCGCCCCAAAGCTGAAAGAAAGCCTGCCTTCCATTCCCCCAAAGTCCACGAAGGAGGAGCAGGAGGAGCGAGCGCTAATGAGTGGCGAGCCCGATCCAATTACGGGTGGCGATGATCCGGTGAGCTCCTAGCCAACGATTCAGTAGGGTCCTAGTCCAGATAGGGGTAGTCTGGGTCAGCGAGGCGCTGGGCGCGCGCCGACGCCTCCGGCCCAGCAATCTCCTTCGCCAGATCGAGCAGCATCGGACTCAAGTGCCCTCCATAACGAAGCAGGCTCGCGGCACGCGCGCGCCGCGCCAAGAGGAAGGCAAGAAATGGCTGGTCGGCCTTGAGCGCGTTACACGCCGGGCAGGCGAGGACCAGGTTGTCACGGCGATCGTATG
>JABXNS010000067.1_pt1 | contig 42928 bp, 45 predicted proteins | sample 7301101 | NCBI WGS metagenome assembly JABXNS01 (sample SAMN14449646, study PRJNA615230) | soil metagenome | isolation source: soil from bare, unvegetated metal-rich iron-sulfur acidic spring small-cell... | place: Canada: Paint Pots Mound, Kootenay National Park, BC | collected 2017-05-25 | reverse complement strand
CCATGGGCGTTGTGCAAAACAAGCCGATGCGCACGCCCGGCGTCGCGAACTTCGCTTCCGTAGACGCAATCGCCAGATCGCAGGCGGCCACGAGCTGGCAGCCGGCTGCGGTCGCAATCGTCGCCACCTCGGCGATCACCGGCTGCGGAACGCGCGCGATCGTCTCCATCAGCTCCACGCAGACGTCGAAAATCTCTCGATACGCCGCCACGTCGCGGTCGTGCAGCTCGCGCAAATCGTGCCCCGCGCTGAAAGCCGGACCGTCGCCGCATAAAATAACGGCGCGCACTGCCGGAGCTTCCCCGATCGCGCTAAATGCGCGCAGCAGCTCGCGCATTACTTCCAGTGAAAGCGCGTTGCGCTTCTCGGGGCGGCGCATGGTGACGATCGCGATACCGTCCGCGATCTCGGTCGTTACGAACTCTTTTGCTTGCAGCATAATTCTATATGGGCGATGACGGGCTCGAACCGCCGACATCCTCCTTGTAAGGGAGGCGCTCTCCCAGCTGAGCTAATCGCCCGCGCTCAGCTTCGCATCGTTCGAGTCGCGCTCGTCGTCACCCGCCCCATTCCACCCTCGGCCACCTCTCGCTCCGACATCCGTGTCTCCGCTCGCCCTGCCTCTTCGCCCGCTCTCGCCCTCGTGGCTCCGCGAGCGAATTCACACGACCTCGGGTGGAACGGGGCGGGCGCCGCCGAGCGGTCCCGGTTTAGTTGGAAGCCGCGATCTTCTTAGAAAGAATCGTAATGGCGGCTTGCAGCTGCGCGTCGTTGGTCGTATCGCCGAAACGCGCGTCCTTGTTTTCGGTGACGGCAAAATCCGGCTCGATGCCCTTTAAGTTGATGTCGCGATTCTTCGGCGTGAGATAGTGCGCGGTCGTGATTTTGATCGCGGCGCCGTCGGGCAACTGCGTCAGCGACTGCATGACGCCTTTGCCGAACGTCTTCTCGCCGACGAGCACGCCGATGCCGTCATCCTGCAGCGCGCCCGCCGTAATCTCGGAAGCTGAGGCGGTGTAGCGGTTGACGAGAATCGTCATCGGTTTGGGCGGCAGCGCATCCTGCGGCGCTTGCACGGTGTAGCTTCGGGCGCCGCGCTCTTCGACCGTTAAAAGTGGATCGTTGTTGATGAACTTCGAGCTGATGTCGAGCGCGGAGTTCACGTAGCCGCCGCCGTTGTTGCGCAGATCGAGCACGTAGCCGCGCACGCCTTGCGCTTCCAGACGGTTAAGCGCCATCGCGAACTGGTCCGGCGTCTCCTTGCCGAACGTGAGGACCGCGACGTAGCCGATCTTTTCCGGCAGCATTTTGTAGATGACCGTCGGCGGCTGCACGTCGGAGCGCGTCACCGGCAGGGTGCCTAGCGAAACTCCGTCGCGCTGCAGCTGCAGGCGCACGACCGTACCGGCTTGGCCGCGCAGCAATTTCACCGCGCCCTCTTGGCTCAGACCTTTGGTCGAGGTGCCGTTAACGCTAATGAAGTTGTCGCCGGAGAGGATGCCCGCGCGGTCCGCCGGCGTTCCGGGCACGACGTAAAATGCGCGGATGTATTTCGTCGATGGGTCAGGCTCGATCAGCACGCCGATGCCCGAAATTTTCTTCGGGTCGAGCGCCTGGTTGAACTTTTCGTATTCGTCCGGCGTGAAGAATGTCGTGTACTGATCGCCCAGGGCTTTGGCCATGCCGTCGATGGCGGCATAGGTCAGGCTTGTTTCCGGCTCGTGCGTCGAGTTCTGCACCCGAACGATTTCGGCCGCGATCTGCGCGACGTTATCGCTTGCGCCCGCGCGAGCGTGCATCACCGGTAGTGTCACGGCTATGCCGCGACGCTGCATTTCGGCGGCCAGCGCCTTGCGCGCTCCGTCGAGGACCGCCTGGACGTCTACCTTAGAATAGTAGGTAGTCGTAAGCAGCTCGTAGCTTTGAAGCAGGTCGCCCGAGGCAAGGCCCGCAGGCGCGGCCGGCAGCGCAACCGGAACTGCGAAAAGGATGGCTGCGACAAAGGCCGCGCGCCGAAAAAGCCCGTGTTCCATGTACTCTCTAACGTTCGCCGGAGGACGGAGGTTCATCTGCACCGGTGCGGAGCCGGCGTTTCAGGCCTCTTCGTGGCCGGCAATTCGCTGGTGCGCAACCGCCGCGCCGCGACTCCTTACGCTCTCGATTACTTCCAGCGCAGTACGCTCGATCGACGATAGGTAGCGTTTCGTCGTCTCGCGCGCATCGCCGTCGAACGCGATGCGCCCGCCCTCGAGCCACACGACCCGGTCGCACGATTGGCGGATGAATTCCAGATCGTGGGAGACGACGATGACCGTCACTTTGTCGTGCCAGAATTGATCGATCCGTCTGCGGCTCTTTTGTTTGAAATGCTCATCGCCAACCGAGAGGACTTCGTCGAGAATCAAGATGTCGGGCTGAACGTCGGTCGCGATGGCAAAACCGAGCCGGGCCGCCATACCTGAGGAAAGCATCCGAACCGGCACCGAACCATACTCTTGTAACTCTGCGAAATTCAAGACGCCCGGCACTTTTTCGAGCATCGCTTTGCGCGACGATCCCAGCAGCACGCCGTAGAGCAGGATGTTCTCGATAACGGGAAGCTCCGGATCGAACCCCGCTCCGAGCTCGAGCAGCGGCACGATGTTGCCGGTTGTCTTGACCTCGCCGCTGGTCGGATAGAGGATGCCGCAGATTACTTTGAGCAGCGTTGATTTTCCCGCGCCGTTGGCGCCAATCACACCGACCTTCTCGCCTCGCTGGATTCGCAAATCGATATCCGCCAGGACCTGCTTGCGCGTCTGTTTCTGGTGGCGTCCTTCCAGAATCGAGAATATCTGATCCTTGAGATCGTAGGCGTACTCGTCTTTCATCCAGCGCCACAACGAAACGCCGCTCAGTTCGACCGCATTGTCGCCGCTCACACGAAGTCCATGAACTTGCGCCGGTTTACTTCGAATGCGAGCCGGCCCAATGAGTACGCGACAGCGGCCTCGAGCAGCGCGATGCCGATCAAGCGAAGATCGGGCGTTCCATAATTCAGGCAAATCTGCCGCATACTCTCCATGATCGGAAAGAGCGGGTTCACCCACAACGCCATTCGCAGCTGTTCAGGGACGATCGCAACCGGGTAAAACACCGGGCTCGTCAGCCATATTAAAAACGTGACGAGTTCGTAGAAATAGGGTACGTCGCGAAAAAATACGTAGGCGGTGCTGACAAAAAGTGCAACACCGGTACTCAAACCGATCAAGGCGGCAATCGGCGCGAGCAAGATAAGGATATGGGAAGGGTTATGCCCGATGAGCACCGCGAGCAGCGCCAACGGTGGGAGATTTACTACAACCAATTGTAAGGATTGTGCCGCAACCACCGACAGTGGAAAAATCGAAGCCGGCAATTTGATTTTATTGAGCAACGTGCCGTTGGAAACGATGCTCGTAAGCGCCTGCGAGGTTGAGACGGAGAAAAAATTGACGGCTACCAAACCGATAAACACGGCAAGCGCGTAACGTAGTGCCGAACCCTGATAGTAGCGGAGAAACGTGAGGCTGAAGATCCCAGTGTATACGGTGGTCATCACGAGCGGCTTTAGCAAAGACCAATACATGCCGAGCACCGATCCGTGGTACCAAACCTTCAGATTGCGCAGCGTAAGAATAGCAATGAGTTCGAAGTATCGCGATCGGACACGCCCCTGAGAAAGGCTTGAGAGCATGCGAGGGGATTCTCGCTGCTCCGGCTTTTTTCCGCGATAGCGCCGTCCGTTCTTTACCCGGCCCTAGGAGCACCGTGTGACTGAGCTGAAAACAGCAGAATTGGAACGAAAGGGCAAGCCAAAACCGAAAACACGAGCCGACGCGCTCCTGCAAGAGTTGCGGGACTGCGCTCAGTCCGTCGAGCGAGTGCTCGCGCCAATCAGCGGTCGCGCCGCTGGGGAGCCCACGACAGAACGAGCTCGCGATTGGTCGAAGAAGTTTACCGAACTAGCCGACATCAAAGATGCCGAGCTAAGAGCGAAAGAATACGAGCTGATCAGCATCCATGAGGCTGCGCAAGAGCGCGCAAACCTGATCGTCGAATTTCAGGCGGCGCTGGACGGTCGTGACCTGCACGCGGCGCAATTACAAGAATCCAGCTTGCAGCGGGCCAAAGAGATCGAAGAACTGACAGCCGCGCTCGAGGGGCAGAACACCAACCTGAAAGCGCGCGAAGAGGTCATCCTGGAACTGAGCTCGGCTCTGACTCAGCGCGAGCAAGATATTGAAGCTGTCCGAGGCATTGCCCAAGAACGCGAATCGCTCATCCTCGAGTTGAGCGCAGCGCTCGGCGAGCGAGACGAGCGCGTCTTGGCGCTTTCGGCCACGCTCGAGGAACGTAATCGCCTGATTGTACAATTGGAACGTATTGCCGAAGAGCGACTGCTAGCGTTGGAGCAAACGGACGCAGGCTTGCGAGCGATTACCGCGGAAGCCGACCGGCGCGCGATCATACTCGAGGAACTGACCTCGCTGCTCGAAGAGCGAGACCGGGCGGGATAAAGGGCGCTGCTAATCCGCTGTCGCCGCGGTCCACGCCAGGTACGTATCGTAGAAGCGGCGTAAGACGGCGTTTTCCTCGGATAACTGCCTGTTATCGGCTTGCAGCAACGCGATTTCATCCGCCGGAAGCTGCTCGGTCTCACCGACGGCCGGCAGCGAAGCCGGCAGAGACTCGTACCACTTTGCGCTAAGCTCGTACTGGAAATCAGTGAGCAGTCCCGGCAAAGCGCCCTCGAACAATTCGCCGAACTCGCGATCGAAGTAGTTCCGCCAGTCGCCCGCCACACCGCGGCGATAATGGCTGAGGACATTGCTCTGCCCCTTAGGGCGTCCGCTTCGCGCTTGGAAGGAATGCCGCTTCAGCACGTCATGCAGTCTCTCGGCTGGTACAGCGAGCTGGAAAAATGCGAGAATATTCTGAAACTCCTCAAACGATCGTTCGACCAGGCGCTCGTATGTCGTGAAGTATTCCGATTGGGTTTCGCGTAAGCGTACGAGTTCCACCCACGAATGATAGATTGGCGCCCGCCAACAGAAATGGTGCAATGCGATCCTCAAGCGTCCCTGCAGATCGAGATTAAGCAAAACGGGACGGATCGTCCGAATATCCCAGTTGCTAAAATGGCTGTAGGTCGCGGAATACGCCCACGAAACGATAAGGTCGCGCGGGTCGCGAACGATCACGAGCGCTCTGTCACCAGGGCCGGACGCACGCTTCCACTGCGCATAACTGACATCGTAAAACATTCCCAGCGCCGCAGCGTGATTCTCATCCTCACTCGGCCAAGTATAATCGGTTTCGATCGCTAACGCGCGATCGGCTTGGAGAGCTGCGACGGTTTGATCCGACAGCACGCCTTTAACCCACTGGCTGCCGCACTTGGGAAAGGTGAGGAAAGCGATTTTGGAAATGTGCAGACCTCTACGTTCCTGCGGACCCGCGTTCGGGAGGGAGCGAAGGACTACTTTCTAGGTCGATAGTCAAGGACCCGAAGCTGCGCTGCGTTTCGAGTTCCGGAGTAGCGGTTCTTGAGGGCAAGACCGTGACGGCGTGCACCGTTGCGTTATCGGAATTCACGCGATCGAACCACGCGACGTTCTCCTGGAGAAGCGTAAGGATTAACACGTATTCGCCGGGATCGTCGGGCGCCGCAACCAGTGCCGTCGCGGTGATCGGATCGCCGGGTGGCGCCGATCGCGGAAGCGGTGTATGGATCCATTGTCCCGCGGCGATCTCCGTGCCATCGTCCGATCGGGTCCAGCGGTAGCAAATGGAGACCGGATTCGGCGGCGCGGAGACAAGGATGGCACCGCCCAGATTGGTGACCCAGACCGGAATCTCGAGCGTCTCGCCGCACTGCATTACATCGGGAACGCGCGCGCTCACGGAGACCTTCATTGCCTCGGGCGGCAATGGTTCGCCGGTCGCCCACATTCGCACCGGTTCGACGCCGGCGAGTTGGAACAGGTAGTGGTGGTCCTCTTCCGCGTTTCTGGTACGGCTCGTGCGAAAGCCGGCTCTCGCGCCTTGAAGCAGCGGCCGCGGAACGGGCAACAATTCGTAGATCTCCTTGGTCTTCAACTCGGTCCGGTCGATCACTTCCCAGGTCTTCCGATCGATCGCGCAGATCGCAGCATTTGGGCGGGTGACCGCGTACCTTTTGGCACTTTCACCGACCAACAGGACGTCGTCAAAGACGGCGAGACCGCGCGTATATCCATCAAGCTTGAGGCGACGTTCAACTTTCCCGGAGCCGGGATCGATCTGCACCAGCTCGTGCCTTACGGAGTTGCAAATCAGCCACTTGCCGTCGGAGAAGCGCGGTGAATGCGGCTGCGAGAGACCCGTGCAAATCTCCTTGTTGTCGCTGATGCGCAGCAACAAGCCCGATGTCCCGTGCAGCTCCTCGGCCCAGCCGCGATGACGCGCAAATTTTCCGAAGACGGACACATACCATTCGTCGCCGGCGCGAGCCAGACTGTTGATGTGCCACGAATCGCCTTCGCCCGGTGCCTGCCAAACGCGTTCGACGTCGCCGGCGCGCGAGATCCAAAGGATCTTACTTTGAGTCGAAGCTATCACGAGGAATTGGGAGCCTGACCATGCGATGTCGTGCGGGCATCCGAATCCGTCGAAGCGGTAATACCTCTCTACGCCGCGGCCGTCGTAAACGAGAAGCTCCGTCATCGTTTCGGTTATGTCAGGCGACTTTAGGACGCGCGCCAGTTTATCGCCGGCGATGCAAAGTCCCATGGTCGTCAGGTTGTCGATCCGTTCGACGCGGCCTCGCTCGTATGCGAACAGGCCGCCGCCGTCCACCGAACTAGCGGAAACAAGAACCGGGGAATCCGTCGATTTCAAGAGATTCGCTTTCAGCGAGCCATGTCGCGGCATGGTTTGTTCGGCCGGGGTATCGGAGGCCGATGCCCTTCCGCAGCCCGGATTGACGCGCCTCTAGCGGCGTGGGGAGTGTCTAATCGCCCGTATCGCCGTGACCGGAGTTATCGCCATGATGGTCGCCGCCGTCGCCGTTGCTACCGTCATGATGGTGATGGCACGAATGGTCGCCGCCGTTGTCACGGTCATGATGGTCGCCGCCGTTGTCATGATGGTGATGGGACGCATGACCGTCGCCGTTATCGTCATTATTGCCGTTGTCGCTCTGACAATCGCCGCCGGCGGGAGTCGTCGCAAAGCCGGCCACGGCAAGCCCGTCGGGAGCGATGTGTGTTGCAAACGAACCGGCTAGGGTCAGCGCGCCGCTGACCGCGTCGATAGTGTATTCGGAAACGGCGTTGGCGCCGTTATTGGTCACATACGTGAACCGGCCGGACGGATCGACCACCGCGTTATAAGGCTGCGAAGCGCTCGCAAAAGGCGAACCGGCTATCGGCGTCAGCGTGCCGGTCGCCGCGTTCATTGTATAGGCCGAAATGTCGTTGGAGAAACGGTTGGGGACGTACACGAATCTGCTGGTGGGATCGATCGCCACATCAAAGGGGCGAACGCCAGCTGCGAAAGGCGAACCCGCCACCGGCGTCAACGCGCCGGTGATGGGATCGATTGAGTAGCCGGTGACCTGGCAGGAAGCCCCTTGGCAGACATAACGGTTGGTTACGTACACGAATCTACCCGTAGGATCGACATCTAACTCGAAGGGCTTAACGCCCGCCGGGAAGGGCGAACCCGGCACCGGCGTCAGCGCACCGGTGGTCGCGTCGATCGTGAAGACAGAAACCGCGTTGGAACCTTCATCGGTTACGAACGCGAATCTGCCCTTGGGCTCAACCACCACGAAATACGGAGACAAACCGTTCGCAAACGGCGAACCCGCTATCGGCGTCAAAGCGCCGCTCGGGTCGATCGTGAATGCGGAAACGCTGTTGGATTTGCGATTTGGGATGTAGACGAATCTGCCGCTGGGATCGACGGTTACGCCATAAGGCCGCGAACCCGTCGTGAAGGGGGAACCCGCGACCGGGGTTAGAGCGCCGCTGGCCGCGTCGATGGTGTACGCGGAAACGTCGTTGGATCCATTATTCGTAACGTAGGCGAACTTGCCGGCGGGATCCACGGCCACGCTGTGAAACGGACCGAGTCCCGCCGCGAAGGGCGAACCCGGCACCGGCGTCAGCCCGCCGGTGGTCGCGTCGATGGTGTACGCGGAAACGTCGTTGGAGCCTTGGTTGCTCACGTAGAGGAATCTGGGAACGACGCTCGTCGCCGCCGAAGCTCCGGCCGACATCGCACGGGCTCCGGAAATTCTCGATTGCGCGTACGGCGTGAACGACGACGAGCGATGCGCGCAGCCTGCGAAGGCGATAAAAAAAACGGTCGCTACCGCGACAAAGATTGACGGACGGCGCCTCATTGGAATCCTCTTTTTAGCTGTAATACTCGCCGCCTTCCGCATCGATCCAGCCGGACCTACCGGTTGTGGCCCGGTTGGATCGTAATTCAGGATGCTTAATGCAGATCACACTCGCGCTTAACTGTTCATAATATCCATCCGCGATGATCTAGCACGTTGCAGCCCTCCGAGAGTTCGGAAGGGTTTCCAAGCATGAGAGAGGACTCTCAGCGCCATGGCTTTTTTCCGCGCTTGCGCTTTGATCGCGTTGACTTTGGTCGCGGCCTGCACCGGATCAAACCCGGCCGCGCCGGCGAACCCGTCAAGCAAGAGCGGTCCGCTGGTGGGTAACGTGGCCGACATCGTGAACGACGCGAACGATCTGGCGTTGGGTAAAGGCTGGTATCGCTACGAAACCTTCGGCGGACAATCGTTTCGATGGGTGAACAACGACGCGCAGATCGTCGTAAAGAATCCGCGTACGAATCTCAAAGACGTCTGGGTCGAGCTCGAAGCCGGCCCGAGTCTTGGAACCAAAGATTTTATACTGGACGTGCGCGAGAAGAGCCGCGTTGTCCAATCGATTCCAATCTCCGGCCGGCAAGGCGTGGTGCTATCCGTTCCGGTGCGCCCGGGAAAGCCTTCGACATTCACGCTGCACGTCAATGGCGGCGGTAAGCGCCTGGCCGACCCGCGGATCCTCAACTTCCGAATCTTCACCGTCGCCGACGCCGACATCGTCGATCCGAACAGCGGCATCACGCTCGGGCGTAATTGGGACGTCGTCGAGCGTTTTGCAGGAAGAACATTCCGCTGGGTCGACAACGACGCGCTCTTCACGGTCGCTTCGACCGGGACGAAATCAGAAACACTTCACATCGTGAGCCTGCCCGGTCCAGGCTTGGGCGGCCATCCCTTGGTGATACAGGTGCGCGACGCAGCCGGAACTGCCGTAGCCACGCTGCATCCGAGCAAGACCGGCGACGCGGTCTTCACGGTACCGCTGAAACCGGGGGACAACGCTTTCACGCTGCACGTTTCCGATGGGGGCCGGCGCACCAGCAGCGATCCGCGCATCCTCGACTTTAGAGTCTCTTCACTAGCGCCGGGCGGGTAACTGATAGCGTTCGCTCAAGCGGACGGCTTCGAGTACGTAACACAACCGCCGCTTGTCGTCATGCGGCACAAAGTGCCGCGCGGCCTCGATCGTGAACGAAAGCGTGGAGTGCCATTGCTCTTCGGGAACCGGGATGCTCAGCGTAAAGGTCCCGGCGCCGAACGTTTCTTGCGCGAAAACGCGATCGTTTCCAACGGTAATACGTTGCCGTCCGATCGGACCCGGCGGCAACGTCACGGTCAGTTCGACGTACCGTCCGTCGCAGGGCGGCAACATCTGATGCACGCGCGTAGACGCCCACCCATCGGCATACCATCCCTGGGAATGGACCTCGGCTTGGCCGATGACATAATGAGAGAATCGAATGACCGCGCGCTGCAGCAGCCGCGCCAAACGCGGCCACCACGAAAAAAGCGCAGCTATCCGACCGCAAAGAATCTTCTCGTACGTATCCAGGCCATAGATCACATAGGCGGGAGGAAAACGGTATGAACTGTGCCGCCGCAAGATACGGACGATCTCCCTAAAACGGGCGGCACCGCCGGCGGCGGTCTTAGCCTCGGGATACTCTCGCAGAGCGCCCATGAATTGCGGAATATAGTCCATCACGTACCGTTTGCCGGTGCGAATTAAGATCTCCCAATCGAGCCCGTAATGCAGATCCGGATCGAAGAATCCAATCGTCTCAAAGACGCCACGCCGCCAAAAAACGGTCTGCTGTAAAATATAATCGGAGACGTTAACTAGTTTCCACAGATTATACGGCTCGGTAATTTCGAAGCGTGCGATCACGTCGCCCGCGGCGTCGATCCGGTAGCCTTCACCGTAGACGGCTCCAACCTCCGGGTTTTCGGCCAGTGCCGCGACGGCGGCGCTCACGGCGCCCGGCAGCAAGAGATCGTCTGAGTTCAAGTACGCCACAATCGAGCCGCGCGCCATTCGGAACCCTTTGTTGATGGCGTCAGCCTGGCCGCGGTCCTTTTCCGAAATGAACGTGAGGCGATCGCCATACGGCGCGACGATGCCGGGCGTACCGTCGGTCGAACCGCCGTCCATGACAATATATTCGAGGTTCGGATAGTCCTGCGAAAGCACGCTCTCGATCGTGGCGGCGACGAACCTGGCCTGATTGAACGAAGGCGTCACGATCGTCACCCAGGGCAGTTCGCCGGAGCCGTTCATCGCGAGCGGTGCGCCCGCCAATCGGCGAAGAACTCAGGAATGCGCGAGCGGTTGAGGTAGCAGCCGATGGCCAAACATAGCGGCACGCTCAGCCACGAGTTACGCGGCCGGCTGAAGAATTGCTCCTTTTCGCCGGCCAGATAACTTGCGTAGCCTTGCACCCATTCGTACGGGACGTACCCATAATGTCTGCGCAATGTTGCGAAAACCTCGCGATAGAATGCAGGGCGCGCCGAAACGGACTTGCTGCCGCGGTGGACTCGCGATTTCGCAAGGTATCTCTCTATCCTCAGAAATTCGCCGTTCGCCGCCAGGCGAATCCATAGATCGTAATCGAGCACGTAGCGAAGCGCCGGATTCATCCCGCCGACGCGGTCGAACGCAGCGCGCCGCACGAACGCGGCCGGCTGACAGATGTAACAATCGCGCTTGAGCGTCTCCCGATCGAAATCGCGCGTCGGGTAGTCCGCCAGCGTTGCGCCGTCTTCGGCCACGTGCAATGCATTCCCGTAGACGACCGCGATCTCCGGACGCGCCGTCAGGCTGCGCACCGCTTCGGAGACGGCTCCGGGCAAATACACATCGTCGGCGTTGAGGAACGCGACGATCTCGCCATGCGCGCTTTGCAAGCCCTGGTTGATCGCTTCACCTTGTCCCGAGTCGCCTGCCGAATGTATGTGCGCGATCCGATCGCGATAGCGCCGCAGTATGGATAGCGTGCCGTCCGTCGAGCCGCCATCCATGACGATGTACTCAATCCGCGGATAGTCTTGCGCGAGAATACTTTCGATGCAATCCGCCAGAAAGGGAGCGCAATTGTAAGAGGGCGTGACGATGCTTACGAGCGGAAGGGAGGGATCGATCAACGCTCGCCGGTTCGATTCTGAGTTCTAGCCGCTTACCGCAACGGCTTGATTTCGATACCACTCGATGGTCTCGCGCAGACCCGTCCGCAACGGCGTCTTCGCGCGGAATCCGAAGAGCCGTTCCGCGCGGCTGGTGTCTAGTTTGCGACGCGCCTGTCCATTGGGTTTGGAAGTATCCCAAAATATCTCGCCCTTGAAATCACAGAGCTCGGCGACCAACTCGCCCAGGTCTTTGATCGAGATCTCCTCGCCGCTTCCGATATTGACCGGCTCGCCCGAGTCGTAGCGTTGAGCGGCTTTGACGATTCCTTCGGCCGCGTCCTTGACATAAAGAAACTCGCGCGTCGGCGTTCCATCGCCCCAGCAAAGGACTTTCCTGTGATGGAGCTCCCGAGCTTCGATCATCTTGCGGATCATCGCTGGAATGACGTGCGAGGATGCGGGGTCGAAATTGTCGAGCGGTCCGTAAATATTGCCGGGAAGAAGATAGATGTTATTCATCCCGTATTGCTTACGATAGGCTTGGCATTGCACGAGCAGCAACTTCTTTGCGATGCCGTATGGAGCGTTGGTGCTCTCCGGGTAGCCGTCCCATATCGTCTCCTCGCGGAACGGAATCGTAGCCAGGTTCGGATAAGAGCACACCGTTCCGACGATAACGCTTTTTTCGACGCCATGCCGGCGAGCGTACTCCAGGAGTTGAATGCCCATGATGGCGTTGCAATAGAAGAACCGGCCCGGATTCTCTTGGTTCGCGCAGATCCCCCCGACGACGGCCGCCAGGTGAAAGAGCACCTCGGGTTTCACGTCCTTGAAGAGCCGCCGAACTGCGGATTCGGTCGTCAGGTCGTAGTCGGCGTGCTTGACGACGAAAACATCGGTGCAGCCTAGCTCGCGCAGGGACTGCACTAAGAAGGAGCCTAAAAAACCAGCCCCGCCGGTAACGCAGATCCGCTTCGAGCGAAGGTCGATCACCGTCCTCCATTCATAAAATCGGAACCGCCATAGTCTATAGTCCTTTTCGGCATTGTAGCATTCAAGCCAGCTTCCAATCAGATTATCGACCTTTCCCAGGAAGCGTTCAGGAGTTCGCGATACGCTGTTTCGATCGGTTGCCAAGAGTAGGCCCGCTCAACGAACGATCTGCCCTGTGCTCCCAAATCGTCACGCACGCGCTCGTCCATAATACCCAGGGCTGCCTCGAATTCGTCGTAATTGGCATACCAAAGTCCGCCGCCCGATCGGCGGCATTGTCCGACCAAGGGCGCGCAATGCGCATTGACCAATGCGGCCTTCCCCATAGACCAGGCTTCCAACACGGCCAGGCAGAGGCTCTCCTGCGCCGACGGCATCGCGAGCAGCTCGCAGGCCGCTAGCGCGTTCCATTTCGTTGGCTCATCGACCGTCCCCAGCACCACTACGTCTTCATGGACCGGCAATTTCAAATGCGGCTCACCGATGAAAACGAGCTTCGCCGGCGTCTGTAGCCGGCGCCGGAAACGCGTGAAGTATTCGGCCAAGACATCGCAGCCTTTCGAACCGTCGATTCGCCCCAGATAGAGCATGAACGGTTCCCGGAGCCCGTAACGCGCCCGGAACGACTCGGGGTCTGTCCGGCCGGGCGGTTCTATCCCGCAACCGATAATCGGCCCGTCCACGCACATGCGGGAGAAGCGCGTACGGACGAAGTCGTGTTCTTGCGGCGTATTGAAGATTATTCCGGCGGGACGTTTAAAAAATTCGTTCCAAATACGCATGCGAATCGGCCATTCATCTTGCGCAAGCGGGACCAGAAACGCTCGTTCTTCGACCAGCGGCAGCAGTTCGTACGTCGTGGCATACAAGTAGCCGAAGAAAAAAAATGCATCGTAACGGGACCGGTGCAATCTCAAATAGCGATTGAGGGCCGAACAGATCGGCCCTTGCGCGTGCATCCACTCTTTCTGGAGGGCGATGCTGCTGCGTTCGACGTCGAAACAGATTCGCTCGGAAAGCCGATTGAAGCGTCTTACATCGCGAGGCCGATCGACGGCGAACCGCCGGATATGGACTCCGCTCTCGTACTCGTGGCCCTCAGGATAAGCGTTGTTCCACGTCATGTAATCGCGCGCGCAGGTGGTCAAAAGGTCGAGATCCCAGGTCGAACTCAAACGCTGCGCGAGCTGGAAACAGAGCGATTCTGCCCCGCCGAAAACGTCGGCGCCGGCGCGCTGGACAACGAAACCGACCTTGGGTTTGGGCAACTAGGCGCGCTGGGCCACGCGCGGCTCTTCCAAAAAGAGGGCCGCGCGATAGCGCTCCAGGACTCGTTCGGGAGTTCCGTTGCGCAGGTAATACTGCCGGCCTCGTTCGCCGAGGGCGCGCAGGCGATCGGGATCCGTCCGATCGATGAGCGAAAGAATAGCCACCCATTCGTCTTTCGAAGTCGACAGCCAGCCACCGCCGCACTCGCGCAGCGCGCGGGCCGTCACCTCGCAGTCGCCGTTCACCGCGACGGGCCTGCCATAGCTCCAAGCCTCCATCACCGATCGGGAGAAGCTCTCGTTACGGCTGGGCTGCAAGAGCGCCAGACACGATCTCAGCCACCCGGATTTTTCTCGCTCGCCGACCTCGCCCAAAGCCACGATTCCGCACCGCGGCGGTAGCTGGATTTTGCCCGGGCCGGCCAGAACCAATGTCAAGCTCGTGCGGCAACGCCGGCGATACTCGAGGAACGCGTCGACGATTTGATCCACGTTCTTGGTCGAATCGATCCGGCCAAGATAAAAAACATAACGGCGCCGCCGGTGTTTGATTCTGCCGCTGGCCGGCGGCTTCACCCAGTGGCCGACTACGGAACTCTTCGAAACGATTCCGCTGCCGTACAGGCGCTGCGCCAGCGCAAACTCCACCTCGCTATTGAAGAGCAAGCCTTTGGCGGCGCGAAAGATCTTCCGGACTTGCGGAAGATAGGCATAGCCTTCGTCGTGCAGACACGGCTGTAAGTACGCGCGGCTCGCAACCAGTTCCACGCCGCGCAGTATCGGGCCGTACAAGTATGGCGTAAAGAGAATTGCGCGGTAGCGCCGCCCCCAATCCGCCAAGAATTGCAGGAGTCCGGGAGAATGAATGTTCTCTTTGCAGAAATCGGCTGCAACTTGCGATGGAATCCGGCCTGGGTGCTTTTTGAACCAGCCGGCCGGCTGATCGAGCAAAAACGCGTTAGCCCAATTGAATTCCTCAATGCTCCGTTGCCGTACGCGAAAGCGGCGGATCGCGAGATTTCCTCGGAGCGTTGTTCCTTGAGGATAATGATTTACCGACCAATCGCTGTAAAACGATCGCGAGCAGGTCGTTAAGACATCGATAGTGCTCCGGGGTTCGAACAGCTCGTGTACCAGTTGCCAAGAAAGCTGCTGCGAGCCGCCGATCTCGTTCTCGGCGAACCAGGGAGTAACGATGGCAATCCGGCCGTCACTCGCCGGCATCCGATTCCTTAAGGCTTGCCAATTGATTTTCCAGCTGACGCACTTCACTCTGCAGGACCGCAATGAGTCCGTGCAGCTCCTTGGTGATCTGCAGCAGCTCGCGAATCGCCTCGACCAGCGCGAAATTTACGTGACGCTGATCGTTGAACAGGAATGCAAAGAGTCTGAGCAGCGATCTTCGCAGCGAGGCGCTAACGGTAAACGGAAATAGCCAAAGACGGCCCGGCCAGATCGTCCGCACCTTGGCCATCTTGCGCGCCGTGACCAGCAACGCTTCGATACTGCCGGCGTCGAGCTCGGACGAGTACACACGGGTGTGCTCGTCTCTTATCTGCGCCGTATCATATTCTTCGCGCTGCATGACCTCATCGTGCACGCGAGCCATCAGCTCGTCTACCTGGAAGTTGAAGTTATTCACGGCTTGGTAAAAAGATTTCTTAGGTTGCGCGCGTGGTTCCTGGAAGTCACGGGATGAACGCTCAACGACGAGAAGAGAGCGGGCATGTCGTTCGGTCCCGTCTTGCCGCCGGACAGTTCGTTGGTGCATCTCGATCTTGCCGGCGCCATAATCTACGCCGCGCTTTTCGTCGCGGTAACGATCGTCACGTCCCGGCGCCCCGTGCTCGGCGTTTCGGTGCTCATTCTGCTCGACCCGTTCGCTTTTTACCGTTGGATCGGCTTCACCACCCTGACGCTGCCAAAAGTTACGCTCGTCGCCATGATTGCCGGATTGCTCCTACGTAGAGTTTCGTGGCGTAGTCTCGATCGCGCCCCGGTCCGTATGTTGTTTTTGGCGTTCTTGCTGATGGCCGCAGCGGCTGCGATTTCGGTGTGGCATGCGGGCGTTGCGACGCCCGCTATCCGCGAGACGTTTAAGTGGTTCGAGTACGCAGCAATCTTCGCGGTTTGCGCAATTGCCTTTCATGCCGAACCGGAAGAAGCCGCTATCCGTTGGCCGGCGCTGATCGCAACGGGTCTTGTCATTTCGCTGGCGCTGCCTGAACTTTTCGTAGGCGCTACATCCGGAATCATCATCGCTCATACGGAGATCCCCCGCATTGCCGGCCCGCTCGAGGGACCCAACCAACTCGCAGCCTATCTTGGCCTCACGTTGCCGCTTCTTTTTGCCTACACGCTGCGGTGCGGACGCCGCTGGCCGGAGATATTCGCGATTGCGGGCGGCGTTGCTGCGGTGGTTCTTACCTTTTCGCGCGCCGGGATCGTTGCGCTGCTGCTCGCGCTGTGCGTGGTAGCCATGTTTTGTTTCACTGCGAAGTTGGCGCGCGCACTTTCGGCGCTGGCTGCGCTCGGAATACTCGGCGGTTCCGCGGCGGCCTGGTGGGTATTGGCGGCCGGGCTGGATTTTGCGCCGGTGCAAAGGCACGGCATCGACCTCAATGGCGGATTGGGGACGCGCCGCGAGCTCTGGCAAGCCGCACTTCAGCTTTGGCGCGCGCACCCGCTTTGGGGCATCGGGGCGGGAAACTTCGAGCTCCGAGTCGGTTCTCTCTTACATTCTCCGATCAAAACCCATGCGAACAGTCTCTATCTCCAAAGCTTGGTCGAAGGGGGACTGCCCCTTTTGGCGGCGACGATCTTTTTGGTTTACCAATCCATTGCGAGCTTCGTCCGCTCCGCCCGGACACCGCTGGCGATTGCAGCGCTGGCGGCGAGCACCGGGCTCGCCTTCCATTTTGTTTTCGATTTCTTGATCTTTTATCCGAAAGTCGGCATGCAGTGGGCGATTCTGTTGGGGATCGCGGCCGCCAGCCTCATGCCTCAAGCGGCAAACCATAATTAGGCACGCGGACAGGCTCGTTCGTTTTCACGCGGTTGCGTGAAGGTTCGCGCAATGCGCTCCGCAGAATTCGGCGGCCTAGCCCCAATGGACATTCTGACTCCTGCGAATAACAGCGCTCTGGGAGCCGGCTGGTTTCCGCTGGAAACCTACCGTGCCGAGAGTTTCCGCTGGGTTACCAACGACGCGGAAGTTTTGGTTGCGGCCCTAAGGAACCTCAAACACTACCTGAAGATTTTGCTCGAACCGGGTCCGGGCCTGGACCTCAAACCCTTTGAGCTCCTGGTTAAAGAAAAAAATAAAACGCTCGCGAGAACTACCGTGAAAGGCCGCCAGACGATCTCGATCGAGCTCCCCGCCACCGTCCCGATGGTTCGCAGGCTGGTATTAAATGTAGAAGGCGGCGGTAAACCCGCTCCAAACGACGGCAGGCTGCTCAACTTCCGCGTTTTCAAGCTCAGTTTCATCCCGGCGCTCGTCGACGTGCTTCCTCCCGAACTGGGTGCGAAGCTCGGGGCGGGGTGGTATCCGCTGGAGACCTTCGACGGCCAGACCTTCCGCTGGGCCGGCAACGATGCGAAATTTACCATCACCGACCCGGCCGGACTGAAAATGCTGTTGCTCGAGCTCGAGCCCGGACCCGGCGTGAATTCGAGAGCCTTCGTGCTGCGCGTTCTCGACGACTCGGGCGTTCAGATCGCGCAAGCAGAGGTCAAGACGCGGCAACCGGTCGCGATTCCGCTCGAAGGCGCGGAAAAGGGGAAGTCCGTTTCCTTTACATTGCACGCTGAAGGCGGCGGAAGACGGATTGGCTCAGACGAGCGAATCATGAATTTTCGGATTTTTCAACATACTCCCGATCTGGGCGCACCGGCTAAGCAATCGGCGATTCCCTAGTTTCGTAGCCTCCGCAAACTGCGGTTTGCACTGCGGAGCAACGCGGCCATCGCCCGGGAGCGGGTTTGGGGGTCGCGAAGGGGTCGCCTATGGACGAGGAGCTGCGCCTGCTGGAGGCGGGGACGATCTTCATTCTGCGTGAGGCGCATCGCCGCATCGCGCCGCTCGGAATGCTCTGGTCGGTCGGTAAGGATTCCACGGCGCTCTTATGGATGGCGCGCAAAGCATTTCTCGGCACCCTGCCGTTTCCGGTCGCGCTGCTCGACACCGGGATGGAGTTTCCGGAAGTCTATCAGTTTCGCGACAAGATCGTGGCCGAATGGGGATTGAGCTACGTCAATCACGAGTGTCCGCCGCAAGAATATGTCGATCAAACCCTTCCGCCCGCCGCGCGAACGGCCATGCGAAAAACGGAAGGCCTGAAGACGTTGGCCGCGGAGCTCGGATGGAAAGGCGTAATACTCGGTATTCGCCGAGACGAGCAGGCGACGCGCGCTAAGGAGCGCGTCTTTAGCCCGCGCAATCGGGACGGATCGTGGAACTATAAGGATCAGCCGGCGGAGTTCCTGCGCTACTTCACGACGCAGGTTCCGGACGGCGCCCACCTGAGAATCCATCCGCTGCTCGCGTGGACGGAGCTAGACGTCTGGCGGTACATCCGCGCCGAAAAGATCCCGTTCTGCTCGCTTTACCTGAGCGACGGCGAGCGGCGGTTTCGATCACTCGGTGAGCGCAACATCACGCTGCCCGTTGAGAGTACTGCGCGCGATCTCGACGAGGTCATCGCCGAGTTGGAAGCCACGCATGCTCCCGAGCGGGCCGGCCGCACGATGGATTTTGAAACCGAAGATGCATTCGAGCGGCTGCGCACCGGCGGCTACATGTGAATCCTGCGTTCCCCGTCGTGCTCGTCGGTCAAGTTGATTCGGGCAAGTCGACGCTACTCGCTCGCATCCTGATCGACACCGGCACCTTTCCCATGGACCGCTTGGAAGAGCTAAAGACGGCTTCCGCCCGCCGCGGCTCGGATCTCGAGCTCTCATTTATGCTCGACGCGTTCCAAAGCGAACGCGATCAGGCCGTCACGATCGACAGCACAAAACGCTGGTTCCGAACCGCTGCACGCGCTTACGTCTTCACCGACGCACCCGGTCACCGCCAATTCCTAAAAGCGCTCTTCACCGGCGCCGCGGAGTCGGTGGCCGCGCTGCTCGTCTGCGACGTGCGCGAGGCGCTGCCGGAAGATGCGCAAAAGCAAATCGCGATTCTGCGCCTGTGGGGAATCTCGGACTTCGTCGTCGCGCTCAACAAAATGGATTTGACGTCCTACGCGGCCGGCGCGTACGCGGCAGCGAGCGCGCGCGTTCGCGATCTCCTGGCAGCGCATGATGCGCGCGCGCACGCCGTCGTGCCCGTCGCCGCCAAAAGCGGCGACAACGTCGCTGAACCCAGCGATCGCACGCCGTGGTACGACGGCCCCACGCTGATTGAAGCGCTCGACACGATCGAGATCGCGCTGCCTGGGCGCAGCCGCAACCAGTTGATCGTGCAGGACGTCTATCGGCGCAACGGCGATCGCATCGTGACCGGCTGGGTCGAGAGCGGCCGTTTCGCGCCCGGCGATAACCTCATCGTGCTGCCTTCAAACGCCATTGCTCACATCGCCGAGCTGCGCGGGTTCCCGCAGGCGCCCGCGGCCTTTAACACCGGCGACCACGCGGCGATCACCCTCGACCGCCCCATCTTCGTCGAGCCGGGCGACGTGCTGGCCGAGCCCGGCAGCGCGCCCGCCGTCGCAACCACCCTCGGAGCAGCGGTCTTCTGGTTCGCGGAAGGGCCGCTCGAAGATGGCGCCGCGGTCGATCTTCGCATCGGCGCGCGCGACGTCGGCGCAACGGTCATGCTCTCAGAGGGCGATCGGAGCGTGGGTCGTTTCGAGCTCGCGAATATCGATTTCGAATTGAGGGGGCCCGCGGTCTTGGATCTCGGAGCGAAGGGCTCGCTCTCGAAGTTCGCGCTCTATCGCGGCGGCACGCTGTCGGGATGCGCCGTTGCCACAACGCTTGCGATTCATCCACGAGAGATTTCATCGCAAACCGACCTCGCACCTGAACGTTCCCTCGCCACGCTCGGCGCCGTTCGCTCGGAGGCCGGGCATTCCGCCGGAGTTCTGTGGCTGACCGGCCTACCCGCAGCCGGAAAGAGCACGATCGCTACGCAGGTGGAGCAGCGGCTGTTCGAGCGCGGTTGGCGCACCATCTATCTGGACGGCGATTCGCTGCGCGCCGGCATCAGCCGCGATCTCGGTTTCTCACCCGCCGATCGAAACGAGAACGTTCGTCGCGCTGCCGAAATCGCGAAACTGTTCGTGCAGAGCGGTAACCTCGCGATCGTGGCGCTCGTTTCGCCGAGCGCGTCGGCTCGCACGATGGCGCGGGAGATCATCGGCAACCAATTCTTCCATGAAATCTACATCGATGCGCCGCTCGACGTCTGCCGCCAGCGCGATCCAAAGGGCCTCTACCTTCGCGCCGAAGCGCAGTCCGTACCGAACTTCACCGGCATCTCAGCTTCCTACGAGCCGCCGCCTTTTCCAGACCTGAGGATTGCGTCGGCCGTGAACTCAATCGATCTCTGCGTTGCGCAGCTCTTTGGCTACGCCATCGAACGTTTCGAGCGATCGTGAAGCCCGATTTCCTCGCCATTCCCGGGCCCGCTCGATTCCGATCCGCTGAAGGTTCGCGCCTGCCTGCCTGCAGAATCCCGAGCTTTCAATAGTATGGATATTTTGACGCCCGCCAACAACACGAGTCTGGGGTCCGGCTGGTTTCCGTTGGAAACCTATCGTGCCGAGAGCTTTCGCTGGGTCACCAACGATGCGGAGATCTACGTCGCCGTCCTTCGGAACCTCAAGCATCACTTGCAGATTCATTTAGAGCCTGGGCCCGGTCTCAACCTCAAACCGTTCGAACTTCTGATCAAGGAAAACGGCGACACGCTCGCCCGCAAGACGGTGAAAGGGCGGCAAATGATCTCCATCGACCTGCCTGCAAGCGAACCCGGAGTCCGAAAGCTGACGCTCCACGTTGAGAGCGACGGCAGACCAGCTCCTAACGATGCGCGCGTGCTGAACTTCCGAGTCTTTAAAGCGAGCTTCATCCCGACGTCGATCGATGTGTTTCCGCCCGAGCTCTCAGCCAAGCTCGGCTCGGGCTGGTATCCGCTCGAGACATTCAACGGCGAAACGTTCCGCTGGGCCGGCAACGATGCAAAAATTACCATTAACGATCCGCGCGATATGAAAACACTGCTCTTGGAGCTCGAGCCCGGGCCCGGAGTCAATTCGAAACCCTTCGTGCTGCGCGTTCTGGACGATGCCGGCGTTCAAATCACCGAAGCGCAGATCGAGACGCGGCGCGCGGTTGCGGTTCCGCTCAGCGGGGCCGTTTCACTCACCTTGCACGCCGAAGGCGGCGGCAAGAGGATCGCATCGGACGAGCGGATTATGAACTTTCGCGTCTTCCAGTACTCTCCGGATCTCAAAGCGCCGGCAAGAGAACCCGCAACGGCTTAGCGCCGGTGCGGTTCGCCGCCGCCCTGCCGGGCTGAAGGTACCTGATGGCGACAATTGAGCGGGTGGAAAATCAGATTGCCAGGATCGAGGGCTTTAACGCGATCTTCCTGACGGAAGGCCGGCGCGATCTGCGCGGCGACCGAACGGGTATTCCGGGTTACTCCAACCGGTTCGCGAAAAAAGCCCCCGGACGCATGACGGTCGAGGGTTGGAAGCAGCGCCGCTTTCGCGCAATCTACCCCGGCTTCGGCGCCGAAGTCTTGATGGCGAACGGCGAGCCTGCCCGCGGAAATACATTTCTCGAAACCGTCCGCAATACGTACAAGAGCTGACGCCGGCCTGGCGCGCAAAAAATAGGCCGCGTGCGCGCATGCATTGACGCACGACGTGACACAAGCGAGCTCCGAAGCGCCCTCGGCAGGACCCTCTTCGGGCCGAAGGTTTAGGGGCGGACGGCCTTCGGAGGGAGGGAATCGTTAGGTTTACATCAATAAAACTAACGGTCGAAAGCCTTCGTAAGGTTTACGGTACTATGAAGCAAGAGCAATTTTCAAAGAAAGCCCCGGGCAAAATCGTCCCCACCGAGCAGGGGGACGGCATTGCTTTCGTGCCCGATCCCTTGCCGCCCACCTTCGCGATCGACTACAAGCTCGCCAACGCAATCTCCGAAGCCGACGTCGCGCTCGCGCAATTGAATGGACTCGCGCGCACTCTGCCGGACCCCGAGCTGCTGGCGCGATCGTTCATTCGCGTTGAGGCGGTCGACTCGAGCCGGATCGAAGGCACGCGGACAACTTACTCTGATCTCGCTCTCTTCGAGGCAGCCCAGCAAGCTGTCGAGCGCGACACCGTAGTCGTTGCCAATTATCTTAAGGCTCTCAACCACGGAGTTAAGATGCTCGATACGGTTCCCGTCAGCCGAAGGCTTTTTTGCGAAGTGCACGCCGTCCTTATGCACGGTTATCAAGAGCAGAGATCTCGTCCCGGCGAAATTCGAAAAGGGCAAGTGGTGATCGGGCCTCTAAACGCAACCCCAAAACAAGCCCGCTTCGTCCCGCCGCCCGGAACGTACCTCGAAGATCTGATCGCTGACCTCGAACGATTTTGCAACAACTATCGCGAGCTTCCGCTTCTTCTGCGCGTGGCGATGATCCATTATCAATTTGAAACGATTCACCCGTTCTGGGATGGGAACGGTCGAGTCGGCCGGCTCTTGATCTCGCTCTTGCTCACGGCGGAGAAGCGCCTATTCAGCCCCATCCTTTACCTCAGCCGGTTTTTCGAACAACGGCGAAAAACTTATTATGACCTGCTCTTTGCGATCAGCACCGAAGGCGCGTGGGAGCAATGGTTTCACTTTTTCCTGGAAGGCGTGAGATCGCAAGCAGTCGACGCGGAAGTTCGAATTCATCGCCTCCAAGAGCTGCGTAAACGCTACACGGACATGCTCGCGGCGCGGAAGCGCCGGGCCCACTCCGATGTCCAATTGCTTAATCGACTTTTCGAAACTCCCATCACCTCGATTCCGATGGTGCGCGAGGAGCAGAAACTCTCGGGCCCCGCCGCCAGAGAGTGCATCCAGCGACTTGCGGCCGCCGGCATTCTGAAGCGTTTCGAGTACCCGGGGAACGTGCACTATTGGATGGCCCCGGAGATCATAGCGGGCGTCAATGCCTAAAGCTGCGCACGGCAACACAATGGCAACACCGCGCGCTTCCGAAAAAACGCCTGTAAAATCGTCAGGCCTCTTGTAACGTGTCGCGTTTCACGTTACACTGAGGGTCGGATGGCGCTGTTCCGCAATCGGCTCACCGAAAACTTCTACAACGGTACCGGAGGCGGCGGCCTCCCCCAACAGCTGCAGAGGACGGGGCACCAAAGGCTGGATGCCGTCGTTCACGCGGATCAACTTCGCGACCTCCGGTATCCGCCTGGCAACCGCCTGGAAAAACTCAAGAGCGACCGTGACGACCAGTGGAGCATCCGCATCAACGTCCAATACCGGATTTGCTTCCGGTGGACCGACGACCAAGGTGCCATGGAGATCGAAATCACGGATTATCACTGAAAAGCCAAACCCATATTTAGATCGCTTTAATTCACGTCTCTGTAAAACATTCAAATCTCAAAATTCAAATTCTTCATTGTGAGAATAAACTTTATGAAAAAATCAATCCCACAACCTACGCACCGTCGACCAACTACACCGGGTGAGATCATCGAAGAACAGTTCTTGAGGCCACAGAGACTCACGCAGCAGGAACTCGCCGACGCGCTGGACGTTAATCGCGTCGGCGTGAACGCGATCATCAACGGACGGCGGGGGGTAACCCCGGAGACCGCGCTAAGGCTCGAAAAGGTGCTTGGTCCCTCCGCTAGCTTTTGGCTAAATCTTCAGCGCAGCGTTGATCTGTGGGACGCAACACACTCTGATGCCACGAAAAAAATCAAGCACCTACGCAGGCTCGTCTTACGCAAGCACGATCACGCGAAGGAGGCGTAAAAACATGCACCGCAGGGCGCTGGCTATATCGATCGCCAAAAAGAAAAAGGCCCCTTAAAACCGGGCCGGACTGGTAGCGCCAGCGGGAATCGAACTTCTTGTCCCTCGTCACGGAACGTCGTGGACCGTCCCGAATCTGGCGCAATTGTGCAGCTCGCTCACGGCGTCGGTGCGGCGTTGGATGCAATTTCCGTAAAACACGTTTATGGCGATGGCTCTTTTGAAGCGATTCGAGCGCTAACCCTCAAGGTATCCGGGGAGTACGACGCAACTCGATCTTTACATGATGCAATCCTCAAGCGGCTCCGCGCAATCGAAGCGCAACTTTGAGGGCCGGATGACTACACGGTCGTCATGCAGGTGAGGCACCGTACTCGCCCATCCTAACGAGCTTTTTCGAGCAGAACGAAAATTTCAGACGTAGGCGGGGGTTGCGTCGCTCCTCGCTTGCCGGTTATACTTTTGGTATGAAAACCGCGGTCTCGATCCCGAACGACGTCTACCATCGGGTTGAGCGACTTGCTAGGCGGACGAAGCGTTCCCGTAGCCGGCTGTTCAGCGATGCGCTTGGCGAGTATCTCGCACGCCACGACAGCGACCAAGTTACCCAAGCAATGGATGCGGCCGTCACGGAAATCGGAGGGGCTTCCGATTCCTTCGTCAGTGCCGCGGCAAGCGACGTCCTCGAACGCAGCGATTGGTAATCGCGCAAGGCGAAGTCTGGTGGGCCGATCTGCCGGCTCCCCGAGGCTCGGGGCCAGGCTTCCGGAGACCCGTTGTCGTCGTCCAAGGCGATGCCGTCAACCGGAGCCGCATTGCCACCGTCGTCTGCATTCCCCTAACGAGCAATCTCAAATGGGCGGAGGCGCCGGGGAACGTTCGTCTCGGAAAGGTTCACACTGGTCTATCCAAGGATTCGGTGGCCAACGTGTCGGCGATCGTTACTATCGACAAGGGCATGCTCACGGAGCGTGTGGGTCGCCTACCAGGGTTGAAACTGAAACTCGTCCTGGCGGGGATCGATATTGTGCTCGGTAAGTAGCTAACAGCTACAAGTTTGGTGGTAGCGCCAACGGGAATCGAATCCGGCGTTTAGCGGTTGCTGAGAGTCGCGAACGGCCGCAAACGCGCATGAAATCGAGCGTTTGACGGATGCAATGGTTACTGAAAGCCGCCCGCGGTTGCCATTGACGGCAACCGTTTGGCAACCGTCTTATTTTCGGTATATCGAGTAACGCCGTCATCGAGACTTCCGAGCGCGTCCTAAGGCCGCTTCGCCGCTCCAACCGCAAACCATACCGCGCCAGCGATCGTGATTAGCAAGAGCTCGCGGATCAGGGCTTCACGGTGGGCTGAGCGATGCCTGTCGGCGCCTTCTAGGTAGGCGATTAAGGTGTCGTTATATCGCTGTTCAGGGCTTGGCCCAAGAGAATCAAATGGGTTCGCGGAAGTGTTCGCGGTTGCAGTTGGGACCGGCGTCGGCATCGCCACATGCCCGATCTGGTCGTCGGTGTTTTGGGTCACTAGAAAATTCACGGCAGACAGTCCGACTACCAAAATTAGAACGGCTACGCGCAACGATTTCACAATACCCGCGTTCGGAAGCTCCATGAAGATTTCCCATAGCTATGAACCGGGTAGGTGGTGCCGATAACTTGGTCCTAAAAGGCCGGGAGGGGGTCGGCCCTTTCGGCTGCCATCGAATAAACAGCATAGCCCAAACCCGAATCTCCGATTTTTTTTTCTTAAAGGGGATAAGGGGATATGGTGTTTCTTTCAGGAGCGATTGAGGCTTGTTTTAATCAGCACTAACGAGGGCGGGACATAGCTTCAGGGTACAAGCGTAACTCGCGAGGCTAAGGTTCTCGGACCACCTCGACCGACTCACCATTTTCATCTTTGTTTATGATCTTGGTGTCGCCATCGCATATAAGCACGTCATCGGCCGCGAGCCACGTTGCAGAGGTGGCTTCGTCCCCACCCGTGACCGTGTAAACTGCACCCGTAAGCAAGATCAATTTTGCACCATCATCGGCCACCGTTTCGATCGAATCTTCATCGCAGCCACCTCCGCCGACAGCCGCACCTTGGTTCGGGTTCGGAGCAGGCTTTGAGACATTCGCAATTGCAGTCGGTGGCGCCGCGGGTGCTGGAGAATTCCAATCGCCTGGATAAGGCGGAGGAGTTAAGTTGACGACTACGGCTGTAATCTGCATCAACCTACCTCCTTGCAGAGCATAAGTGGTTTTCCGTACGCCAACCCACCATGCACCCGGCTTATTGACGCGGTAAACCAGATTCGATACTTGTAAATGCCCATCCCGAATCGAGGGCGGGTCGTCCATCGCTTCTCCAGAATTAAGTACCTGAAGCAGCACTGGGCGACCATTTTGAATGCCATAAATCCCGATGTCGGTTCGGTGCTCCAAATTATTTTCTCTTAGAGTCTGTGGGGACACCAGAGGCACTGCCGCAATCAATTTATGGTCCGGAAGTAGCACGCCGAAGGTGCCATGTTGGATGTCTATTGTGGAGCCCTGAAATTTACGGGGAAGATCATCAAAGGGAAACGCTTTTCCCTGCGTCGCAAGGGTTGCGGCTGGACGCGGTGAGGCTTCCGTGGTCGTACCGTGCGATGAAGAACACGCTACAAACGCCAATAGAAGACAAGGCCAAAAACCGAAAAATGGACGCATATCCGCCTCCAACACGAACTTTGGTAACGCGGCCATGCCGCCGATTTCGCCGATACTAGATATCGCGCGGAATCTCCAAGAAGCTCATCGCGCCTGCGAGCCGGTTTCGAGAGAGCTGAGTGTCACTCTCCTTCCGAATTCTCCTCCACAACGACGTAGTAGAGACTGTTGAGCCCTTGCCATGCGTATCGCGCTACGTATCGCTTGCGTTTTCCGCGCGATTCGATGTTGACTTGCCATCGCGCATCACAGCGCGGCGCCGGACGATCAATTCGGCCTTAGACAATGTGCCACAAGCGTTTGGACAACGGTACGGACGGGCGATGCCGTCAGACTCGGCTTCTTGGTGGTCGTACGAGAAAGCGAAGAAGTCGCCACAGGTTTCGCATGATACGAGCTTTGGTCCGCCGATGGGCTGGCCAGCGAATCCCCGTTTGAGTGCCTCAGACACGCCCGGATAGCCAAGAAACATCTCGATCTTCACGCGATGCTCATCATCCGATCGCGGACGATAAAACGAACGCACGGCTGCGGCTATGGCCTGCGTTTCGCCCATGCCCAACTCACGCTTATTACGAAGGGCTCGAATAACGCACCAACGACGGCGAGCGGTCATGCATTGATCTCGTCGCTTCGATCGAGCGGGCGCATTCGATCCGACAGGTAGTCAAAGAGGCTCTCGCCTGCGAGATGCTCGTTCCCGCCGCCGGAATGGTACTCTGCCGAAACGGCGGAATTGCGGGAACCAGAAAACGGCCTCATGTTACGGGCGGTTTCGTCGCTTTCGCAATTCGTTTTTTCTTGTTCCCGGGTATAGGCGGGAACCTCGGGAACCAGCATTTTCGCGGGCAAGGAATAGCAGTACGGGTCACCTTTTTTGCCCGAGCCGCGACGCTCGACTGCGTTGTCTTTCACCAGACCTCTGAGAGCTTCGACTGCGATCGAATGCCGAACCTCGACGTTCTCGCGAATGCATCCCTCATCGACTGGCTCATCCTGCGATTCAAGGAACTCGATGATGCGCGCTTGGGCGTCGCGGTTGTCCGTCTCGCGGCGAGTCCCGGTCGCCGAGATGAACCCGGTGGTTTCGCGTTCGAGAACCGTCTCTTCCAGGTCAATCCCATACCGTTGCGTCGATTTTATCGTGCGCCGACCATCGACGCCTTTCTTTAGGACGAGCAACGTATCGACCGAGCCAAAGAGTGTTGTCGAGCCTAGCGGATCATCGCCGCTTTTCGGCGTGTGATGAAGAAACATGAGGTGCGTGCCCGTTTCGCGTGCGATGAACGTGAATGGCTCGATGATAGCCGAGACCTCGCTGTAGTCGTTGAGGTCCTTTGCGCGCGCGGCTCGTATCAACGGATCAAGCACAATGAGTGCGGGTTTCAGGCGTTCAACATACTCGCGCAACGGTTCGATCAGTTTGTCCGGCGCGCGTCCGCAGAAGAATTCGATCGCCTCATCACTGCAGCCAAGCTCGCAGAATTGCCGCGCAAGCTCGCCTCGTTTCTCTTCGAGCGCAAGCCACACAACGTTGCCTTGTGTGCACGGTCGGCCGAGGAACGATTCTCCGCGCGCCACACACAGCGCGAGGGTGCGTGCCAGCGTGCTCTTCCCCACCTTCGGGCGGGCCGCGAGAATCGAGGTCCCTCCGGCCGGCAGTAAAGCCTCGCAGATATATGCGACGTTCTCCTTCGGTTCGGCGAGGAGTTCTGCGAGCGGAGTGAAGCGCAGAGTCTGCCCGTCGTCGGGCGCCGGGTACGACGGCACACCGGTTTCGCGTTTCGGAGCGCGCTCGATGTTGCGACGCGTCGCCTTCTTCTGATCGCGCAATTGCTCAAGAAGCCGCTGCTCGTCGCTCATAGCCGCATATCTTCGCGCAGAAGCATCGCGGCGATCCGATGGATGCGAACCTCGCGCTGCGATTCTAGGCCCTCGTCGTAGAGCTTCGTCGCGCGCTCGCTCGCACGCGGATACCCTGGCTGATCAACGACCGAAAAGTTATGAATCGGATAGCCGTCATGAGCTGGCAGACTTCGGACCAACTCTAAAGGGTCGACTTTGCCGTTCCGATAGTCGGCGCACGCCTCCATGCAACTCCGGCAGGGGCAGGGGGCAGGATGCGGACCGATGCGTCCGGTTTTCATCGCGCATTCTCCGCTTCAATCTTGAGGGCGTCTATCAGGGCATCGAGTGAGGCGCTCACGACGAGGCGGCGGCGGCCGATACGAACCGACTTAAGCTGTTCGCGCGCAAGCATTTGTTTCAACGTGGACAGGCCGATCGATAATAGCTGCGCCGCTTCGCGTTGCGATAGCAGCCTCTTGGCTGATGAATCGACCGTGGCTTCGATGCGGTCGCTCACGACTCTCGGACCTCGAACAGGTCGTCGAAGCTCGCGTTGAGGACCTCACACAGGCGCTCGCGAGCATGGGGCCGCAGCTCATGAGCCCCGGCCAAAACCTTGCTAAACTGGACCGCTGAAACACCTGCGGCACGGGCGACCTCGCCAAGGCGCATTCCCTTACGGATTGTGATTTCGCGGACTTTACGGCTTTTAAGTAACGCTTTCATATCGTTGCATTATTCGCGTGCCGCTTATAGCATTTTAGCAAGAAGTTTGCTAAAATCGTATTTATGGGACGCGAACGACGCCGAAATGACGCGCTATCCCCTCATAATGCAGATTCTCCCTTCGTGCGCGAGGTGAAGCGATTTGCGCGGGCGCGCGGCTTGACCGGCGCTGCCTTGGCCGCCGCGCTTGATTGCAATCAGGGGACTATCAACAAGCACTTCAATACGAGGCGCAGGCGCCCTCATTTGGATACGGTACAACGTTACGCCACGGCGCTCGGCGTGTCCGCAGCATACCTGCGTGTGATAGCTAGACACTGGTTGCCCGAAGACGTGGACGGCGCTATGCGAGCGACGTACTCCGCTGCCGAAAGTCTGGCGGTTCACCTGGATGGCATTACTATCGCCGAGCTGTGGAGGCGGCTGCAGCTCGCGACGAAAGCCGATGACGTGCTGGCGGCTGTCTATTGCGACCAGCAGCGCCGAGCGGCCGAAACGGCTTGCGGAATCAGCGATCCGAACGGCAGCGACCCGATCGGTGTCTTCATTGACGCGCTAGAGGGCATCGGCATCGAAGTAGGGCCGTACCTGCGCGTCCGCGATGATCTTGCATACAACCTTGCCCTTTTCCTCACTAGCGATCTCCGCGACGACGACGTTAACGCGGTCCTTAGATTCATGGAGAAGCGGCTAAAAGCCAGGCGGATTGACGTGCGCGCATTTCAGCGCGCCCGCGAAGAATTCGCAACGTACGGGCTAACGAAATACATAAAAACTCAAGTAGCACTCGCCAAGAAAGCAAATCCAATATGAGCATCTACAGGCGCAACAGCGGCCGGTATGCCGTTCTCATTGACCTCGATCCAACGTCGCTCGGCGGTCGTCGCCGCCGTTCGCTCGGCACGTATGCAACGCGCAAGGAAGCCGACCGCGCGGAGAGGGACGCGCTCGGAGCGCGCGATCGCGGCATTGACCTCGCTCCGCGGACAGTTACGATCGCGGAGCTACTCGCTCGCTTCTTACAAGAGCGCCGCGAACGATGGGCACCGAAAACCTACGAGCGCTGCTGCGAGATGGCCGAGCAGTATGTCACGCCGCACCTTGGCACGCGAACGATCGCGAAGCTGCGTCCGGCGCACGTCGCCGAATGGTGCGCGGTCCTTCGCGAGCGCGGCGGCAAGAAGAAGCGTCCGCTCTCATCCAAAACCGTGCATCACGCCTTCATGCTGCTTAAAGGCGCATTTGCCTGGGCCGTGAGGATGCAGCTCGCAGCGGTGAACCCACTTTCCGCTGTCGATTCGCCTAAAGTCATTCGGCGCGAAGCGCAAGCATTCGCCGCCGAAGACATTCAGAAGCTCTTGGCGGCCGCGGACGGTACGCATTGGCAGAACCTCATCGCCTTCGCATTGGCGACCGGCGCACGACGTGGCGAGATTGCGGCGCTGCGATGGGACGCGCTAGACCTCGACGCGCGCACCGCGACGATCCGTGCATCGCTCTCGGATACAAAAGCCGGTACGGTTGAAAAGACCACGAAAACCGAGCGTCCCCGAGTCGTTCCACTCTCGGCGATGGCGATCGACGCGCTGCGCCGTCAACGCGCGCGACAGGCGGAGGATCGTCTGGCGGCACGCGCGCCCTACGCGGATAGCGGGCACATCTTCCAAGGCCCGCTTGGCGGGCACGTGAGGCCCTACAAGGTGACGGACGGTTTTCGCAAGCTCGCGCGCAGAGCAGGGGTCACGACGACCTCGTTCCATGCGTTGCGACACACGGCGGCGACGTGGATGCTCGTCGGCGGCGTCGATGCGCGAACGACAGCGGGAGTTCTCGGGCATTCCACGCCTTCGACCACACTCGGCATCTACGCGCACGTTATCGCGAGCGCGCAGGCCGCGGCGGTCGCGACCATCGAGGACCGGCTTCTCAAGGTCGGCGGATAACGCAGCCAAAACGAGCACTTTTTTCAGCGCACGGCAACCGAATGGCAACCGCGGCGACTCCGGCGATGAAAAAAGCCCGTGGTTACGGGCGTTTCATGGTAGCGCCAACGGGAATCGAACCCGTCTTTCCGCCTTGAAAGGGCGATGTCCTAACCGATAGACGATGGCGCCACGGAAGCGGCCCCGTTAATACACCATGGGATCGAGCGGACTGTCAATAACGTGCCCCGGATTGCCGTGCGCCGGATGCCGTTTCAGCAGTCCGCAGGAGAAGTCGCTGAAGCGACGTCATACGCCCGCTCGTTAGAACTGAGATACTTCTCGATTTTGCCGTTGTCGGAAAGCGGCGGCAGCGTCATGTGCTGCCGCTTGGCCCAACCGCTCAGCAGGGCGCTGATATGACGAACGTCAGCGTCGCGTGGCCCAAAGCCGGATAGCAAAGAAGAAACGCTGTCCGCGTTGAGGGCAATGTCATAGTGAACCGCCGAGGCAAACCACCTGCGGCAGGCGGGACGTTTCGAGAGAACGGCGTCATCGGCTTGATCTCTCAGAAGTCTGGCCCACGCACCGTAAACAATTATCCGGCCCGCCACTGCGTCTCCGCACACGTTCTCCAAGCCTGATAAGAGGTCGAGCACGTTCATGCTTCCGCTCGGGCCAAGCGACTGGAGCTTCGTATAGCGGCGAAAGGCATTCTTAGCGTCGTCCATCGGTATGCGCTCCGCGCTAAGAACGGCCGAGCGCAAACGGGCAACGGTCTTAAAGCAATCCGCATTCGCACTTAGGGCCGATTTGGGCATAATCACCGAGCATGCCGCTTCCAACACCAGGCAACCCATCGGCAGCAGAGCAGCTATTTTTTTGAGTAATGTCACAGAGTGAGATTGGCAGCGAGTGCGTCGCGATGAAACATCTTAACGGTGTCCAGCGAAAACTCTTGCAGATTCTTGCCGACGAGCGGCAGCTTCGCAAGCAAGTCCATCGTAAGCGTAACGACGTGGCACCCGGCCGATTCCGCATGAAAGACATTGAGCAGCTCGCGCGGGCTAGCCCATATCAATTCGATGTTCGCATGGCCCTGCAGAATCTTTAGCGCTTGGCGCGCGAGCGGCACCGGATCGATGCCGGCATCGGCGATTCGCCCCGCGAAGAGCGAGACGTAGGCCGGCACGACTTTGCCAAGCGCCTCGCGGACGGAAGCAAGCTGCTCGAGTGTCATGAGCGCCGTCACGTTCACCTTGATTCCGTCGGCGGTCAGCCGGCGCAGCAGATCCGTCGTGCTTTCGCCTTTCGTATTCGTCACCGGCACCTTAACATAGACATTTCCGGGCCAGGATGCGATCTTGCGCGCTTGCCGTTCCATTTCGTCCGCCCCATCGCCGAAGATTTCGAACGAAATGGGACGCTCGCCGATGCCTTCGAGTACGCGGCGGGCAAAACGTTCGTAATGCGTCACGCCGGAGGTTCGCATCACCGTAGGATTTGTCGTGAATCCTTTTATCAACGGATTGCCGCACAGTTCGATCATCGTCGACGCATCCGCCCCGTCGGCAAAAATTTTCACGCGAAGACTCTCTAAGGGGTTCATGCCCGGCCGTTTTAGGAAACCGATTCCCACTTCGTGTTCATGCGCTTGAGGCGCGGGTGCGAAACCATCAGGTGCCAAATGATAGCTTGAAAGCCTTCAGTATGCGGCGTAACGTGCTCTTTATTCTGTGACGGCACAATCACGCATACGTCCGCGACCTTGGCCGTATGGCCGCGCTCGTTACCCACAATTCCCACAATCTTGCAGCCAACTTCGCGAGCGAACTCCAGCGCGGCCACGATATTGAGACTTAAACCCTTTTCAACATCGCCTCCGCTGACCGATAAAACGAACACAACATCCTTAGCATTGAGCCTGCTTCCGCGCAGCCATTCGGAGAAGACGGTCTCCCAGCCGTCATCGTTGGCGCGCGCGGTGAGCTCCGGCACGTTGTCCGTCGGCGCGTACGATTCCACATCGGCGATTTTGCGAAAGTCATTGACGGCATGGGATGCGTTTGCCGCGCTGCCGCCCACGCCGAGAAAAAACACTCTTCCGCCGTCGGAGCGCGCGGTCGCGACGATTTCAATAATCGCGTCAATCGCAGCGGGATCGATCGCTGCCAGCGAGGCAGCGGCCTCGGTTAGGTATGCGCGGGTGAAACTCGACATGCTTTTTGCCTTCACTGTAAGAACTTGCCATTATGCATGCGGTAATCCTGGCTGCAGGAGAAGGCCGACGGCTGCGTCCGTTAACCGAGCACGCGCCCAAACCGATGCTCCGCGTCGCCGGTAAACCTCTGCTCGAACACAACGTGCGGCTGCTGAGGCGCTATGGGATCACCGATCTTATCATCAACTCGCATCATTGCCCGGAATCGATCGAAAACTATTTTGGCGACGGAAGCGAATTCGGGGTGAAAATCGCGTACTCGCGGGAGCCGGAATTGCTCGGGACCGCGGGCGCTTTGCGGCCGCTGCAGAAGGTTCTGACGAGCGCGTTCATGGTTTTATATGGAGACAACCTCACCACATGCAACCTGCGAGCGCTCGCCGAATTTCACCGCTCGAAGCACGGGGTAGCAACTCTCGCCGTCTTCAATCGCGAGAACCCGACAGCTGTCGGCATCCTATCGATGGACGCTGATGACCGTATCGTTCGTTTTTTGGAGAAGCCTAATCGCGATGAAATCTTCAGCTCCTGGGTCAATGCCGGAATCATGGTCTGCGAGCCGGCTGTTTTTCAGGCGATACCCCCAGGTTTCAGCGATTTTGGTAAAGACATTATACCGGCGCTCCTGCTCGCTCGGCAAGCGATCTTCGCGTACCGAATGGACGGGAAAAGCGAGCGCCTCTGGTGGATCGATTCTCCGGAAGACTACGAACGCACCAACGTGGAGACGCAGCAATGGGTAGGCAGATAACCCTCGCGGACAAAAACATTTTGATCACGGGCGGGAGCATGGGACTGGGCTTCGCGGCGGCGCAAGCGTGCTTGCAGGCGGGTGGAAGAGTTGTAATCTGCGCTCGCGGCGAATCGCAACTGCACTGGGCGCTCGATAAACTGAAACGCATCGCCGGATCCGATCGCGTCGACGGCATGCGGGGTGACGTCAGCATCATGGAAAACGTGGACGCGGCGCTCGATCTTCTGGAATCGAGTTTCGGACCGGTAACCTCGCTCATTCATGCCGCTGCAGTGCAAGGACCGATTGGCGAAATCACCGCCGTGAATCCGGAAGAGTGGCTGGAAGCCGTACGGATCGACTTATTTGGTTCGTTCTTGACCGCGCGGCAGACGTGCATGCGCATGAAGCCTCGGGGCGGGCGTATCGTACTGTTCGCGGGCGGCGGCGCCGCGGCGCCGTTCCCTAATTTTAGCGCATACGCCAGCAGCAAAGCGGGAGTCGTGCGCCTCACCGAAACGATCGCGCAAGAAATGGCGCCGCACGACATTGAAGTAAACTGTCTGGCGCCGGGGCTGGTGAACACGAGGATGGTCGCACAAAGTCTGGCAGCCGGTCATTTGCCAAAGGCGCGCCCCGTGCCGGCTTCCGTCGGAGCCGAAGCGGCTGCGTTCCTGGTCTCCGATCGCGCCGCCGGAATCACCGGCAAATTCGTCGCGGCGCCGTACGATGGTTGGCGCGACTGGCCGCATCATCTGCAGGAGTTGAACGGCTCCGATGTCTTCACATTGCGGCGTATCGTGCCCCGCGATCGCGGGCTCGGCTGGCAGTAATGCTCGCGGCGCTGATGTCGCTCGGAATTTTCGCTTTTTGCACGGTTGTCGGCCTGGGTCTTGTCTGTTTGTTGGCCAGAGAAGACCGGCCGTATTTGCCGTTGCTGGCGCCGACGCTGGGCGCCGCCGTCCTGGGCATCCCTACCGTGTGGCTGAATGTTTCGGGCATTCCCATTGGACGTTTCGGCCCATGGTTGTTGTCGTTCGCTCTCGCGGCAGCTTTGTGCGCATTGGTCTACGCGCGGCGCAGAATATCGCTCGCGCGATACTGGCCCTTCATTCCGATTCTGCTTGCGGGCTTCGTATTGGCGGGCCGCCCCTTTTTCGAGTTCGGCTTCAACTGGCTGAGCTACTCGAACGACGACATGGCGAATTACGTTTTGACGGCTCATCGAATACTGGTTTACGGCTTTTATACGGCCCCGGCGTCAACATACTACAGTTTCAACCGAGATCCGACGCTGGTCTACTGGCTGTGGGCGGTAGTCAACGAACGCTTCGGCGCCGAGGCATTCGTAAGCTTGTGGCTGAGCGTGGTCCGGCTGAACGGCTTTCAATTGTTTATGCCGATCATGGTCGCGCTCGGCCTTATGCAAATTACGGCGGGAGCGGCGCTCGTCTATCGATCGGAGCGGTACCGGCCCGCCGCGATTCTCACCGCGTGTTTACTGGCCGTTTCGGCCTTGTCGACGTTCGGCATCGAATATCAGTTGATCGCCCAGGTGTTTGGCCTCCCATTAATGGCGGCCTCGACTCTCCTGATACTCGACGTTCCTCGCAACCTTGACTTCCGTTCCGTCCTTCTCGCCACCGTGGCGACGACGAGCCTGGCGATGGTCTATCCGGAGATCACGCCTTTCCTGGTTCTGGGCATTGGATTCTACATAGGCGCGCGGCTCTTCCGACGCTCGCTCACGTGGCGCACGGCGGCCATCTGGCTCGGCTCCGTCGGCGCACTCACCCTCGTTTTCCTGAATCTCTATCTGCGTAACTTTTTGACCGTGATGGAAGCCCGCGTCGTTCAGTCGGCTGCACCCGAAAATCTAAAATACTTCATCGAACTCTTTCCGTTCTATTTGATTCCCAGCGGCGTGCCTAACCTATTTGGAATCTACTCGTCCGTGCAGAACGTTCCGGAGCCTTGGCTATCGCTGGGCATTCTCGCCGGTCTCTTGCTCCTGGTGATAACGGCGTTTTCTGCGGTCGAAGGAACCTTCGCGGCCGAGCCGGCCGGCGCCCCGGCATTGATAATGTTCGGATTGGCGATCCTGCTGTTCTTCAAGCATCAAGGCTTCGGTTTATTTAAGATCGCGATGTATTTGCAGCCGTTCATCATCCCCTGTTTAGTCTTGTGGTGGCTGCGTCTGTCTCACTTCGCGCCGGAATCTGCGGCGGCTGAATGAAATCCCGGCGATTGCGCTACGTACTCTTCGGTCTGCCGCTAGGAATTTTTGCGCTGCTGAATCTCTTCACGCAACAATACTACGTGGATCGGAGCCGGGCCGTCCCCAGCAGCGCCGCGGCCACATTTGTCGAGATACCGGATGCCTCGGCTTCGCATCTCCTTGACGAGTTCGCGACCCTGCGGCCGCTTGCGAAACGTCCCGGGACGGTCTTCATCTCGGACACATTTAACATCGTGTACGCGAAGATCGAAAACTTTTACACCAAGCCTGCCGGCATGATCTTTCCATCCGATGATTTCCTGCGCGCGTATTTCAGGCTGCCGACCGACCAGATTCGGCTGAAAATGTTGATTCCGTCGCTTCTGGCCACCGCGCTAGACCTGAGCGCGCGGCGGCAACGCCATTTCCGGGAACCGTTCTTCGACCTGACCGCGCCGCATGGGCGAAGGATGTACGACGGCTTCTTTGCGGACAACCGCGTTCCGGAGCTGGTAAGGCATCCGCGCGATACCTTTGTGATCGCCGACACCGCGTTACAATCTGTTCTCAATCGCTGGTACAATTCCGATTTTACGAAAAACTTCGACGTCGTCCCGCTCGGAAACGTCCACAATCATCTGATTTTTATTGCGTCGCAGTATGGGCTAGCCTACTACTCTCGCAGTAGGTTCACGTCATTATTCCAGCTAGAGCCCGATCTGTTTTACAAGGGAAAGACCATGGCCGGAATCGGCCGCCGATTCCTCCTCGATATCATCAATCCCAGCCGGAAAATACGAATAGAAATGACATACACGGAAACCCTCAAAGACGACGGCAAATGTATTCTCTACGCGCCTTGGATCCTTGGAGAGTCGATGAAGAAGGAGCAAGCGGCGGTAATCGGCCGCGGTTCGGCGCGTGTATTCTTTCCTGCGGTGCGGCCTCGTATTCTCGTTGGGCAGCCGTACGTGCTCCTCGACATGGGCGTGAACGGAACCCCTTTTCCGTTGCGCCGAACCGGTTTGATGCGGCTCTACGGACTCAAGGTTCCGATCGACGCGCGCGAGCTCGTCGCGTTCGGACGAGATATTTCGGCGATTTCGGAGCACGATTACGATTCGCTGCGCCGTCCGAGCTGGCTCGCGGATCCGCCGGTGGATCTGATGAATCAGAACTTGGAGTACTCGGGCGCCTACGAAGACGGCTGGATATCGGAAGCCTCGCAGTACGTACTCGCGCATCCCGCCGATTCGACCGCGCTCGTCGTGCGCGGACTCGTCCCCCTGATCGGCGATCGCAATTACCATTCCGGCTATCGAGTGGTTCTAAACAATCGCGTGATCGGCCGCGGCGAAGTCGGCATAGGTACGTTCGAGGGGCGGTTTCCGATCCGCGGCCGGATTTCTGGTCCGGCGAAAATCCAACTGTTCTTCGACAGGTTTCAGCGCCTGCCCAACGGTGACGGCCGGCCGATAGCCATGAAAATGTACACGCTCGGCTTTCAAAACGCGAAGGAGATATCGACGCGCCGGAAATCGGACGCGCTTGCGAGCCGTCAACAATCCACCTGGTGGAGCGCGATGGACAAGGCGGGAGTAGGGTTCGGTGAAGGCTGGTATCCGCTCGAGACGTACGACGGCCAAACATTCCGCTGGGCCAACAATGATGCCCGAATTGCTGTGCGAGCGCGCAAGGCAAAGAGCGCCTGGCTCGTGCTGGACGTCGAGCCGGGGCCCGGCGAGCGAGGCCCGGGAGTGCTGCACTTCTTGAACGGCGCCGGCCGTGAATTGGGCGCGTTCACGATCACGCAACGGCAGATCGTGAAGTTTCCGTTGAGCGCCCTGGATCGTTCTCAATCGTACGTGCTCCACATCGACGGAGGCGGCGCGAGAGTTCCGAGCGATCCGCGAATTCTAGACTTCCGAGTTTTTGGCTTCTCCATAAAGTAGCGGATCTTGTCCTAGGACGTGCTCGCGAATGAATGCGATCGCTCGGCGCAGCCCCTCCTCCAACGAAACTCGCGGTTCCCACCCTAGCGCTTTCGCGGCGCTAATATCTGCCAGCGTTGCCTGCGCTTCATCGCCCGGCATGTCGGGACGGTGTTCCGGCGGAATGCGAACGCCGAGTATGGTCGCAACGGCATCGTAGATCTCGAGCACCGAGTAATTCAATCCGCTGCCCACGTTAAACGTCTTGCCGATGGTGCCGGAATCGCCTAGGCACATGAGGTGAAAATCGTTCACGTCATCCACGAAAACGAAATCGCGCCGCTTTTCGCCCGATCCGTAGATGATGGGCCGCTCGCCTTTAAGGAGCTTGATGATGAACGCGCTCATGAGCGGGGGAATCGTGCGCCGGTAATCCTGGCGCGGGCCGTAAACGTTGAAGTATCGCAGAGAGGTCACTTTCATTCCGAAGCGCCGCGCATACCGTCGCGCAAACGCTATCGTTGCAAATTTGCTGATCGCATAGAAGCTCTGAGGTTTGACATGCTCTTCCCGTGAGGGCAAGACGTCCGCGCCTTCGTAGAGGGCGGATGTCTCCGCGTGTATTATTCTCGGTACTCCGGCCCGCCGGCATGCTTCAAAAACGTTCACCGTACCTTCTACATTTATTGAAACGGTCTCGACAGGGTCCTCCTCGCAATCGGGAATGCAGTTCTTAGCAGCTAAATGGAAAACGGCATCGACGCCCTCCAGCACATCGGCGACACGCCTGTTGCGAATATCCATGCGAACGAACCGCACGGCGGAAGGAATCTGTTCGGCCAAGCCATAGGCAAGATTATCGATCCCGACGACCTTGTGACCGTTTTTGATCAGCTGGTCTGCGAGATTGCTGCCGATGAAACCGGCCACCCCCGTAATGGCAACGTAGCCCATCTAGTGTACCCCGCCAGAAATGCCGCGACAGTCGCCACGGGTCTTTTCCGGCGAATCTTCGTCGCTGCGTCGGTCACAATGCTACGGCATTGCTCCCTCCTCGCTCCTCGACTCACCGAAAAATTCCTCGTGGCTTTGTGTCACGCCATTTCTGGCGGGGCACACTAGGTGCGATTCAAGTGATAGTGCACCGAACGCGACGCCAGCACGTTGGTAAGAATTCTGCTTCCCTCGAACTCGGCATCGTACGTGAGGCGCGCCATACCCCGGCTCTGCATAAATTCCGTAAGGCGGTCTCCTTCGGACGGGCAGTACAACATGAGAAATCCGCCGCCTCCGGCGCCGGCGATCTTGCCGCCCAACACGCCGAAGTCTTTGCGGACGCGCTCGTACAGCCGGTCGACGGGTTCCAGCGTAACCTTGCTCGAGAGCCTCTTCTTGAGCGTCCAGTGCTCGTGCAGCAACGATCCAAACCTGTCGAAGTCGCACGCTCTGATGGCCCGGCCGATCTGCAAACCGATTTCCAACATTTGGCACAGCGTATCCTGAACATTTCGGTCGCCTCGCTCAAGGGCGGCGCGTTCTTCACCGAGTATCTCCACGGCCGGACGCTGAACGTTCGTATAGTAGAGGTGTGTTTTCGAAACCAGTTCGGAGATCGCATAGCCCGGCAGGGCCACCCGCTCTACTTCCACGCAACCGTCTTGCGCGATACGCAGTTCTGTTAAACCGCCAAAGGCAGCCATATACGGATCTTGTTTGCCGATCGGTTTACGCAACACGTCAATCTCTATTTCGCACGCTTCTTCGGCCAGCTGCGCAAAATCAGCGGGTCTCACAAGGTAACCCCGGATCGCATTGAGTAAGCCGACAATATAGCAACTCGAAGATCCAAGCCCCGTGCCGGCGGGTAAGTCGGCGAGCGACGAGATCTCGATGGCATCTCGAATTCCATGGCGCATGAGCGCTTCGCGCGCGAGCTCGTGTTTGAGTTGATCGACGCGTTCGACTGTTTCGCTTTGCGTATAATGCAGCCGCACCAGCCTGTCCACATAGGGCACGTTTAAAGCGACGTACATGTATTTGTCGATACCCAGTCCGAGTATGTAACCGCCGTGCTGCCGGTAAAAGGCGGGCAAGTCCGTTCCCCCGCCTCCCAGCGTTATGCGGAAGGGCGTTCGCGTTACTATCAATGGGAGACGGATTTCGCCGCAGCTGCTCTCAAGGTCGCACGATTCGCACTCGCTCGCGCGAGGTCTTTGTTCCCGGCCGCCGCTTCGTCAATACAGCACGGGATTGAGCGGACTGTCAACAACGTTCCCCGGCTGCACGCCGGGCATGAACGCTTCCCAATCGGCGTAGTGCTGCTTCCGCGCAGGTTCGGTCAGGCGGATTCCATCGGCCATGTAGATGATCGTCATGACCGCGCGCGGACGATCCGAGCGATTCGCGCCGGTGTGATGGAACGTCCAGCCGGAATGAAAACTGACCTCGCCGAGCTCGACCGGCTCGTTGTGTTCATTGAATCTGCCTGTCTCCAGCGCTTCCTTTAAGTTCCATTCGCTTTCGTCGGAGATCTCGAGATCGCGCCCGAACGTCATGCGCTGGCTGCCCGCGGCAAACGCCAGCGGACCCATGTCGAGCGGCGTAGCTTGCAGCGGCACCCAAGCGGTAATCGTTTTGTCGCCATCGAGCGGCCAGTAAAACTGGTCCGCATGCCATGGCGTGATGCCGCCGCCGGGTTCCTTATATAATGCTTGGTCGTGATACAAACGCACGTGCGGTACATCGAGCAGCTGCGCGGCAATTCCGGCCAGGCGTTTGCCGAAGACGAATTCGCGGACGATCTCATCGGCGCGCCAGAGATTCGTGACTTGTAGAAAAGCTTTGTGATACGTATCCCGTTCGGACAACGGCGCCGTCGCCGCCTTGCGCGCAAGCACTTCGGATGAAATGTGCTCGCGGTAATGCCCGAGCACATCGGCGGTAAAGACGTTCTTTACTTTGACGAAGCCGTCGCGCTCGTAGCGGTCGCGATATTCGCGATCGAGGACAAGCGGTGCGTCGATTTCCTTCATGGCCTCCGAGGTCCGAGGGCATGGGCCCGGCAGGATTCGAACCTGCGCGCAACCAGTTATGAGCCGGCCGCTCTACCGCTGAGCTACGGGCCCTCGAGGCTCTATAGCACGCGAGCCGCCGCTTGCCTGCCGGCAAGCAGGCATGCGAAGTCTCCCGGCTAACGTGCCGATTACTTATATACGATGTTTCATGCTATTGTGCTTGGCTTAGCCATGCAACGCGCGTCTATATCCTTTGCAGCGGAAAGGCGCATGCTTGCCGACCTGAACGCTACCCGCGCTCGCGCGGGGCTGCCCAGCTTGAAATTGGATACCCGATTGACGCAAGTCGCGCGGGCGCACGGCGTCGATATGGCCGAACACAACTACTTCTCGCACGAACAGAACGGTCAATCGCCCTTCGACCGCATGAAGGCCGAGCGCATTTCGTTCGGCTGGGCCGGCGAAAATCTCGCGATGAGCCCGGACGAACCCACCGCCTACCACGCGTTGCTGCAAAGTCCGGAGCACTTGGCGAACATCATGCAGCGCCACTTCACCAAAGTCGGCATCGGCGCGGTGCAAGGCCCGGGCGGCGAGATGCTGTTCGTGCAGGACTTCACCAACTAACAGCGTTCCGCCGGACATGAAGCGATCGGAATGCGCCCGGCCGCCCGCGTGCTATCGATCGTTCGGGGCCCAAGCTAGCGGCGTAAAGTTTTGAAAGCGAGCGAGCCGGCGTAACGCGCGGCCGCCCCGAGCTCTTCTTCGATCGCCATCAGGCGGTTATATTTTGCGACGCGATCGCTACGCGACAGCGAACCGGTTTTGATCTGACCGGCGGCCGTCGCCACCGCAATATCTGCGATGATCGGATCTTCAGTTTCACCGGACCGGTGCGAGATGACGCACGTGTAACCGGCTTTATGCGCGGCCTCCACGGTTTCGAGCGTTTCCGTAAGCGTGCCGATTTGGTTGACCTTAATGAGCACGGAGTTTGCAACGCCTTCGCGGATACCGCGCGCGAGCCGCCGCGCACTCGTCACGAATATGTCATCGCCGACGAGCTGACAGCGCGATCCTAGGGTCTGCGTCAGTTGCGCCCAGCCTTCCCAATCGTCTTCGGCCAAGCCGTCTTCAATCGACACGATCGGATACTTCTCGATCAGGCCGGCGTAAAATTCCACCATTTGCGCGGCTGTAAAGGCGCGCTTCGTATCGACCGGATAATATTTTCCATCGGAAAAAAATTCGCTCGCAGCCGGATCCAGGGCGATCGCAATATCCGAGCCCGCTTTATAACCCGCCGCTCCGATCGCTTCCATGAGTATATCGAGCGCTTGCGCCGGCGTATCCAAGTGCGGCGCGAAGCCGCCCTCGTCGCCGACGGTCGTCGGCTGCCCCGCATCGCGTAAGATTTTTCCGAGCGCGTGAAAGACTTCGGCGCCGTAACGCACCGCTTCATGCAGTGAGGGCGCGCCCAGCGGAACGATCATGCACTCTTGGATCTGCAAACCGACGGCGGCGTGCTTTCCGCCGTTGATGACATTCATCAGCGGCACCGGCAACAGCGATGCGGAGGGGCCGCCGAGATAACGATAAAGCGGCACCGTGAAACTCGCCGCCGCCGCGCGTACCACCGCGAGCGAGACGCCGAGCATGGCGTTCGCGCCAAGCGTGCTCTTATTGGCGGTCCCCTCGCGCTCGATCAGCTTTTCGTCGCTTTCACGCTGGGCGGGCGCGTCGCACCCTTCCATCGCCGGTCCGAAGATGTCGTTTACCGCGACGACCGCCTTGTGCGCGCCCTTGCCCCCCTATGGGCCCGCGTC